>Ga0335075_10000600_pt1 | contig 62202 bp, 55 predicted proteins | sample Lox_Sample_24_FD_206723 | JGI IMG/M metagenome (GOLD analysis project Ga0335075, IMG submission 206723) | Soil microbial communities from Loxahatchee National Wildlife Refuge, Florida, United States - Lox_Sample_2.4 | ecosystem: Environmental > Terrestrial > Soil > Wetlands | place: USA...
CCGCGCGTTCAATTTCGGCGCCTATGCCGATGCCCGTTCGCTGTTCCGCTACGACATGCACACGCTGCCGAGCGAGGTCAGCGAGTCGATCGGCACCTCGACCCTGTTCGCCGCCTGGAACGCCGCTGTCTATGTCGCGCAAATCGAGGATGAGCGGCTGTCGGGGGCGATCAGCAGCGGCGCCTATCTCGACGCCACCCGCGAGGTGCTGCGCAAGCATGGCGGCTTGTGGTTCTGGGACGAATCCTATGTGATCTCCCGCAAGCGGGGTTCCGGCTGATGGCCGGCGCCGTGATCCGCAGCGCCACCGATCGGTCGGCGGCGCTCTTGCGGCAGCGGGTGGCGAGCCTGACCGCGGCTTCGTCGATCGAGGTGTCGCCGCGCGACGAACTCGTCGGCGACGGGCTGCGCGCATTGTTCGAACCGGGCACCACCGTCTTTGTCAACCACCCGGCAAGCGTGACCCATCACGACATTGTCGCTGCGTGCACCCGGCTGCGACGGGCGGGCTTTGTTCCGGTGCCGCACATCGCCGCCCGGCGGCTGATCAGCTTCACCCAGGCCAGTGACTTTGTGCGCCGCGCGGTCGCGGAGGCCGGGGTCACGCGCGCGCTGATCATCGCCGGCGATCCGGATCGCCCGGTCGGCCCGTTCGCCGACGCCCGCGAGCTGGTGGCGAGTGGTGTCGTCGACGGTCAGGGTCTCGGCGAACTCGTGTTCGCCGGCTATCCGGAAGGGCATCCGCGCATCGACCGCCAGGCGCTCGACGCGGCGTTGCGGGTGAAGCTCGCGCTCTGCGCCGCGCGCGGTCTCAAGGCCTCGCTGATCACCCAGTTCGGGTTTGAGCCGGCGCCGATCCGGCGGTGGATCGAAGGAATCCGCGCGGCCGGCGTCGCCTGTCCTGTCCGGGTCGGGGTTGCCGGACCGGCCAGCATCGCGACCCTGGCGAAATTTGCGGTTCGCTGCGGCATCGGCGCGTCGCTGCGCGCACTCGGCCGCGGCCATGCCGCCTTCGCCCGCATCCTTGCCGAAACCAGCCCGCAGATGCTGATCGAGGCGCTCGTTGCCGAGGAGCATCCCGGCGCCGCATTCGACGGCCTGCACGTCTTCACCTTTGGCGGAGTGCGGCGCACCGCCGAATGGCTGCGGGCCAGCCGGGAGAGCGCCTAGCGGCGAGGGGCGATCGGCCGCCGCGTCAAGCTCGGCCCCACAAGATCCTGGTGGCACGGCGCGCCCCCTCGGCCAGCGCCTCGAACTTGGCCCAGCAGATCGCCGGATGGCCGACCCGCGTGCCGAGCCCGCAATCGGTGCCGGCAAGCACGTTCTCGCGTCCCACCAGCCGCGCATAGCGCACCAGCCGCTCGGCCACCAGATCGGGATGCTCGATGAAATCGGTGCAATGCCCGACCACTCCCGGCACGAGAGTTGCGCCATCGGGTAATTTCACGGTCTCGAACACCCGCCATTCATGCTCGTGGCACGGGTTGGAAGCTTCGATCGAATAGCTCCCGGCATTGACCCGAAAGATCAGATCGATGATCTCGGAAAGCGGGATGTCGTCGTGATGCGGGCCATGGTGGCTGCCCCAGCAGACATGGAGCCGGACCTTTTCCCGCGGGATGCCGCCCAGCGCATGGTTTAGCGCATCGACCCGCATAGCGGCGTAGCGGCGATATTCGGCGAGCGTGATGTCGGGCAGGCAGTTCCAGCCATCGGGCAGGTCCGGGTCGTCGATCTGCAGCAGAAATCCGGCATCGACGATCGCCCGATACTCCTCGCGCATGATTTCGGCGATCGCGAACAGGAATTCCTCGTCGCTCTTATAATATTCGTTCAGCATCCAATGCTCGATCGTGCCGGGGGTGTTGGCCGGCAGAAAGCCCTGCGCGACATCGACGCCGGCGAGTGCCGCGGTGAAATTGGCGAGATCGGTGCGCAAATCGTCCTGGCCGATATAGCGCAATTTCTCGACGCAGACCGGCATGGTTGGCGGGCCGACCGGACGCGCCCGCGGATGGGCGACAAAATATTCGGCAAGTTTGGTCTCGTCCCGCGCGGTGATGCTGAGCCGCCGCGGACCGGCCGATGGCCGCGTCACATAGCCGGCAATACGCCAGCGGACATAGTCGGTAAAGTTGGTCTTTGACAATTCGCCGTCATTGACACAATCGATGCCGCAATCGGCCTGCTGCCGCACCACCTCGGCGACCGCGCTTTTGAGGCGCGCGGCAAGGGCCGCGGGAGCGTAGGCGGTGCCGCTCGCCTTGGCCACGACCAGATCGCGCAGATCTGCCGGGCGCGGCAGCGAACCGGCATGGGTCGTCATGATGCGATCGGTGCTGTAGAGCATGGCCTCCCTCCATTATCCGAAACCGCAGGCGATTCTACCGCAGTTCGATCCGGGCCGGCGCCGCCAGATCTTCGCAACCCGGCGCCGCCAGTTGGATGGCTCGGCAAAAATGAACGCGGTGCATGAGTGCGATGCACAATTATCGTTTGCGTTGCGGTAGCCGAAGCTCGCCTAATCCTTTGGATCGAAACTCGGTCCGAGGGTTAGGAGATCCATCATGCACAATCTGCTCAAATCGACAGCGTTGAGCGCCGCGCTGCTGGCCGGCCTTGCGATCACCGCCCAGGCGCAGTCGGTCTCGTCGCTGCCGCCGACCAGCCGGGCGACGCCCCCGGTCACCACCGCGCCGCCGCTGTCGACCGCAAAGATCGAACCGAACCCGGGGATCAACGACTCGTGGAAGGATCAGCACTACAAGCCGACCCAATCGGATAATTCTCCGGCACGCCACCCGTACACGACGCCGCATTTCGGCCCCGCCCCGAACTGAGCTTTGTTCCACCGCCAGACGGACCCGTCCTGCCGCGGTAGGCGGGTCTGATCACGGCCAGCCCCGGCCCGATCGTACTCGGCAGCCGCCCGATGTCAGCGGCTGCGGCGGGTGAACCGCGATCCGAGCACGATCAGCGAAAAAATCTCGAATAGCATCTGCGCGCCGACCATCGCGGTGTTGGTCGTGGCATCGTATTGCGGTGCGATCTCGACGACGTCGCCGCCGACGATGTCGAGGCCCTTGAGCCCGTGCAGGATCGCCTGCGCCTCGCGCGGTGCGAGCCCGCCCGTCTCGGGAGTGCCGGTGCCGGGGGCATAGGCCGGGTCGAGCCCATCGACATCAAACGAGATGTAGGTCGGCCCGTCGCCGACGATTTGGCGCGCCTTCTCGATAACACCGGCGATGCCGAGCCGGTCGACATCCTCGATATGCAGCACGGTCATCCCCGATTCGTAGGAGAAGCCCCACAGGATTTCGGCCGGGCCGCGGATACCGATCTGCACCGTGCGTTCGGGGTCGAGCGCGCCCGCCAGCACCGCCTGGCGGAACGGCCCGCCATGATGGAATTTCGAGCCCTCGACCTCGCCCATCGTGTCGCAATGCGCGTCGATATGGACGAGGCCCAAAGGCCGCTCGGCGCCCAATGATTTGAGGATCGGATAGGTCACGGAATGGTCGCCGCCGACCGCAACGGGGTGCACCCCGGCCTTGGCGATGCGCGCATAAAAGGCGGCGATATCCGCGATCGACTGATCGAGACTGTAGCGCGAGCGCAGCGGCACGTCGCCGATATCGGCGGCCGCGCATTCGCCGCGCGGAGCGATTCCGAGCGCGTGGTTGTAGGGGCCGATGCGCTCGACTGCACGCACCGCTCGCGGGCCAAAGCGGGCGCCGGGCCGGTTGGTGACGCCGAGATCCATCGGCACCCCCACCAGCGCCACATCGAGCCCGGCAAAATCGGGCAGATCGGCGGCGTCTGGCCGGTGCGGCAGGTCGAGCAGGGTCGCGACCCCGGCATAGGGCATCGCCCGGCGATATTCGCGGTCGAACGCCAGCGACAGCGCTCGCCGGAACCGTTCGGGCGCCACCTCGGTTTCCTTGGCATCCGCGTATTTGGTGCGCAACGCTTCCAGCTTCTGCTTGTCGAACATCGCCCCGCGCCCTAGCGAAGCCCGCGGATGCGCGGCGGGATCAGCACCTTCCACGGATCGGGCATCTCGCCGACCGCGACCTCGATCAGGGTCGTGCCGCGACGCTTCAGTGCCACGGCAAGCTCGCCGCGCAGCCCGTCGGGGGTCGACACCCGCACCCCGGCGGCACCAAAACTTTCGGCCAGCTTCGGGAAGTTCGGGTTCAACAGATCGACCCCGATCAGCCGGTTGCCGTAATCCTCCTTTTGCATGCGGCGGACATTGCCATAGGCGCCATCGGCAAAGACGATGGCGACGATGTCGATGCCGTGCCGCATTGCGGTCGACAATTCCTGGACGTTGAACATGAACCCGCCATCGCCCGAGACCGAGACGACCGGCAGATCGGGCCGGCCGACCTTGGCGCCGAGTGCGGTCGCAAAGCCAAACCCGAGCGTTCCCTGATAGCCGCTGTGGATATAGCGGCGCGGCTGGTAGACCGGGAACGCCATGCGCCCGACATAGCCGATTTGTGTCAGATCCTCGACATAGATGCCGTCATCAGGCAGTTCGGCGCGGATCGCGCGCAGGTATTCGCATTGCGGCCCGAGCCGCTCGTCGAGCCGGGCGAGGGTGGCCGATTTCAGCCGTTCGAGCTCGTCCTGGCGCGACGCGCGCCTTGGCGCCTGCCGGCCGAGTGCGGTGTAGAGCGCGGCGAGACCCGCTTTGGCGTCGGCGACGAGGCCGAGCGCCGGCCGGAAATAGCGGGTGATCTCAATGGGATCGATGTCGATGCGGATCAGCCTCAAATCGCGGTCGGTGCCCCAGCGCAGTTGCGGCTGGTGCAGCCGGGTGCCGACCGCAAGCACGACATCGGCATCGCGCCACAATTCATGACCCGCCAGCGCCGACTGGGCAAGATAGTGGCGGTCGCTGAGGATGCCCTTGCCGCCGACAAAGCTGACGACCGGAGCTTGCAGCATCTCGGCGACGGCGAGCACCTCGGCACCGGCATCGGCGGCACCGCTGCCGACAAAGATCAGCGGCTTTCTGGCGGCGGCGAGCAAAGCAGCGGCCTGGTCGATCAGCTCCGGGTCGGGCTCGGTCACCGGCGGCGGCGGATCGGCGTCGGGCAGCGCCACCTCGGTAGCGAGGGCGAGCACATCGGGCGGGATCTCGAGCCCGACCGGGCGCGGCCGGCCGTCACGCAGTTGCCGGAACGCCTCGTTGACACGTTTGCCGGCCTCGGTCGGATGCGCGATGCGCGCCGCCCATTTGGTCAGCCGCTCAAGGATGCCGAGCTGGTCGGGGATTTCGTGCAACAGGCCAAAGCCGCGCCCGATCATGTCGGACGGAATCTGGCCGCTGATGCACAAGACCGGCGCGTTGGCGGCGTAGGCGGTGGCGAGTGCGGCCGTGGTGTTCAACAGCCCCGGCCCCGGCACGACCGCATAGGTGCCGACCCGGCCGGTCGCCCGTGCATAGCCGTAGGCCATGTAGGCGGCACCCTGCTCGTGCCGGGTATGGACGACGCGTAGCGCCTCGCCAGCATCGTAGAAGGCGACAAACAGCGCGTCGTTCTGCACTCCCGGCAATGCGAAGATCGTATCCACGCCGTTGCGGCGCAGCATCTCGACCAGCGCCCCGCCGCCCGTCATCCTGGTCATTCTTCGTTCCTCGGCCCGTTTTCCCGTCGGAAAGGTTAACCCAAACGCGCCGTAGCCTGGGCTAGGCCTCCTCGAATTGGTAGCGGTAGGCGCTGCCGTGGCGGCGGATACGGCCGATCGTCGGCGCCGGGAAATGCGCCGGCAACAGCCGGGTGCCGCGCTCGGCATGCTCTTCGATGAGGCGTGTGCGGGTGCGGCGCGACAATTCGCGGTCGCTGCAGGCGGCGGTCGACCATTCGGGCTTCGCCAATTGCAGCTGGTGATGCAAGACGTCGCCGAGAAAGACCGCGCGGTCGTCGCGCGAGCGGGCATGGATCACGACATTGCCCGGGGTGTGGCCGGGTGCGGCCTCGAACCACAGCCCGTCCTCAAGCGCGAAATCGTCATCGACCAATTGCGACTGCCCGGTGCGCACCACCGGCAAGACACTGTCCTCAAAAGCGAGCCGGTGCGGGCTGTCCTCGCCGCGCTGCTGCACACCCTGCCAGTGGTCGAATTCGCGCCGCGCCATGATGTAGCGGGCATTGGGAAAGGTCGGGACCCAGCGTCCGTTGTCGAGCCGGGTATTCCAGCCGACATGGTCCCAGTGGAGATGCGTGCACATGACGTAATCGACCGCTTCGGGCCGGACGCCGGCGGCCGCGAGGTCGGCCAGATAATTGCTGCGCAGCCGGTGGAATTGCGGCCGGGAGGGGCGCTCCTTGTCGTTGCCGAGACAGGAATCGACGAGAATCGTGTGATGCCCGGTTTTGACGACGAAGGTGTGAAAGCTGAAGATCAGCCTGCCGCTTTCGGGGTCGATCAGCCGCGGCCCGGTCAGGTCGGGGTTGGCGCGCAACACCTCGGGGTCGAAATCGGGGAGAAAATCCTGCGGTGCGATAAACGGCCCTTCATATTCGGTGATGCGCTGCACCTCGAAATCGCCGATCCGTATCGATTGCATGGCCTCCGCCTCCGTCGCCGCCGGAAGCGAAGCCTACGCCGGGGCGAGCGCAGGGTCGAGAGGCGGCGGTCAGGCTTCGACGAGATCGAGTCGGCGCTTGATCTCGACCATATCGCCGCGCATGGCGCGAAGCAGCTCCAGGACAAGCTCGGCGCACCGATCGCTCATAGCATCATCGCAGGGTCGGGTGCTTTGGATTTCAACCTGGTAGGCGCGAAAGGGAATCGAACCCCTGACCTCTCCCATGTGCTAGGAGCGCTCTGCCACTGAGCTACGCGCCTATCGGCCACCACCGGGCTATGGGCCAACCGAATGCCGGCGCCGATTGGCGTCAAGCCATTGACAAGGCTGGTGGGCGCGACAGGGATTGAACCTGTGACCCCACCCGTGTGAAGGGTGTGCTCTCCCGCTGAGCTACGCGCCCGCCCCGGCCGGCGGCATATAGGGGGCGACCTGAAACCCTGTCAAGGCGATCCGCCGCGACAGATCCCGTCGGCGCGCATCCCCGACGCACTACTCGATGACCGGGGGCGCCCAATCATCGAACGCCGGGACGCGCTCGATCCTGACCCCGTTCCATTGCAACGAGCGGTCCGATCCCCGCAGAAAGCGCAGATAGGGGCTGATACAGGCCGGCCGGTCGAGCTGGATCACCCAGTCGCGATAGGACGCGGCCATGAAGCTGGTAAAGGTATGATAGCGGAAGATCACCACGCCATCGGCCTCGACACCGGCGAACACCTCGTTGTCGCTTCCCTCGGCGGTGAATTCGGCATGCACGATGTAGCGGCCGGGCGGGAGCGAAAACGGCGTGCGCAACGTGATCCCGCTCTGGGCTACGGCAAAATCAGCACCAGGAAGCGTCGCCACCGGCTCGGGCGCCGCACCGTTGAAATAGGGATTCGCCGGCGTGCTCTCGCGTGGGGCAAACAGCACGTTGGCGACGCTGGTGCCGGGAGTGAAATCATCCGCGCCGGTAATCGGCCGATAGGTGGCGAGATCGATCGCCGCGTAATCCGCCTCGGTCAAGAGCGCGTGGCAGCGCATGTCGGCGGGCGACTGCTCGAGCACCAGCACCGGCCGCACCTCGCGCAACAGCCGGGCCATGCCGCGCAGCGCGTCGAACTCGGCACCCTCGATATCCATCTTGATGAAAGTGGGCCGAAGATCGCCGGCCGCGGCCAGATCGTCGAGCGCTACGGTGCGCACCGACATGCCGGTCGCGGCCGTCTCGATATGATCGTTCAGGTGCGAACCGGCGGCGATGTTCACCAATTCCCCGGTGGTATGCCACACCGCCTTGTGAAACAGGGTGACGTTGTGGCAGCCGGCCCTGACCAGATTGTAATGGGTCTTGTCGATGATCCGCGGGCTCGCCTCGAACGCGCAAACGATGCCGCGCGGCCCGACCAGCCGGGACATCATCAGCGCCAAGGCGCCGGCATTGGTACCGACATCGAACACCACGTCCCCCGGCCGGCAATGGTCGCGGATCGCGAGTGCTACGGTCGGCTCCCAAAAACTCGGTTCCCACCAGTTCTTCAACGGAAAGGTGGCGGCGCGATCGGTGGCCAGGCGCAGCGCCACGCGCAGCTGGCTGATCAGCTCCTGACCGGTCCGGATGGAGCGCAGGAGCAAGACCGAACGATCGAGCATGACTGGCTTTTCCCTAAAGGGAGAGCGGCAGTACTTGATCGCTCGTCGATATCAGTCAAGACGGATGGACGCGCGGCCTGCGGACGGTTGTAGGCGACGAACGCCACGGGTACGATCTGGCGCCGCCAAAGCAGTGAAAGCAGGGGAGAAGAGACATCGTGCGACGCTTTCTCGCCCGATCGTTGCGTCGGATCGCACATGCCGTTGACTTGGCCTCGCCGTCGCGCCCGGACCCAGGCGACGACATTGCCGCAATCAAGCATGATCTGCTAATGCCGAAATATCTTTATACGAGCCCATTGGACTATGATATCGAATCAAATCCGCCCAAGTATGAGCCGGCCATTTTTTTACCGGGCGTGGACCTGCCGATTCCTCCTCCCCAATGTCGTCCTGGTTATTCGCCTGATGATGACGAGTTCTACCTTGAGTGGGGTAAAACGGACCATGATTTTATTGTCGAAATAATCCAAAAGCATCGTGGCCTAGATCGTCAACTGTCTATCCTCGATTGGGGCTGTTCGTCGGGGCGCGTGTTGCGCCATTTCTACACGAATGAGCAAAAGACGCTGGGCTGGCGCCTCCACGGGACCGATATTCAGGCCTACCTTATCGAGTGGATGCGGCAGAGCTTTCCGCGCGAGATCGAGGTGCTCTCGGCTTCCACCTTCCCGCACCTTCCGTTCAAGGATGACACACTCGATGTTATTTACGGCATTTCAGTCTTTACCCATACCAAATATCTTTGGGATGCTTGGCTTGCCGAATTTCGCCGCGTGCTAAGGCCCGGCGGCTTGGTCATCCAGACCGTGCAATGCGAATACGCTTGGCGATTCTACCATGAGAACCGTCATCTCGACTGGGTACAGGCTGGTCATCCTAAATGGATGCTTGATCAGCGGCAGATGCCGAACGCGTATTTTCTTTATGGTGATGCGTTCGTCAGTCAGACCTTCTTCCAGGAGGAGACTATCAAGCGCTATTGGGGCCGGATCATGGAAGTGGTCGATTTCCTTCCACCGCGAGAAGGGCAATATCAAAACTGGATCGTGTTGCGCGCTTGAGCTCTCCCCCTGCGGCGCCACTGTCGATCTGTGCCCATGTCGCCGGCGATTATCGCCGCGTCGTGAACCACATCGCACCGCCGCCGCGCCAGCCGTCGTTGAACGGGCCCAGATCGATCATCGGCTCGTGCAATTCGGCGGCGAATTCCGGATCGCGGCAGATAAACGCGGTCGGCGCCAGCGGCACCAGCCGCGCTATGTGTCCCATCATATAGACGGCGAGCATATATTGCTCGTTCCAATACCAGTGCTTGAAGGAATCGGGATAGTCATAGGGCAGCATAATATCGTGAATATGCACGATCACGCCCGGTTTGAGCCGCGGCAGGATATCGATGAAGAAGACCGTGACATCGGAATTCATAAACGCCCGGTGCGAGCCGTCGAACAAGACGATGTCGTTGGCCTCCAGGCGGGAGAAGATGTCGGGATCGCAGGTTTCGAGGCCGTCGCGAACGACCGAATTGCAGATCGCATCGATCCTCGCCCTCGGTTCCGGATCGATCGACACGATCCGGGTGGACAGACCGGTGTCGCGGATCGCCCGATAGGCAAAACAGGTCGTTATCCCGGAGCCGATCTCGAGATAGGTCTGCGGCCGATAGGTGCGGATCATCGTGTACAATGTTGCCGCATCGAACGGTGCATAAGGCACACCATGCCAGGCCGGCTCCGGCAGGTGCGCCGGATCGAATTCGACCGGAATGCCGCCCAGTGCCCGCGCGCTCGCCCGGACCTCGCCGAGCAGCGCATGATATTCGGCGGTGTGCGCGCGAAACCAGTCTTCGAGCGGGCGGATCGCCGGGCGCGACGCGCCCCAGCGCGGAGAGAAGTCGCGCGACGGCTGGTAGTCCAGCGGAATCGCGTAGCGCGAATACGGTGTTCCGGGCAGGATTTCGAGCGCCGGTTCCGGCGTCGGCACCCGTCGCCGCAGTTCCGCGGCCAGCCGCCGTGCCCAGGGCAGGCGGCGCGCCAGCTGTTTCAAGCTCATGACCCGAGCCGCCTTGCGGGTCGGTGGTTCGGTGCTACCCGCTCCATGAATACCAATGCTGCTCGTAGCGATTGTCGTTGAAGATCTCGTAGTGCGGCACCGCCGGCAGGTTGAAGAACGAGCGGTGCGCCACCGCCATCCGCTGCGCCACGCGCAGCTTTCGGTATAGCCAAAGCGACCGCAGAACACCGCCCGGGCCAAACGCCGCGCCGGCCGGCACCAGCTCGATGTCGCGCAGCAGGGACAACGCCGCCGCGGTCTGCCGTTGCGCCTGCTGGGCCCAGTCGGGAGCGTCCGGGCGGGTGGCGAGGTACTCGGCCAAGGCGTCGGCGAGGTCGAAATCGGTGCTCAGATGGGCGCAAAAGGATTTTCGGTAGTTCAGGCTGTCCTGCAGTAGGCGTGCCGCGTCCTCGGCCGGCCGGCGGGCGAAGGCATAGTGCATGCCGGCGGCGCTGCGCCACAGGTACCAGGCGCGCAAATCCTCGATCTCGGCGCGCGGATGCTGGGTCGTCCTCGCTTCAGGATAGTTGTTGAACACGCCGAGCATCTCCGGCACATGCACCGAGCGGATTTTCGGCAGGATCCGGAACTTGAACTCGGTGTCGCCGGCCGCGGTGAAGCTTTCGTCGTACCAGCCGAACCGGTCGTGGATGCTGCGGCGATAAAGCCCGCCGACCCAGGACAGATAGCAGGTTTCCAGATAGACCAGATCCTGCCGGTAGCCGCGCCGGTCATAGGGCATCACATCGGCATCGAACACGCCACGGCGGTCGACACTGGTCACCAGGCTGTCGGCGATCGCCCAGTCGGCGGTGGGATCGCCATCCAGCGCCTCGGCCAGCCGCCGCAAGGCGTCGGGATGCAGTCCCTCATCGGCGCCGAGGAAGGCGAGATAGGGTGCGCGCGCGAGCTTGATGCCGCGGTTCCAGGCGGCCTGGATCGTCTCGCGCGCCGCCGAACGGGCGTAGACGATCGGCAGGTCGTGTTGCCGGGCGAAGGCGGCGAAGGCGCCGCGCTCGTCGCCCGGCGAATTGCTGTCGATGAGGATGATTTCGAGTTCGCCACGCGCCGCAAGGCTCTGCCGCTGCAGCATCGCCAACAGGGTCGGCAGCTTTTCCGCGGCGTTGTAGAGCGAGACGATCACCGCGGCCCGCGGCATGGTTTCGCCGCGGCGGTCGTCGAGCACCGCGAGCGGCAAGTCCGGCTTGCGCCGATGGCGTGTGTAGGCGCCTTGCATCAGGTCGAGACAGCGGTCGAAGGCATCCGCCCCGGCGCCGAACATGGCGGCCGCCGTCTCCGCCTCCTGCACAAAGCCCTGCGCCGCCAGGGTGGCGCACACGAATGGCAGATCGCCGTAAACGTCGCGTCCGTGCCAGCGCATCAGACGCAGCCCGTAGGTGGCGGCAACGAGATCCCGCCCGGCGCGCCGCTCCAGTCGCGCCAACTCCCGCAACAATCGGACGCGGTCGCCGAGGTGGTTGGGCACTTCGCGGGACAGATAGGCAATCTTGGCGGCGACGTCGTGGACGCTGTGTTCGGCATCGTGGACGATGCGGCGGCGGATTGCCCGGGCGTCGCGCAGGGAGACAATCTGAACGACGCTGCGCGGCGAAAGACCGGTGGTGCGGCGCAGCCCGGCTTTCAGCGCCTCCTTCGCCTCCCAATGCAACGCGCCGCGGCGCCGCAGCCGCCATAGCGCTGTGGCGTGGCGACGGAATGTGCCGAGCCGCCGTTGCAGCGGCAGCGGCAGATGCGCGATCGAGCGCTGGCCGATTCGCGTTGCCGGGGCGAGCGCGGCACGCGCCGCCCGACGCGTCGGCGAGGAGGTGCGCACGCCGACCTGCAAGGCGAAATGCGCGGCCAATTCGACCGTGCTCTGTCGCGCCGCCACGTCCTGCCGTGCGGCACTTCGATAGATCGACGCCAGCCCCTCCGGATCGCCGGTCTGCCGGAAGCGCGACACCGCGTCGACCAGTCGCGCGCGACACGCGTCATAGTCGCGCAGAATGGCCTCGGTATGCGCTGCGGCGACCCGGCTGCATTCGATATCGGTAATCAGCCATCCGAGCTGCGGAATTCGCTTTTCGATCCAGAACGCCACCCCCGCCCGGCGCGAGATTATCGCCGGACAGCCGCGGGCGATCGCTTCGAGCGCGGTCAGGTTGAAGGTGTCATGCCGTGATGGGAGGAGGAGCAGGCTGCGCCCTTCGAACAGTTCGGCGACCGCGCTGCGCGGCCAGCCTCCAGTGATCTCCGGCGCCAGACCGCGCAGCCGGGCCATGCCGACCAGGATCTCGGTGGAACCGTCGCCAAGCCGATTGGGGCCATCAGGGCCGATCAGCAGCAACCGCCGGTACGAATCACGGTTCAGGCACCAGGCGAGGTCCAGGAACAAATCCGGCCCCTTCCATTTCTCGCGCCGCCCGACAAAGGCGAGGTCCGGAGCTGCCGTCGAGGGCGGCGGCAGCATCGGGGTGAACTCGCCGATAATGGACAGCGGATCGAGCTGCTGGACCGGGAGATCGGCGTAGCGGCGCCATTCCGCGGCATAGGTCGCGCTGATCGCGTAGCGCGTATCCGCGGCGCGAAACTGCAACTGTTCCCGGGCACGCAGCTCGGCCAATGCCGGACCATCATCCTCGCCGCTCGGCCACCCGGCGCCCAGCGCCATCGACAAGGTTCCGTGCAGGGCGAGCGCCACCGTCGCGACACGCATGCCTTCAGCCTGGAGCGCTGGGCGGATGAATAGTGCCAGCTGGTTGTAGTCCGGTGCATCGACCACATCGAAATCGATCGGTCCCAGTACAGCACGCAATGATGCGGCAATATTGCGGCAATAAACATAGACGCTGAAAAAATGGCCGGTCTCGGCCGGCAATCGCAGCCGATGCCCGTGATAGAATGCGGTGAATGGTACCGCTACCGCGTTGGCGGGTCGCTGTCCGCCTGCCGCCTCGCGCAGTCGCAAATAATAGAAGGTGTCCTGGGGGTGCAGGGCGATCAGCCGCTGATATACCGATTGTCCGCCCCCCACATTGGCGAACAGGTCGAAATCCAGCACCAGGACGCGGCGTCCCGTTCTCGCCGGCGCATCGGCCAACCGAGGCGGAGAAGCAAGTTGCGTCGGGTGTTCCACAATTCAGCCCGTCAGGATCGTCGAGCCGACCGTATCGAGCCCGACTGGAATGGCCGCCGGCTCGCCCAGCCGCTCGTGGAACGCCTTTTGTCGCTCGGGCGGCACCAGCATCAGCAGAAACCCGCCGCTGCCGGCGCCGCACAATTTGCCGCCGAGCGCCCCGGCGGCGCGCGCCGCAGCGTAGAGCCGGTCGATCTCGGGGTTGGAGACCATCGAGGACAGGCGCTTCTTGGTTTCCCAGCCCTCGTGCAGCATTGCACCGAAATCGGCGAGCATGCCTTCCGGATCCTCGCTCTCCAACGTCTCGACCGCCTGGTCGGTCAGCGTCAGGAGATGCGAGAGATCGCGGTCCGCGGCGCCGCTGCGAGTGCGCTCCATCTGCTCGACCAGGGTCTCGGAGGCGAGCCGGTTGATCCCGGTATAAACCAGAAACAGCGATCCGGTCAGCGCCGCGAGGCATGGTGCCGTCATCTGCACCGGGGTGATGTGGACGCGACGGCCCTCGAAATCGAACCGGTTCAGCCCGCCGAATGACGCATGATACTGGTCCTGCACCCCGACATTCTCGGCCAACAGCTCGCGCTCGACAAACACCGCGGTGCGGGCGAGATCGAGCTTGGTGATCCGCCGCTTCTGCAAGGCGCAGACGAGATTGACCAGCCCCACCGTAAATGAGGACGAACTGCCGAGCCCGCTGCGCGCCGGCAGATCGGCCATGATCGACAGGTCGAGGGGATCGGTGACGGCGAAATGGCGCAGCACGCCACGCACCACGGGATGCTGGATTGCCTCCACATCAGCCAAAGTCTCGATCCGCGAATAGCTGAGACGATAGCGATAATCGAGCACTGAAGAGAGGCGAAGTGCAGCGATATACAGATATTTATCGATGGCCATGCCGATCACCGCGCCACGGGCGCGCGCGAAATATTCCGGATAATCGGTGCCGCCGCCAAAGAAGCTGACGCGAAGCGGGGTGCGCGAGACGATCAGCACGCTGGGCGATCCTTCATGCCGAAGGCTATGGTGTGAAATCGACAGACAACACGTGCCGGATGCCCTCTTCCAAGCCGACCCGCGGGCACCAGTTTGTGGTGGCGAGAAAACGCGCCGAATCGAGGCTCTTGTAATCGGTGCCCTGGAAGCTTCCCGTCGGGTGCACGATCGGCACCGGCCAATCGAGTGCCGCGAGCACCGCCCGCGCGCATTGTCCGATCGTCACCGGCGCATTGGCCGTACAATTGAGGATGGTATTGTCGAATGCGAGGTCGGCGGCCAGGATCGCATCGATCTGATCGGTCACATAGAGCAGATCGCGCACCGTGTCCGGGCGGCCCCAGACCTCGAAAACCGGAGCGCCCTTGCGCCGGCCGGCGGTGGCGCGAGCGATCAGGGCGGCCATGAAATGGCTGCGATGCGGCTCGGTATGCGCGTGCGGGCCGTAGACCGTGGCAAGGATGCAGTGCAGCCAGCGCAGGCCGTATTGGGCGCCGTAGGTTTCGCATCCGGTCGCCAGGATCTCCTTGGCCAACGCGTAGCCGCGCACCGACGGGTGCGGCGGGCCGGAGCGGAAGGCCGTTTCCGGCAGCGGGCGATCGGATTCGGGATAGACGCAGGAGCTGCCGAGACTGATCAGCTTGGCTTGCGGCTGGTGCCGCCGCCAGGCTTCGAGGAGGTTGAGGTGGATGCGGGCGTTGTCGGCCAGCAACTCGCCCTGCATCTCATATTGGATCGGCCCGGTGCGCTGCCGGGTGATGGCATGCAGGATGCGCTCCGCCCGCGGCGCGGTACGCAATGCGTCCATCACGACATCCGGCTTCGTGAAATCGCCGGCCGCCCGGCCGATCGGATAGACCGGCCAGCCATGCTGTCGCCAATAACCCACCAGGTGGCGGCCGATGAACCCATCGGCGCCCAGCACGATGGTCGGGCTATCAACCGAGCGCATCACGGTACCAGGCGAGGGTTTCGAGCATCCCCTCGTCCAAGGAGCGGAACCGGGGCAGCGCCGGCAGCAGCATCCGCAACTGTGCTGCCGTGGCGCGGCGAATCCTGACCCCGGTCCCGGGGTTCGGCGGCGGCATCGCAATGAGCGGGCGTTCGCGCCCGGCCGCGCGCATCGCCGCCCGGGCCAGAGCCGCAATCGATGTCGTCTGCCCGAGCGCGCAGTTGACGGCGGTGTGGATCCCGCTCAGCTCCAGCGAGGCCGCAAATGTTGCCGCCACATCACCGGCGAAAACGAAGTCGCGCTCGGCATCCGGGTCGCCGCGCACCACGAATTCGGCCGCGTCGTCGAGCGCGCGGATCGCGAACGCGGTCGCCACATGCGCCTCGGCTTCGTCGAGCGTGTCGAACGGGCCATAAGGGTTGGTCAGCCGAAAGCTGATGGTGTTGATGCCGGCGTGGCGATGCCACAGCTCGGCGGTGATCTCGCCCCAGCGCTTCGACCAGGCATAGGGCGCTTCGCCGCCATGCGGCCAGGCGTTGAGGTCGAGCGCGCGGGCATCGTCCTGCACCGCCCAATCTGCGGGATAGACCGCAGCGCTGCTGGCGGCGCGCACTTCGCGGATGCCGCGCTCGCGCGCCAACCGATAGACGAGGTCGGTCAGGGCGAGATTGGTGGTCAGGATATCCGCTTGCTCTGCGGCAAAACGCGTCGCCCGATAACGGTGCGCGGCAACATGGATGATCACGGTGCGGTCGGGCAATGCCGGCAGCGCTGCGAGATCCGAGGCCGCAAGCGTCACCTCGCAACCGGCAACCGGCCGGCCGGTCCCGGTGACGCCGACCAGCCGCGCGACCCGGTCGCGCAATACCGCCACGAGATTGCGTCCGATAAAGCCGCTGGCGCCAAACAGGATGACGGCGTCCGGCACGCTATACCTCGCGGGTACCGTCGCGGCTCACCACCCGGACCTTGGGAACCGGTACGATGAACTCGCCGCCGCTGTGCAAAAACGCGGTATTTGCCGGATTTTTCAGAAACTCGTCGATGAAGTTCCAGGCCAGCACCAGATAGGCGTCCGGCGTCTCCTCGGCGCTTTCCTCGACAATCGGGATCCTCGCGCCGGGGATCGCGAGCCCGATCTTCATCGGGTTGCGCTCGACCGCCTTCTGCACCAGCGCCGGACCGATGCCGAAACTGTTCAACAGCGTGGCACCCTTGGCTGGTGCGCCATAGGCCCAGACGCTCTTGCCGCGCCCGCGATAGTCTTCGAGAAGCCGCACCAGCCTTTGTTGCAGTGCGAGCACATCCTGCGCCAATCGGCGGTAGGTGTCGATCTCGCCGAGGCCGGCGCGGGCCTCCTCTGCCGCCAAAGCGCGCACGCTGTCGCCAATCGGGCGGCTGCCGGTGCGTGCGATATGCGCCTCGATCGTGCCGCCATGGATCGGCAGGCGGCTGGTCTCGAAGATTTCGAGCCCGTGGCGTTCCAGCAAGGCGGCGAGCGAGCGCAATGTGTAATAGCACAGATGCTCGTGATACACCTGATCGAAGGCGGTGTTCTCCACCATGCCGCCGAGATAGATCGCCTGCACGACAAAGACACCGTCACGAGCGAGCAGCGCCTCGATGCCGCGCACGACGCTGTGCAGCTCTTCGAGATGAAAGAAGACGCCGGCGGCGGTCACGATCGTGGCCGGACCCAGCTGTGCCAAAATGTCGTGCGCGCAATCCTCGTTGAAAAACCGCGGCCAGGTGGCGATGCCGGCGTCCTGCGCCAATTTCGCAACGTTGCCGGCGGCCTCCACCCCCAGCACCCGGCAGCCGAACGGCGCGTATTCTTTGAGCCAGGTGCCGTCATTGCTGCCGATATCGACGATCAGGTCGCGCGGTCCCAGCCGATAGGCCTCGCCGATCCGCCGGGTGGTCTCGGCGAAATGCGCGCGCAGCGTCGCCGTGGTGCCGGACACGTAAGGATAGTCGGAAAACATCGACTCCTTGGGGATCGTGTGATCGATCTGCACCATCGTGCAGCCGCGGCAAAAGCCGACGCGCAGCGGAAAGTGCGGCTCGCTTCCCGGTGGCTGATCCGCACGCACCAGGCGGTTGCAATGCGGCTGATCGGTCAGATCGATCACCAGCTCCACTTGCCGCGCGCCGCAGCACCGGCAGGCCATATCCAGCATCCACCCGGGTGCCGGCACGCTCAGGCGTCGCGGCACGGACAGTTCAGACATTGGAAAAGCGGCTGTTGCGCATCATGCGAAAGCCTTTGACGAGCTCGCGGATGCCGTCATCGAGCCCGAAATCGGGGTGCCAGCCGGTGGCTTCGAGCTTGGCGTTCGAGACGATGTAGTCGCGCTTGTCGGGGTCCTCGCCGATCGGCGCCTCGAGATAGACAAAGCCCGGCACCTGCTCGGCAATCCGCTGGCACAACTGGCTTTTCGACAGGTTCGCCTCGGACAGGCCGACATTGTACGGCTCGCCGAGCATCCGATCGAGGTTCTCGAGCGCATGCAGGAAGGCCTTGGCCACATCGCGCACATGGATGTAGTTGCGGCGGAAATGCGCCTCGAACAGCACCACCGCCTTGTCGTTGACCGCACGCCAGGTGAAGTCGTTGACGAGCAGGTCGAGCCGCATCCGCGGCGACATGCCAAACACCGTCGCCAGCCGCAACGTGATCCCGACACCGCAATCGAGCACCGCGCGCTCCGCCTCGACCTTGGTCGTGCCATAGAGCGAGACCGGGCGCAGCGGGCTTTCCTCGGTGCAATAGGCATTGGAAGCGCCGACCCCGTAGCCGCTGTTCGAGGTCGGGAAGATCACCCGCTGCTGTCGCGACAGCCGCTTTGTCAGCTCGATCACCGCATCGCGGTTCAGGCTGATCGCGCCGAGCTGGTCGCGCGCGCAGAGCGGGGCCCCGACCAGTGCCGCCAGCGGCAACACGGCATCGGCCTTGGCGAGCAGCGGCTTGAGGATGCTCATGTCGCGGCAGTCCCCGCGCACCGGCTCGAAATTCGGGTCGCAGCAGCATTGGGCGAGATAGGTTTCACCGGCCGCGAACGTGTCCAGCACCGTCACCTGATAGTCGCGCTGCAAGAGGGCGGGCACCAGCACGCAACCGATATAGCCGGCACCGCCCGTCACCAGAACGCGCATGCAAATTCCCCCGTCAATGGTCTCGCCTTGGCCGCAGGCGGCGTTTTATAGGCAGAAACGGGTGTGGTCGGCAAACCCGGCCGAGCCGAGGGTGCTGGCCGCCCAAAACCGGCCGCTACCGGCCGAGCGGCGCCGCGGCACGCCTCAACCGGGTTCGTCCAGCAGCTGCGCCAGCAACGCGGCCGGCGAATGCGCTTGCCGCCAAGCCGGCGCAGCGGCGGCCCAGCTCTGCCGCAACGCCGGCAGCCGGCCGAGTGCGTCCTGCACCACCATTGCGAATCCGGCAGGCGAGTCGAAGGTCAGGCCGGTGCCGGGGGCGAGCTGATCGGCCATCCAGCACCCTGCCGGCACGACCGCCGGCAGGCCCGCGGCGCGGGCCTCGGCCAGGATGCCGGACGAGCGCGGGCCGTAGGCGCGGGCGTCGTAGGGCAGCAGCAACAGATCCGCAGAATCGAGCAGACCCAGATATTCGGCGGGCGGCAGCGCCCGTTCGAGCAGTTCGAGACCCGGCCCGGAGAGCCTGCGCAACCGTCGCTGCGCGCGCTGCAGCAGCGGGTCGGCGGCGCCGCCGACCGGCCCGCTATGGATCGTGAAGCGGGCTTTGCCGAGAAGCCGCTGGACCAGGTCCGGCAACAGGCCGTAGCCCTTTTCGACCCGTGCCCCGCCGATGAACACGAGGTGTGGCGGCTGCCCCGGCGGCGAATCGCGCAATGGCGGCGCCACCACCGGCAGCGGTGCGGTCGCCACCGGCAAATCGAGTGCGGCGAACCACATCCGGGCGAGCGGTGCGGTGTCGGCCAACAGCCGGAGTGCCGCGCCGAGATGTGCGGCAAGCCCGCCGAGAATCGCCGCGATCGCCATCGGTCCGGCATCGTCGCGATCCATGTCCGCAGGGGTGCGACGCAATATGATGGCGATGGTGCCGAGCTTTGTTGCCGGCAGTGCCGTGGCAAGCCCGGCGAGATTGGCGGCCGACACGCTGTGCAGCAGCAAGAGATCGCGCGAGACATCGCCGACCGTGTCGAGAGCTGCGGCCAGCTCTGCGGCAAAGCCGTCGGCGGCGGCTCGCTTGAAGGCCCGGCGCAACCCCTGGCCGAAGGGTGCGACGCGCGCCGCCAGCGGCGCCGGCAGTCGTCCCGCCGCCGCGAACAGCGCCTGACGCGGCGCTCCGCCACCGCCGGCCGAGTGATACATTGCCGTGAAGCTTGGTCTGGCATCGATGCCGTTCGGCAGCCTGCCGCGAAACTCGCGCGAGACCAGCAGCAATGCCGGGATGCCATGCGCCCGCGCCGCTTCGGTGATTGCCAGCGAATAGTTCAGGTGGTGGCCGAGCGGATCGCGCAGCCCGGGATCGGCGACGATCAGCCGCCGCGGCAACATCCGATCCCTTCGCGCAACTGTCGCGCCGATCGCGGCATCAGCAGCCACGGGCGGCGGCGCCGGGCTCGCCGTCGGCGGCGTCGCGGGCAATCGCGACCAGCCGGTCAGCGAAGGCGGCCATCGATCGCCGCCCGCTGCGGCGTCCGATTTCGGCGGCCATCGCGCGCAGCCTAGCCCGGTCCTCGGCCAGCGCAGCAATCGCCTCGGCCAGCGCTTCGGCATCGACGCGGCAGGCGACCAGGCCGGTCTTGCCATGCTCGACCTGCTCGACGAGACCGCCGACCGGGGTCGCGACGACCGGCAGACCGGCGCCGAACGCGGTCGCGGTGATACCCGACTGGCTGGCGCTCGTGTGTGACAGCACGACGACGTCATGGCGGGCGAGGATCGCCGGGATCTCGCGATCGTCGATCCAGCGGTTGACGATTTCTGCCCCGAGAGCGCGCAGTCGCGGCCCGCACGCGCCCAATTGCCCGGCTCCGAAAACGCCGGCCTGCACCTGCGTGCCGCGCCGCGACAAGAGGTCGAGCGCGTCGACAAAGAGTGGCAGGCCCTTGTAGCGCAGGATGCGGCCGAAGAACAAAAGCCGCAGCGGATGTGCATCGCCGGCGATTTCCGCCGGTCGGCTGCCATAGCAGAGATCGGGGTGGAACAGCAGCTCGATCCGCCCCGCAGATGCGCGGCGCGAGGCCACAAGTGCCGCGGCGACGGCCCGGCTCAACGTGATGATCCGGTCGGCATGGCGCAGATCGCGCTGCAGCCAGCGATTGGCGAGGCCAGTGAGGTCGCCGGCATGGGCGGTGGCATCATGCACGACCGGGATATAGGCGATCCCGGCCCGTTTCAGCCGCGGCGCCAACAACGGCGTCCACAAATGCGCCATCAACACGATCGCGGCGCGCACCCCGCGTTGCCGGAATTGCCGCTCGATGTCGCCGACCCGGTGCGATATCGCCGGCAGGCTCCGCACCATTGCGGCGGCCGAGCCGAACGTGTCGATCGGCAGCAGCCGGTCGCCGAGCCAGGCATGCTCGGCAAACAGCAGGTTCTGCCGGGCGATCGACAGCGAGAGGTCGATGTCGGGGCGCGAAGCTGCGGCACCGGCCAGTTCCAGCGTCAATCGCGGCAATGCACCGCGCCGCCCCCAATAGACAAGCGCGAGCGGCAGCGGGGGATGCCGTGGCCGGGCCGGTTGACGATCTTGGCAATCCACGGCGACAAGGGCCTCGCTGTCGGAGCGCCGGCGCGCGCTCACGCGGCACCGGGCGAGCCCGGCTATGCACCAGCCTCCTGGCGCTGTGCCCCGCCCTCCGCCGCGGCGATCCTTTCCGACTCGCCGGTTGGCAGATAGGATCGCAGAACCTCGGCGCAGGGGCCATCGGCCATGATCCGCCCGCGATCGAGCCAGATCACGCGGTTGCACCATTCCTGGATGATCCCGGCGGAGTGGCTCGAGATGACCAGGATATCGGCGCCGCGCACGACCGTTTCGAGCCGATGGCGGGCCTTTTCGACAAACCCGGCATCACCGGCCAGGAGCCATTCGTCCATGATCAGGATTTCCGGGCGGACTGCGGTCGCCAGCGCAAAGCCGAGCCGCACGGTCATCCCGCTCGAATAGGTCCGCACCGGGATATCGATGAACTGTTCGAGATCGCAAAACGCGACAACGTCGTCCTCGAGCCTCGCGGTCTCCGCCGCCGACAGCTTTTTGTAGAGGGCGAACAGGCGGATATTTTCGCGCCCGGTCAGGTCCATGTTCATGCCCTGGCTCAGATCGAGCAGCGCCGACAGCCGGCCGCGGATCGACAGCGCACCGCCGACCGGCTCGTAGATCCCGGCGAGCGCGCGCAGCAGCGTCGTCTTGCCGGCGCCGTTTTCACCGATGAGCCCGAGCCGGTCGCCGGCATCGAGGGTGAACGAAATGTTGCGCACTGCGTGCACCACCAGCCGCTGCTTCCTGTCCCGGCCCAGTCGGCTGGTTGCGACCGACAGCACGACCTTCTTCAGACTGCGGCTCTCGGCGTGATAGAGCGGGAAATCGATCGACAGATCGCGCGCGGTGATGCCAACCATCGGCGTCAGATCCAGAACGCGATCCGGCCGCGCGCGCGGGCAAACAGCAGCACGGAACCGACCAGCAGCAGGCCCGAGAACAACAGCGCCACGGCCCAGGCGAGGAGCCCCAGATGATCACCCAGCAACGGCGCGCGGACGATCTGCAGCAGCGCTTCGAACGGATTGATCGCAATGATCAGGCTGATCGCCGGATGCCCTTTGACGAGGCTCGGCTGCCACATGATCGGCGTCACGAAAAAGACGATCTGCAGAATGCTCTGGATGATCTGCGGCACGTCGCGGAACCGCGTGCAGATGACGCCGAACAACAGGCAGGCGAGGAATCCATCGACCAGCCACAGCAGAAACCCCGGGACGGCGAGGACGGCGAAGCGGTCGATCGGCACACGAAACAGTACGAAGACCGCGACGACGACGACGATATTGTGGGCCAGCACGATCAGGTTGCGAAACACGGTGCGCAGCGCGTGATGGGCAAAGGGCAGCTTCATGCCCTTGATCACCGCTTCCGCCTGGATGAACGTATTGCAGCCATCGAGCATCATCCCCGAGAGAAAGTTCCAAAAGATGATCGAAAATGCCAAAAACGGAAAATAGGATTTCATCTCGGTGCGGAACAGATAGGAATAAACAAAGCCCATTGTCGCGATCATTACCGTCGTCGACAGGGTCAGCCAGAACGGCCCGAGCAGCGAGCCGCGATAGCGCAGCTTGATGTCCAAGAGGCTGAGCGTCCAGGCGAGCTGCCACATGGCAGCGGCTTCGCGCAAATCTTCGATGGCCAGCCGAAAGCGTTCCGGCCAGCCGAGCCCGGCGCTGATCTCGAACCGCGCCTCGCGTGCGGCGCTGCCGCCGAACGCGGCGACAGAGGGGCTGTGCGTGCTCGCCATGGCTGGCTTCACCATCGATGTTCGGGCAGAGAATTGTCGAAGGGCGCGGTGCTGTCCACGGCGATCCGACGCGCTGGACGGGCATTCCCGCAGGTGGCCGCCGACCGGCGGGTCAATGGCCCGGACCGGGAGATGCGCGCGTCGCGGCGGCGGCGCCGCGGCGGGCATTCCAGCTGGAAGCGTAGAGGGAGCAATGAACGATCCTGATCCGAGCAGCACTGAGCCGCCTGACGGCACCGGTTTTGATGTCGCCTATCTGGTGCTGAGCGGCACGACGACGGCGGCGCGTGGTCCCGAATTGCTGCGCGGGCTGACCGGCCTCGGCTTTGCCACCGTCATCGCATTGCCGACGCCAAACGCCTCGCGGGTCGTTGCGGGGCGCGAGCTGGCCGAGATCGAAGGAGTGCATGTGGTCGAATCGTATTTCGATCGGGCGATCCGGCCGCGGCCACCCCATGGCGTCATGCTGTTCGCACCGTGCAGCTTCAACTCGCTCAACAAGCTCGCCCACGGGATTGCCGACAATCTGGCGCTGTCGGTCGTTGCCGAGGCGATCGGCCGCGGCACCCCGGTGATCGTCGGGCCGTCGTTGAATGCGCCATTGCTGGCCCATCCGCAGGCGCGCGCGTCGCTGGCGACGCTGCCGCGCTGGGGCGTGACCATCGTCGCACCGGTGGATCAGGGGGCAGGGCCGCGCCTCGCCCCGACGGCATTGCTGCTCGACGCGGTTCGTCCTCATGCGCGCCGCTGCTGAGGCTCCGGCCGCCTGGTGCGGTCGGCCATGCGCATGCCGGGCCGATCCGGCGCCCATCGGGCTACCAGGGGCCATACCGGCAGATATACCAGCCGAGCCCGATCATCTCGTGCAGCGCGTAATAGCTGTCGAGCAGCGCCGGGACCTGCGGCAGCAGTGCCGCCGGCGAGTGCGACAGCTTTCGTCCGTCCTCGACCGGTGCCGCGACCGCCGGGTAGCCGACGGCGTGGAACGACCACAATGCCCGCGCCATATGCCACGGGTTGGTCACGACCAGTGCCGCCTTGACCCCGGCCCGGCGCAAGATTGCTGCTGAAAAGCGGGCATTCTGATAGGTCGTCTGCGACCGGTCTTCGCGCCAGCGCACCGAGGCGTGGAAATCCCGCTCGAGTGCGTCGGCCATCATCCCGGCCAGCGAATCGTCGGATTTGCCTAGCCATCCGCCGCTGACCAGGATCGGCAGCCCGAGCCGGCGCTGCTCGCTTGCCGCCTCGGCCAGCCGTTCGAGCGTGATCGGTCCGACCGTGTCCCTGCCGCCCGGCGTGTTGGCCGGCCGGTATTCCGCAGCCAGCACAACGATCGCACCCGGCGGCGCCGGCAAGGGTGAGCGCGGCACGGCCTTTGCCAGCGCATCGGCCGAACGGATCAGCAGCACGCCGACCAGCGGTGTCGCGCAGAGATAGAGGCACAGGGTCGCCGCCGTCGCCAGCACCAGGCCGCTCCGCCGCCGGCCCCAGGCCAGGATGACCCCGATCATCGCCAGCAAGATGAAGAGGTTGGGCGGGATCAGCGAGGAATAGGAAATCCACCGCAGCATGCAACGGCTCGCGGGCGGGTTGCTATCAGCCGGACCGGGCGGCGGCGGGCGCGCCGCGCAACCGGTGCCACAGCTTTGCCGCCTCGCCTCTGAGCCCGATCCCGAGGCCGCGCCCGGTGCGCGGGTTGGCGGCGACGATGCCCCAGCGCTCGCGGCGCTTCGCCAGCCACAGTCTCTTGTAGGGATCGTCGCCGCGGCCGAAATTGATCTCGCGCGGATGGTCCTCGGCGAGCACGCGCTCGATCATCTCCATCGTCAACAATGTGCCGAGCGAATATTCGTCGAGCCGCTGGTCGTGGGCGAGCTTGTAGATAACCGCACGACCGTTCCACAAAATCCAGAACTGGGCCGCGGCGGGCCGGCCGTCGAGGGTTGCGAGGCCGAGCCGCAATGCCCCCTTCGCCGCGGCGAAGCGGATCAGCGCCGGGATGAACGCCGGGTACGCCTCCGCCCGCTTCCAGCTTTGCGCATAGACCGCCTCATAGCCGGCGATCGCCTCGTCGATGCCGCAGGGAGTGGTGAAAAAATGGATCTTCAGCCGCCCACCCGAACCGAGCTTGCGGCGCTTGCGGCGCCAGGTGTTGCGCAATGCCGAGGGCCGCAGGGCGAGATACCGGGTAAAATCCATGCCTGCGGTTTCCTCGTACCAGGTCCCGGAATGAAACACGCATTCGACAAAGAGGCCGGCGCGGCGCAACGCCGCAACCGCGGCCCGGTACGAGGGTGCGCCGGGGTCGAGCTCGTCGAGCGAGATGGCGTCCCAGTGCGGTCGCTCGGCAGCAAGCTCGCCGGCGATCGCGCCGAGCCCGGCGGCAGGATCGGCCCCCGGCGCGAGCAGGACCGCATGCTCGACGCTGTAGGCATTGGTCAGGCTCGCGAGCCGGCGGCCCGAGTGTCCGCTGACGACCCGCAACGCCAGCGCCGCGGCGGCGCCCGGCCGCTCGTTGCTGTAGAGCCGGACCTCGCTTTCCGGCGGCACGCCGTGGCGCGCCATCAATTCGTACCAGCCGGGCAGCGCAAAAAACGAATCCTGCGCCGAATGCGCGAACATCGCGGCGAGCCGATCCGGCAATCGCAGGAAATCGGGGTTGCGGTAGACTGACATCGGGCGGCCCGTCACCCGGCACCGGCCGCGGCACCTTTCGACTGGTCCGGCAATTGCGCATCCTTACGTTTACGACGTTATATCCGAGTGCCGTGCGCCCTCACCACGGCATCTTTGTCGAGACGCGGCTGCGACAGCTGGTCGGCAGCGGCCGGGTCGAGGCCCGCGTCATCGCACCCTGCCCGTGGTTTCCCTTCACCTCGCGGCATTTTGGCGGCTATGCGGCGATGGCGCGGGTGCCGCAGCGGGAAATCCGACACGGGATCGAGATTGAGCACCCGCGCTATCCGCTCTTGCCGAAGATCGGCATGAGTTCGGCACCCCTGATGCTGTTCTGGGCGATGCTGCCGCGGCTGCGCCGGCAGATCGCCGCCGGTCGCGACTTCGCGCTGATCGACGCGCATTACTTCTACCCCGACGGGGTGGCCGCGGTATTGCTCGGTCGCGCGCTTGGCCGGCCGGTGGTCGTGACCGCGCGCGGCAGCGACCTCAACCTGATCGCCCGGCATGCCGTGCCGCGGCGGTGGATCCAATGGGCCGCCCGGCACGCCGACGGGCTTGTGGCGGTATCGGCCGGTCTCGCCAACCGGCTGGCGGCGCTGGGAACGCCGCGGCAGCGCATCCGGCTCCTGCGCAACGGTGTCGACCTCGCGCTGTTCCGGCCGGGCGAGCGGGAGGCGGCGCGTCGCGCCCTCGGCTGGTCGCGGCCGACTTTGCTGGCGGTCGGCAACCTCGTTCCACTGAAGCGGCACCGGCTGATGGTCGAGGCCCTGGCGCTGCTCCCGGATGCGGAGCTGGTCATTGTCGGTGAAGGCCCCGAACGGGCGGCGATCACTGCGCTGGCGCGGGCGCGCGGCGTCTCGGACCGGCTGCGCCTCTTTGGCCGGATGCCACAGGACCGGCTTGCCGAACTCTACGGTGCGGCCGACCTCACGCTGCTGGTCTCGACCCATGAGGGCTGGCCCAACGTGCTGCTCGAAAGCATGGCCTGCGGGACCCCGGTCGTGGTCTCGGACATCGACGGCATCGCCGATATCGTGGCCGCACCCGAGGCCGGCCGGATCGTGACCGAGGTCACCCCGGCCCGCCTTGCCGCGGCAATTGGCGAGTTGCTCGCAACCCCGCTCGACCGGGCCGCGACCCGCGCCTACGCCAAAGGTTTCGGCTGGCACAGCACGACCGAGGGCCAGCTCGCGCTGTTCGGCGAAATCTGCGCCCGGTGCGGCGAGCACGATGCCGCCGGAGCCGCGGCCGGTCATCGCCGTAGCACCCGGTCGTAGACCTCGGCATAGCGGGCGACGGTATGCGGCCAGGAACGCTCGGTGTCGATGAAGTGCCGTGCGGCGGTGCGGATGCGCGGCCACGCAGCCTCGTCGTCGAGGGCCGCGAGCACCCCGGCGGCGAGGGCGGCGGGGTCGTCGGGGGGAAACAGATAGCCGGTCTCGCGGTCACGGATCAGCTCGCGATGACCGCCGACATCCGCGGCGGCGACGACTCGGTCCTGGGCCATCGCCTCGAGCGGTTTCAGCGGCGTCACCAGTTCGGTCAGGCGCAGCGAGCGGCGCGGGAAGACCAAGAGATCGGCGAGATCGTAGTAGTGGACGATCTCGTCATGCGGCACCCGCCCGGTGAACACCACGCTGCCGCCGAGCCCGAGCTCGCCTGCCAAGCTGTGCAGTGCTGCTTCGTGCGGCCCGCCGCCGGCGAGCAGAACGGCGATTTCGGGGCGCCGACGCTGCATCAGCGGCACCGCCCGCAGCAGCAAATCCAGCCCCTCATAGGAATAGAACGAACCGAAAAAGCCGAGCACCCGCCGACCCGCGAGGCCGAGCCGGGCGGCGAGCGCCGGATCGGGGATGCCGGGCCCGTGAAAGGCGGCGCGATCGACCGCGTTGGCCACCACAGTGACCTTGGTTTCGGCGATGCCGCGGCCGATGATCTCGCCGCGCAGACCCTCGCAGATCGTCGTCACCGCGTCGGCGCGCCGCAGCGCACGGGTTTCGAGCAGGCGGGTGGCGCGGTAGCGCAACCCTTGCGAGCGATGCGTCCCGTGGCTTGCCGCTGCGTCCTCCCACAGCGCGCGCACCTCGTAGACGACCGGGATGCCGTGGCGGTGGCCCGCGGCGATCGCCGGCAATGCATTCAGCACCGGCGAATGGGCGTGCAGGATCTGCGGGCGCACCTCGCCGATGACCTCGTCGAGCCGACGGCGCAGGTCGCCGACGATCTTGACCTCGCGGACCCAAGGGAGCCCGGCGCCGTGCCCATGCGGTATTGGCGTGCGCAGGAACTCCCACCCGTCGATCCGCTCGCGCGGCGGACCCGGCGCATAATGCTTGCCGCTGGTCAGCAGCACCGGTTCCCAGCCGAACGCCCGTTGCTGGCCGACGATGCCGAGGGTACGGAACACATAGCCGCTCTGCAGCGGCAGCGAATGATCGAGTATGTGCAGAACGCGCATCGCTCCCAATCGCATCTGTTGCCGGCGCATCTATTGCTGCCGGCGCATCTGTTGCCGGCGCCGGCCATATACCAGCTTTGCGGCAGGAACGAGCCTATGCCGCAGCAGCTGAGCGGCGCGTTAACGGCGGGTGGTTGAGCGGCGATGGCCGGCACTATCGGGTTCGACTGCGCGGAGCTGCCGCCCGCCGCCGCACTCGAGGCTGAGTGGCGTGCGCTCGAAGCCGTCGCCCGTCCGTCCTTTTTCACGTCATGGGTGTGGCTCGGCACGTGGCTCGCGGCACTGCCTGCAGCACGCCGGCCGCTGCTGCTGCGCGGCCGGGTCGGCGGCGACACGGTGGCGCTGGCATTTGTCGGTCGCGCGGTGACACGCCGGCGGCATGGGCTGGTGCGCTCGCGCAGTCTTCACCTGAATGAAACCGGCGACCCGCACTATGACGTGATGACGGTCGAGCACAATGGCGTCCTCGCCCGGCCGGATGCCGAGCCCGCGCTGCTCGAAGCATTGCTCGGCTGGTTTGCGATGCAGCGCGGCGCCGGCGAGTTCCATTTTGGCGGAGCGCTGCGGCGGCTGCCCGCTTCCGCCCTCGCCAGGCACCGGCTGCTGTGCCGCGCGATCGCGGTGCCATCCTATTCGGTGGCGCTCGGTCGGCTTGCCGACAGCGATGGGCTTCTCGATCCGGTGCTCAGCGCCAATGCCCGCCAGCAATTGCGCCGCGCGTTGCGCCGGTTCGAGGCGCAGGGCGCGCTCTCCTTGCGCGAGGCGGCGAGCGAGGCCGAAGCACAGGACTGGTTCACCGGGTTGAAGGCGCTGCACTGCGCGTCATGGGCGCGGCGCGGCATCGCCCATTCCTTCAGCCGCCCGTTTTTCGAGCCGTTTCACCGCCGCCTGATCGCACGCGGCTTTGCCGAGGGTGCGATCCAGCTGATCGAAACCCGTGCCGGGGAGGAGGTCATCGGCTACCTCTACAATTTTCGCCATGCCGGCCGGGTCTATGCGTATCAGAGCGGGTTCGCCGACGCCGATCCGCGCGAGCGCCCGGGTGCGGTCAGCCATGCGCTGGCAATCCGGCACGCCTGCCGCGCGGGGCTGCAGGTCTATGATTTCATGGCCGGCCACAACCGGCTGAAGGCGAGTTTTGCGACCGATTGCGAGCCGATGTTGTGGCAGGTGGTGCAGCAGCCTCGCCTTGCCTTCCGCCTCGAACATCTGGCGCGGCGGGTCAAGGCGCGCATCGACGCCTCAAAAAAGGCGCTTGCCGGCGGCACGGGCACACGCTAGGGCAGGCTGTTGCCGTCCGCCAGGAGACACATGTCCACTTTGCTTACCGGTGCCGCCGGGTTTATCGGCTTCCACGTCGCCAAGGCGCTGCTGGCGCGCGGCGAGACAGTCGTCGGGATCGACAACCTCAACGATTACTACGACGTGCGGTTGAAGGAGGCGCGGCTCGCCGAACTCGCCTCGTCAGCAGGCTTCACCTTCGCCAGGCTCGACATCGCCGATCGCGATGGTGTCTTTGCGCTCGTTGCGGCACATCCCGATCTGACTGGGATCATCCATCTCGCGGCGCAGGCCGGGGTGCGCTACTCGCTTGAAAACCCATACTCCTATATTGATTCGAATGTGATGGGAACGATCGTGCTGCTCGAAGCCGCACGGCGGATCGACCGGCTCAAGGCGTTCACCTATGCCTCCTCATCCTCGGTCTATGGCGCCAATACGAAGCAGCCCTTCAGCGTCGACGACCCGGTCGAGCAGCCGGTCTCACTCTACGCCGCGACCAAGCGCAGCTGCGAACTGATCGCGTACAGCTATAGCCATCTATACGGTCTGCCCACGACCGGGCTGCGCTTTTTCACGGTTTACGGTCCATGGGGACGGCCGGACATGGCGGCCTATCTGTTCACCCGTGCGATCCTCGCCGGCGAGCCGATCAAGGTGTTCAACGAAGGCCGGATGGCCCGTGACTTCACCTATATCGACGATATCGTCGCCGGGACGATCGCCGCATATGATCGCCCGCCGCCGGTCGGGGCTGCCGGTGGTGCGGTGGCCCACCGTCTCTACAATCTCGGCAATCACCGGCCGGAACCGCTGCTCGATTTCATCGCCGTCATCGAGCGCGCATTGGGCCGCACCGCGACCAAGGAGCTGCTGCCGATGCAGCTCGGCGATGTGGCCGAGAGCTTTGCCGATATCGAGACCGCGCGGCGCGATCTGGATTTCGAGCCGAAAATCTCGATCGAGGAAGGGCTCGGCCGCTTTGTCGCCTGGTACAAGCACTACCACCGGGTGAACTGAGCGGCGGCGCGTCGGCCTCGCGACCGGCAACGGGGCCAGCCTACAGCCGCAGCAGCGACATCGTGCGGCCGGTCGGCACAAACCCAAGCCTTTGATAAAAGCGGCTGAGGCCGTGAGTTTGCTCGCCCGCGGCGGTGATCACCACCTCGACCGCCGAGCACCCCTGCAAACGGCACCATTCGGTCGCGGCCCGGATGAGGCGTGCGGCGATGCCGCGCCGCCGGGCGCCGGGCAGCACGTAAAGATCGCCGATCTCGGCGATCCTCAGCGAGCCGGCTGCGGAGCTTTGCGATACATCGGGTCGGGTCATGCCCCTTCGCCTTGCTGTCGACCCCGGCTATGGTTCACCGGTCTCGTCCTTGGAATCGAGAGCAGGATTCACGCTTGAACCGGAAGCTCTGTTTCCATTTCCGGCGATCCTGCTCCAGCGCGGAGAGATGACGTGGCACCAAAAAGCGATGTCGGGCAACCCGATCTTGTCGTCGTAACCGACGCCCCCGGAGAGCGGGCCGAGGCGACGATCCGCGACGGGCTCAGCGCCTACAATTTCGACAAGGCGGGCTATCGCGACCAGCGGCCGCTCGCCGTGCTAGTGCGCGATCCCGATAGCGGCGAGGTCGTCGGCGGCCTACTCGGCCGCACCTCGTTCGGGCTCCTCTATATCGACCGCTTCTTTCTGCCCGAGGGGCTGCGCCGCCAGCGGCTCGGCACCAGGATCATCAGGGCGGCCGAGGAAGAGGGGGTGCGGCGCGGCTGCAGCCGGGCGATCCTGTCGACCTTGTCGTTCCAGGCGCCGGGCTTTTACGAGCGCATGGGCTGGCAGGTGCTGGGCCGGATCGATTGCGACCCGCCCGGCCACACCCGCTTCATGATGACGAAGACGCTGGCCCGCGCCTGACCGCATCACGCTCTGCCGTTGCACAATGATCGCTGGGGTCTGGATCAGCTGCGTCGTTGCTTGGCCGGCGGACGATCTCCAGCGGACGATCTCCTGCGGCCGATCCCCCGTATCGCGCGCTCATACGAGAGCAGCCCCATCGAATCTTGCAATCCACCATTCGTCGCGCTGCATTGATTCTAGGAAACCGGCGCCAGAGAAACCGTAAATTTACGACCTTCGCATAATCTTCGCGTGCTGTTCGGCGACGGTTTGTTGTGATCGCACGAGAATCGCGAGGGAATGTGATGGAACGGTTTGCTGCGATCGTTGCCCTTTTTGCCGTCTGCAGCGTTACCGGCGGATGCGCCTCGATCATCAGAGGAACGACGCAGACGATTGCGATCTCGACACCGCCGGCAATCGGCGCAGTCTGTGACCTTTCGAGTCCCGAAGGGAATTGGCAGATAATTTCGCCCGGTGTCGCTTCAGTGGGAAAGAGCAAGAATAATATTCTGATACGCTGTGACAAGCCTGGCTGGAACTCAGCGGCCGCATCGATCCCGTCAAATTTCGAAGGATGGACGTTTGGAAATTTACTGTTTGGAGGACTCATCGGGGTTGGGGTCGACGCAGCGACAGGAGCAATAAACGAATATCCCGACAGCTTTCAGGTGCCGATGACGCAAAGCGTCGCGACGCCACAACGCAGCGATCCCGTGTCCAGACTTGCTACCCCCGTGGCGCCCCGCGCGTCCGCTTGCGTGTCCACGCCGGCCGTGACCGCTGAACTGCAAACCCGGCATCTCACTGCCGATGTGGCGCCCCACGCGTCCACCCCGGCTGTGAATACCCCGAACTGGCGCACGGATGCAGTGCCGGCGCTCCTCGCGCATGCGCAGATGGATGAACCGAAGGTCGTCCTGTTCCCGGTAACGATCTACCACCGTTATCACCCCAGTTGGCATGTGGATGTGCAGTGACTCCCGGGCTGGTGACCTGGTCGGGAGAACCAAGCATATCGTTTAATTGCGAGACGATCATATGGCCAGGGTCTGTTCAGCAGAAGACCGGACGCTGACGCCGCGGCCCATTTACGCAGCGCCGTCTTGATCCGGCGGGCGCTTGGCCTTGCCATATCTCGCCCGCCATATCTCGGGTTGGCGGATGCGCTCGATTCCACACCCCTGTGAATGCCCGCGAAAACTATTGCTGCAACAAAGTCGAGCGGGCCGAAAATTCCGTTTTAGGGATCGCCGCCGGATGACACGAATGAGACGGGATCCGATGCGCGGGTATCGAGAGATAGTCCGTTGCGTTTCCATTGCCGACGCGGACGTTTGTGATCGCAAGCAACGCGGCGACGACACAATCTCGAAGCCGTGATTTGGGCCGCTCTCTTTCACGGCTCCGGGCGGCTCTGTTTCACGGCTCCGGGCGGCTCTGTTTCACGGCTCCGGGCCGCTCTGTCTCACGGCTCCGGGAAGGAGTTCAATTGGCGGGCGGTGCTGTCGTCACCCGTAAACTCCGCCGCATGGATGCGGCAATCCCGGTGGACGGTTTGCGCTCTTTGAGATTGCCGCCGATCGCGAACGGTGGCGCCGCGGCGCCACCGCCGGTCGCGCCAGTGTCAGATGATGCCTTCGGTCTTCAGCGCCTCGATTTCGGCGGCACCGATGTTGAGCCAGGAGCCCAGCACCTCGGCATTGTGCTGGCCCAGCAAGGGCGACGGCTTGACCTTGGGCGGCGCGCCGTCAAAGCGCACCGGCCAGGCCGGCATCTTGTATTTGCCTGTTGTCGGGTGCTCGACATTCTGCATGATGCCGCGCTCGGCGAGTGAGGCGTCATTCATCAGTTCGACCGTATCGAACACGGCACCCGCCGGCACTCCTGCTTCGCCGATCAGCTTCATCGCCTCTTCCTTCGAGTGCTGGCGGGTCCATTGGGCGATGATCTCGTCGACCTCGGCGGCGTGCTGGCTGCGCGCGTTCTGCGTCTCGTAGCGCGCGTCGCCCTTCAGGTCTTCGCGGCCGATCGCCTTCAGGAGGCGCTGCCAGTGATCGGGATTGCCGCGGCTGCAGAACACATAGACATAATCATTGGGCCCGCCCGGCTTGCACGGGTAGAGCGCCGACGGCACCAGCCCGCCGGGTTGCGAGCGGGCGCTGCCGCCGCGTGCCGGCGCCTTGCCCGAGAGTTGGGTGCGCGAGAACGGCACCCGCATGTAGTGGATCATCGCGTCCTGCATCGCGACCTGCAGCCGTCTTCCTTGGCCGGTGCGGTCGCGCTGGCGCAATGCGGCAAGGATGCTGATCGCCATCAGCATGCCGGTGCCGGTGTCGCCAAAGGACGGGCCCGGCTTGACCGGCGGGCTGTTGGCTTCGCCGGTGACGCTGGTCGGGCCGCCCGCCGCCTGCGCGATCATGTCGAAGGCGAGATTTTTCTCGTAAGGACTGCCGCTGCCAAAGCCTTTGACCTGGCAATAAATGATGCCGGGGTTGAGCTTCTTGACTTCGTCATAGCCGAGGCCCAGCCGCTCGATCGTGCCGGGCGCCATATTCTCGACCGTAATGTCGGCCTTTTTCAGCATCTCCTTGACGATTTCGAGCCCACGCGGCGATTTGAGGTTCAGCGTCAGCGACTTCTTGTTGGCGTTGAACTGGTGGAAATACCACGGGTCGTCGTCGGGCTGGCCCGGGCGCAGCCGGCGGCCCGGATCGCCGCGGCCCGGGTTCTCGATCTTGACCACTTCGGCGCCGAGCCAGGCGAGCGACTCGGTGCAGGACGGCCCCGCCTCGAACTGGGTAAAGTCGACCACCCGCACACCGGCCAGACAATCGAGTTCCACGCCCTCTGTCGCCGCCATCTCGTCACTCCTCCCGCAAGAAATCTGCGCGCATTATAGCGCGTTTGCCGGGCGGCGCGAGCCGGATTGCCAGTTCCCGCCGGGTCGGCGAGGGTATCGCGATCGGACAGCAGGAGGTGCGGATGGCGACCGTCGGGCAAATCGCGGAGTTTCACGACGAGATGATCGTGTGGCGGCACGATCTCCACGCCAACCCCGAACTCGGCTTCGAGGAGCGCCGCACCGCCGATTTTGTCGCCCGCAAGCTCGCCGAATTCGGCTGCGAGGTGTTCCGCGGTGTCGGCCGGACCGGGGTCGTCGGCCGGTTGTCCGCCGGCAGCTCGGCGCGTGCGATCGGGTTGCGCGCCGACATGGACTGCCTGCCGATCGAGGAAGCCACCAACCTGCCCTACCGCTCACGGAATCCAGGCCGGATGCATGCCTGCGGCCATGACGGGCATACCGCGATGCTGCTCGGCGCGGCCCGCTACCTCGCCGCGACGCGCAATTTCGACGGCACCGTGCACCTGATCTTTCAGCCGGCCGAGGAAGGGCTCGGCGGTGGCAAGGCGATGGTCGAGGACGGGCTGTTCGAACGATTTCCTTGCGCGGCGATCTTTGGCATGCACAACCGGCCCGGGCTCGCGGTCGGCAAGTTCCAGCTGCGCAGCGGACCGATGATGGCCGGCGGCGCCTATTTCGATATCCGGGTCACTGGTCGCGGCGCTCACGGGGCCCGCCCCGAGGCCGGCATCGACCCGGTCGTTACCGCGAGCCATATCGCGATTGCATTGCAGACGATCGTATCGCGCAATCTGCGCCCGCTCGACACGGCGGTGTTGAGCGTGACCCAGATCCACGCCGGCGAGGCCTACAACGTGATCCCCGAACAGGCCGTGCTGCGCGGCACCGCGCGCTGCTTCAGCCGCGAGACGATGGCGCTAATCGAGCGCAATATCGCGCGGATCGCGACGGGGGTGGCCGGCGGCTTTGGTGCCACCGCCGAACTCGATTTCCGCCTGATCTTCCCGCCACTCGTCAATGACGAGAGTGAGGCCGGGTTTATCGCCGATACGGCGGCTGAACTGGTTGGCGCCGGCAACGTCAACCGCGACGGCAATCTGGTGATGGCGTCCGAGGATTTCTCCTACATGCTCGAACAGCGGCCGGGCGCCTATATCCAGATCGGCAATGGCGATGGGGCGGGCGGGGGCGGCGCGGGAGCGAGTGGGGGCGCTTGTGAGGTGCACAATCCCGGCTACGACTTCAACGACGCGGCCTTGCCACTCGGTGCCAGCCTTTTCGCCCGGCTCGCCGAACGAAAACTGGCCCGTGGCTGACCGGGAAGTCCAACGTCTGTAGGTGCGGTCGTTGCGAACGGCCACGGGCCGACGCCCGCGAAAGTGGGCACTCAGGGCAAGCGACGTGCGGCTACCCCGGACCCCCGCTTTCGCGGGGGCGACGAACGAATGGGAAGCGTCTGTTTGGTTTGCCTCGCCAGCTTCTCGCCATGACGCCAGAGGAGTCACAAATGACGCCAGACGGGTCGCGATGACGCCGGACTGGGGTTACGCCGGCGCCGGGATCGCCCGCTGGTTGTACATGATCTTGCGCATCTGTTCGCGCTCCGCGGCCGTGAGGGTCGAGGGATCGACCCGCAGATTGTTGCCGGTCTCCATGCCGCGCTTGACCGCCGGGCGATTGCCGACCTCGTCAAACCAGCGCTTGAAGTATTTGAATTCGCCGAGATCCTGGCCCTGGGCCTCGTAGTTGACGGTCCACGGATAGGCGATCATGTCCGCGATCGTGTATTCGTCACCGCAGAGATAGCGGCGATCGTAGAGCCGGTTGTTCATGACGCCGTAGAGCCGGTTGGCCTCGTCGGTAAAGCGGCGGATCGCATAGGTCAGGTCGCCGGCATCGGGACCGGCGCGGCGGAAATGGCCGCATTCGCCCAATTTTGGTCCCTGATTGGCCATCTGCCAGATCACCCATTGCGTGACCTCGTATTTGCCACGCAGGTCCTGCGGAAAGAAACGGCCCTCTTTTTCCCCCAGATACATCATGATCGCACCGGATTCGAAGATGCTGATCGGCGCGCCGCCACCCTTGGGTTCGTGATCAACCAGGACCGGCATGCGATGGTTCGGGTTGATTTTCAGGAACTCAGGCTTGAACTGGTCACCGCGGCCGATATTGCACGGTATCAGATTATATTTAATGCCCAGTTCTTCGAGCAGGATCGAGACCTTCTTGCCGTTCGGCGTCGGCCAAAAATGCAGATCGAGCATCGTCAAGTCCTTTTCAGGTCGGTGGCCGGCCACTGGCGGCCGGCGGGTTGATGGCATGCGATGTGCGACGGGCCGTGAGGATAGTCGCAGAGTGCGCCGATGTCATCGCACCGAGGGACGGGTGGCGCTCCATGCCGGGCTGTCGGGCGCGGCTTGAGGGCTGCACTACAGGTCGGTTTCGGTGGTCTGCCCCGGAAACAGCGTCGCACGGCTCCATTCCGACCAGTCGCCGGCGACCGGATTATTCGGGTCGCGGTCGTGGCGCCAGCAGATGGTCTCGGCATCGGGTGCTACCACCCTGTGTGTCTGGCCCTTGGTCATGACGAAATCCTTGGTCGCGACATAACCGTTCTGGCGCTCGTCGCAATCGCTGCTTTTCGTGATCACCGCCTGGACATTGACCCGATCCCAGGTCGGGTTGTCGAGGATCAGCGTGGCCGATTGGCTCGACCCCGAGGAACAGCCGGAAACCACCAGGAACACCGCAAGCACGAGGAGGTAGCGCATCACCGTCTCCTTTCCGCAAAGCCGAGCACATAGGAGAGCCGAGCACATAGGATTGCTGGCGGTCGCCGCGCAAGCGCCAATCGGCGGTGCCCGAGCAGCCGCCCGCGCGCGCTGGGATCCCCGGTTTCAGCCGGCCACGGCCCGGATAAAGCGCTCCACCTCCGTTTCGTCATTGTAGTAGTGCAGGCTGGCGCGAACCACCGCCTCCAGCCCGCGGGCCGGCAGATCGAGCGGCGACGACCGGGATTCGTGGACATTGATGCCGAGCGCACGCAGCCGGTCGCGCAGCCGTGCGGGTGTCTCCCCACCCTTCGCGAAGGTGACGATCCCGCACCGCTCGACACCCTGATCGTGCACGCCGATAAGGGGTTGCCGCGCGAGCTCGTGCCGCAGCAGCCCGCCCAGCGCCTTGACCCGCGCCTCGATCGCAGCGATGCCGACCTGCGCCGCGTAACGGGCGGCCGCCGCGAGACCGATCTGACCGGCGACAAACCGCTCCCAGGTTTCGAACCGGCGGGCGTCGGGACGGATGGTGTAGCTGTCGGCCTCGCCGGCGCACGCGGTCATGAGATCGATGAAGGGCGGCTCAAGCCCGCCGATCGCATCGCGTCGCACATAGAGAAAACCGGTGCCGCGCGGCCCGCGCAGGTACTTTCGGCCGGTCGCGGCGAGCATGTGGCAGCCGATCTCGCGCACATCGACGGCAAGCTGGCCGACTGATTGGCAGGCGTCGAGCAGATAAAGGATGCCGTGGCGGGCAGCGATGCGGCCGATTTCCGCTGCCGGCTGGACGAGCCCGCCATGCGAGGGCACATGGGTGATCGCGATCAGCCGGGTGCGCGCGCCGATCGCGCGTTCGAGTGCCCCGAGATCGAGCTGTCCGCAGGCGTCGTTGTCGACGACATCGATCTCGATCCCGGTGCGGGCTTTCACCTGCCGGAATGCAAGCAGGTTCGACTGGTACTCGGGTCGCGCGGTGACGACGCGGTCGCCGGCCCGGAACGGCACCGCGTAGAACGCCATGTCCCAGGCGCGGGTGGCGTTTTCGACAAAGGCGATCTCGTCCGGTTGTGCGCCGATCAGCGCGGCGATGGCGTCGTAGAAATCAGCGATGCGATCCTCGGCCTCGGCCTCGGCCGCCGCTTCGTAGCCGCCGATCGCCGCTTCGCGCGCGAGGTGGCGCGTCACCGCATCGAGCACCGGACGTGGCGGCAACGCGGCCCCGGCGTTGTTGAAGTGGATCACGCGCGCGACCCCGGGCGTGTCCTGGCGCAGCAACGGCACGTCGAGCGTCATGTCTCACCCCCGATCGTAGAAAAGGCCCGGCCATCACTGGCCAGGCCCTTCGCCTCTTTGGTGGAGCCAACCGGGATCGAACCGGTGACCTCTACAATGCCATTGTAGCGCTCTCCCAGCTGAGCTATGGCCCCGGCGATGGCCGCCCGCGGCTGACGCACGGACGCTGCGCAGCGCGAAAAATAGAGAACCGTAGGGGCCGGCGGCAAGCGAAAACCGCGGCCCGTTTCGGGCCCGGCGGCTCAGCGCTCCTCCTCCTCGACATTCTCGATGACCTCGGCCATGTCGTCCTCGTCCTCGCCGAGCTCGGAAGCGTCTTCGAGCAGTTCCTCGTCCTCCTCCTCGGTTTCCTCGATCGGCAGCGCCTCCTCTTCGTCGGCCGTGGCATCGGCCTCCTCGGTCTCGACATCGGCATCGAGCTCCTCGCCGGCGACCGGCTCGATCTCTTTCTCGACCGGGGCTGCCGGCCGCGCCCGGCGCGATTTCAGAAACGCTTCGGGGTCGAACGGCGTGCTGCATTTCGGGCAGATCACCGGCTTGTGCAGCAGATCGTAATAGCGCGCTCCGCAGCTCGGACAGATCCGCTTGGTGCCCCATTCAGGCTTGGCCACCATCAACTCCATCAGAGTTTGCCGGCAGGGTTTGCCGGCCGAGTTTGCCGGCAGAGTTTTGCCGGGGTCGGTCGCTGCGCCATTGCCACAGGCGGCGCACCCTGTCAAAAGCAAAACCGCGCTCGGCCGACGGTCCCGGCATATGGGCCGGGGCGGTGGCGAGCGCAACCGCCGAGCTGCTGTTTCGAGGTTCGCCCCCGCCATGGCCCACGCGTCTTCGCCCGCCTCGCCCGAGCCGCTCGCTGCGCAGCGGCCGGCGCGCCCGTTGCACGGCACCAGCGCAGTGCCGGGCGACAAATCGATTTCGCACCGAGCGCTGATGCTGGGCGCGCTCGCTGTCGGGCGAACCGAGATCAGCGGGCTGCTCGAAGGCGAGGACGTGCTCGCGACGGCCGCCGCGCTGAACGCGCTCGGTGCCGCCGTGGCGCCGGCGAAGGATGGCCGGTGGATCGTCGACGGGGTCGGCATCGGCGGCCTCGCCGAGCCGGAAAACCTGCTCGACCTCGGCAATTCGGGGACCTCGGCCCGGCTCTTGCTCGGCATTCTCGCGACCCATCCGCTGACCGCGTTCGTGACCGGCGACGCTTCGCTGCGGCAGCGGCCGATGCGCCGCGTGACCGATCCGCTAAGCCGCTTCGGCGCGCAGTTCCTGACCCGTGACGGCGCCCGCCTGCCGCTCGCCGTCACCGGCGCCGGTTCCCCGGTGCCGATCGAATACCGCCTGCCGGTGCCCTCGGCGCAGGTCAAATCGGCGGTGCTGCTGGCCGGCCTCAACACCCCGGGAGCCACCACGGTGATCGAGCCGCAGGCGACCCGCGACCATACCGAGCGGATGCTGCGCCATTTTGGTGCGCAGGTCGCCACCGGGCCGGCCGCCGGCGGCAAGCGGATCACCGTCGAAGGCTTTCCCGAATTGACGGCGGCGCCGATCACGGTGCCGGGCGACATCTCCTCGGCCGCGTTCCCGGTGGTCGCGGCGCTGATCGTGCCGGGCTCGGAGGTGACGATCGCGGGCGTCGGCATCAACCCGTTGCGCGCCGGGCTGCTCGAATGCCTGCGCGAGATGGGCGCCGAGATCGCTCTCGTCAACGAGCGCGACGCGGGCGGCGAACCGGTTGCCGATCTCCATGCCCGTGCCGGAGCGCTGCACGGCGCCGACATCCCGGCCGAGCGGGCGCCGCGGATGATCGACGAATACCCGGTCCTGGCGATGGCCGCTGCCTGCGCCCGCGGCCGCACCGTGATGCGCGGCCTCAGCGAGCTGCGGGTCAAGGAAAGCGACCGTCTGGCAGCGATTGCCGGCGGCCTTGCCGGGTGCGGGGTGCGGGTTGCGGTCGAAGGCGACGATTTGATCGTCGAGGGCGATGGCGGCCCACCGGCCGGGGGGGCGCTGATCGAAACCCGGCTCGACCACCGGATCGCAATGGCCTTCCTGGTGCTGGGGCTGGCCGCCGACGCGCCGGTGCGGATCGACGATGCCCGCCCGATCGCCACCAGCTTTCCCGATTTCATGCCGCTGATGACCCGGCTCGGCGCTTCCTTCACCATCGTTGGATGATCGCGCGGTCCTTCGTCGTCGCGATCGACGGGCCGGCCGCATCGGGCAAGGGCACTTTGGCGCGCCGCTTGGCCGAACGCTTCGGTCTTGCCCATCTCGACACCGGCGGGCTTTACCGCGCCACCGCGCTGCTCGTGCTCGAAGCTGGCGCCGACCCGGCTGACCCGGCGAGTGCGGCCGCGGCTGCGCGGCGGGTTGACCAGCGTGTGCTCGCCGACCCGAGACTGCGCGGCGCGACCGTCGCGGCGAACTCCTCGGTGGTGGCTGCACACCCCGCGGTGCGCCATATCCTGCTGCAGTTCCAACGCGATTTCGCGGCGCATCCGCCGCCTTTGGCGGGGGGCAGAGCGGCCAGCGGTGCGGTGCTCGACGGGCGTGATATTGGCACGGTCGTGTGTCCGCAGGCCGATCTCAAGCTGTTTCTGACCGCCGATGTGGCGGTTCGTGCCAAACGCCGGGCCGAGGAGTTGCGTGCTCGTGGCGCGGCGTCTATATACGAGGCTGTCTTGCAGGATCTGACAGAACGCGACGCACGCGACAGCGCCCGCCGGGATGCGCCACTCTCAGTAGCACCGGGTGCGATCATCATCGATACGACGGCGCTCGACGCCGATGCGGTCCTGGAGCGCGTCGCCGACATCACTAGACGTGCTTTGGACCATGCGCGCTCTGGCGCAGCGTGAATTCGAGGAGAAGGAATGGCTCTAGAACTGCAACCCGAGGAGGCGTCGGCGAAAGAGAGTTTCGCAGCCCTTCTCGATGAATCGCTCGGCATGGCCAACGGGCTCGAAGGCACCGTCGTCAAGGGCCGGGTCATCGCCGTCGAAAACGATGCGGTGCTGATCGATGTCGGCCTCAAATCGGAAGGCCGGGTGCCGTTGAAGGAGTTTGCCGCGGGCGGCGGCGAGCCCAGCCTCAATGTCGGCGACACGGTCGAGGTGTTCCTCGAGCGGATGGAGGACAAGAACGGCGAGGCCCAGCTGTCGCGCGAAAAGGCGCGGCGCGAGGAGGCCTGGACCCAGCTGGAGAAGAGCTTTCAAGCGAATGAGCGGGTCACGGGGGTAATCTTCGGCCGGGTCAAGGGCGGCTTTACCGTCGATCTGAACGGGGCCGTCGCGTTTCTGCCGGGCAGCCAGGTCGACATCCGCCCAGTGCGCGACATCACCCCGCTCCTCGGCTCGCAACAGCCGTTCCAGATCCTGAAGATGGACCGCTCGCGCGGCAACATCGTCGTCTCGCGCCGCGCCGTGCTCGAAGAGAGCCGCGCCGAGCAGCGCTCCGAGCTGGTCGCCAGCCTCAAGGAAGGCCAGATCCTGAACGGTGTCGTCAAGAACATCACCGATTACGGCGCCTTTGTCGATCTCGGCGGGGTCGATGGCCTGTTGCATGTGACCGACATCGCCTGGCGGCGGATCAACCATCCCTCGGAAGCCCTGCATATCGGCCAGACCGTCAAGGTCCAGGTGATCCGCTTCAATCCGGAGACGCAGCGCATCTCGCTCGGCATGAAGCAGCTCGAAGCCGATCCGTGGGAGGGTGTCGAGCTCAAATATCCGGCCGGCGCCAAGTTCAAGGGCCGCGTCACCAACATCACCGATTACGGCGCCTTTGTCGAATTGGAGCCGGGGGTCGAGGGGCTGGTGCACGTCTCGGAAATGAGCTGGACCAAGAAGAACGTCCACCCCGGCAAGATCGTCTCGACCAGCCAGGAGGTCGAGGTCATGGTGCTCGATGTCGATCCGCAGAAGCGGCGCATCAGCCTCGGCCTCAAGCAGACCCTGGCCAATCCGTGGGAGACCTTTGCCGACGACCACCCGATCGGCAGCGAACTCGAAGGCGAGGTGCGCAACATCACCGAGTTCGGGCTGTTTGTCGGATTGCCGGGCGATATCGACGGCATGGTTCATCTGTCCGACATCGACTGGAACCGCGCCGGCGAGGACGCCCTCGACAACTACCACAAGGGCGAGGTGGTTCGGGTCAAGGTGCTCGATGTCGATGTCGACAAGGAGCGCATCAGCCTCGGCATCAAGCAGCTCGAAGCCGACCCGTTCGAGGCCGGGATGTCGAAGCTGCGCAAGGGCGAGGTCGTGACCGGCACGATCGCCGGGATCACCGAGGGCGGGGTCGAGGTGTCGGTCGGTGACGGTCTCTTGGGCTTTATCCGCAAATCCGAATTGTCGCGCGATCGCAGTGAGCAGCGGCCCGACCGGTTCGCGGTCGGCGAGAAGGTCGATGCCAAAGTGACCGCGATCGATCGCGCGACGCGCAAAGTGGCGCTGTCGATCAAGGCGCGCGAGATGGACGAGGAGAAGCGGGCGATGGCCGAGTTCGGCTCTTCGGATTCGGGGGCGAGCCTCGGCGACATCCTCGGGGCTGCGATTAGCCGGGCCCGCCGGCAGGATGCGGACCGCCAGGACGAGACCGCGGACAAGAACTGAGCCGCGGGGTCTGCGGCACGGGGTCGGCGCGCTGTCGCTCGCTCGGCCCTGTCCGCTCCGCTCGTGGCGCGGCCTGTCGCGCGTGGCAGCCGGATGGTACCCGTCCCGGGCGGACGGCGCAGCCGAGGCACAGGCCGGATGATTGCGCGAGCGGGCCGCGAATGACGCGCGATGCCCATCCCGCCCCGGCTTGACCCTCGCGCGGTGGTTTGGCAGGTTGGCCGCCTAGGCCGCAGGGGCGAGAATGATGACGAAATCGGAGCTTGTGCAAAAGCTGTCCGAAATCAATCCGCATCTCTATCAGCGTGACGTCGAGGTCATCGTCACCGCGATCTTTGACGAGATCGCCGCGGCGCTGGCGCGTGGCGACCGTGTCGAGCTGCGCGGCTTTGGTGCGTTTTCGGTCAAGCGCCGGGATGCCCGCGTCGGCCGCAACCCGCGCACCGGCGACAGCGTGCGGGTCGCCGAAAAGCACATTCCGTTCTTCAAGACCGGCAAGCAGCTGCGCGACCGCCTGAACCAGGCGGCACCGGCAGCCTAGCTCGGGGGTGCCGCACCGGCGCGCCGGGCCGGTCGAATGAGAATCCTCTATTGGCTCTTGGTGCTGGTCGCCGCCGCGGTGCTGAGCCTGTTTGCCGCTTCCAATCGGCAAGCCGTTTCGCTCGGCCTGTGGCCATTGCCGTATCTGCTGCAGCTGCCGCTCTACCTGACGATCTTTCTGTCGCTGCTCGCCGGGTTTGTCGTCGGGGTGCTTGTCGCCTGGATCGCCGGGCGCCGCTGGCGACGCGAGGCGCGGCGCGGCCGGCGGCGCAGCGACGCCTTGACCCGCGAGCTCGCCGCAACCCAGGCCCGGCTCGCCGACACCGCCGACCGCCCGGGCAGCCCGCCGAGGCGCACACAAAGTTTTTGACCTGACCGCCGCAGCGGGTCCAGTGTGCGCGCCGACAGAGACCGATCCGAAAGCGCACCCCCGTCAATGGACCTTCCCGAAAGCGTCGCCGCCCTCGGCGAGCGGCTCGGCGGAACCGGCCAGATCGTGCCTGATCCGCAATTGCTGACCGGTGCCGATGTCTTTGCCAGCGAGCGGGACCGGTTGTTCATGCGGCCGTGGGTCGCCGTCGACCATGTGAGCCGGCTCGACGCCAACGAGCGGTTTTTCCGGTTTGACGCCGCGACCCGCTCGATCCTGGTCACCCGCGACAAGAGCGGCCGGCTGAGGGCGCTGCGCAATGTCTGCATCCACGCCGGCTACCCGGTCTGCGAGGCCGAGGACGGCGCGGCCGAGCGGCTCGTCTGTCCCTATCACGGCTGGGAGTTCGCGCTCGACGGCCGGCTGCTCGAACCGGATCTGACGGCGCGCATCGATCCGGCCCGGCTGCGGCTGGCCAGCCATCCGATCGCGGTTTGCGACGGTCTGATCCTGGTCGACCTGTCGGCCCCCGCGGGTGGCGACGATCCGGTTCCGCCGGCCGCGACCGCTTCCTCGATACCGCAATGGCTCGCCGATGCCGAGGTCACCGAGCGCACCCGTTACACCCTCAACTGGAACTGGAAGTACGCGCTGCAGCTCGTCAAATCGTCGCCGCACCTGCTGTTCGACGAGCCGGGCGAGGCGGTTCCGGCGGAATTCGGTCCGCTGAGCCTGCTGTTGACCCGGTCGCACGAGGCGGCCCTGTTGCGGGTCGTCCCGAAATCCGCCGAGCGCACCGATATCCAGCTGACCAGGCTGGCCGCGCGCGGCACGGCGCCACCGATCACGGCGGCCGCGTCCGACCGGGTCGATCGCCTGGCCGAAGGCTTGCGGGCCGCTGGCGATGCCGCTGCGGTGGCCCGATCGGCCGAGCTCGATCGGCCGTTTTTTGCGTGGTACTGGTCGCTGATGTCGGCCGACTGAGCGGGGTCAGGGCGGCGGCGCGATCCAGGCCGGTGCCGGCGGCCGGTAGGCCATCGATGCCGCCGCCGCAATGCTCCCGCGCGGTGATAGCGAAGGAATGCAAGCGTGAGTGTGGCGAGCATGACCGGGTTCGCGCGGGCGCAGGGCGAGGCGCCGGGGATTGCGTGGACCTGGGAGGTCAAGAGCGTCAACGGGCGTGCGCTCGATTTGCGGCTGCGGCTCGGACCGGGTTTCGATGCCCTCGAACCGGAGTTGCGCGCAGCGCTGGCGCAACGGCTGCGCCGCGGCAATGTCTCGGCCAACCTGTCGGTAATTCGCACCGCGCCCTTGGCGTTGCGCATCAATCGCGAAGCCCTGGGACAGCTCGTCTCGTTGATCGGCGAATTGACGGGTGAGATCGAGGCGGCACCACCGCGGCTCGACGGCCTGTTGGCGCTGCGTGGTGTCGTCGAGACCGTCGAGGACGAGGACGAGGCGGTGGCCGAGGCGCGCCGCCGCGATGTGCTCGCCGGATGGACCGTGGCGCTCGACCAGCTGATCGCTGCCCGCGCCGAGGAGGGAGCGCGCATCGCCGTGCTGCTGGCGGCCCAGCTCGACGAGATCGGCGCGCTCGTCGCCGCTGCCGCGGACAGTGCGGCGGCTCAGCCGAGAGCGATCCTCGAGCGGCTGCGCACGACGCTGGCCGGGCTGGCCGAGAGCGCATCGCCGCTGCCCGAGGAGCGCATCGCGCAGGAGGTCGTGCTGCTGGCCGCCCGCGCCGACATCCGCGAGGAGCTGGAGCGGCTGCGTGCCCATCTCGAACAGGCCGGCGAATTGCTCGACGAGGGCGAGGCGGTCGGGCGGCGGCTCGATTTCCTGTGCCAGGAGCTGAATCGCGAGGCCAACACGCTGTGCTCGAAATCGGCCGATATTACGCTGACCCGCATCGGGCTCGCGCTGAAGGCGGTGATCGAGCAGTTTCGCGAGCAGGTGCAGAATATCGAGTGAATAAGGGTTAAGCAGCCCCGCCGGAGCAACTGCTCTTGCTCGTCCGCCAAGCCTGGTAGGCGGCGAGGACCATCGCCGTCACGGTCCGCAGACCGTTGTATTTCGTGTTGATCACCAGGTCGAAATTGAGCGGCTCGGTCGGGTTGACGCCATAAAGCGCGTGATATCGCTTCTGCTCGCTGGCAAACCGGCGCTCGATGCTGCTGCGCACCTCTTCGACCGAGGCGGCGCTCTCGCTCTGTCGGCCCTCCTCCCGCAAGTTATTGAAGATGCGCTCAGCGGCGGTGTCCCGGTCGAGGACCAGGAACACCTTGAACGATTGCGGCATCCATTTCCATGCCATGCGCGAATCGATGACGAGCTTCTCTCCGCTGCGGTATTTTTCTTGGAGCAGGTGGTCGACCTTACGATCGATGTCTTGTTGAATTTCGGCCGAAATATTCATCGCCTCGATCGATTCGCCCCGTTCCGCCGCCAGCTGCCGGAACAGATCGCCGGAAGAAAAATGCTGAAAGCCGAGCCCCGAGGCGACCGCTTTCGCGGTCGAGGATTTGCCCGAACCGGGTGATCCCGCGACGGTTATGATGTCCCGTTTCATTTGCCGATCCTCTCGGATCGACGGCCGGGGGTCAACGCGGTTGCGGCCGATGCCGATCTCGTCCCGCTGCGCCCGCTCGGGCCGATGTCCCGCCGTCCGGCACTGGCTCGCGGGAGGGCGCCCCCACCGGGAGGCACCTGTTGCCGCAGCAGGACGGCCCGGCGGCTTTACCAGAGCTGCGACCCAAGCCCGGGCAGCACCTGCGTGCCCTCTTTCTGCACCGCGGTCAGCTTTTCGGGGTCAAGGTGCAGCGCTGCCAGGATGGTCGGTGCAATCTGGGCGGTTTCCACCGGGCTTGTCACTGTGCTCGGAGAAAAGCGCGGGTTCGACAGCAGCAGCATCACATTCGTGTTGTCGTGCGAGAAGCCGCCATGTTCGGCAAGCTTTGCGCCACTGCCCGAATAGGTGACGCCGACATTCGGCGTGACGATGATATCCGGCGTGCGCGGATCGCCGTTTGGCGGCAGCCCCGGCGGGTTGAACATCTGGCTGATCGCCGCACCGGAATAGATCGTGCCGATCCCGGCGATGTTGTTGGTCGCCGGCGACTGGCTTTCCAGCATTGCCACGGCATTCGCGGTCTGCGCCGAATTCGCCAGCCAGATCAGTGAGACATCGTCCTCGGTCGGGCCGATGCCATTGGGGTTCGCCGGGGATTCGGAGAACGGCAGCAGGTTCGCCAGGATGGTCGCCGGCGATGTCTTGATCGGGTCGCCGGGCGTGGTCGAGATGCCGAGATACCGGGCCGAATCGATCGGGCTTTGGCCATGCTTGGCGGAGATGATAATCAGCGTCGAATTGTACAGGCCGCGGGCCTTCAGCGCGGCGACCATCTTGCCGATCGCCATGTCGGTGAATTCGATCTCGCCCAGCAGTGCCGGCGTCGGTCGTCCCTGGGCATCGAGATAGCCGCCGGTCATGCCCACCGATTTTTCGATCAGCTTCTGGCCGACGCTGACGGTCTGAAAGTTCATGCCGAACACATTCGGAACCGGCCGCGGCACCGAGCCGCTGTGATCCTTGCCGTTGATCTCGTTCAGGATGGCCTGCACCTTCAGGCTGTCATAGCATTCGATATTGGCGAAGCTGTCGGTCCAGGAATTGCTCGACGAGACCGCGGTCTGATCGGGCAGCGGATTGCAATGCAGCAATGTCACCTGCGGCAATGCTACCGGTATCGAGTTGATCTCCGGCGCATAATAATCGTCGACATTGCGACCGTTGCCGGGCCCCGAGACTGCTGAATAAGCGGGGTGCTTGTCCGACCAGGCGGTGTAGCCGCCGGCCGCATGCACGACACCGAAAATCGTGTTGGCGCGGACAAAGTTCCAGGGATAGACCGGCGCGCAGCCATGCGCCGGGTCGCGCTCGAGCTTGTTCGGATCGATCGAGGCGATGCCGCCATCGACGCCGGCCGGCGCACCGCCGTTCAGGGCGAGCTTGTTGATATCGATGCCCTCGTCGAATTCCGTGGTCGTGCCGGTCGGCGGCGCTCCGGGCGTACACAGGCCCGGCGCCCCGGCGACGCCGTTGCCGGTCGTCGTTGCCGGCGGATCGAGCGAGCGGTCGTAGGCGACGTCATAAAATGCCCCGACCGTGCGCGGCGAGCCGCCGGTGACCAGGGCCATCAGCCCGGGAAATGAATCGGACGGCCGCGACGTCGACGTTTCGAGATAGTTTACGCCGGTCTCGGCGAGTTCGGCCAGGTTCGGGCAATAGGGCGCACCGCCGTTGACGCCGCTGATCCCTTCCGAGCAATTGATAAAGTCTAACGCGTGCATGCCGTCGATACTGATCAACAGTACCCGCCGGATGCCCTGCCCGCCGAGAGCTCCCTCATCGGCATGGACCTGCGGGCCGGCCGAAGCCGCGAGCAGCGCTGCGCCAAGCAGCGCCTTTCGCCAAAATATGCGCATCTTCTGCTCCACAATTGCGGAATGCGCGAGGATGCTAGTTGGCGCGGATGACGCCCTGGTGACGCTCCTGTTGCGCCCGGATGACGACACTGGGCGCCGATCGGCCAAATTTCCCGAGCGATGTCACAGGGCGCGGGCGAGGGCGCAGAATTCGGCGACGCTCAGCTCCTCGGCGCGGGCGGTCGGCGAGACGCCGCTGCCGGCGAGCAGCGTTTCCAGCGGAACTCCGAGCGTGGCGAGGCTTGAGCGCAGCATCTTGCGGCGCTGGCCGAAAGCGGCGGCAGTGATCCGCTCGATCGCCGGCTTGGCGGCGGGCGCCAGCGGCTCCGGACGCGGCACAATCTCGACCACGCTCGACACCACCTTGGGCGGCGGTGTGAAGGCACGCGGCGGCACGTCGAACAAGATCCGCGGCCGCGTCAGCCATTGGACCAGGACCGAGAGCCGCCCATAGGATTTGCTGCCGGGTGCGGCGACGAGACGCAGCGCCACCTCGCGCTGGAACATCAGGGTCAGGGTCTCGAACCCACCGATCCGATCGAGCCAGCCGAGCAGCAGCGCGGTCGCGATGTTGTAGGGCAGGTTGGCAACGATCTTGCGCGGCGGCGGGGCCAAGGTGCTGGGATCGAGCGCCAAGGCGTCGCCGGCGACGATTTCGAGGCGGCCGGGGCAGGCGGCGGCGAGCTCGGCGAGTGCGGCGAGGCAGCGCGGATCGCGCTCGATGGCGACGACCCGGCTGGCACCCGCCGCCAGCAGCGCGCGGGTCAGGCCGCCGGGTCCGGCGCCGATCTCGATGACGTTGGAGCGGTCGAGCGGCCCGGCGGCGCGGGCGATCCGGCCAGTCAGGTTGAGATCGAGCAGGAAGTTCTGGCCGAGCCTGCGCTGCGCCGCGATGCCGTGCCGGGCGATGATTTCGCGCAGCGGCGGCAGCGCGATAGCCAGCTCAGCCGGCGGGTCGCGTGGGTTGATCCCAGGGGAGCTCAGCTTGGGCGCTCAGCGCGGTTGCGGTTGCCGCCGCCTTGCCGCCATCTCGGCGGCGAGCCGCAGCGCCGCGACGAGGCTTCCCTCTCGGGCGGCGCCGGTGCCGGCGATGGCGAAGGCGGTGCCGTGGTCGGGCGAGGTGCGCACAAACGGCAACCCCAACGTCACATTGACGCTGCCGTCAAAATCGAGCGTCTTGATCGGGATCAGCGCCTGATCGTGATACATGCACAGCGCGGCGTCGTAGGAATGTCGCGCCTCGGCGTGAAACATCGTGTCGGCCGCCAGCGGCCCCCGCGCATCGATCCCGAGCGCGCGCAGCTCGGCGATCGCCGGTGCCACGATCTCGATCTCCTCGCAGCCGAGCGCGCCCGCCTCGCCGGCATGCGGGTTGAGCCCGGCGACGGCAAGCACCGGGCGGGCGATGCCGAACTCGTGCTTGAGCGCCGCCGCGGTGACCCGGCCGGCGACGACGATCCGCGCCGTGCTCAAGGTTGCGATGGCCTGGCGCAGCGCAAGGTGGATCGTGACCGGCACGACCCGCAGCTGTGGACAAACCAGCATCATCACCGGGATCGCCCCGGCGCCAGCCAGTTCGGCCAGATATTCGGTATGTCCCGGATGGTGAAACCCGCCGCGATAGAGGCTCTCCTTGTGGACCGGATTGGTGACCAGCGCCGCGGCCCGGCCGGCCTGGACATCGGCTACAGCGGTCGCGATGGCGCCGATAATGGCCGGCGTGTCGGCAGGATCGGGCTCTCCCGCGCGCCCGCGCAACTTTGTCCCGATCGGCACCACCGGCAGGGCCGCGGGAAATGTTTCAGATGCCTCCGCCGGAGTGTCGATGGCCCGGACCGGCACCGGCCAGTCGAGCCTGGCGGCGAGTGCGGCGAGGCGGTCGGGGTCGTCGATCACGTAAAAGGGTGGCACGTAAAAGGCCGGCACGTCGGGGGATGGGCCCGGCGGGTGGCGGCCGAGCCACGCTTTCAACGTGATCTCGCCGCCGATCCCGGCGGGTTCGCCGACCGTCACGGCGAGCGGCAGCGGCACCGGGTCAGACCCTGACATCGACATAGGCGGCGCGCCGCAGATCCTCCATGTAGCGCCGCGCGAGCATGTCGAGACGCTGGCGCATCAGCGTGTCGGCGACATCGTCGCGGGTGGGGATCGTCGGCTTGGGCGAGGCTTTGCTGCACACCATGATCACCCCGACGCCGTTGCGCTGCAGGATCGGCTGCGAAGGCTGCCCGATCCCCAGCGCCATCACCGTGCTGCGCATCGCCGGAGCGATCTGGCTCAGCCGCAAATCGCCCTGGCTCGACAGCGGCGAGCCCTTCTGCTTGCCGATCTGCATCATGTCATCGCAGGTCTTTGCCTCGGAGCGGACCGATTGAGCCTCGGCATACGCCGCGCGCCGGGCGGCATCGTCCGATTGCGGGGTGAGCGGGAAGACCACCTGCGCGATGTGCAGCACGGTATCCTCCTCGCTGGTCGCGTGGCCGGGGGCGCGCCGGTCGAGCACGAGCAGCAGGTAATAGCCTCCCGCCGTGCGGATCGGCGGCGATAATTCGCCCGGCTGCATCTGCGCCACCGCCTTTGCCAGCGCCGGACTGAGTTCATCGGGATGGATCCAACCGAGGTCACCGCCCACCGCCGCGGTCGGCGATTGCGAGAATTGCTGTGCCACCGCGGAAAAGCGCGCACCCTGCTTCATCTGCTCGATCAGGTGGTCGGCAAGCGTGTGCACCTCGTCATCCTGTGTGGGATTGTCGACCGCGAGAAAGATTTCGGCGACCCGGCTTTCCGGCTCGTTGGCGTCACGCTTGAGGCGGTTCAGGGTCTCGTCGATCTCGGCGTCGGAGACCGGATCGGTGTCGGTCGCGATCTGCCGCACCAGCTTGGCCCAGACGATCGACGCCTTGACCTGATCGACCAGCGCGCTGCGCTCGATCCCGTTGGCTGCAAGAACTGCGTCGAGCTGGCCGGGTTTCATGTTGTTCTGCTGCTCGATCGAGGCGATCGCCTTATTTATCTCGGCAGGGGTGGCAACGATGTTCTTGCGCTTGGCCTCCTGCATCTGCAGCTTTTCGTCGATCAGCGTGCGCAACACCTGCGCCGCCAGCCGCTGGCGCGCCAGCGGCGTGTCCGGGATGCTGGTGGACAGCATCGCCATGCGGATCCGCGATTCGAGATCGGCAACCGAGATCACATCGTCGTTGACGACGGCGGCGATGCGAACCACGGGATAGCGTCCGGCGGGGACCGGTGCCGGGCGGGCACCCGATGCCGGGGCCGCGGCCACCGGCAGACCACCGAGCAGGAACAGCAGCAGCACCGTCAGCCAGGGGATTCTCATCGCTCTGCGGCTCTCGCGGTTTTCCCTCGCGGGTATCAGGGTACACCTTTGCCGGCGCCTGCCGCCAGCGCTCACGCCGCCGCGGCTCGGGGTCGCGTCGTGGCTCTCTTGCTGCACCCTTGCGTCACGAGAAGCTTGCGCGAGTTGCCGGGACGGCCGTGCTTATGACGACCCGGCCGTTAGGTCGGCGGTCGCGGCAGCGGGTTGCCGACGTGCCGTCGACACACCGAAGATCTCGTCATAGAGATCCCTGCCATGGCTCGTGGATAGCGGCGCGCCGGGAAGGATCCTGAAAGTGCGCGTCCCGTCCTCCCGCCGTTCGGCTCGCAAAAACAGTGTCTCGCCCGCATCCCGACGGGAACAGCGCGTGGCGAGATCGTGCATATGCGTGACAAAGCAGACCTTGATTCGGCCTTCCAGCAGCGCCCGGATGATCTGCTCCCCAATCTCCGAGCCCTCCCGCTCGTTGGTCGATTGGAACGATTCGTTGAACAGCAGCAAGCTGTCGGGTGACAACCCATCGATGATGGCGCTGATCCGTTGCAACTCCTCCTCGAACTTGCCCGCCCGCATCGTGGCGTCTTCCTCGCGCTTGTAGTGGCTGAAGACGCCCGTGCACAAATTGGCCCTGAACGATCGCGCCGGCACGAACATGCCGCATTGCATCATCAGCTGCGCCAACCCGATGCTGCGCAGAAAGGTCGATTTGCCGCCCTGGTTGGCGCCGGTGATCACGATCAGCTCCTTGCCGTCGCCATCGCAATCATTGCCGACGACCTGGCCTCCGCCGGCAAGCACCAGGGAGGCATCGTAAAGGCCGCGAAAGGCGAGCCGCCGCTCGCCGCGGGGTGCGGGTGCCGGATAGCAGACGGGGCCGCCCGCCCATGCCAGACGCTCGTAAAGGTTCAGGCAGCCGATATAAAACGCCAGTTCGGTCCGCAGCATCCGGAAAAAGCTCAGGATGTGCTCGTTCGACTGCGTGACTGCATTGGCGACGTGGTTGATGCCGCGGTCGGACAATTCCGCGACCGCCTGCGCTCCCGCCTCGTCGCGCTCGTGGATGCGGAAGGTGTAGCCGGCCTGCTCCCGCCCGAACAGCCGCCGCAGCCAAGGGCGGCCGTCGTCATTGGGTTTGCGCAGCGTGTGATCGATGCCGAGATTGCCGCGCCCGAGCCGCGCGCTGATCAGCACCCCGTTGCGGAACTTCAGCCGGGCGAGATGCTCCTCGACCGTGCCGAGATAGTCGTCATCGAGCTCCCGCTGCAATGTCGCAAACAGCGTCGTGAACCCGTCCGACGAAAACTCCGCGGCGTGCGCATCCGCCTCCCGCCTCAGCCGGCGCATCATCTCCACAAAGAGCTGCAACACATTAACCGCGCTGTGCAGCAGAAAGCCCGGGCTGCGGCTCGAGACACCCCAGTAATGCTTGCGCTCGCGCTGTATCGTCTCGACCGTCAGGTCGTAGAGGCGCCGCACGGTCGCGGCGTTGGCGAGGCAATCGCGCAGAATGTCCTGGCGATAGAGCACTGCTGCGACGTCGGGCAGCAGCGACAGAACCGCGGTTCGCGCCACCTCGAGCAGAACCGAATCGCCCGCCGCCATCGCCTGGACCAACACCTCCAGCCCGAGATTCTGCACCAGATCGGGCGCCCCCGGCGGCGGCGTCTCCTTCGGATCGAAATCCCGATCCCGATACATCAAAAAGGCTTTCACGATGCGACCCTCGCCCGTACCGCCGCCGGGGTGTTGAGCGTGCGATGCCCCCCGAGCAGCAGCAGCGCCCGCCGGGCCGCCTGCGTCTCCTCCTCGCTGGCGAGATCGCGGCGCACGCCTTCGTGCTTCAGCGCATAGCGCCGCATGTCCTCGGCAACCCGATGCAGCAGTGCCGCTTCGCGGGCGAGCAGTCGCGCGGCGATGCCGTGATCGGCGATTGTCGCCGCCAGCATGCGAAAATGAGGAATGCAGAAATCGCTCAGCGAGCGCAACACGCCCTCCGGGTTTTGCCGCAACCGTGCCGCGATTTCCGCGACTGCGGCGGCCTCGGCGGCAGCGCGCGCTTCGCAGGCGATGCAGGCCGGCTCAGGAACGAGATCGTCCAGGCCGCAGCCCGGTGTCGCATCCGACAGAAGCTGTGACACGCGGTCGAGCACGGCCGCAAAGCCCGCACAGATACCGTGCGGCGACGCCAGCCGCTCATAGGTCCACAGGTGGAAGCTGCACAGCCCGCCGCGCTCGGCCAGCTCGCGCTGCCGCTCCGGGCTGACGATGATGTCGTATTGATAATGGCTCAAAAGATCGTAGGACTGGCGGGCGACGAGCACACAGACTTCGCAGGGACGGATCCGCCCGATTGCCGGCATCTCCGCCGGCGCCGTTGCCGCCTTCGCCGGACGCCTTGCTTCGGACGTCTCGGCGCGGCCGGCAGCGATCCGGCCTGCCAGCGCGGCCAGCTCGTCATCGAGGCGGGTTGTCGCCGCACTGCGTGGCAGCAGCGACACGAGATCCGCGACCCGCCGGCACATCCCGAGCAAAAATTCCCGCGTCTTGTCGTCGATCAGAAAGCGGATCAGCGCTGCCTCGAAGGCGGCGACACCGCTATCGCGCAGCAATGCCGGATCCTGCGCCTGCTTTGCGGCGAGCCCGTCGCGTGCCGACACCGAAAAGACCGGAGTCGCGGCCGGGAGCTTCTGTCGAAAATAGGCCAGCGTCTTGGCACGCTGCGCCGGACCGACCGTGTCCTGCTTGTTGACGACGACAAACACCCGCCGTGCGGAGCGCGCGGGACCGATCAGAAAGCGCAGCTCGTCTTCGGCGAGCGGGGCGTCGTAGCCGGTCACCAGGACAAAGGCGTCGGCTTCAGGCAGGAAGCGTTCGGTCGTCCGGGTGTTTTCGACGATCGGCGAACCCAGGCCAGGCGTGTCAACAAAGTGGAAACCGCGGCGCAACAATTCTACCGGCAGCCGCACCTCGGCGATTTCGACCCCGCGCCAGTTCGCCGAATTGCCCTCTTCGGTGATGTATTGCGGCAGCGCCGAAAGCGTGATGTCCTCCGGCAAGCTGAACGACCGGTAATGAATTGTCGCCTTTTCTTCGCTGCCATACACGACCGTCGTGATGACCGAGGTCAGCGGCCGGATGCCGGTCGGCAGCCGGTCGGTCGCCAGCAGCGCATTCATCAGCGAGGTCTTGCCGCGGCTGAACCGCCCGACGACGACGAGATTGAACCTGTCCTCGGCGAGCCGCGAAAACAGGCGATGGAACGGCTCCTCGTGCACCTGGCGGCCCTGCGGGTCGCATGGATCGAGTGCCGCGGCGCTGCGTAACAGCGCCGCCAGCGCAAATTTGACCTCTTCGTATTCGCGAAGATCCATGCCGATGCTCCCACATTGATCCTTCAGGAGTCATCAGCAGCCGGTGCGTCGGCAGCGGTTAAGGCGAACTCCTTCGCCTGATGACGCAAACTTGTTGCTTCGCTTGCTGGCTGTCAAGCTGAGGCGGCGGCCTCACCAGCGAGGCGGTGTCGATCCGGCCCGTCGCGCAACGCGACTCAGCGAGCGGTAGATCCGTGCCGCGGCCGAGCGGTCGGCCGGGTCGGGAGGCGGCCCGTGCAGTCGTTCGCCGATCGCTCTCTCGACGATCTCGAAATGCGCGGCGAGACACTCTTCGGCCTCCTCGCAGCCGATCCAGGAGAGCCGTGGCAAGAGCTCGATCAACCGGAACGCCGCATCGCGTTGCGCCGCCGCTCCGGCGGTGGCGAGCAAGGCGTGGCACGCCGCCGCGGCGATCTGCGGATCGGCAGCCGTGGCGAGCCTGCGAAACAGGTGATCCGGCGCCCCGATCCGTTCGAGGAGCCGCACCGCGGCGAGCCGCGTTCGGCGGCTCGATGCCGTCTCCCATTGGCACGAAGGGAGCGGCCGGGTTGCCAGCTCGACCAGCGGCGGGCGCGCCAGCGCCGGCAGACGCGCCAGCGCCGCCGCCGCTGCCGGCCGCGTGTGGTCTTCACGCAGCGCCTCAACCAGGACCGGGATCGCCTCGGCACGGCCGGACGCACCCAGAGCCTCGACGATCCCGGCCAGCGGCGGGCGGCTGTGCGCGAGCTGCATCAGCAGCGGAAAGATGCGCGCATCGTCCACCCCGATCAGCGCCCGCGCCGCGGCGTTGACCACCGCGTCCTCGCCCGCCCGGTCGACCGGATCGGAGATCTCCCGCGGCGCGCTCAAAAAGTTGATCAGCACGTCATGCGCGTGGAGGGCCGCGAGCGCGGCGACGGCGCGGCAGCGCGGCTGATAAATGCTGCTCGCCGGGCCGTCGCACAAGAACGCCCGCAGTGCCGGGATCGCCCGCGAGCCGCAGGCGGTGATGTCGACGATGCCGAGATCGCCGTCATGCAGCGATTTGAGCCGCTCGAGCGCGCGCTCGACATCCCTGGCGAGCGGCAGTGCTATGATCCGGGTCATTGCCCGCGGGCCATCAGAGCTGCCCGCAATGTGCGCAATTCGGCTGCGACGCTGCGCAGCCGCGCGAGCTCGTCCCGGGCCGCGTCGGCATGCTCGCGCCGCTTGCTCGCGGCCGCATCGATCGCCCCGCGGGTCGCCGCGATCGTCTCGTCCAGCCGTGCGTCGAACCCGGCGGCGAACCGGCGAAACGCATCGTCGAGGTTCTGCAATGTCGCCCAGCGCAAATTCTCGACATTGCGCCCGGCCAGCTCGTCGATCTCGGCAGCGAGCCGCCTTTCGGCCCGCGCCAGGCGGGCAGCGTTCGGCAGCAGGCGGTCGACAACCCCGCCGCCGAGCGGATTGAGCGTCTCGGTCCAGCGCTGCGTCACCCAATAAGGTTCGCGACGGACGGTGAACGTCTCCGCTTCTTCAAGCGGGACCGACGGGATTTCAAACAGCGTCGCCGCGGTTTCGCGCACGCTCGCGACCAGCGCTTGCGCCCGGTCGACATGCCCCTTCAGCACGGTTTCGACCTCGGCCGCAAAAGCCGCCGACATTTCGGCGAGCTTCGGCTCGAAGAATTGCGGGATGGCGGCGGCGATCGCCCGCTTGGCCGCGTCTTCGGACGGTGCCGGCCTCTCTCGCAACGCCTTGTCGCGCACCTGCAACAGCGCGCTGCGCGCCTCGCTTCGCAGCGTCGCTGCCTGCTGTTCCAACAGCTCCGCGGTTCGCCGCCGGTCGCCACCAAGGAGGTCGCGCCCGACCAGACGCTGTCGCTCGATCGTTTCGAGAGCCTCGGCGAACCGCCCGGCGCGGTATTCCAGCTCCTCGGCAGGCAGCTCCAGCGCACGGATCGCGAGCGCGACATCCATCAGCGCGGTGTCGACCACCGCCGCCGATTTTGTCGCCACGCCCTGCCGCAGCGCCGCAGCCTTTTCGTGGGCGAGAAAGCCGACGAGGCGTTGTTCGATCTCGGCAAGGCCGCTGCGCGCGACACCATCGGCGTCACCAGCGCGGCGGGCGGCGAGTGCGTCGCGCGCGGACAGAGGGAGGATCGGCGCATCCGCCAGATCGGGCAGATGCATGGCAAGGCTGCGCCGCAGAAAGGCCACGGCCGTCTCGCGCTCGTCCGCGGTCAGGTAGTCGATCTTGTTGAGCACGAAAAAGAGCCGCGCGACGTGTGGGCGCACGGTCTCCAGATAGGCGAGTTCCGCTTCGGTGATCGGCGGGTCGGCCGACAATACGAAGAAGCCGACATCGCATTCCGGCAGCACGCCGATCGCGGTGGCGGTGTTGTGGCGCAAGGTCGAGCCGATCCCCGGTGTGTCGATCAGCACGACCCCTTCCCGCAGGATCGGTGCCGGATGGTAGAGATCGACCCGTGCCACCCCGAGGCAGTTGTGCGGATTGGCTTCTTCGGTCACAAACCGGGCGAGCCGGTCGCGAAGTTGCGCGGGGTCGGTGATGGTGCAGCTCTCGATCGGGCGGCCGTCGAGCGATGCGACGTCGATCGAAGGCACAGCCCCCCAGCCGATGAAGGTTGCGATCGCAGTCAGCGGCACCACACCCGTTGGCAGCACCGGCTCACCGAGAAGCGCGTTGAGGAAACTGCTCTTGCCGCGCTTGAACTGACCGAGGACGGCGACCTGGAGTCGCCCCGCGACCAGCCTTTCGCGCAACCCGGCGAGAATCTTCGAATAGCGCAGGCTGCCCGCGAGCGCGCCGTCGAGACAGGTCTCGGCGCGCGCGACGAGCACGGCGAGCGCGTCCGCGGGTTCGACCGACCCGGCGGCGGGCGACAAGGCGGGCTCGATCATCGGGTGCATCAGCAAGGCTTCGCCAATGCCAGCCGTTCCTTCACCGAGCGGTAGGTCAGGCGGTACTTCTCGGCAATCGCCATCGCATAAGCGCGCCCGTCCGCCGGCCGGCGGACCAGCTTGAAGGTCCGCCGCGCCGGATCGTCCGGATCGACGGTGCTGACCATGCTCGTGACCGAAGGACCGAGTGCGGAGATCTCGTCAAGAAATGTCACGCAGACGCATAGGCAGCCGAGCGCCATGACCCTTTTCACGACCTCGGTTGCCAGAAACACCGCATCCTCGAGCGCGGTCGAGGAAAAGATTTCGTTGACGATGATCAGGCTCCGCGGTGTCGCCTGCGCCAGGACATCGTGAATGCGCAGCAGATCGTCCTGCAGTTTGCCGCGCAGGCTTTCGACCGATTCCTCCTTTTCGAAATGCGTCAGGATGCGGTCGCATAGCAGGAGTTGCGCGTCGCGGCCGGGCACCGGGCAACCCAGGCTCGCCAGATAGTGCAGCTGCCCGAAGGTTCGGGCGAAGGTGGTCTTGCCGCCCTGGTTGGGGCCGGAGATTACGAGCACCCGCTCCTCGCCTTCGAGCCGAAAATCATTCAGCACCACATTGCCGCCATCGGTCGCGAGCTTGGCCGCCAATGCCAGGTCGAAGGTGTCGGTGCCGTGAACCGCTGTTGCCTGTTGCACCAGCTTCGGATAGCAGAACGGCAGCCCCGCCGCTTTGAGCCGCCCGATATATTGCAGATACGCGATATAGAACTGCACTTCATTGGCGAAGCGCACGATCATCGGGTCGATGAAATTCCGGTTCCTGTCACAATATTCCTGGTAAAAGGTAAAGATCTCGGGATACAGCTTGGCCAACTGGTCTACGATTTGCGCCTCGACATGTCCCGCCCCAGGGTATTCCTGGAACTTGACGAGGTAATCGCTGACGTCGCCTTGACGGAATTTGGCGAAGACCTGCTCGATCTCGGCGCTGTAATCGATTTCCTCCTGGTATTTGCGAACCGTGACGGCAAGACCGCGCAGCACCAGCGCGTAGCGCACCGCGGCGAGATCGGCCTTGATCCGCTCGGTATCGGCGGTCAGGCCCAGAAAATCGGCTCCGCCGATGTGGTCCGTCAGCCAGTGGCGGAACTCGCACAACCCCGACGATTGCGGCGCGCCGGCCGCCAAAGCGGCCTCCAGCCGCGGCAGTGCCGCGCAATAGATTGCTGTTGCGTCGAGCAGCCAGCCATTCTTGTGCCACCCGTAATAGGCCTGCTCGGCCGCCTGCGAGTGGCTGCGTGTCTCGCGCATCTGCCCGGCAAACGCGGCGATCGGCTCGAACAGCTCCGGTCGTTCCAGATCCTGCATGATCTCCTGGCGGTAGCCGATGCCGGCGAGATCATCGAGCGGGCGACAAAAAAATGGCGTCAGGTCATATTCCTCGCGTCCGGTAGCCACTGCCGCCACGATCTGGTCGAGATTGAGATCGTGAAAATGCGCCGGCGCGCCGGTCGGCCGGCCGATCGGGTCGTGCAGATCGAGGATGCTGTGGAAGCTCATCGCGATCGGGTCCGCAGCCGTCGCGGCGGGCGTGGCGCCATCGTCGCCTCCTGACGCGCACGCCGCAGCGCGCGCGACGCTCTCGGCGTGGATGAACCGGCTGTGCGAGGAGGCGAGGGCACCGCCCCGGCGGCGGGACCCGGTACGCTCCCGCCGCTATATGCGGCAGGAGCTATCAGCCTTGCGGCGGTTTCGGGGAGGCTCCATCCCCATCGGTGGTCAGCGATATAGGCGCGACCCGGGCCTCGTCAACCGGGTCGTCACGCCGATCCCCCTCGCGGTGAATCGGCCCCTGGCGGTGGTTCCGGCCCTAATTATAGATCCATTCCCGTTCGAAGCGGGCGAAGCAATCCCGCTCGCCGGGCATCTTGACCCAGCCGGCCAACAGACGCGGGGTCGCCAACAGCAGCCGATCCTTTAGATGGGTCGAGTTGAGCCCGTATTCCTCGAAGGTCGATACCGTAATCTTCTGGTTGTGCGGGTCGTCCTGAAAGCGACTGGCGCACAGCGCCACGGTTTCCATGTAGGGCCGGCGATCGGCGCCCGATTTGAGATAGGCGTGCGCCACCGCGGTCGATTTGGCGTAGTCGAGCGACATGATCGCATCATCGAGTTCGCGGAGCAGCGCCTGCGGCGCGCGGCCGGTGCCGTCATAGCCGGCGATCTCGTCCTCGATCACCGAATTGACGAGCTTGTTCTCATGAGCCACATCGTTGATGAAATTCGCCATCAGATAGAGAATGCGCGCCTTGTAGGGGCTCTTGCTGTGACGCAGCCAGTTGTTGGCGACGTTGCAATAGTCGAATGGGTGCTGGCCGCTCGTAAACTGGCGCGCGACCGTGGTGCGCAGGATCAATTCGGCCGCACCGAGCTGGATCGTGTCGCCAAGGCTCTGGATCGCGATGCCGTTTTTCAGATGCGTGGTGATCAGCTGCCACACGGTCTCGCCATCGGCCAGCATCAGCTGCCGGACCATGTCTTCAACCTGCGCCGGCGACAGCGGCGTCTTGTTGCTTTCTTCAAGCCCCTTGCCGGCATCCGCGAACTCGGCGCTGATCAACACCGAGACGGCGTCGTAGAGCGAATAATAGAGTGGTCCGACCGCCATGTCGGGGACGCCCATGTAGAAGACACCGTGCGACTTGTCCCAGCCGATATAGTTGGCGAGGTCGGTCACGGCGCGGGCGCGGATCGCCTTGTGGCCGGTGTTGCGCGCCTTGCGGCCGATCACCGTCTCCTGGAGATCGATCAGGCCGAGAAATTCGATCGTGTCCTGCAGCGCCTTGCGGGCTTCCGGCTCCTCGGCCAGACCGAGAAACAGGCCGTGGCAGCGCTTCGAATCGCCGGTCATCGTCGCCACCATGTAGGAATGCAACCGCTCTTCGAGTGTGCCCTTTTCCCTGATCGGCGGCGTGTCTTCGAGCCACACCACCGGCCCGTGATGCGGCGGCGGCACCTGAACGCCTTTCATCGTGGCGTAGCGGCCGGGATATTTGAACAGCAGCTGGTTCCAGATATCGAGCCCGGCGCCGATATACCACACACTCTGCAACAGCGGCAGCAGCCGGTATTTCTCCGGCAGGTAGGGCATCAGATAGGTCGATGCCCGCAACCCGAGCAGCGTGTGATCATTGTTGGTCAGCGCGATGTTGCCGTCCTTGAAGTTGATGTGGCACGGCACATTGACAAAGGGCGCCTCCGCCGCGGCAACGACGCTCAGCGCATCGCCGATCGAGCGGCCGTCATGCGCGATCATCCGATAGAACAGATCGGTCGTGCGCGCCTGGTCGCGTTCAAGGATCGCCCCGGTCAGTTGCTCGAAGGCCCTGTCTTCGCGAAACTCGTCTCGGTTGCGGAGCATCGGCATTTTTCCTTGGCGGCAGTTTCGATCGCGGGTCAGCGTAACGCCTGGCGGCGGTTGCCGTAAACAAAGCCAGCGGTAGAGGCTGTCATGCGCGCGGCGCTCGGCCCAATCGACGTGATTGCCGCGGCAAACCCTCGCCCTATCGGTGTCCTCCGGCGCCGGCTAACCCCGCACGTGCCATCCGCTTACGGCAGCGAGCCGCCGGCGATCGACGCGACGGTGCCGCCGATCTCGCCGATATTCTTGAACACGACGCTGAACTGCACCGAGACGCCGGGGCTGACGGCGCCATTGCGGATGCCGGACTGGGTCAGCGAGCCGATAAAGGCCATGCATTCATCCTGATAGATCGCCGCCACGGTGGCGTAGAGGCTATTGCTCGACGATTCCGGAGTGGCGATGCCATTGACGATGTTGGAGCTGCCGGTCAGGTTTATCGTCTCGCTCCCCTGCAGCGACCAATATCGGGTCAGCTTGGTGGTCACCGACAGCGACAGCTGCTCCTGCTTGCCGTAGAGCACGTTCTGGCCGGTCACCGGGTTGGTGACGACGTCGCTCGCGACCTGCGCCGGGATCAGCACGTAATTGGCGCTGACCCGCAAATTCTGCGGTCCGGTGGTGATCCCCGCCTGCTGCTCGCGATAGGCGAGATCGTTGGCGGCGAGGCGGAAGCGGTAGATCAGGTCGAGATATGAGCTCGGCGCCAGCACCACCCGTCCGACAACATCCGACAAGCGGTTTTCGGCCCCCGAGCCGGGTGGCAAAAACGGATTGGTCTCAGCCCGGTAGCTCTGCCCGACCAGCACCCGGTAGCTGCCGCCGCTGTTGTCATAGAGCCCGAATTTGGTGCCGTAATCGACCCGCTGGCCGGTATCGAGAATGTCGTAGCCGGCGAGCCGGTCGGGGCGGAACAGGTCGGTGTCGTCATAGTTGAAGGAGAGGCTGTCCTCGTCGGGGATCTTGCGCTGGTTGCCGCCATTGGGCCCGGCATAGACCGCGACGATCGGCTCGATCAGCGGGGTCAGGCTGCTGCCGGGATGGATCAGCGGATAGCTCCAT
>Ga0335075_10000601_pt1 | contig 62123 bp, 116 predicted proteins | sample Lox_Sample_24_FD_206723 | JGI IMG/M metagenome (GOLD analysis project Ga0335075, IMG submission 206723) | Soil microbial communities from Loxahatchee National Wildlife Refuge, Florida, United States - Lox_Sample_2.4 | ecosystem: Environmental > Terrestrial > Soil > Wetlands | place: USA...
CTGTTCTCCTCGGCGACGTGGTTCATATCAGCAGTGTGCAGGAGGCGGCGGTCACGACGATCCTCACCGGCCTGGTCGCTGTTTACACGATGATCAAGACGAGGGAGTTCGTCGTTTCGACGTTCACGGGGGTTCTGACGACGATCATGGTGGCTGCCGCCGCTTTCGGGTTGCATCTGTCCTCACAGCAGATAGGTGTTGGGGTGGCGGTTGCCGGGGCGGGTTATCGGGTTGGCTCTGCGTCAGAACGTCACCCCGAAAGCCGGGGGGCGCTGAAACGACGAAAAGGGCTCCTTTCAGGATATGATGTGATCTTGAAAGGAGCCCTTTTCTGTTATGGAACCGAAAGTTGACCCGTGGCCGGCTGCGCAGGAAGCCTTGTTCGCCATCATACGTGCCTGGGTCCGTGAGTTTCCAGATGTAGATCAGGAAACTGTGGCACAAGAATGTCTGGAAATTATGGAGAAGGTAAACGAAGTCCCCGGAGCCCCGTTCATTTTCGTGTGCGAGCTGGCGCGGATGATCGTGAATGTGCTGGTTAAGTATCTGTGTGTGTGCACGGATAAGTTCCCGGATGCGGGGGAGATGCTCGCTGAGATTCAGGATCTGGAGTTGGAGTGGATTGAGGAGTTCGTCGTCGCGGAAACCAATGATAATGTCAGATGAGCTGAACCCGTGGGGGTTGTCCCCGTTGACGGAAAAGGTGTTCTGCGAGTATCTCAGTCGACGGGAAACACATTGGGTGGTCGGCGCTCCGCCGGACTCGCACTGCCGGGAGCTGGCCCGTCACATGCTGGATTTCCGGTTGCTGTGGGAACGGTTCCCTGAGGAGGCCCGCACCACGGATATCCTCGATGCGCTATGCGGGGTTAAATATCATGCGGACGCTCTCATCCACGATTTGAAGGCGGCTGAGGTTGAGGGGCTGCGAGGGAAATGAAAAAAGCAGGGCAACCCCCTCCGTTGCCCTGCTTTCTCACGCTTTTAGTACTGCCCGTACCCCGGGTCGCTGTACTGCTGGTCGTAGCCCGGCTGACTGTACGGCTGACCGTACTGCTGGTCGTACAGGTACTCGGCTTGCTGCCGCGCCTGCGTGTGAGCCTGATCCCGGTCCAGGTGGCTGAGCAGGTCACCTTCGAAGTGCTTGTCGATCTCAGCGGCGGCGAAGCCGGCGAGCAGCTCTTTCGCCATCGCGTGATGCACCGGCTCGCCGTTGGCCTGCCGGTGCTGCTCGTACATCCGCATCGCCTCGAACCCGGCCGCGCCTGCGACCAGCTCATGGGTCACGTGGTGGCGGGGGTGGTTCGGGTCGTTGAACTGCTCGTAAGCGCCTTGCGCGCCGAATTGGTCGAAGAAGTCCACTACGGTTTCTCTTCTCTGAGATTTTCCCTGTGCGGTGCCCGCGCCTGGTTCACCCCAGGCGCGGGCGGGTGAGAACTAGCTCTCGGTGTAGAACGCCCCGTACGGGTGAGCGCCGCCTCGGCTGGCGGTGCTGATGTGCTCGCCGGCGAACAAGTCCGCCTCGGTGTCGAACAGCGGGATGTTCTCCAAGAATTCCTGGGTGTCCCTGTGATGCTGCCCGGGGCGAACGTTGTAGGTCACCCGCACGTTAACCCACGCCGGGCCGTTCCCGGAACCGTGTGAGTGGACCTGGGTGACGTGCCCCGTCGCGATGGGCACCCCCCCGTTGTGATGGGCGGGGACGAGGACGTTCACAACATCGCCGATCTTGTCGTTGTCCTGGGCGAATCCCTGCCCGTACTGCTGCCCGTACTGCTGCTGTGTCGGATAGTTCACGATGCTCCTGTTTCTTCTGTCCTGCGTGTTGACTGCATCAGCATACCGTCTGGTCCGGGTCGGCTGCAGGGAAACAAAAAAGAAGGGAACCCAGGGGTTTCCCTTCTTTTTCTGTTAAACCGTCGCAGCCAGCACACCGGACGTTGACCAGCTGGACTCGGAGCGGATACTGAACCCGCTGTCACGCTGGCTCTTGCGGATGATGTCCGGCGCGCAGCCTGAGTCGCTGCTGCCGTTGCCGTTGGCGAAGCTTCTGCTCATTGTTTTCCTTCCGTCCTGTTCCGAGCGTCCTGCGGGGGCTCCGGACTGTCTCCCGCGCTCATACTACCCTCATGTCGAGCCGAAGGGTACCCGAGAAGGGATTCGAACCCTCATCATCCGTTACTCTTAACCCGCTTAGGGGGCGGGGGAGGTACTCGGGTAAGGAGCGTGTGATGGCGGGGACTCCCTGGGTGTGCTGATTTATGGATCGTATCTTTTGTACACCACATCACACTAGAGGGAGAACCGGGATTTGAACCCGAATGTTCACGTTTTGCAGACGTGCGCCTTGATCCGACTCGGCCATACTCCCATGTTCAACCAAGCAAGAGGATAAACCGTTGCCTCTCATACTGTAACCTCCCCTCATCATGAGTTTCCAGGTAGCTGATCGCCGCCAGCCGCACATCAACCCATTCATCCGTGACGTTCAGCTCATTGCACAGCAGGGTCGCCAGCGCGCTCATCGACTGCGCGAACCCCAGCAGAGGATCATCAGGGTGCTCCCAGAGCATAATCTGGCAGAGGTACCCGGCGTCCTGCCAGTTCCGGTTATGCACAGCCTTAACGAACGCGAGGGCACCCCGCATCACATCCGCCTTCTCCGGCTGCAGCATACCATCAATTGTACTACAGTGCTCGCAGAAGGATTTGAACCTTCACCCTCAGGTTTCGGAAACCTGCGCATTATCCATTGTGCTATACGAGCAGATAACTCCAACCCGGAAAGCATATCCCACATGCGGACCTGCCGGGCTGCTTTCTCCGCTGTGAGAGTGCCAAGCTCCTCCATCGCCTCCCGCACCGACACCCCAGCCGGCCCGGCGAGATGCGAAAGACTGCGGAGGAGCAACTCCCGTTCCCGGATCGCGTCCTCCCAGAAAACCAGGGAAGTCGTCATCGGCTTACCTTTAACGGCCTCCGCGATAAGATCCCCCAGCTCCTCCCGCGCTGCTCTCCCCGGGGTGAACGGATCATACGGAAGCTGCTCAGCTTCCCCGGCGTCCGCGACTGTCAGCCCGTGCATGAACAGCCAGTCCTCATTGTAAATGTTCATGAACATGCGGCCCGCCGGGATTTTCGTCAGGTCGACCAGCATAGCGCTGCCGCTGGGGTGCACTTCAGTCGGGATCCCCGTGAGGCGGGCGGCGTGACGGACCACGGAGTTGTCCGGGAAGTCAGTCGGGCGGAACGCGACGACCTGCGCTGCGCCCAGCAGGGACGCGGCATGCTGGATTTGCCGGGGGCTGACCCTGATGTCGTCGTCGAGGAACATGACCTGCTGGTATCCGAGGGCGCGTGCTGCTGTCAGGCCGTCGTTGCGGGCGTCGGCGATTGTGTTGTCCCTGATGGACATGTAGGTGACGCGGAGGGTGTCGGCGAGGGACGTCGCGAAATGCGTCGGGTAGTTATGCGGGGAGCGGATGGTGGGGGTGATGATCGCGTCAATCATATTCTTTCCAGTCGACCAGCCCGTCCGGCGTCCAGAATGACCATGTGCCCCGGCTTCTCCCGGCGAACACCAGTGTCCGCGTGTTCTTCGCCACCAGCGTGATGGTGTGCGCTTCGCTTGTCCTCATCCGGTGCGCCGACCAGCGGGCGTGCTGTTTCCAGGTGAACGCACGGAAACTGTTCCGTTTGGCGGGGTCGTCGTGTACTTTCTCGGTGTACCCGCCGGAGAGGATAACCGAGATGAACGGACGGGAATGATCATGCGGGTCCCGTCCGGTGTCCGGCTTGTGGATGTCGGTGAGGAACACCCCGAACCACGGGCAGATGACCAGCACTTTCCTGTCAAGGAAAGGCGTGTCCCCGACGCTGACCCAGTAATCATAGTTGACGCCCCACCGGGGCATCTCCCCGTTTTTCCTTTCAGTCTTCACTGGACGCTCTCCGTGATGTCCTCTTCCGGATAGCACATTGCGTCGGTGAAAGGATGCTCCCCGATATCCGGCATCAGCACTTCCCGTTGGAAGCACAACCCCGGGAACACCACGACGCTGAGCAGGGAGCAGGAGAAGTACAGGCTGCAGTTCCCGTACTCATCCCCGCCGTGACCGGCTGAGCAGCCGAACAGCTCCCGCTTCCAGTACTCCCGGGAGAACACCCCGTATTTACGGTCCCATACGATGTTAGGGACGTCCACCCAGAAACGCGGGTGGTTGATAATCCGCATCGTGCACCCCCTTCTTTCACAGCAGGCCGGCGAGTTTGTAGAGGACGAGTGACCCGGCGACGGCCACGTTGAGGGTGGTCCCCGCCCCCACCATGGGGATTTCCACGGCGACGTCCAGGTATTCTACCGCTTCCGGGGGGATCCCCGTCCGCTCATGCCCCAGCACCATCACGGTCCGCCCCCGCGCAGGGGGGAGGTCAGCCAACCTTACAGCCTCATCAGCCAGCTCCACCCCCACAACGGTCGTTCCCGGGGTCTCAGCCTGCCGCTGAAGCCATTTCAGCTGGTTCCCCGACCAGTGCACGCAACCATGATGCGGGAACGTGTACGACCGTTCTACCGCCTCGGGGACCCACGGGTACTTCGGGACGGCCATGCACGCGCCGGTCGCGTCGCAGGTCCGCAGGAGAGTCCCCAAGTTCACGGAGTGCATCGGCCACAGGGGAGCGGCCACAAGGTGATCCCAGCAGCCGTGAGTTCTCCCCCGTTCCCTTTGGATGTCTCTAGGGGACTTCGTTCTGATCCGGCTCATTCCCGCCCATTTCGAGGAACATCGTCATGCCGTCTTTGATAAGCTCATCACGCATATGATCCCCGTACCCTATCTGGTAGACCTGCGGGTCCAATATGATTCCCGTTTCGGCGGCGAAGTCTTCCAGGGTGATGAACCCGTCCCATTCATCGCCGGTGCGGAACTCCGCGACGGTCCGGATGAATTCGCTGTTGCCGGCGATCCCCCATCCGGGTTGCGTTTCGTCGATGTTCTCTTTCCAGGGGGCTCCGACCCAGTTCTCGGTTTGGTATTGGCGGAGTTCCCCGCAGCCGCGACGGTAGCGTGCGTAGTAGTAGTTGTTCTCGACGTCCCATAGGTCCCATTGGGAGGGGCACATCATCGCGGTTTGGACTGCCCGGATGATCCGGATTGTTTCATCCATGCTGTGTATTCCTCCCAGGTCATCCCGAGGAATTTCATGCAGGGGCCGATGACCGGCCCCTGCATGCCATGCGTCGATCAGGTCGTCGAAGGATGGGGTCGTAGTGTTCGTACCGGTACTGCAGGGAAGGTCGGGCGTGCATTTTGGACATGATTCACCCCCTTCTTTTTTCATGTGCCGGAACTAGGAATCGAACCTAGTATGTCGAAACGGTTGCTTTACAGGCAACTGAGCAGCCATCGCTCACTTCCGGCGGGATGCCCCGTGGATTCGTCAGGTTCATGGAGAGCTGACGCACATTCCCGCTACGGGGCAACAGCGGTAAAGGCGAGCAGTTTAACATCATACTCAGGATGTTTGATCTCGTTACCACACGAGAGGGCGAGCGACGAGATTCGAACTCGCGAGAGCTTTACGCTCACAGGGTCACAACCTGATGCATAATGCCATCCTGCTTCACCCGCCGTACCCAGCCACAGACTCGAACTGTGAACCCACGCCGTGTGGAGGCGTCGCTCTGCCACTTGAGCTAACCGGGCAGTTACTATCTTACCTCAGCGTGTCAAGGAACTTCCCCCACGACACACCAGGGAAGGTGAGGGTCACCCCGTCACGGTCGGCGGTGTCACGCACCATGACGCCTGATGACACTTCGACGCAGTTCCCGTTCCCCAGGCTGCGCTGTGGTTTCCGCCAGTCCCCCGCGACTTCCAGGCAGTTCCCGTTCCCCAGGCTGCGCTTAGACTTACGCCAGTTCATCATCCGTCCCTCCTGATTGTATCTCAATGTCATCATCATCGTACACCCCCAGATACCAGTCCCACGCATCGCACAAGGGACGCTGAACAATCATGGGAAGACGCAGCTTATGACCAATCTCGTCAAGGTAACCGAGGACATGGATGCTGTAATGCCGCTTACCCGGCCTCGGGGGGATCCGTGACAGGGTAAGCAGCATCCGCACCGGCAGTGTCTTAACAGGTGGCATTATCTCATCAGGAGGAGTCGGCTGTTCGGGAGGAGATGCCGGTTGAAACTCGTCGACTGGATGAAAATACGGTACCCCGGATGCGACCCGGGGGAAACCCGAACGTCAGTCTTGCCGTCAGTCGGCAACCCGACGATCTCACGGGCGGCGTCACCCATGTACACCTCATCGTCCTTCTCCACCAGAATCGCGATCTTCTTGTACCCCTGAATACGGACCCGCTGTGTCATCTCATAGTAGGCGAGGCTGGGGGTGTACGACCCGGCGATCTTCTCAACGAACTCGTTGATGCGGACCTTCTCCCCGCCCACGGGGTTAATCGTGTAGGAACCCTTTGTGAGAGGGGTCAAGGCGTTCTTGATGTCGTTGATCGACGCCTGCTTCAGGTTGAACAGGGACTTCGTTCCGCGTACCCCGGCGGACCGCTGCTGCATGAACGAGGTGTTCGCCGTCTGGATGACCTGCCCGACTTCCTCGAAGGAAGCGTTCGGATCCCAGACGGTGATGTTGTCGTTCGCGAACCCGAGCAGTTTAAGGTTATGCTTAGCGGCTGCGTCAGGGGCGAACGCCGCGATCGTCCAATGATCGGGGAGGGAATCCAGAAGCAACGGCAGACCTGTCACGACATGACGGGGGGATTCGTTTTCCATCCCGTCCGTGATGAGGTAGATCAGGAAGGAATGCTCCCCGTATTTCTCCGGGGTCATCTTCAGGTCGTTGATAGTGAGGGTCATCGCGGAGGCGAGCGCTGTCCGCCCGCACGGCTTGTACAACCCGGCGATGGACGGGAGGCGGAGAACGTCCTTGTCGTAGATGAGGCAGCGGATTTCGGTGGGGTAGCTGAACGTGTACACGCTGACGCGGGTTTCCTGGTCCATGACTTTGGACTGCTCCGCGAGTGACGCGATCTGCGTGTCGGCTACTTTCACGACTTGCGCTGTGAGGCCGTCCATGCTGGTGGACGCGTCGATGATGAGGGCGATGTGGTTGATTTTGTTTTGACTGGCGGACCCCGTGCGACCTGGGGTTTTAATGGTTGAAGTCATATCTAATGATACCATTTTGGCCAGGTTCTGGCCAGGGGAGGCCAAGTTTAGTTGGGGGCTTCGTCTTCACCATTTCATGTACGCCCGGCGGGAATCGAACCCACACTAACCCAGATCCGTAGTCTGGTGCACTAGTCCTTTATGCTACGGGCGTTTGGATGGGGTCTGGGCCCGGGCAGTGCGCCTTTAGCTGCCCTCACCAGACCCCGGTGGACGACGAGGGTCTCGAACCCTCCGTCCTACCTCGTTCCGCATGCGGTTTTACGGGTAGTCGAATCCAAATGTCGCCCTTTTCTGTTTTACTTGTGGCAGGAGCAGTCGCATCCCCCGCATTTGTTGTGGTTGCCTGTGGCGCAGGAGGCTGTGAGTACCTGCCGCAAATTTCACCTTCTCTTTTTTTCGTAGGCGCTGAGAGAATCGAACTCCCGGTCCCCACCGTGTCATGGTGGTGCGTTAACCACTGCGCTAAACGCCCTCTTATTAGTATGTTCCTTTTCCCCCGCAGGTGCGGCACACCCGCCACGCGCCATCATAGTATTCTTGTCCGCTTCCCCCGCAGGTGTTGCACCGCTGCGGTCTCGGCGGGGGATCAGGATCAGGTGCCGGGGCAGTGATATTCAACTTGCTGGCTTCCTTTACGTCCCGGCCCGTAGTAATCATGCGGTGGATGCGGGGTTTGCAATCCGCAGTGCCTGGTCTCCGCCATGTCTGACGCTCTCCTTGGGTGTCACTTGTACTTGTGGAAGAGGAACCCCCCGGCGATGACGCCGATGAGGAGCCATGCGTACCAGGGGAACGACTGGAACCCGCTGGTGCTGACCCCCACACTCGTCGCTAGTGTGATCATGTGGTCCTTCGCTTCTTGGGGGAGAGTGCCGCTGTCGCCGATGGCCTTGAGGTATCACACGACTGAAGGGGTATCTGACCCCTACGACACTCTCCCGGGGAGAGTCTAACACATGATGTGCGGTGACGAGGAGATTTGAACTCCCGTTCTTCTGCTTGACGGGCAGACGCTTTCGACCTAGCTAAGCTACGCCACCATGTAGTTCAGGCGGTTGACTGGGGAACCCCTGAACATGTCTCACTTCGTGACCACAGTGTGAGCGACTGTAGGGCGTTCGCCTCTCGTTTCCCAGACTGACACGCTCCTCGGCTAGGAGTCGAACCTAGAAAAAACCGGATTAACAGTCCGGGGACTTTGCCAATTTGTCTACCGAGGAATATACGTCCCAGTTTGGCTGTGACTACGCCCCATTAAATTAACGTCCTATGGACGGACGAGTGCCGGGAGTCAGATTTGAACTGACGACCTGCGGCTTATGAGGCCGCTGTGCTACCTAACTGCACTATCCCGGAGTGGCGGGAGAAGGATTTGAACCTTCGATCTCGGCGTTATGAGCGCCACGGGGACGACCGAACTCCCCTATCCCGCTATGTGAGAGGCTTAACCGGACCCGGAGGGGAACCTCTCTGCCTTAACCACAGTCTTACTGTATCACAGTTCCCTGTGAGGTCAAACCGTGAAAACAAGCGCACGGGCAGGCTCACCCAAAGGGAACTGCCCATAATGATAACCCCACGCGAAAGCGGCAAGCTCATCGAACGTGAACCGCATCGACTCGAACCCCGTCAGAACGCATTCAAACAGGTTCCCCCCCGGACGATCCCCGATACGCTTCCCCGAAGGCGTCTGCGTGTAAACACACCCGCCCCCGAGGTCGTATTCAGCTGGGTTCCCCACCCAGGACATATCCTCGCTGAGGAAACGCCCGAAGACACGGAACTGGCTGACGGACAAATGCCATACCGGCGAGTAGTCGCCGAGTTTACTGTCGGTGATCTCGAAGACGTCGCCTAGACGGACCACCATAAGACAGTTCCCGTTGGTCATGCTCAGGCCGCCTTTAACCCTGACGTCGACAGCGACGGGATGAAACTCATAGTAGACGTTCATATTCTCGTCCTTTCCGTACCGACACTCAGAATCGAACTGAGCTTTTGCGGTTATGAGTCGCACGTGAGCAGCCAGCTTCACTATGTCGGCTTGTCTTCCAGCGTATGACGATGCGTGTAAGCCCACCATACCGCCGCGATCCCATCCTCCACATTATCACACTGAGCGTACACCCGATAAGGGTTCTCATCATAGGTTTGCGCGGTGATCGATGTCCACTGGTCATTGTGGATCCCGCTGATGTACGCCTGATGCTCCCACTGCAAGTCGATGATGACGAAGGTGAGGAACAGGTTGTCGGGGAGTTCCGGGATGTTCTGGGTGACGGCGAGCTGTCGTTTCACTTCCGTGTAGAACTCGGCTGCTTCCCTGCGGTTCTCCTCCCCGCACCGGCAGATGAACACGTCGACGGCTTCTGGTTCCCGGTGGAACCACTCTTCGATCTCGTCATGCGTCACGGGGCGATTTCCCATCTTCCGTGTTCGTCACGACAGTTGAGACTGCGTTTCATGAGGAAAACGCTGCCGTCCCCGTCGTGGCACCAGGCTGCTGTTGTGATATTCACGTGACCCCACAGAGACTCGAACTCTGCTCCCAGCCTTGAAGGGACCGGATCTTCACCTATAGACGATGGGGCCTTGGAAGCCGCGTGCTTTGTTTCATGAGAGTCCCCCAACGAACCTGGGCTCCGACCTGGGATCTCCCCAGATACCATACGCACGCGACCCCGGCAGGACGCTTACCGGTTACGTCCCCGGCATTGGCTTCGGGCAGCGGAATGATCAGTTTCCGCGTTGCGACTGTTAGATAGTCGCGCCCAACTCGGACGCCTGCCGCGCCCTGTGTACCCCCACGGGGAGTTGAACCCCGCTTTGAACACTGAGAATGTTCTGTCCTGGCCGCTAGACGACAGGGGCATACGCACCCGCTCTTAATGAGCAGGTTCTCTCCCAGATTGTATCACGGCTGGTTCCCTGACGATGACGAGGGGTTTGGTGATCGAGGGGGTTGTCTCGCAGGTCCCGCAGGTGCCCATCTGCACCCCGAGGGGCACCGGCCAGGTGCGGCAGCATTCAGCTTGGACGATCAGGTAGTCGTCTAGGGTCTGGTTCATTTCTTATTTCGTTCTTCGCTTGTCGTCGTTCTCGTCTGCGCGCTTGTCGTTTGATCTTGGCTCTGACGCCGGCGGGCTGGAGGTAGCAGTAGAGGTGCCGCCAGCCGGTGAACGCGTCGGTTTCCGCTGCGGTGAGTTTCTGCCTGTGCCCCATCATGCACCGGTAACAGGAGTCGAACCTGCATGGTCCAATTACCCTTTCAGCTGCTTAGAAGGCAGAGGGGATACACCGGCTTGCTTTACTGCGTGCCTCCCCAGGGAGTCGAACCCTGACCCCTTGGATTAAAAGTCCAGGACACTGGCCGTTGTGCTAGAGAGGCATGATGGTTTGCGGGAAACCGCCTGTTTTCCAGCCATCTTTATGCCTCCTCCGCAAAATAAGATACCGGTTGAGCACCGCCTCGACTTGCTCCATCTCCAACTCTACCAGATCATGGGTGTGCTGGTCGCCGTCCGGGACCATTTCCCATGTGCACAGGGTGAGGTTGTTAGCGTTGAGGTATTCCCAGAACGTTCTCGTTTTCGCCGGGTCGAGTTGGTAACGACGAACTTTCCACCACCACCAGAGGCGTTTAATAGGGTTGAGTCGGGCTTTCATGACGTGTCACCCATTTCAGCCAGACGATCTCCGCCTGATTTTCCGGCCATCCGAGGTAGTAACGCCAGCGGTATGACCAGCTGCGCATATATTCCTTGTGGATTTCCTGTGCTGTTTTCAGTTCACTGAGCTTCATAGCTCACCATGTTTTCGGGCAGGCTGCACACTGATGCTTCCCGCTATGGTTCTTCTTGTACTGGCATAGATGCCTGATGCCAAGATGCTCCGGCTCATTGGAACCACCGGTGGTTTGCAGGCACAGGGGCGTCCGGAACTGCCCCCGGTCTTTCTCCCGTTCTTTAGGGGGTTGTTTCCCGCCGCGTTTACTTCCGGGGGCGAGCGGGCATCCGTCCAGGTGTCCTTTACGGGCACCGCATCGCTCACAGGCCATTCTACATGTTGCAGCCGCTGCTGGGGTTCCCGCAGTGGATCCTCGGCAGGGTCATAGGCGGGTCGCAGTTGTCGCAGCTGCATGTGCAGGACGGGCGTTTCACTGTCTGAGATGTCATTTTACGCTCCTTATGCTAGGGGGTAGGCCGATCTGGAGTTGAACCAGACGCCGACGCAAGATATAAGCTTGCCGCTCTCACCGATGAGCTACCGGCCCTTCGTAGCGGACCTGAGAGTTGAACTCAGCGCAACGACCTTATCAGGATCATCCGATCAACCGGATCTGCGCCCGCCATGCCCTAGTATGCCACATCAGCGCCCGCTTCGCGCTAGCCTTTACCCCATCACTCTTCCCAGGGTCTGATGCGTATTCCCGAAGAACACTGACATACTAGGGGGTCTCTACATCTACGTTGCCCGGTGCACACCCAGGTCGTAGATGCTGTGTGCACCTATAATCTCCTGAGACCAAAAGAGATGCGCCGAGAGTACAGGATTCGAACCTGTGAAGCCGAAGCTTAACCGGGTTCAAGCCGGTCGCGATAGTCCACTCTGCCAACTCCCGATGCATACCTTCCAGATTACTAGTTTCCTGCGATACCGGGAACAGCCCCGGCATAGCGAACAGTCAGCCCCGACCCGATGATGCTCATGCGCCTGTTTCGGATGCCCGCATTTACAGGTCATTCGTTGGGGTTCTCCCGGTTCTCTCTTTCCCGCTGCTGGCAGTCCGGGCAGAGGCCGGGATATGAGATGACCCGCCCGCAATTCTCGCAGTCGTAGGCGGGCTGGTTCGGCCCTGACATCACATATCCTTCCCGCCTGCCGCCCATCCGAAGCCCACCGTGAGGGAAGCAGACGTCGTGTCGTATCTTACCCCGATCGTCTCCCCCGTGAGGGTTCTGGTGACGACAGGCATGTCACCGATGCAGACGGCGAGGCTGATCATGTTGAGGGCTGTGCCCTCGTCGCCTACCTCACGGGTGAGGAAGCGTGTTTCAGTTGCGTACGTGTCCACGCGGAGGAATGAGTACTCGAAACTCACAGCCTTTCGACTGCCTCCCGCTTTCGAGGCGGGTCCAGCGCCCTGGCTGGTTATCCCTCCATTCAGCAGCTTACATGACAGTCGTTGCTGTGCGTCCCGCAATGATTCCCGGCCGCGCAGCCCCGCTGACAGCCGCTGCTGTCCTTCCACGAGCACCGGCAGTTGCAACCCGGGCTGCTGCCACACCCCATCAGTGGCAGCCCTGGTGACAGCCGCTGTCGTGCGTACAGCAATGGTTCCCGGGGGAGCAGCAGGAACAGCTGCACCCGTAACTATGACATGTCATGATCCTCACCTTCCCGTCCACATGCCGTCTCCGTCAAGCTGAGGGTACCACTCCCGCGCCTGCTTGGGGGCGTACTCCCGGACTCGACGGTAGCAGAGAACGATGATAGCCCACGCCCGGTCCATCGGCTGAGTGTACAGAGAGGCGAGTTCCTCACGGAACAGCTCCCGCGCCGCCCGGCCACCCAGCTCGCATTCCAGCATGTCATAGTAGTCTGTCATGTTTGGTTCTTTCCGCAGAGGGCAGATGACTCGAACATCATAGCCTTCCGGCTACCAGCCCGCTTCCAACGGGTGCCCAGACCCTGCCAGGGTTACCCTCCGGACTACCTACTTCTTTCTTGATACCAGTTTAGCACCGTCGACAGCGCAGCGGAAACACTGCGAGAAGCACTGGCATCGCTGATGATGCTCATCATGCGTCCGATGCGTGCGGATGTCCGCGACTGTTTTCAACCCTACCAGCCCGAGGCCGAGAGAGTTGCTGATGATCCTGATCTTCGTCAGCGTCGCCGTGTTCTTCAATTCACGCTCCATGTTTTCGGGCATGTGTGCTGGTTTGCCCAGTCTACTAGCTCATCGAGGTACATGACGTCAGTTCCGGTGAGATGCTGCCCGCAGGTGGGACAGCAGATTTCCACCGGCTGATCATACTCGCCGCAGCAGTGCTTGCCGGCGACGGTGAGCCGGCTACTCAAGGGGAACCCACTTCCCGTCCTGTTTACCTTCGATCCTCAGGTTCCCCCGGCGCATATCCTGTTCAACGCGCATCTCGGGGAGCATCCCGCCGTACCAGAGCTGACGGTTCAGCCACACCTTGAATTTGGGGTGGGCTGCCATCCTCCTCAAGCCGCCTGCTTGTTCTGGAGCTGGGATCGGCTGTCGCGGGCTTCCCCGACTGCGCCGGAGGCACGGTGGGTGATTCTCACACCCGTATTCGAGGTATTCTGGTGCTGCCCGCCGGGTCCGCCCGCTGCGAACGTTTTAAGATCGCAGTCGGCCATTGTGACGGACAGAAACGGTTTACGGTCTTGGTTCTTCTTCTTCATGGAAGCTCATTCTTTTCTAGGGAAGTTCAACCAGGCGAACTCTCCGAAGTGTTCCCACGCAGCCTCGTCATAAGCATGAGCTGCGTCTTCCGGTGAGGTAAAACGTCCTCCAACTGTGCGACCGGCTACCTTCGCGCGCCAATTGCCCCGTGATTTATCAAAAATCACGCCTTTGTACCCGGAAGAGTTATTTTTGTTAGGGCCATGGTTGCCCTGGTTCTGGCTATCATTGGCAGGGCGCAAATTAAAGCGTGTATTGTCGAGACTGTTTCCGTTACGATGGTCCGTCTTCTTGTATCCTGTAAGCCAAGTATGGAGATAAATAGGCTTACCGTTTATGACGCAAGCAGCGTAGAACCTATCTCTTATCCAAGCTGCGTACCAGGAAAATTGAGAGGCGGATATAAAGTCTTCGTCATCAACGACTGTCACCTGGTTTTGTGTCAGTTGGATTTCTTTAGTCACGCGGAAGATGGAGTATTCGAAACTCACAGCCTTTCGACTGCGCATTCCTTAGCAGGGAAGCTCAGCGCCCCGGCTGATTCACCTTCCAAGAGAAGCATATCACAAGGTAAGTCCCGTACAGCCGCTCCGGGCCAACTCCCCATTACTTCTTCAGTATAAGATAAAATTCTACCGTCCCCGTCAGGAACCCGCCCTCCGAATCGATGATGATCCTCGGCGACTGAAAACAGGGAAACCCTTCCTCTTCCAGACGGCTTATCAGGAGTTCCGCCTGAACGTAGAAATCAGTGCGGATCTCCCGGTCACCCGTCAGCGGGCATTCTTCGCTGGGGGCGAGCTGCACTTTCAGGTCAAGCCACCGGATGGCACCCAGCCCGTCGTGACGTTCCGCCCATGAGATCACACCCCCGTACGGGGCGATAAAGTCAGTGAGGTTCACTGTTCTCTCCGACGACGGGATCGGTCTTGCCAGTCGCGGCGTTCCCTTTGCTTGCATGCTTCGCATGGTGTCTCCTTACGCCGGTAATGCCGGCGGAGGGCTGCGAGGGATCCGTGTGGTTTCAGTTCCCATGTTTTAGCCACGTTCTCATCCTTGAACGCAAATTTTAGTGGCGGGTTTCACCCGATACGGAAGAGCACCGTCTGCCGTATGGGCTTTAAGGGGTCCGTCGCTTTCGCGGTGCCGTCGCTTCACCCCGGGATGCCGGCACCCGCCGGGCCTACCCGTACGCTGAGAGGGATTCGAACCCTCATACCCGAAGGCACTGGCTCCTGAGGCCAGCGTGTCTGCCGTTCCACCATCAGCGCTTATATGACCCCTCTCATCAGGCCCTTCCGGGGCTGCAGAGGCACGGTATCTTCACTGCGAGCAGATGACGAGGTTCGAACTCGCGACAACCAGCTTGGGAAGCTGGCACTCTACCAACTGAGTTACATCTGCATTCAAATTTTACTTTAATGCTCCGCCGTCACAGCGACGCACCGGCTGAAGCATCCATCTGCATGTCATGATTCACTCCTTTGAGGGTGGTGGGGGGAGCGGTCAAAGGACGGGAAGGCCGCTCCCCCTTTTCAGAGGGGGCACCCTGGGGGAAGTGGGGAATCCGGTCTGAGAGAGAAGAGGATGATCTCAGATCGGGGAGGGTGCCCCCCGGAGCCGCCGACGGGAATCGGACCCGCATGATCCATCTTGGCAAGATGGCGCATAACCATTATGCTACGACGACATTTTACCGCGAGCCGACTCACGGAATCGAACCGTGTCCCCATCCTTACCATAGATGGATGCTTGCCGTTATCACCAAGCCGGCAACCTCATCCTATCACACCCGACGATACCGGGCGGTCAGCGGACCAGACGACATGATGATCCGCTCACCCTTATCCGTCAGAGTGACAAGCCACCCCGCCACGAGAGTCACCCACTCGTCATCAGAGTTCCGAACCTGCACCCCACCCGGGATGACATGCACGTTCTCCCTCCCGACGAACCCCGCGAGTTCCCCTGCTGTCGCCTCCGGCCAGGAAAGCACCATAAGACGATGCGGAACGGATTCGTATTCGGTGATCTCAGCCATTGCCCTCTTCTTTTGGTGTGAATGACACTTCGTGTGCGTAAGTCAGGTACAGCTGGGTGAGGCTGAGGTGCTTCCCGATATTCGCGTCCCCGAATGCTTTCTCGGATTCTTCGAGGTGGAAAGCGGCTTTGTCGAGTGCCTCAGCGCGGGTTAGCAATTCCGTCGTCCCTTCAAAACGATTGCGGTTTCATTTCGGGAGGTGTTCACAGCAGTGAATCCACGACGCATGATGACCATCTTCGAGGATAAGATCATCTTCCGTGGGGAGAATCCCCACCACCGTGTGGACTTCGTTGCGACAATCGATGATCTTATCCCCGATCATCGGGCGCGTCCACCAGTGGACCATATCGAGATAGCTGCGGTACGGGTAGCGCACCCAGTTGCGGAGTACCCACCACTGCCGGTAGAGCCAGTTCATGCGTGGCAGTGACAGTCCCGGCAGTGGCATTCGCATGTCGCCGAGCAGATGCACAGCCGCACGTTCTCACAGCCGCAGCAGCCGCGAAAACTGCTTACCTTCTGAACGAGGTCGAACACGCCGGCTATCTCATCGGAGGTCAAGCTCGTCACGAACGTCGGGCGGCTACGACCCCCTACGTTGATCTCTGTCACCTTTTCCCGTCCTGGTAGTCTTTCATCCGGATGAACTTGATCTTCCCCGTCGAGGTGAGGATCATCACCGTCTTATTGTCAGTGGTCTGCTGCTGCGCGTCTTTCTTCGCCTGCGCCAGCAGCTGCAACCCAGCCCCCTGCGCCACCCGGTTCTTCTTCCCCCCGGTCGGCCCGGAGATGCTGTTCTTAGACGCGATTTTCTTCGCGTACGGGTGCAGCTGCCGGGGTTTAAGCCGGATCTCCACAGGCTTAGTCACCGCCATACCCGGTCCGCCTCCCTCACAAGCCTCCTACGGGCGAGCAACCGCCACCAGGGGAGACCGTACGCCTCGTCGAGCAGCTCCAAACCCTGAGTTGCGCGACTTCGGGTACGTTGGGTTGCTGATTCTTCGAGAACCCAGCCGAGCCAGTCTTCTATTTCCTCAAATTCCTCATTCATGTTCGGGAAGCTGGACTCGAACCAACATAGGCAACACCAAAAATTGCCGTCCTGCCTTTAGACGATTCCCGATTATCATGTGCGCGTCGCGGCGGTCCTCGCGTACCGCCACAGGTCATCTTCAACTGGCCGGTGGTCTGTGTTCAGGTGGTCGATCAAGATTTCAGCGCCGATGAAGTGCCGTAGGCATTGCCAGCATTCATACATAAACAATCCTTTCCCCCTTTTTTTCCTGAGAGCCTCTAGCAGGAGTTGAACCCGCGAAACCGGATTACAAAACCGGACCTTTGCCGTTAAGGATATAGAGGCGTGATGATGCGGGTGCCGCACGTGCGTGCGATCTTCAATATATCCGGACAGCACCGGACCCACCCGTACGTTTGACGGGACTCGAACCCGCATCGACTCTGAAGCCACCAGCACCTCAAGCTGGCCCGTCTACCAATTGCGGCACAAACGCGACCACCTGACCGGAATCGAACCGGCAACCATGTCCGCTTTAGAGGCGGCTACCCTGCCAATGGGTGTCAGGTGGATGAGAGAGACTTCCCTCCGTCCGCTTTAGAGGAGAGCCTCTCCCGTTGGAGAGGGGGCACCCTGCCTGCCCCTAGTATCAAGCAGGGTGCCCCGGGGGGGAGCCGCACCGCAACACCCGTGGACCAAGACGGGCGGCGGGGCTCCCAGCTTTCAGTGAGGACCCCCCAGGGGGGGTGTGGGCGGGGGGTCCTCAACCCGGGACCTCATTGGCGGGGGTCCCGGGTGCTTACCAGTCTACCCTGGTTCCCCGATGCGTTTGACCGTCTGGTCATTGTCAACCGCGTCGCGGGCCTTCAGGAACTCCTCCACGGTCAGCCCGCGTCCCAGCTCGTTCAGGGTCCGCAGCTGGAACCGCTGCCGCACGATCGTGCTGTGCTGGCGGTCCAATGCTTTCTTCTGCGCCGCGACCTTGCACTGCAGCCAGCTTTCATCCTCCATTATCCTCACCTCCCCCCAGAAGTAGAGGAAGTTTGGATAGTCTCCGTCCCCCGTACACGCACGCAACCGCCGTCAGGCTGTTACCTAGGTCGGGTTCACGGAACCACGCGACGGGAACCCCTTCTAGCTGAAGGTTCTCCGCGTGGAGACTCAACCATTTCTCATCGGGGCAGGTGAGAAGCACGACCGTCTGCGAGGTAACGCGCCATCTCGCTGACTGTGCTGGGTACGACAGGGTGTACTCCACCGCTGCGTGGAGTGACTGGACCGCCTGGACTGGCGGGGGGAGATCCGCCCGGGTTATCGTGTAGAGACGTACCTACGGTTCCATAATCTATCTTCTCCTTGTTGACCGCTAGTTCGATCGGGCAGGTGGCGCATTCGGTGAACAGCTCCCCGCACCGGCATCGGAACTGGAGGGGGCTGTGGTCACGGGCGCAGATCGGCCCTTCCACAAGATGGAGGTTGATGCATCCCCACACTGCGTACTGGGTGGCGATGACCCCGCTGCAGAACCGGCAGGAGTTGTCGCAGAAGTGAGCGTCACCCCCGGTGGCGTAGTAGCCGCAGCCTTCGCAGATAAACATCGTTTGTGTTCCCTCTTCAGAGCCCCCACCCCGAGTCGGACGGGGATCAACGCCGTACGAAAGCGTGATTTTACCATTAAACTACAGGGGCGTGTGCGAACAAGATCCCAAGTTCACCGCGATCTTCCCCGTGGCCATCTCGGGGTGAGCCCGTAACCGATTCACCCTTCCGGGTGGCGGCTGCTGTCCTATCAGGATTCGAACCTGAACTCCCCGCGTCCAGAGCACGGTGCTTTGCCAGTTAAGCTACAGGACAATGATCGCATACATGACACCCCGCGTATGCGCGACGGGTTAGGCAAACCCTCCCGGGTTGGCGTGTCAAAGGCGGGTGGCCTCTTGGAAGTAGGGGATGTCGAAAGCATTCCAAGCTGCATCTACTTTCCCCAGGCCACCCAGTACCCGAGACGAGACTTGAACTCGTACGTCCTGAGGACATCGCCTTTTGAGGGCGACGCGGCTGCCGTTACGCCACTCGGGCTTAGTTTAGTGATCCTGTCCCCACGCCGGCGTTTCCGGTTACGCCGGATCAGTTTACTCGGCTTGACAGGAACAGGGTGTTCTTCCCGTCGCATGTCACGGTGGAAGAGTTCTCTGATGTACCCGTCGCATTTACAGCCGGCCAGGCCGAACCCGCCGAGGCAGGCTCCGCATTCTTTGCAATGCCATTCGATGCAGTTATTGTAACGACAGGTTGTCTGGTAGTTGAGGATGGGGACGGCGAATGTGTTTTGTGGTTTGCATCTGCAAACCCAACGGTTCCTCATGCTGCTCCCCGTAGGTCCGGCGGAGGTAACTGTGCGTTTTCTTCCTTACCCTGCGTCGCTGTTTCGATGTGAGGGTCCCGGTTCGTTTCAGATAGTGTTCTTCACGTTCCCAGGAGAGCATCGGCCAGACGAATTCCTGCATACATCCCTTGTTTTCGGTGTGTGCCCAGCCCGTGTTTACGCGAGGGACAGTAACGCGACTGGGGCTTGCTGGTTAGGCTGGACCCCTCAGACCAGTTAAGGTTAGAAGATAGGGGCCAGCCTAAGTACCTCGACTCAGATTCGAACTGAGAATCCACGGAGTAAGAGTCCGTTGCAGTAAACCATTGTGCTACCGAGGCGTGTTGGATGTTCCCGGTGCTTTCCTCATCCCGGGATGACGATTATCCATGACCGTGCAAGCATTCGCAGCGCCGAGAGCTTGCAATCCTCCGAGCGAACGACGAGAATCGAACTCGCAACTCTACTTTGGAAGAGTAGGGTCTTACCATTAAACGACATTCGCGTGGCTCCCCGCAGACTCGAACTGCGATCCAGCGGGCTTCAACCGCTTGTTCTTCCTTTGAACTAAAGGGCCTTTTTGTTGTTCCTGCCTCGCCAAGTACTCTCAGATTCCGCTACGGCGGTTCTGAACTGGCTCTCTGTCCATTTGTGTCGAGGACCAGGATTATTTACTTTAGCCACCCTTTAAGTTTAAAGGGTATGGTATGCGAATGCACGTACTAGCGCTCTTCCATCTGAGCTATATGACCTTGTTATATCAGAACGTGTGGGTGGCGGCGAGGGTTTTGCTTACCTCGAAAAACGGTCTCAGAGTCGCCTGTGAAGTAATCCGTTTACCTACGTGCCGCCGCTAGGCAGAACAGTCCACGGGCTGCTGCCTCCGTGGCATCCCACCTCAACGATCGCCTCTGGCGGGGGCCTGATCACACGCAGCCGTTACCCCCCAACCTGAGCGTAGGGGTATTCCGGCACCGCCGGGAATCATCCGTCGATGATTCCTTGTTCGGGTGAGAGGAATCGAACCTCCGCTACCGCAGCCCAGGTGCGGCGTGATGCCATTTCACTACACCCAAATGTTTTATTTGAACTTGAGTCAAGCTGGCCCGATTCGAACGGGCGGTCTCCGGCTCCCGAAGCCGGCGCTTTACCAAGCTAAGCTACAGCCTGTTACGTCGGGGTGTCCGACCGTTTAGACGACCCGTCTTTAGCGGGGCGGGACTCGAACTCCGCATTCCCCCGACCGTGGAACCTGCGAGAGTTGAACTCGCGACCGGTACGCTGCCAGCGTACTGCTCTACCAGCTGAGCTAAGGCCCCATGGATGACCCCCGGTGCCCCGGGGGTCATCGTCTTACCCCAAGGAGATTCGCCATGCCAGGTGAAACAGCCTCACTGTCCCACCCGTGGACCAGCCCGGGAGTCGAACCCGGATTACTGACTTGCGAAGCCAGCGTACTACCATTGTACGAGCAGCCCATGACCCCGAGGATACCTCGGGGGGTGATGCTAGGCGGGGAGCTTGGCGGTCAGCTCCCACTCCAAGGTCAGTTCCCAGCCCTTGGGCTTCACTGGCCCGTGGACGGAATCCTGTCCGGTCCAGTTGTTACGTTGTGCCATTTTAGTTGTCCTCTCTTTCTTCGTCGCTGTGCTGTGAGCTTACATGATCAGCCAGCGATTGAGCGGATGTGAAGGTCCGCCCGCAGGCTGTGCACTGGTACATGTGGTTCTCTTTTTGTTTTCACTGTTGTGTGAGAGGGTATATGTTAACGGAACATGTTTGGTTCCGTGTGGAAGTGTCCGTATTCGAAACGGATAGCCGATGCTTGCAGGGCATGGCCGCCGCCTTGGCTCACCCCCAGGTTAGCAGGCAGGGTTTACCGCGTATGTGTTCCGAGGTCTGTGTCAAGCCCGGTGAGTCCCGACTCGGCTGCCGGCCAGAGGGCTGATCCTCTGAATGCCGGGTAACTCGGACGGGTTTCAGCAGCTCCCTGCCTGCATTGGTGCAGGCGGGATTACAGGTTCCGCCTGCACCAGTCCAGATTAAGGTGACACCAGGGGTGTTCCTGTTGTCTGGACTCGATATTTATCTTTGTTGTTTTCAACCGGTTTAAGCCGGTACAAGGCTGTACTAGAGCCGCGCAGGGAATATAGGATTCGAACCTATGCAGACGCGGGTTTGGAGGCCGCCGCTCTACCACTGAGCTAATCCCCTATGTTTTGTTTTTTGTTTCCCTGCGGTCCTTCTGGTTCTAACCCTACTAAATGCTGATGCCTCCCGCAACCGATTTTCATCTGGTTTTCCGAGAGGCACCTAGCTGCTCTAACTAGCTGCAGCTAAGGCCCTTCCGGGGACAACCCGAACCAACCCGAAGGCGTGGTGGCCTTGGGCTGGCTGGCAAGCAGTGTATAGGTCATGCTTGTAACTTACACTGCTTGCCAGCTCCCGTCAACTCCAAAGCTAGCTAAGGTACATCAACCACGGACGAGCCGCCACGAAGTACGCGAACGGGTAGTTGGTGTTCGCCTCAGGCGCGTCACCGACCCAGATGTCGAACCCCTCGGTGTCGATCGTGACGTACCACCCGTTAGGCGGCGGCTGGTCCTCAGGGGCAACCATCACGAACGGCTGCACCTCGTACGGAGTCGCGAACGTGACATGCACCAGGCTACCAGGCGTCGTCTTCGTCCCGGTCGTGATATTGATCTGACCCACCGCGTCGTTGCCGTTGACAGAGGCTGTCGCTCCCTCACCGGCCGCAGGCTGGACTGTCGCCGAGCTGTTGACCAGCTCCGGCAGTCGGGTGGTCAGGGAGTCCCGCTGGCTCATTCCTGACTGGCTCATTCCTGGCTCCGTTCTCGTGAACTGCGCTACCGACAGGGCTAGGTTGGCGACGATCACGCTCATGATAAGAGCGACGACGACAACCCGTTTGCTAATCCTCATTCTGGACCAGGAAATGATCGCCGTTGTCAGTTTCGTCGTAGGCGTCGTTCCTGTTCATGACTGAGAGGTACACGCTGGAAAGGGCGGGGAGCACGATCAGGATCACCGGGAAGACACTCCCGGTCGCGAACACCACCGACCCCATCATAACGGAGCTGGACACCAGGAGCATGGTGTTGTACCTGATGCCGTCGCGGAGCTTCACACTTCCCGACAGTTTCGGGGTCACGTTGAACACACTGCCGCCGAAGGTGGTCTTCAGTGATGCGAACAGGCTCACGAAGTACATCGACCCGAACAACCCGACCGAGTGGATCAGGTAGCGCAGCATCTTCCTCGGCTGCCTGCGGAACGTCAGCATGTCATTGAGCATGGGCGCTAGCAGGAATGTGACCGTGGGGATGAGCATCCAGAGCGGGAAACGGTCCCTGAAATGCACTTCCGGGAACACGATATCGTTCAGGATGATATAAGCGCTGAAGAATCCCGTCAGCGGCAGGCTGTACGTGAACAGGATGATATCGAGACGCTCGTACCACCGGAACGCCTTATCGAAGAAGATCTTCCGGTTGTACGTCCGGATGAACTCCATGTTACCTTCGGTCCACTTCTTGTGCCGCTTCTTGAACGCCCAGTAGTCGATCGGGAATTCTTCCTCGCAGATGATGTCCGGCGCGAACTTCACACGGAACCCAGCCTGCAGCATATCGATGGCAAGCCCGATGTCCTCCGCCACGATTTCCGGGAAGCCTGTGCCGTTGACCGCGACGGCAGCACGGTACGCCTTCATGCTGACCATCGCCCCGTGACCCAGGAGGCTCAGGAAACCGGCTCGCTGCTTCACGATCTGGTAGACCGGCCAGTGCGAGTCGACGCCGGGGGCGAACATCTTCATGAACCTCGTCCGGTTGCGGGTCGCGATGTGGTTCGCCTGGACGATGCCGACCTCCGGACTGTCGAAGTAGTCCAGCGACCGGCTGATGTAGGTCTCGGCTTGCAGGATCTCATCGGAGTCGATGATGACGAAGTAGTCGATGCGTTCCGCGAACCTGCTATGCAGGAAGTAGTTCAGGTTCCCCGCCTTGAAACCCGATGGCTTGTTCGGGCGACGCAGCACGGGGATGCCGTGTGTCTTCCCGAAAGCGTCGACTGCATCCATGTACTCCTGTTTGGTGCTGTCATCCAGGATGACCGTCCAGAAGTTGTCGTAGTCCTGGTTCAGGCATTTCAGCAGGGAGTCGGCACTGAAATCATCGCACGTGACATATACCAGCGCCACATTCGGTGAACTGGTCCTCGGGCGGACGGGTTGTACCTCATCCCGCCATGATGTCAGTCGGTAGATCAGCGGGAAGATGATGTCCTTGATGCCGTTCAGCCAGAAGTACCCGATGAACAACTCGGACACGATCAGCGCGACACCCAGAGCGATGTTGCGGTTGAACCCTGCCTCGGCGATGGGGATGAACGCCCATATCATCGGGGTGCATAGCAGCACCCAGGCTAGGACGATGGTCAGGTACATCCCGCAGGTGCGTCGTTGGATTGGGCTGCGGGTTTCTCCGCGTCGGTGTTTGCCGGGGGTGTCTTGTATCAAGTCCCGCAACGGGACAGTCTCGAATTCTGCGGTGTCTGAAATCACGGTGTAACGTATCCCGTCCTTTAGGGAATCGTATGTGCTGATAACAAGTCACTCGTCGGGTTGTTTATTCCCCCTCCAAACGGATCGTGTACACGGCGGTGATCTGGAATTTCACCCGACGTCGAGCCTTGTACGGTTTCAGCGGGGGGAGGCACGTATCGCAGATCCCCCCGTTCCACGGGTCGGCTTCCTCCCTCATGCACATGATGCACAAGGAAGTCACAGTTCCTTCTCGAACAGAGCACCAGCAGTATACCCCGCGACCGGGACATCGTGGAGGTGCTGGAACCCCTGTGATTTCCACAGGCCCTGCAGCTTCGGGTTATCCCGCAGGCAGTCGAGACGCAGCAGCCGCAAACCCTTCATCCGAGCTTGGAACTCCGCGAACTCCACCAGCCTACCCAGGATCTTACACCCCGGCACCCCCATCACCTTATACAAGTACAAGGCTTCAGGGTGATCCGGGTCATCATCCCACAGTCTCCTGTCAGGCCCGTCCAACCCTATCGCCCCGACGACTTCCCGGTCTGTCCGGGCGATCCACATCGTCCCCCTGTGGAACCGTTTCGATAGTTCATGCCTGCCGTTGGCGAGCTGCTCCGAATCATACAACCCGGATGCTTTCATCGTCTTCTCCGTGACCATCCGCAGGCGGGTGAGGTCACGCCAGTCTGATGGGGTGGCCGCTTTGATGAACTCGATCATTTTTTCTTCCCCTTGGTTAGTTCTCTTTGGAGTAGTTTCCCCATCACCCACACCGCCAGCCACTGTGACCCGGCTATCAACCCTGCGATGAAGCTGAGGAGGAGGATGGTGAGGCCGGTGACGACAGCGAGGACTGATATCGGGATCATTAGTTCTTGCCGTGGAGTTTCGCGGTGATTTTCGCGTTCTCCTCGGCGATCACCTGGTCTATTTCCTCTTTCGGGATACCCGCCTGCGTCGCGACGACAGCGGAGAGCCGCACGAAAAGAGCGTCCATCTCTATGGAGTGAAGTAGATGTTCCGTCAGTGTTGTTTTGAGGGACGCTACTTCTTCTTCGAGAGCGGCGACTCGTCGCGTCAGGTTACTATGATGTCCTTTCCGGATGGCACGCCAGAGTATGGTGGTGCCGAAAACGACGGTGGGGGTGATGAAGTACCAGAACATCATCATGTTCCCGTGTGTGACCTCGAAGAAGGCGAGAGCGATGAAAATGTTATTAGGGATGAGTAGGTAACGGAGGTGGTTGTGCGCTTCGATGAGCCGGTAAATGTACTTCTGTTTCGCTTCCTCCCCGATCCTGGTTTGGGGGAGGATGTTCATCTGCTGTTCGATTTCATCCATGAGCCCTCGTTTGTTTTTGGTGGTACCAGGTTGTCACTTCGCTGAGGAGAAGATAATGGCAGTCCCGGTCGTTGATGGGGAAAACATGGAAGTCGGGGAACCCGTTTTTATTTCGTCTCGCCCATAGTCCCTGGACGGCTTGCCGGGAGTAGTTCCGTCCGCTGATTTTCTTCAGGTGCCGTGCTGTGCAGGCGAATCCTCCGATGGCTGGTTCTCGTTCCACGTTGGTTTCCTCGTTATGTCTTTCCCGCATCTCCGGCAAGCGTATATTTCTCGTGGTTGGAACCCTGCTGTTCCCATGTTCCTTATGTCGGGGCCTAGTGGTGTGAGCTGGTGGACTCGTTCTTTTTTGGGGAGGTCGACTCTGAGCCCGCAGGTGACTTCCGGGTTTTGGAGGGGGAACATCATCCACTCGTCCTCTTTGAGGTCGACGGAGGTCATGCGGCTGCCCTCGTCTCTCTTGACAGTGGGGGTTACCCGGGGAGTCTACGGTCGCGTAGATGGTTTTGTCAACACGACGGACAGGGGCTCCTGGGTGCCGGGGGCGTGGGCGGCATAGTTCACCCCGGCTTTCTCTTGGAGCGGAATCAACAGCAAGAGGACACTGTGGGGGAATCTGGGGGGAGGACATGCGGTGGTTCCCCCTTGTATGCTTGCCTGTATCCCGATTCCCTTGGTGCAGCGTAAAGAGAAACGTTTTTGAAACGTTTCAAGTTCCCGACACGCCCAGCAAACTTAGTAACGATCCGATAACGGTCTTCATCTGGGCAGATGAGGGGCGTCCTGCTAGTCTTTTCACATGACTACTTTGGAACCAAATGTCACTCAGGAGCTGGTCTGGCAGGAGATAGCGCACCGGATAGATGCGACAGCGGACGGCCTGATCGCTCAAGTTGAACTCCCTCGGCTGTTCATCAAAGCTTTCGATGGGCAGCAGTGGTCTCTGGCGGCATGGCAGGCGGAGTGTTCGAAGCTTCAGCTTGGGCGCTTGCCTCGTGAGCTGCGTGAGGTGTGGGGTCCTCAGTTTGAGGTGGCGGGCATGTCCACCGGCTTCGCCGCCGCAGCGATGGGCGTTAGTCGTGACGCCGATCGTAAAGCGGACCAAAGAAGTAGGAAATCGCAGACAAGTCCGCAGAATCCTACTGAACCGATAGACAATGAACCGGAGTTTCTAGATGAGGAGCCTCTCGATGAGCTGAAACCAGGAGGCATCCCAGAGACAGAACCCAGCCTAGATGATAGGTTGGCGGCCGAAGAACGCACCTTCAGCAACCCGTACGTAGCAGCGGGCATGATCATCGCCAACTGCAAAGCAACTGTTGTCCGTGCAATGACCTTCAACTATATTGTGCCCGACAATCCCGATGAGGACCCAACAAAAATTCTCCTTCGGGATAGCCGAGAACTACGCAAGCAGCTCTCTCTGCTAGAGCAAAAGATTAAGGATGCCCAATGATTACTATCGATCGTTCTCAAGTGCCTTCTTATCTTCCGACTGTCCCTGCGTTCAGCATCGTCATTGACCCAGCTCGCACAGACTACAAACAGTTGGTGCCGATATGCGATCCGATGAGCCCGAGTAAATGTCTCGTTAATACCTTCATGAAGGGTGCGCTGCGTAGCGTAACTCCCGATCTCGACTGTTCCTTCCATATCTGGTACGCAGAGGATGGTCGGCCGGTAGGTGGAGAGATGCGAATCTTTCTCGGCAAGGGATATCGTGTTGTCCGTGAAGCCCCGGAGGATCTGTTGATGACAGCTGAAAAATTTGATAAGAGGAAGAAGATACGGGCCGTTACTTTTTATGTTGATGTGGCTGATGGTTCATGGGAATATCAATACTGGCCTCCCGAGAGGCCCGAGTCGAGCACACGGAGACCGGAGCGCAATGGCGACAGGGAGAAGCAGTCCAGACGAGCGGCATCTTTGCAAGCTGCTATGCGATCGGTCGCGGGGTATCGCGCGAACGAGCCGGCGGGTAGCTTATTTTCTTCGATAAAACTTTAAGATCCCCCTACCATTAAAGTCGTAGGGGGATCTTTTTGCGTTATTCTTTTAGTATGAGCGAAACACTAGAGCCCACGGTGGCTCCCCTCCGCATGGCGGTGTCAGGGAACCGCCCAACGGCAAGGAGGGCTGCGCAGCCCCCTGCGCAGCCCTCCTACTCAACTCCCCCCGTGGATGATGAGGGGGAGGAGGATCAGCAAAGCCCTTCGTAGGCTCCTGTCTGATCGGTCACCCAAGCCGACCAGCTCTCCCCGTCGTCGGAGAGGGTGATCGCGGAGCGGGCGTTCCCGTACGCATCATAGGTCGCCAGCGCCCCGTTCGAAGAATTTACCTGCCACAGGCCCTCATCCGTTGTCCCGTTGCTGTCGTGGTCGGTGGCGTACTGGTCCCCCCCGGACTCAGCCATCGCGATCTCCGCAGCCATGAACGCGTCATCCGGGTTCCCCCCGGCCGAATCCCACAGCTGCTCCAGCCCCGAGCAGGACAGCCTCCCCCCGGGTACCGTCGCGGAGGAGGGGCGGGCGAGGGGCTGCGCCGCGCTGCCCGCGACGACCACCGCATGCTGCCTTGGGGCAGGCTGCCTTGGGAGGAACTCGGCGAGAGAGTACCCCTTCGGCATGGCGGGGGGGATGATGAGGGTCTGCCCGACGTAGATCAGGTTCGCGTTCACGATCAGCCGGTCATTCACATGATAGAGGTACCCCCAGTCGTTCGCGGTGCCGTAGAGGCGTCGGGCGATGCCGGTGAGGGTGTCCCCGGCGCGGACGGTGTACCGGGTCGGGAGGGTCCGCCTGACGGCGACGACGGCCCGGGTGATCATCTGGGTGAGAGGTCGGGCGGGTGCCCGGGTGATCGTGGCGGCTTTCTGGGTTTTCTGGGTTATGTCAGCGGCGGTTACCGTGGGGTGGGTCCCCCCGAATGGGATGAGGAGAGCCAGGCAGAGGAGAACGAGGGTCAATTCAACGCCGTGGATAATGTTTTGACGCCAGTCGGTGACTCTTATCTTGCTGTGTCTCGCGGTCATTTTCCCTTGTCTTTCGATTCGGGGGGGGTGAAGGTGATTTCCCTTCGGGTAATGGGAGAACCTAGCAGCCGGCTTGGGGGGTCGCAAGCGGTTCTCGTGATGTTCCCGTGATGAGACTGTGTTACTTCTGTGTGTTTCCGCTGGGTGACGGGAGGATACCGGCCTCCGGGAAAACCATTGATGTCACAGGACGCACAGTGGATGTCACAGAAAGTTACAATCTTGGTATACCTTCCATGCGCGCAGGTCAGCTGCTACTGTGAGCCTGCGAACTTCACCAGGCTGACCGATTTGCCCGTTATGATGGGAGGTGTGGCATGTCTCCCTGAACTCCCCAGAAATTTGACGTGGCAACTGAAAGCCGCGTGCCTCGGATTGCACAGAAAATCAGGGGAGGACCTCTTCTTCCCCAAAGACAACCCCGGCGGCCCGAAAGTCGGCAAAGGTGTGACGGGCGAGAGAGAGCGGGTGGAGAAAGCCAAGGCCATCTGCCTTTCTTGCCCGGTCATCCGAGAATGCCTGAATTACGCGATCACTAACTCCTGTGCGGGAATCTGGGGTGGGACGACGGAAAGTGAACGGCAGATGACAGCGAGAGCGGCATGAGAACAGCCGAACGTGTTTTCCCCCGGGCGTGCTTCTCCTGCGGGAGGCAGATGAAGACAATCCCCTCCACCACCACCTTGTGGTGCCGGGACTGTGATATATCTGAGGCGGGCACGATCAACGGCCGGCACCCTGCGGAACGCAGGGAATGCGTGATCTTCGGCGCGGACGTGATCTACTTCCTCGACCACGGCGGGGAGATGGCGTTCCCCTGCCCGGCGAGTGAGGGGTATCCGCGTGGGCCTGTACAGGTGGCTTAACCGACGGCATCACGACAAGTTCACCGCCAGCCTGGAGAGGCAGCTTGACGGTATCGACTCCGGGACGACGGTGACGCGCAGCTGGGATGAGTGGAAGGCAGGCCGGGAAACCCGCCGGGCTGCGTGGGAAGCCCGCCCCCGGCTGGTGAAAGCCATGGACAGGACACGGATCTACCTGTTCGGGCTGGACGGGCTGCTGTCACGGAAGCTCACCTTGAGGAACATCGTCAACCAGGTCGTGTGGGATCGTCAGCGAGCCCGCAGAGGCTGGTCCGATTCGGACTGCTGGAATATCGACGGGTACATCACCCGGGTCCTGGCGGGGATGCTCGCCCACCTCGCGGAGCACAACCAGGCGTACCCGGGATGCCCTCCGTTCGAGACGCCGGAGAAGTGGTCCGCTCACCTAAGGGACCTGTCCGCCCGATTGCGGGCCTGGACGGACGAGGAAGGGTTCGACAACCCGGCCGGGCTGGAGGATGTTAAGGGGGCGATGCGGGAGTTCACGGAAAACCTCTCGATGTACTGGGATTGACCGCTACCCTGACACAGGTGAATCCATACCCCGACCGCTGCCAGAACTGCGGCGGCAACTGGTACCTCCACTGCCCCTGCATAGACGGAGGTGACTGCCTGATCCCTGAGGGCTGTCACGACTTCTGGAATAAACCAGCCGATATGGAACGTTCACCCGCCCATGACATCTGAAACACGGCGGGGCGTCCCCGTACCATGGGCTGCGCTATGGTCCGCCGAACAGGAAATCGATCACGACAACCACTTTCTCGTCTGGGAGCGGGGGAGGCTCGCCTACTCTGACGAGATCCCCGGGGACCGCAGACTGGGGGTGCTGTGGTGCCGGCACAGGCTGGGTTCCCACGGGGAGCCTCTGTTCGGGCAGCTGCACACCGCCCGACAGCGACTCGCGATGACTAGAAGCCTCTGCCAGGTTTGCGGGGGCAGCGCGGTGAACGCAGACGGGAGGATCTCATGGCTGGTCCCAGCTGACAGCGACATGTCGTGGACGATGACGCCGCCTACCTGCGATGGATGCCAGCCGGAGGCGCTGCGGTACTGCCCGCATCTGACGTCGAAGCCCCCCGTCCGCCTCACCGCCGCGAAGTCCTTCCCCCTCGGCGTTCTCGGTGATCTTTACCAGGTGGAAGGCAACCGGATCACGGGGGTGACCCCACGGTCCATCGTGGATTTCCGTGACGCCCCCGGGATGAGGCGCATCCTCGCGAAGCAGCTGGCCGTGCAACTCCACGACCCGCAGGTCGAGGGATGAGGAAATATCCATCGACATGTTCACGTTGACATCATCGACGCGATGCTAGTACAGTGTCGCTGAACGCTCTACACAACCAAGCAGAAGAAGAGGACACATGGCACGCGGCATCATCAAGAAGGAAAGCCTCCCCGACTACGCCCAGGCGTCCGCCCCCCGCATCGAGGTGTTCGGGTTCAACTGGGCGTTCTTCCCCGACTGGAAGATCGCGGACCCGGACCACCGCGTCCAGATCCGCCCCATCGAGCAGCTCGCCCCCCCCAGGGAAGTCTCCAAGTACGCCGTCGACCTTAAACGCGGCGACCGGATGCCCCCCGTCATCATGACTAACGACGGGTACATCGTCGACGGGAACACCCGCACCGAGGCGTGCCGGAAGATCGGGCGGAAAACATACCCGACGTTCATCCTCGACGTGAACTACAGCGACGCGACGGAATCACAGCGTAAGCAGCTGCAAACCCTCGGCGCGAGTTTCAACCTCACCCACGGGCGGGGGATGAACATGACGGCGGTCGCGGCGATCATCGAGAGCATCACCTACGATGACACATCCCCGAAGCAGCTCGCGACGCAGCTGCACATCTCGGAGAACACCGCGAACACCTACCTGAACGCGGCGAAGACCCGCAGGCGGGCACGTCGCCTCGGGGTGGAGCTGAACGGCGCGCTGACCAACAGCCACCTGCGGCTGTTCGGGAACAAGGCGAAGCACTTCTCCGACCCGGTGTTCAAGAACTTCATCGAACTCACCCAGGACGCGCATCTGACGGTCCCCGCGACGACCATGCTGGCGAAGCGGCTGGAGGTGATGGGGGAGGAGAACGAACGGCTGGACCTTATCGCCACCGAACGGGAAGCGTACTCCAACGTCATCCAGGGCGGGGAGGGGAACCCGTCGAAGGCGGCGAAGCTCCGCCAGTCGCTGGGGTTCCTCATCCGTGAGGACGCTGACGTCCTCGCGGAGCAGAACCCGCTCGCGGCTCGTCTCCACACCAAGACGATCCGTCAGGCGTACGAGCAGCTGGAGAAGATCATGAACGCGCAGATTCAGGTGGAACGAGCGCGTCGGGTGCAGACAGGAGAGTAAGAAGCGATGCTCGATGAGCAGCGGGTGATGTGGCTCATCGGCGGGGGGAGCGGCTTGCCGCTCCCCCTCGCTTTCTCCACGGTCGTCGAGGAGATAATCGATCATGATTTCGCTTCGACGGAGCAGCTGGTGAAAGCTGTGTCCGGTGCGCTGGCTTTCAAGGAGGATCGTGTTCTCGCGTCCCCGTTCAGAACATGGGGCGGGTTCACGGAGGGTGTCGTGAGGCAGCTGGAGTCGATCGGGGTTGTGCAGAACCTCGGCGGCTGGTGGTTCACCGGCGAGCAGTTCGAGGCGGGCACCCGGATCGTCGCGATCCCGTCCACGGACGTGTGGTTCACGGTGCGGGAGAAGGGGGAGCGTGAACGTCTGGACCGTGCGGAGCGGATGCTGATGGACACCCGGGTGATCCTCGCGGAGTTCCAGCGGTTCAGCCGGTACCCGCAGGAGGAGGGCACGCGGGCGTTGGAGAAGCTCCGGCAGGCGGAACGGCTGACGGTCGAGGCGGAGCAGATCCTGCTGGGGGTCCGCCCGTACCCCGGGGCGGGGATGCCGCCTCAACAGCCGAGGGGTCTCCTTGAGGGCCGGCCGACGGCGGTGGAGCTGGCGGCGGAGAAGTACGGGCTGGGCGGCGGGACGCCGGGTCGTTCGACGGTAGTCTCGTTCGGCCCGGATGGGAAACGTCCCTGCAGTCAGTGTCATCATTCGCGTCGCCCGGAGGATTTCGATGTGTACACGGACGGGAGGGGGAAGAACTGGTTCCTGCGGGGGGTGTGCCGGGGGTGCCTGGCGGGTAACAGGGCGGCGGTGAAGGCGGAGAAGAAACGGCTGGACGCGGAGAGGAGATCTCACGGTAGTTGATCTTGGGAACCCCGTCCCCCTGGTGGGGGGCGGGGTTTTTGCGTATCATAGAAGGACGTCCAAGCAGCACCCGGATATTTTTTTAGTTGTGTTATAGCAATTTGTTTTGGTGTTTGAAACCCGTTTCCCCCACCGCAGCATTTTTCCTCTCGCGCGTAAAGGAGAAAGTCCTTGAGCAACAGCGAATCCGCAGAGCAGCCCAGCGTAGTCAAAGCTTTGAACTTGGTAATGCGTGATGTCACGAAAGTGGCGAAAAACGAAGAAAACACAATGCAGCATTTTCGTTTCAGGGGAATTGACGCCACAACGAAAGCTATCGCGCCTGCCTTGCGAGAGCATGGCGTTGTCGTCGTCCCCGTGGGAGTTGAGGATTACACGTACAACGTTGAGGAGTTCGGGCGTAATGCCACTAAGATGGGGCATGTGATGGTGAAGGTCCGATACCGCTGGTACGGCCCGCAGGGCGACTACATCGACACCATGTCGGTGGGAGAGGCCACCGACGCGGGCGACAAGTGCACCGCCAAGGCTATGAGCGTCGCGTTCCGCACTTGCATTCTCCAAGCGTTGTGCCTGCCGACTGATGACCCGGACCCGGATTCGGAGTCGTATGAGCGGTCCTCCAAGAACACCCCCGTCCCGGTTCCCAGAGCCCCCAGAGCCCCCAGGACGCCGGTGAAGCCGTGGGAGCAGCGGGTCGCTGAGGCCGACTCCGCTGATGAGCTGAACGCTCTGTGGTTGGAGGCCGCAGCCGCGACGGGCCTCACGGACGATATGAAGAAGCTGCTGTATAAGCGGAGGGATGAGATTGACCTCAAAAGCGCTCCTCGGCAAACTGTCGGGGCTGGGGCCAATTGAAGTTCTAGGCGTATACAGCTGATTCCGTTATTTCACGTTTTTGTTGTTTCCGGGTTTTCACTAAATTTTGGAGGATTGCGCGTGTGGGTGACTTTTTGTCTTTTGAGCTGAAAAGCGGGTTCCTTGACAATTACCGGGATAAGCCCGTCCAATGGGGGTTCCCCATGGGGTCCGGGAATACTTTGGGGGAGCATTCGTGGATTACCCGCTATGCGAGGACTAAGCCGGACGGGTCGAGAGAGCGATTTTGGGAGGGTCTCGCCCGCGTAATCGGAGGCGTCTACTCCATTCAGAAGGATTACGCTCTCCAGTCGCGTTTGCCGTGGGATGAGGAGACCGCTCACCGCAGCGCTGAGGAAGCCTATGATCGTGCTTTCCACTTCAAATGGCTTCCCCCCGGCAGGTCGTTGTGGATGATGGGGACGGAGATGGTGAACGGCCGGCGTGACGGCAGCCCCCTGTACAACTGCTCGTATCTGAGCACTGAGAACCTCGCTGATGACCCCACCGGCCCGTTCACGCAGCTGATGGACGAGAGCATGCTCGGCATCGGCATCGGCTTCGACACCGCAGGCGCGGGGAAAGTCACCCTGCATGACCCGCCCGGGGTTTACCCTCATGTCATCGCTGACAGTCGTGAGGGCTGGTGCGACGCGGTGGGATGCCTCCTGAGAGCGTATTTCACCGGGTCGCGTCTGCCTAATTTCGATTACTCCCGGATCCGCCCTGCGGGTTCCCCGATTAAGACGTTCGGGGGGGTCGCCGCCGGGTCGGCTCCTCTGCGGAAAGGGATCCGGCAGCTCACCCTGCTGCTGCGGAACCGGGCGGGGCAGCCGCTGACAAGCCGGGACATTGTTGACATACAGAATATCTGCGGGAAGATCGTCGTCTCCGGGAACGTCCGCAGGACCGCCGAGATCGCCCTCGGTGACGCGGGGGACGAGGAGTTCCTCGCCCTTAAGGACTGGGAGGCGAACCCGGACAGGATGGGCGCAGACGGATGGGGGTGGCTGTCCAACAACAGTGTTTACGCCACCAGCGGGCAGGAGTACGGGCATCTCGCAGAGCGGATCAAGCTCAACGGGGAACCCGGGTTGTACTGGCTGGACATAGCCCAGAAATACGGGCGGCTGGCGGACCCGGAGGACAATAAAGAATACCGCACCAGAGGTGTGAACCCGTGCCATCCTGCATGGGTGAGGCTTCTGACTCCGAACGGTATCCGCACCATGGGTGAAATCAACACGGGAGATAACATCTGGTCGGAAGATGGATGGGTGACCGTCATCAGCAAACGCCACTCCGGCGTTAAGACGGTGAACAGGTACCGCACAACAGCAGGGTACGTGGACGCGACGGAGAACCACCGTGTGGTATCCGAAGGTGTCAAGGTGGAACTCAGGGACGCGACATCCGTGGACAGGCTCAGAGGAGGCGCAGAGACCTCAGTGTGTGACCCGGAGGATGTTATGCGGGGGTTGCTCCTCGGGGACGGGTATGCGCATAGGACAGGTCCGAACACGTATCTCGTGTTGGATATCGGCGTTGACGATCAGGATTATTTCAACAGCGAAGTCGCGCCGCTGATAATCGGCACGCACGGTCGTGACGGCCGCCATTTCCGGGTCGCGGAGATTCTGGACAGTAAGCACATTGAAGTGCATCTCCCGGATCGCGGCATCCCCGACTTTCTCCTCGGAAACGCTGGGGTGCTGAGGGGGATTTACTCAGCTAACGGATCTGTTGTCGGCGGACGAGTGACGCTGAAAACCAGCTCCCCGGATATGCGTGATGATGTGATGGTCAGTCTGTCAGCGTTGGGTATCGCGTCGTATTACACAACCAACAAACCGTCGCGTATCGAGTGGGCTAACGGGGGATACACTTCCCGGGAATCTTACGATGTGAATATCGGGCGCAGTGACGACATCCGCAGGTTCACGGAGATAATCGGGTTCATACAGGAGTACAAGAACTCTAAGGTGGAAAAGACGATCCGGGGGTCGTCGTCACGACAAGATAAGTCTTTTGATGTCATTTCCGTTGAGCCGATGGGTCAGCATGACGTGTGGGATATTACAGTCAGCGGAGCCCATCACACTTATTGGGCTCAGGGCATGAATGTGTCGAACTGTGGCGAAATCCCATTGGAAAGCTATGAAAAGTGTAATCTGGCGGAGACGTTCCCGACTCGCGCTGATGATTTCCAGGATTACATGCGGACCCTCAAATTCGCTTTCCTGTTCGCGAAGTCGGTGACTTTGCTGCCGGTGATGTGGCCTCAGGCGAATGAGGTGATGGCGCGGAACCGTCGTATCGGCGTGTCGATGTCGGGGGTCGCGGAGTTCGCTGAGGGGCGGGGGTGGCATGAGCTGAAAAGATGGCAGGACGCCGGATATCACGAGATACGCCGGTGGGATCGGGTGTACTCGGAGTGGCTGGGGGTCCGGGAGTCGATCCGGGTCACGGCGGTGAAGCCTTCGGGGACGGTGAGTCTCCTGGCGGGGGTGACGCCGGGGGTGCACTGGCCGAGGGAACGCGGGTATTACGTGCGGACGGTGCGGGGTTTGAAGGGTTCCCCGTTCGTTCAGGCGATGGAGGAGGCGGGGTATCCGGTTGAGCCTGCGGTGGGGGATCCTGATTTGACGGTGGTTATCACGATGCCGGTGGAGGGGCCGGATATCCGCTCGGAGCGTGAGGTGAGCATTTGGGAGAAGGCTAGTTTGGCGGCGTCAGCTCAGCAGTGGTGGGCTGATAACGGCGTTAGCTGCACGGTTACGTTCCGTGCGGATGAGGCTGATCAGATTCCCGCTGTTTTGCGGGTTTTCGACGGGAGGCTGAAGAGTATTTCGTTCCTCCCGGACGCTGACGATGTTTACCCTCAGGCTCCGTATCAGCGGGTGAGCAAGGCCCGGTGGGATGCTCTCCGTGCTGGTGTGAAGCCTCTTAACTGGGATATGCTCTATTCATCGGACTCGCTCCCTGAGGCTGAGGGGGAGAATTACTGTGCGAATGATGTTTGCGAGCTGCCAGCTAAGTAGGTTCTGTGCGTTTCCCTCATTGCGACCAGCGTATCCTCCACGCACCGGAAGACAACTGCGAATACTGCAATCAGTGTTCTGATTGGCAGGAACTCCGAGTAGCGTGGGGGATCGCTTTCACCGGGCATCTCCCTGAGGTCGGCTCTGGGATTCTGCTGTGCCCGGCTGATTTCAACCGGGATCAGGTGGATTACAATGCCTGGGGCGGGAACAGGATAGTATTGTGACTTTTCATGGGCAGTACCCGTTCGCCAGCAAAATAACAGCTGATTACCCCACCTGCGAGATGTGCACGTGGGTGTGGCGTGAAATCGACAGGAAATTCTGGCTCAAGTACCGCAACCAGTGGTGCGGGACCATTCACCGGAAGACTGAATGATGTTGGGTTACCATTGGGGTAAACGCAAAGGAAAACGGCATCTGGCTCGCGACGAAACCCCGTCGTCGGCTGATGTTCCGTGATCATGATTGTTTGTTTGTCGCTGTGCACAGGTTTCGTTTGCAAATCAGGAAACCATGGTGGCCTTAGGAGCTTCGGTGCCGCTTCTGCTAGATCTCTTTTGTGGCGGGGGTGGAGCGGCTGTCGGGTATTACCGGGCGGGGTTCGATGTCATAGGAGTCGACCTTGAACCTCAGCCCCGGTTCCCCCGATTCTGCCGGTTCATCCAGGCTGACGCCATGGAAATACTAAAAGGCCCCCTTGACGAGTATGACGCTATCCACGCTTCCCCTCCGTGTCAGGCGTACTCGCAGGCTCTCAAGCATATGGCGTCCGGGTATCCGGAGCTGATCGAGCCGGTGTTGGATCGTCTGCGGGAGGTTGACGTCCCGTGGGTGGTGGAGAACGTCATCGGGAGTCCGCTGCCGAAGTACGACAACCTTTTCGGTGAGCACGGTTTGCTGTTGTGCGGGAGCATGTTCGGGTTGAAAATCCAGCGGCATCGTTTGTTCCAGACGAGTCTGTCGGTGGATCCGCCTCGGTATTGTGATCATTCGCAGGTCATAATGAACCCCCACAACTCCCGAGCCAGGAAGAAATGGCGGGGTATTCTTGGGGAGGGGGTCCCGATTGAGAGAACGTGGCGTGAGGAGATGGGGGTCGGCTGGATGAACGGGGCTGAGGGCCGGGAGGCTATCCCGCCTGTTTACACGCAGCACATTGGTTATTTCCTGAGGAGTAAAGTGTGACTCCTATATACCCGGTGTACTGGAATTTGATTGAGCAGGATGAGGCTGAGACAAGGGAACGGGAAGAGTGGATTGAAAGCCTCGCGGATAAATGGGGGCTGGTGAGATATGACCGGCCCTGCGTTGGCGGTGACCGATGAGGCCACCGGCTACCGAAGATATATCCATCCTCTGACGGGTGAGTCTGTTCCGTCTGTGACGACGATCATGAAATCCCTCCCGAAACAGGACATCCTGGTGCCGTGGGCGGCTCGGATGGGCGCTGAGCACGCCGACGCGAACTGGGCGCGACTGTCCACCCTCCCTCATGGTGAGCGTGTCGAGGAGATTAAGAACGCTCACAAGGTGTACACGGATAAGCGGGCTGCTGTCGGAACGGAAGTGCATGAGCTTATCGACTGCTGGTCAACAGGAACACCATTCCCTGAAGTGACCAAGGAAGTGAAACTCTATGCGAGGAGTTTCACGAAGTTCATGATGTCGGCTCGCCCTGAGTTTCTTGAGAATGAGGTGACGGTGTGGTCAAGGTCGTATGGGTATGCGGGTACGGCTGATTTCATCGCCCGTATTGACGGGAGAATCGTTTTGGGGGATGTTAAGTGTCTTGTTCCTGAGACCTTGATAACTATGGCTGACGGCACTGAAAAGGCCGCTGGTCTTATCCACCATGGTGATGAGGTTGCTGCTTGGGATGAAGCTACCCAGATGATTGTCCCTGCGCGAGTTCTTGCATCAGGAGATAACGGGGTCCGGCCTGTTTACACACTCCACACCAAATGCGGGCGTGTTCTTTCAGTGACTGGGGAGCATCCTGTTCTGACTAGAACAGGATGGGTTAAAGCGGCTGACTTGCAGTCGGGAGATCATGTGCGCACAGGCAGCCCCTCGGTGCCCCGTGGGGATTACGACTTGGAGGAAGCCTATTATTTGGGTCTTGTAGTTGGAGATGGTTCCGTGAGCAGCGGGAAATCTGTCCGGGTGACCACCATTGATCCCTTGGTCGTTGATTTTCTTGATGATTTCGGTAAGCAGTATGGGCTTTCGCTGTCGAAAGATAATATAAGTTACACGCTCACTCAGAAAGATAAATCGCGGAATTTTCCTAATCCGTTGACGGATCTTATCAGAAGATGCGGTTTGGCGGGAACCGTGGCTAAAACCAAGTTCGTGCCTGAGCAGATCATGAGTGGCGGTTCGGATGCCTGGCGGTACTTTCTCGCTGGGTATTTGGACACTGATGGTTGTGTGCGTGTTAAGGATCCGAGTAAGCCTAAAGGACGACGATGCGGGACGATGGTTTCCTGGGGAAGTGTCAGTGAGCGACTTCTTCGTCAATGTCAAGGGATGCTCACGGGGCTAGGTGTTCGAAGTAGTGTTTATCGTGTGCGGACTACTTATAAGGGGGAACCTTATGTTTTCTGGCAGCTTGCGGTCAGGGATAAGGAAGCTTTGAGGAGGTTGCAGCAGTTGATGCCGGAAAGGGGGGGGAGGACACGCCAGCTTCGCGCAGTTGTTATTCCTGAGCGTTCCGCCCGGGATAATGCGACTGGTGTCGTTGAATGGGATGAGATACGCTCGGTAGAGGTGGGTGAGGCGAAGCCTACTGTCTGGGTGGAGGTAGCGGATTATCATACTCATATCACCGGCGGAATCGTTTCACATAATAGCGGGAAGCGGTTGTATCCGGAGGTGGGGATTCAGCTGTCAGCTTTGGCGCATGCGGACTTTATAATTAGGACTGATGGGACTGAGGAGCCTTTGCCGCCTATTGAGCGGATGGCGGGGCTGCTCATCCGCCCGAGATCATGGAAATTGCAGTATGTTAAGTTCACGGATGAATGCTTCGCGGCGTTCTGCGCCGCGAAGCAGGTACAGGAATGGGAAACAAACGTCGCGCCTTACGTCCTGGAAGAATAACTATGAGCTCCCCTCCATTGATGACAGGCTTGCTTGGCGAACACATGGTGTGTGCTGATCTTCGTCGGCAAGGATATATAGCTTTTCCTACCTCGCAAGATTGCGCGTATGATGTAGTAGTTGACACTCGCCCCCATCTGTGGCGTATTCAGGTGAAAACCACACGTTCTTCACGTCGGGGTCACACTGAAATGCCAAAGTGGGTATTCAACCTCCACCGCATACGTAATCAAAAATACATGCCATACGATAGCGGTGATTACGACGTCCTCGCTTTGGCTGCTGTCGACATTCAAAAGATAGCCTATGTTCTTCCCATGCTTGATGGAGCGAGCACAGTTAATATTCGCTCTATGGATTCTCCCCCTTCTGACCTAAGAGGCCCACGAGGCATCTATTTCGAGGATCTTTCTTTTGAGACCGTCCTCGCTGAACTCAAATCACTCGGCTCCGCTCATCAGTTTGTTCGAGAATGGGCATGCAGAGATCCAACAGTGTGCCAACAGGGACATCTGCAAGTGGATGAGAACATCTATATACGAAAAGATACCGGCACGAAGGGCTGCAACGAATGCAGAAAAATAAGATCCCGTGCCTGGCGAGAACGTCAAAAAGTCCAAGGGGGACCTAATGTTTGACGCTGAAACACTGCTGAGGCAGCTCGCCGAACTCGGCCGGCAACTCGATCAGCAAGTCGACCGGCTCGGGGAGCTGGACATGCTCGCCACCGGCCTCGGCTGCGAATGGAACCGCCTCAGGGAAGAACATGAGGACAACCTCGCTGACGCGTTCGTGAACGGCCCTGACGGCGGCGTGGAAGCCCGCAAAATGATGGCGCGACTCAAGTGTCGTCCGTCTCGTCTGATCGCTCAGGAGGCGTCTCTGGAGCATGAGCAGGCGAAGTCGCGTCTCCGCACACAGCAGGCTGTTGTGAAGGCGATTTCGACGCGCATCGAGATCGGCCGGAGTTTGCTCAGCACGGAGAAGACACGGATGGACTTGGACCGCCTCCCTGCCCGTGGGTAAGTGGGAGAATGTCCGGCGTGTCGTCCTTAGCAGAGATGATCATCGTTGTGTACGATGTGGAAGAGAAGCCTGCGACGTTCACCACCGTCGCTCGAAAGGGATGGGCGGCACCAGCAACGAGGAGGTCGCGTTTGGTCTGGCGAACCTGATCAGCTTGTGTCGTGGTTGTCATTCATTCACGCATACCCACCCCGCAGAATCATATGAGCACGGTCTCCTAGTTCATTCCTGGGATGACCCTGAGGTAATCGGGATCACCACTAAGTTCGGGGTGCTGAAAATCCGCTCAGACGGGTCGTCCGAGCAGACTGGACTTTGTGACGTCATATGTGATAAAGATGCCCCCCGGGACGCGTCTCATCAACGCGAACGGCCGCTCTTCTAAGAACGCCGTTTCCGGGCAGACCCATTACAAGGCGCGGATGGGGGTGAAAGGGCATCTGAGGGCCGAGGCTAAACGACTTGCGATAGCGCAGAAAATCCCCCAGCTCGGCCGGGTGCGGATCGTCGTGACCTACTACGCGCCGGACAACCGACGTCGTGACAGCTCCAACGTGTCCTTCCTCAGCAGCAAGTGCTGTATTGACGGCATCGTCGACGCCGGGGTCCTCCCTGATGATAATGACAAATGGGTTAAATCCCTGGAACTCGTCCGGGGTGACCGTAACGTTCCCCGGGGTCAGCTTGTTATTGAGATCATCCCTGTCGAGGACTACGATTAAAAGACCGACTTGACGCTGACCTAAGACAGGTATTGATTTGTGGATGATGTATTCGCCAAATTCACCGACGCCCTAGAAAACCACGGCTGCCGACGCCAAGGCCGCAAATGGACATGCCCCGCCCACGACGACAGGGAACCCAGCCTCTCCGTCGACCAGGGACGTAACGGCGGCGTCGTCATGAAATGCCACGCAGGATGCGATTGGAGGGACATATTGAACGCCGTCGGCCTCACCCCCGCCGATATCAGGACGGAAGTGGAACGGTACCCCTACCGTGACCTGAACGGCAGGGTCCTGAACAAGAAAATCCGTTTCACCCCCAAGCAGTTCACCTACGAGCATTCCCTCAACGGCTCCCACCTCCCCCTCTACAACCTCCCCGAAGTAACCCTCGCGGTCAAAGAGGGAAGACGGATCTGGCTGGTGGAAGGGGAACGAGACGCTAACAACCTCACCGCGATGGGGGAGGTCGCGACGACCAACCCGAACGGGTCAGCGGAAGAATGGCATCCCGAGTACACGGACACCCTCGCCGGCGCGGACGTCATCATCGTCGCGGACCGGGATGAGCCGGGGTACCGGCATGCGCAGGCGGTGAAGAGGGAACTGGAGCCCCTGTGCAGGTCCGTGCGGGTGGTCCAGTCCGCGACAACAGGGAAAGGAGATGATATATCCGATCATCTCGCCGCCGGGTACTCCCTGGGTGAGCTGGTCCCCGTCACACCCCCCGGGAAACTAGCTGTGCCGTATGTGCCGGTGAACTGGGATGCCGCCTGGGAAACCGCCGCTGACGACCCGGAGTGGCTGTTCGAACCTGTTTTGGAGTCGGGGACGGTCAACGCGCTGTTCGGGAAACCCGGGATCGGCAAGTCGCTGCTGGCGTTGTCGATGGCGGTGGACATAGCGAAACGCGGCCTCCCCGTGGTTTATGTTGATGATGAAAACCGTATTCAGGACACCGTGGAAAGACTGAGGGCGTTCGGATGCCACCCGGGGGAGCTTGACTGCCTGTTCATGTACTCGTTCGCTGGTTTGCCCCCGTTGGACACCCCGGAGGGGGGGAAGCACCTGACGGCGGTCGCGGAGAAGGATCAGGCGAAGCTGGTTGTGCTGGACACGACGTCCCGGATGGTGGAGGGGGATGAGAACGCCGCGTCTACCTACCTTCAGCTGTACCGTTGCTCTCTCGTCCCCTTGAAGGGGAGGGGGATGTGCGTGCTACGATTGGATCATCCCGGCAAGGATGACGCGAAAGGTATGCGGGGGTCGTCGGCTAAGGTCGGCGACGTGGATACTATTTGGCGTTTGACGGAGGCTTCGGGGGATAAGTTCTTCCTTTTGAGGGAGAAATCCCGTAGCGACCACGGGCAGGACGTCGTATGCTTGAAGCGTGCAGATGGGCCACTCCGGTACATCTGGGATCCTATTGAGTATTTGCCGCTCAACAACAAGATTACCGGGATGGCCGATTGGCTGGACAGGCATGGCTGCCCAGCGAATTATGGTCGCCCGAAAGTTCGCGCATTCCTGAACAATTTTCAAGGGTCACCACCGATGGACACTAACGAACTCGCTATTGTAGTACGATACAGGAAGGCTAAACTGGCTGAGGGGAAGCCTCCATTTTGAGGAGCGTGACTCTCAGCGGCAGAAACGCTATGGGGCGCGTCGCCCTGGTTGATGATGAGGATTACGAGCTGGTAGCCTCTCACCGATGGCATGTTTACGAAGAAGTGCGCAAGAGCGGAATAGCTGGTCCCTACGCCCAGACTAACATTTATATGGGCGACAAGCACAGCCTGATTAAGATGCACAGCTTGATTACCGGCTGGAAACTCACAGATCATATTGACGGCAATGGGCTTAACAATCAGCGGTATAATCTTCGTGAGGCTACCGTTTCGCAGAATCAGGCGAACGCTCGCCCTCGGACTGGCGGTTCCTCTGTTTATAAGGGCGTGTGCTGGCATAAAGACAGTCGACGGTGGCGAGCTTACATTCAGGTTCGTAAAAAACAAATGAGTCTCGGATATTTCACGGATGAGACAGACGCGGCGAAAGCGTACGACATCGCAGCCCGTGAGTATTTCGGTGAATATGCGTACCTAAATTTTTTAGAGAAAAGAGACTTACACAATGAGTTCACCAGTTACACTACGAGGGCGTTTGTCCAAGGACCCGGAGATGCGGTTCACGAACGGGGGGGTTGCCCTCGTTCAGTTCACCGTCGTGACGTCCAGAAGGTTCAAGGATCAGAATGGGGACTGGCAGGAGAAGGATGTCAGTTTCTGGGATGTGACTGCGTTTGATAAGCTCGCTGAGCAGATCGCGGAGAATTGCGTTAAGGGCACCGCTGTTATTGTTGTGGGGTCGATGTTTCAGGAGAAGTGGGTGAATAAGGAAGGGGAGAACAGGACGTCGTGGAAGGTGTCGGCGGAGTCGGCTGGCCCGGATTGGCGGTTCGCGCCTAAGGGGGAATCATCGTCTAAGCCTGCGGGTGGTGTTCCCCAGACTGTTTTCAACGACCCGCCGCCCTTTTTATGGAACTCCCTGTTAAAGCAGGAGACAGAATACTTGTCACTCTGGTCGACGTTGAGGTAGCCGAGCGGATAGGATCAGCCAAACTTTCGCTCGGCTCCCACGGCTACGCTCAAATATGGGATGTTGAGGCAGGCTATTCAGTTCCCCTGCATCGCTTCATAATGGGATGCAAAACTCATGATGGTAAAATTGTTGATCACATTAACCGCAATAAACTAGATAATCGTAAGGCGAATCTAAGGTTCGTGAGCGCGGGGCAAAGCAGCGCTAATGTTACAGCTCACGGTGTCAGTCGATATATAGGCGTGTCACGCAATCATTATCATTGGCGGGCGAGAGGTAAAGTGGACGGCAAAGAGTATCATCTCGGCACTTACAACACACCAGAGGAAGCCGCTGAAGTGGCTCACGCTTGGCGTGTTGAGAACTTGCCGGGATACGTATGGGAGCAACCATGAGACGATTCGAGGTTTACCGTCCCAACGCGCCCGCTGAGTATCTGGAGAAGGGGCACGCTAACCCCCCGGACGATGTTCAGTTCGAGGGCGTGGAATTCACTGACGGGACGGTCTGTGTTCGGTGGCGGACTGAGTTCAGGTCGCATTCGCTGTGGGCGTCTTTGGGTGAGCTGGAGGAGGTTCACGGGCATCCTGAGTACGGCACCACGTGGCGGTGGCTTGATGATTGACACCTGCCCCCATGCGTGGGAGGAGACGGAGGTGGGGTGCGATGACTGCGGGACGCACCCCGCCGTCCGGTGTGATGCATGCGGGCAGGTGCTTGATCTGATCTATGAAGATGACCCTCGCGACGTTTTAAATAAGGCATGGTAAGACGCGGTAAGGTCGGGCACGGTAAGGTAAGGACCCCCAACGAATGGAATTTACCGCAGATCGTAACACTTTGGCGGAAGCAATAGTTTCCGTTGCTAATGGTATACCAACTAATCCGGTGGAGCCTATTTATGCAGGAATGCACATAACAGTCGACGAGAACTCGGTTTCTCTCGTCGGCTCAGACCGCGACACCACACACCAAGCCGTCATTAACGCAACCACCCGACTAGTAGGGCAGGTCACCCTCCCCGGGCGTCTCCTCTCCGAGATCGTCCGGTCCCTCCCGGACAAGGAGGTGACGTTCTCCTGCCCCGACGAAACCACCGACCCGGTGACGATCACTTGCGGGCGGAGCGCTTTCACTCTCCGCCCCTACCGGGAACCATACCCAGAGGTCGGCAAAGCCTGTGATACTCCTGCGACTCTCCCGGCGGAGGACTTCTCCGATGCAGTCAAGGCGGTCATCCCCGCTGCGTCGAAAACAGACGCCAACGCGACTCTCCACGGGCTGCTACTCGAACCCGACGTCAGACGTCTGACGTTGGTCGCGACGGACCGCTACCGTGTAGCGGCGTTCGAACTCTCGTTGGAGCAAGCCGACTCCGGTGATCCTCGGTGTGTCATCCCGACCGGGGCCGCTGACCGGTTCCGGAAAGGGATCTCATCTGATGAGGTTCACCTCGGCTGGAATGATGACAGCTGCACTATGACATCGGGGAACTTCGCGACGACGACCAGGCAGATAGCAGGCGAGTACGCGGACTGGAGGAAATTCTTCGGTGATCCCCCGGATGTCCTGGTGAACGCGGAGGAGCTGATATCTGCGGTGAAACGCGCTCAGCTCACCGCAGAGGGGGAGGAGCCGGTGGAACTGTCGTTCACCCAGGGGCTGGTCACGGTGTCGGCTGGGTCGGGGCATACGTCATCGGAGACACTCGACAGCTCTTATGACGGGAATGAGTTCACGGTCCTGTTCGGGGTGTCGTATCTTCTCGACGGTCTTAACGGCTGTGAAGGGGAGAACTGCCATTTCGGTTTGACGGACCCCCGACGGCCGGTGACCATCCAATCCGGCAGGTTCTCCTATGTGGTTTTGCCTAGAAGACGAACATGAGATAAGCGAAATACACTAGGGCGTATGATACGTCGAATACGCCGGATCGTCGCCATAGCGAAAACCCTCGCCGCGACGGTGGCTCTCCTTAACGACCCGCCCCTCACTCCCGAGCCGCCTTACGAGCCTGTGGCGACCCCGGACGCTATCGCAATCCTCGCGATGCCGACCGGTCATCCTGATGTGGATATGCTCCACGGCGCTCTCATTGACCTTGTGCAGAACGGGTTTGTTAACACTGTCAGAGATGACATCGGGCAGCTGCGGTTCGCTGTCACGGAACTAGGGGAACTGAAAGTCAGGGAAATCCAGGGATTTTATGGGGAGCGACCTTTACCAGTGGGTGACGGAGGCGGCGTGCGTCGGCGCACCCCCGGATTTGTTCTTCGCGGACAACGGGAATTTCAACGGGAAGAAAACGAAGGCGGCGTTGAAGATATGCGAGGGTTGCAACGCTTCCCCAGCGTGTTTGGAGTGGGCGTTGGAGACGGGGGATCGGCATGCGATCCTCGGCGGGATGACGCCGCCGCAGCGGCAGCGGCTCCGTCGTCGGATGAAATGAAGACGATACGTCCACCGGCTGAAGGGCCGGTGCGTTTCCCGCAGGAGTTCAGCCGGGCGATGGAACGGGCGAAGAATCGTTGTTCCGACTTGTCGAATTCGGAGAGGATCCTGGGGTACATGGATTCGTATCAGGTGTACCGGGATATCGCGGAAGAATTCAAGGGGCTGTCAGCGTGGTTGTTCCAGGAGATCACCCGAGCGAATTCTTCCGGTAGTCGTCTGGGGTCATACGTCGCATAGGCCGGATGGGTATGTCGGGGAGGCTGTTCAGCCACCCGATCGTGAGATCCCAGTAGTCTGTGTAATCCTCATCGGAGAGGATTGCTTTCAAGTCCCTCAGATCATATTCGTTCAGTTCCTTTGTTTGCAGGAGAACCCGCAGAATCTCGTACTCAAGATCTGTCATGGGGCGGCGTGCCGTACGGGCCGTTGAGCAGCTCGATCAGTGTGTCGGCGTGGATGGAGTCGCTTAGGTAATAGTCGATGATCCGATCATGTTCTGTAGGGGACGAGTGGAGGAGACCGGCCCGCATGCCGGGCCAGGTTTTCCCGATGAGGATGAGGATTTTTTCCAGTTGCTCCACGGTGGGTTCTGTCATAGTCGGAGTGTTTCCCCAGGGTAGATGAGGTTCGGGTTCCCCCCGACAGTTTCCCGGTTCAACGCGTAGAGGGCCTGCCAGCTCATGTGGGCGTGCTGGGAGATACCCCACAGGGTGTCCCCGGGGTGTACCCGGTAAACCGGCGGAAGTTTCACGGGGGGAGGGGTGAAGAAGGGAAGCAGCGGCGCTGTCGTCTGATGGGAGACGGGGACGTTCACAGTCGACGACAGGACCCTCTGATTCGCGATCAGAGCCCAGCTAGCCGCCACGATCATGGTCAGGAGAGCAGCCGCAGCGGTTTTGACGGCGAACGTGAGGCCGGGGTTACGCATGTTCTTGCAGGAGGGTGAAAGGGATCGGCGTGATCTTCCTCATCAGCCCAGCCTCCCGCCGAGGGTTGACGTCATGGTGACGGGCCTGCCCGCCAGCACATCGTCTGTGAAGGTGTCCAGCGGCTGTGTGAGCGCCTTCCACTGCGCAGCCCACGCCTCGTCAGTGATGGTGGGCATCCCCTCTTGGGGGTCCATCGCGCGTCGCACCGACCTGCACTGCTCAGACAGCATCTGCAGGAGATGCCGCGCCCAGATGCGCTCGTCTACGGTGAGTGCTCGTGCCATTTATTTAATCCTGTTCTATGAATTCGTTGAGGATGGTCAGGTCCCGTTCATTATCGTTGAAGAGTTCCGCGTTCCGATCGACAAGATACGCTGCTTTCACCAGCAGTCGACTGCGGAGCCCCAAAGACAATCGGGAACGGTTGCTGTGCCCGACAACGTTCGCCGCGTAGATGATGTACCGGCTGTTCACCTCGATCTCCTCCCGCCGTCCCCTGATAGTGAGGGACAGCAGCTCCCGGTCCATCTCATCGGTCATGCTGTCAACCCGGCGACACCACGGATGCGCTTCGCGGCGTTCAGGTAAACATCGGCGGGGGTGTCGGAGGTTCGGGCGGCTTTCCCCACGATGATTTTGAGGTCGTCGATGGCCTGATGGAATTCAGCGGCGGCTTCCGCTTCCGCCTCCGCCATGTCCGGGTCCTGCGGCTGGTTGAGTTCTTTGAGGGTGACGTCGAGGGCACGGGCGATGGCAAAGTGGGTTTTCCATCCGCCGACGCGGACGCCGTGTTCTATCTGGTTGAGGTAGGGGGCGGCTATGCCTGCTTTCCGTGCGAGGGTTGTCTGCGTCCACTTTCTCTCTTTCCGCAGGCGGGTGATGTTACGTCCTAGCACTGTCATATTTCCGTGTCCTTAACCGTGGATGGTTTCGAGCCATTTGAGTAGCTCGTTCACCCGATCGTGGGTTTCCAGGTAGAATTCAGCGTTCGACTGCCATCCGGGGAGGGTCTTCCTGGTGAGCCATTCTAGTTGTTCGCCGTTGAGGGTGTCGATGAGGTTGAGGAGGGTTTCCAGCTGCCACACTTCAGGTGGCTCGGGTTTTGTCAAGGGTCCGCTACCGTCCTTTGCTTTGTTTACGCTGGATGCTATGCTTTGAGCAAGAGTGTTTACGGAAGGGGTGTATGAGTACTGAGTTGGAAGTACGGAATCGGAGTATGTACCGTCTTTACGCCAGCGGGAAGTCATTGCAGGATCTTTCTGATCAGTTCGGGGTGAGCCGACAGCGGGTAGCGCAGATTATAGCACGGTTCGCTGAGGCGGGGGTGTCGGATGACGAGTCCCGGTCGTTGATGCGGACGCAGCTGGAGTATCTGCAGTCGGAGATGATCGCGATCGTGAGCCGTGGTCCCGTCCCGGCGGTGAATGTGAAGGGGGAGATCATTTACAATGAGAACGGGGAGCCGATCGCTGATTACTCTGCGGTGATCGACGCGGCTGACGCCGCCCGTAAGATCAGCGAGTCGATCCGTCGTCAGGATGCCCTGGATTTGCCGCGTCGGAAGCAGCTGATCGAGGATGAGGCGTATCGTCAGGCTAAGGCGTATCTTGCGGCTCTCCCTCAGGCTCAGGTTGTTCAGGAAGGGGAAAGTTAGTTCTTGCGAACGATTTCTTAGTCACTGCCCTTCTCCTAGTATCAGCCCTGTCACGCTTTCTATCAGCCTGACAGCGGAGGAACGCCGGAGGTCACGACGGGTTTCCCCGGACGGCTCGCTGATGGTGACCGTGCCAGCCGGGCCGGTCACCGTCAGCTTCCCGACGCCTTTACGTTCCACCGTCCCGCCCGCGTCGCGGACCATGCGCACCAGTCGTCGGGTTGCGTCGCTGCGCCAGCGTTCAGGCATCCTGATTTACTCCCCTATTTCTTGAGTGCCTTGACAGCTTCCATGTTGATCACCTTCGGGATGATGTCATACTGCCCCTTAGCGTCAGTGAACACATGCACCCCCGGGATCCTCCCCGGAACCTGAGACCCCCCGGAGGTCACCATCCACAAGATTTTCACCCCCGCCTTCCCAAGACGGGACAGCAGCTCATCCCGGTGCGCCAGATCATAAGAGGACAAAGCCCCGTCGGTGAGGATCACCACCAGCCTCGCCGCTCCTCCCCGCGTCAGATCAAGAGCCCCTTCAACCGCCTGGAGTGCCTCAGCGAAAAACCAGGTGCCATGCTCAGTGTTCAGGATCGGCACCCCCCCGAGAACCTGATACGGGCTGATGATCTGATGCACCGCATCCCCGAACGACACCATCGCGACCTGCGCGTCCGTGATCATCGACGTTGCCCTGGCGAGGGACCACGCCCCCGACACCGCAGCTGTCGCAGCGGACTGCTGGGATCCGGACACATCCTGGATGATCCCCACCTTCAACGGGGGGGTGGGGACATGCCGGCGGTCCCGACGTGTGAACGGCTCCGCTGTCAGGGGGAGACCCATCTTCTCCTGCGCTTCCCGTTGCATCATCGCCCGTGTTGACAGCCTCCCCGGGGGCAGCGGAGAGGTGACCGTGGTGATGGCCCTGTCCGGGGTGTACGCGGCTTCCAGAAGCCTCCTGGTGACCCTCGCGAGGGATGTTTCCCGGGCGGTCGGGGGACGGTACCCGGTGACGGGGTTGTCGTAGTTGTCTCCCGTCCCGGCGAATATCCGCCGGGATTGCCGGACCGCTTCGCCGGCAGCCTGGGTTTCCCGGTCACGGTCGCTGAGGAGCACCGCGAGGCGTGCTTTGCGCCGGTCCCGGGCTGCTTCCCCGGACGCTTCCCTGACGGCGGAGTCCGCCGCCTGCCGGAGGGCTTTCTCCAGCTCTGATTCAGAGTTGCCGGGGAGCCAGAGGAGGATGATGTCCTCATCGTCCCCGTCGTCGCCGGTGAGTTCGTACCATTCCCTCCCGAGGGCGAGCATCCGATCGACGTCATCATCGTCGGTGTGCTGAGCGTCCAGCCAGATCCGCCGGAGCGTCCCGGCGTCATCCCTGAACGTGTCGTTGACGAGCTGCTGGACGATGAGGGTGTTCTCGTCGGGGGTGACGGTCCCCGCGTCTATCCGGGCGAGGACCAGCGCGGCTGCTCTCCCCACCGCATGCTTGGGGATCGGCTCGCCGGGGTGCTGCTGCCGGTGGGTTTGTATCTGCCTGCTGATTTCCTCCTGCGCGATTTTCGTTCCGGAGGCTTGCAGCCACATTTGGTCTTGCGGACGGTATTTGAGGTGCTTAGCTTCGATGCGGGTTTCCTCTAGGAGAACCGCAGCGCCTGCATGATGAGTTTGCTCTGCGGTGATCTCGCCTTTCCGCTGGCGTCGGTCTATTTCGTCGAGCCAGCGGGTGTAGTGGGCGTGGGCTGCCTCATGGGTGAGGATCCCCCAGATGACGGGGTATCTTTGCCGGTCTTTCCGGGTTTCGGGGTGCATGGACTGGGGGGTGACGTTCCCGGGGAGGTAGTTCGCGTTGATTTCGATGATGCCTTCGGGGAAGGTGACTCCGGGATGCTGGGTGCCTTCGGGTTTCCCGTTTTTGTTCAGGATGAGTTTCCCGTCATGGTAGGCGGTGTCGTCAAATCCGGCGTCGGGGGTGATCTTGACGATGAGGTCGTCTCTGGCGGCGATTTCGTCGGTTTCGAGGGTGAGGAGGTGGGAGAGGCGGAGCCATTCCCCTTGGGGTTTGACGGGGGGTTTCCGGTAGGCGCGGTGACGGGTCATGAATTCACTCCTGCGTGTGCCTTATCGTAGATGGCGAGGATCTCCTTGTCACGGTCCTGTGTTCGAAGGTCAAATCCCAGAGGTGTGATTCTCCAGTTGTAACCTTTCTGGGCGGGCACATCACGACTGGCCAACAAGCCGGCTTCCGGCTTGGCTAGTATCGAGGAAACATAAGATATGTTTCTTTCAAAGTCGGACTTTGAATTGTCTTCTTTGGTTTTCTGTCGCAGTTGCGACGGGGTGAGTCGCAATAGAAGTGCTACTCTGCGATTCCTCTCTTTGTAATCGATTTCGTCGTCTGGTGTCATCGAGAAGGCTGTCAGGATTGGTATGACCAGTTCTTTGTTAACCGGTATCATGATTAGTTCACTCATGTGGGCCATCCGTCTCCGAGTTGGATGCCGTTGGCTTCCAGCTCACTCCTCCTCCTTCCCTGATTCCGCTTCGACGCGGAACTCCACCCGGATCACCGGATACCCGTCATTAGGACGATACACATTATCCGGGTGCATCCGATACCACTCCCCCTTAATCTCCGATTTCCGCCCCTGATACACGAACCGGAACATATCCGGTGTGCGGGCTGCGTTCTCCGCCGCCCGGATCATCTTGTTCTTCGCCATCACAGCTGCCCTCCGACTTCCAACGGGAGGATCTCCTCATTGTTGAAAATAACGTTCATCCTTTCCTGGATAATCCCCTGATCCTCCTCGGGGGCCATCCCGAGCAGGTTCGCAGCCGCGACCAGCTCCCCGAACACGTTGGAGATGTCACGGGCGGCGAGGAGTTCCCGCAACTGCGGAACCCACAACCCCATCTGCCCTTTCTCCCGTTCCGCGTTGAGTTTCCGCACGAGCTGGATGAACCGCTCCGGCACCCCCAATGACCCCGCGAGGGTGAGGTCGGTTTCCACCCAGATGCGGGCGACGAACCGGGATGCGAGCGCGTCGGAGAGATGCGCCCCGAACACCCCCGGGTTGTGCGCTGCGACAACATGGAAACCTGGTTGTGCTTTAACAACATCAGGTCCCATGGTGGTGTCTGGGTGCCGGATGATGTGGTCGGTGACGATCACTTCCCCGCGTCCGTCCATCGCCGGGTACATCACCGCGATGGCCCTCGGGTTGATGAGGGTGGCGTCGTCGACGAAGAGGACTTCCCCGTTCCGCATCGCGTTGATCAAAGGGCCGTCAGCCCAGAAGAACTTGCCGTCTCCGGTGGGGGACCACTGCCCGAGGAACGCTTCCACGTTCGTGTTCTCGTTCCCGGTGATCACGTGCAGCTCATTTTCGAACGCGGTGTGCACCAAAGCGGTTTTCCCTGTTCCGGGGGGGCCGGCGAGGAGCGTGAAGATACCCTGTGCGCGGAGTGTTCTGAGTGCTTCGACGTCGGAGGTCCCGGCGAGTTCACGGGGCTGGTAGGTTCGCCCGTCAGCACGACGGATCCCTTTCATTGTGGGGGTTTTCACGGGTTCCTTCTTTTCGGTGTTTTCCCCTTGGACTTGTTTGATGCGCTGGTTGACGATGCGGAGTAGTTCTTCTTTTCTGCTGGCGTCGCTCATCGGGTTCCCTTGTGATGGGTTTTGTCGTTTAAGGATGCCCATGTGTTTCCCTGTTGATGCGTTCTTCGCATGCTTCGCGGATCCACTGTGAGGTGGATTCACCGGAGTTCTCAATGTAGGTGAGTTGCTCTTCGGTGAGTTTCACGTTGGCGTGGACGCTGTATGCTTCTCGATCGGGCCAGCCGACTCCGGTTTCTGTCATTCTGATGCCTTTGCTCGCCTGTGTATGATGACGCTGATGGTGAGGGATATGGAGGAGCAGATCAGTCCTACTGCTGAGAGGATGATGGCTGCGAGGATCATCGGTTGTCTACTTCTCCGGTGTCGTTGATGAACCCTCGGTTGCCGGCGTCGATGGTTTCCCATGTTCCGAGTTCGTGGTTCTTACTGAGATCAACGACGGTTCGGACGCCGGTTTCGGTGTTGGTGACACTGAAGACGGTGGCGATGGACTGGGGGTTGCGGTGGATGCGGAGTGCTTCCTCCGCTGCGCCGTGGGGGGTGGGGACGTCGAAGATGTCGATGTCCCATTCAACGAGGTAGTCAGGCATTATTCTTTCCCTTGCTTCTTAGGTTCGATGGTGTCCGCGATGTTCTCCAGGGAATCCAAAAGCGGACCCCAGACATCCTCCCGGTCCTGCGCAGTGTAGTCGCGGTCGTCTTGGATTTCTTCGTAGTTGTCGCAGGCTTCGTCGGCGTCGTCGACTAGCTCGCTGATGTCCTCGTTCTCGTCTCCGGGGAGCGCGACGAGGAGATCGACGATGGCTGCGCTGACGTCTTCGGACCATTGGAGGAGCGGGTTGTCGTCCCCGACTTCTTCCAAGGCTCCGCCTAGCTGGTCTGCTTTTTCCCGTAGTTCGGTGAGGAGTTCGAGGACTGTTGACGCGTTCTCGGTTTGTTCCTTGAGTTCGGCGATCTGCTCTTTGATGGTTTCGAAGTTGGCTCGGGTCCGCTTGAGTCGGCTGAGACGTCTTAGTTCGTCGGGGAGATTAGTCATTGTCTGTGAATCCTTCCACCTGATATGAATGCTGGTTAACATACTGCTGTTCCAGCTTCATATCATGATCGTCGTCGGATATCAGGGCGGCTGCGTCGTAGAAACGCAAGTCCTCATCCCATCCTCGTCCGATGAGGCGGACGGTTCGTTTCCCGTGGAGGATGAGAGTGAATTCATCTCTGGTGAACCGGGCCACCTCCCCTTTCTGGGGTATGGCCCGGTTCCAGCCGGTGAGATATTCGCTGATGCGGAGCGCCCGCTCGTTAATCATTCGTCGTACCATGGGGAGATGGCGGCTCTGGCGTCGTCAAGCGCGACACGTAGAGCATCCGGGCAGTCATCGCATTCCTGCAATGCGACCATCGCCGCTATGAACCTCGCGGCTTTCGTGTAGGTGATCTTGTTCTTCTTTTCGCTCATGGGATTTCCCTCTTCATGTGAACAGTTCCTCCACGGTATGTCATGTCAGGGCTTTCGAGTGGGAGCACATGGCATATGTACCCGGAATCTTCCGTTTCCTCATCGTTCCCGTAGAGCGTCGCCGCCAGCTCAGTGGGAAACGGGCCGATGACGTTCAGGCTTCCGTCTTCGCTTTCGATCACCACCGTGTACTTGATGCTCATACCCCCAGCCCTTCCATTCGCTCTGCCAGGTCCGCGAGGATATCCGCGCCGTTCTCCCCATGGTTCAGGAGCGCCGCCTGCACCGCCTCACGCCCACGCAGAGCCCACCGGATGTCGTGCCCCTGAGAATCCATCAGCTCCGGGTCGACAGCCCGGTCAGCGACCGCTAGGAGCGGCGCTGCGAGCTGTCGGTTACGGGACGTGAGAGCCTTCGGGATGTCGTGGATGGGACGTAGCCTGCCCTTCACGGGGCGGATTGACTCCGCCCATATCCCCATGGCCTCCGGGATTTTCGCCATGATCTGATCGTATTGGTCGTCGAAGTCGGGGATGGGGTCGTTCTCGTCGGTGTGCTTTTCGGGGCGGATGATGTACGCCCGTTCGAAGAGGTCTTCCAGCCATCCGCCGGTGTGGGTGAGGATGCGGGGTTTCGCTGCGAGCATCATCGGCCCGAACAGCGAGTGCTCGTTAGCGCCCCCACCCCGGCCGTCGGCTGCTGCGGTGTCCCGTTCGTAAGCTGAGATTATCGACTGGGTGTCCTGGTGAGCCTGCCCTGCGCCGAGCTGACGGTCCACCTCATCGAGACGGATCGTCCTCCCCTGCTCTAGCAGGTTCCGCAGCGCGTAGGGGGTGACGGGTGCTTTCAGGATCCCGGTGGGGTCCTTCGACATGCCCCCGATGATTTTCATGTCCTGCGTTTTCCCTGAGCCGGGTGGGGCGATGAACATGAGGCGGGGATGCGCGTCGAATAGGAGGGTTCCGTCGAGGTCCGTCATCCATGTGGACGCCGCCCATAGGACTGAGATGTCAACTTCCCATGGTTCCCGCCATCTCGCCCAGTTGGTGGCGACACGGTGCATGATGTCGAGGAGGAGCGCCGGGTTCAGTTCCTTTCTTTTGGGTGCGGCGGCGGTGAGGTTGACGGGGGTGATTTCCCGTGACATAACCCCAGACGCCCGGGGTCGACGTCGGGTGGTTTCGGTTTCGGCTTGCCGTATGAGGTTTTTCTTGTTGGCTGCTGCGCCTGATTCGGCGATGGCCCCGATCGCGCGTGTTACTGCTGGCATTACGCTTCTTATCCCTTGGTTGTTCTGTCCTGGGCTGAGCGACGTGCAACGACGTCGCTCAGCCCAGCCTATTTCAGAGGACGGATTCGAGGATCCTCACGGTAGCCTGATCCGCGCTCTCACCCTTCTTCTCCCGCAGCCGGAGAGCGTAATTACGCATCGCTCGCAGGTTAGTGTCGTCCAACTCGAATTTGGTCGCGTTGCGGAGCTGCGACATATGCGTCTGCCATGTGTTCGCAGCCTGCACAACCCCGAATTCCGTCCCCGTCCATTCCGCGACCCTCGGGTCGTTGCGGTACAGGTCGGTGATCTCCTGCCGTTTGCGGTCCGAACGGGTCTTCTTCTTGGGGTGGTCGTCGTCATTGACGGGGATGAACGCGTCAAGGAACCGCTCGAACTGAGCGTTATCAACCTTGACCGCGAGTTCTCGTTCGAGTTCCTCCCGGAAATCGGTTTCGCCGTGCATGATCGCGGTCATGACACCACGGTACGCGCCGAGTTTCGACCCTGAATTCTTGGTGTGCTTGTAATGCGCGGCGAGTCCCTGCCCACGGGCGATGTTCAGAGTGTTATCGCAGATGACCAGCTGATCGTTCTGGTTGATCTGCGAGGCGAGAGACCCGTCGAGGGAGGTGGACAGGACAACCGCGACGGAGAACAGGATGCCGTCGGGGCCGACTGCGGTTTCGGGGCGTTCGATCTGCACCCACGCCTGCGCCCGGTTGCGGAGCAGGCCGGCGGAGCTGATCTGCGCGTCGTCGCCTACTGTTTCCTGCACGGTGCCGGTGAGCCATTCACGGTAGGAGTGGACGGCTGCGTCAGCTCCGATGACCCCGATTTGCTGGTGGTTGTCGGAGGCGCGGACGAGTTTATGGGTGGGGACTAGTTCCATGTCGGCGGTGTACAGTCCCTCGGTGATGGGTTCCCAGGAGGCGATGAGCTTGATCACCTCGTCCATGGGGACTGCCTCAGGGTAAAGGCTGAGGGTGTTCCCTTCAGCTTCCGCTGCGTTAGCCCACCAGGGCCGGCGGGTGTTGGCGAAACCGGCGCGTACGTTGTCGGCCAGCCATTGATAGGTTTCTTTTGACATGGTGTGTTTTTCCCTTGGTTGTGATGGGTTTATTCGCGCAGCGCCCAGTCGAGCGCTGCTTCCACATGCAGAAGCGTGGTGTCGAAGACGGGGAGCGGGCAGTTGTCCTTGTTGATGAGCAGCCCGATTTCCGTGCAGCCCAAGATGACGGCTTCCGCCCCGCGCTCCGCGAGCGAGTTCACGACTTTGAGATATTCCCGACGTGAGTGATCGAGAACTTTCCCGATACACAACTCGTCGTAGATAACATGGTGGATTGTGTCGCGGTCTTTTTCGTTCGGGATGATGACGTTGAAGCCGTGATCGGAGAGGCGAGATTTGTAAAACTCTTGTTCCATGGTGTAACGGGTGCCAAGGAGGCCCACCGTTTGGATTCCGGCGCGCTTCAGCTTGTCGGCGGTGCCGTCCGCGATGTGCAGCACGGGAATGGAGACAGCTTTCTCGATGTCGGTGTAGACCCGGTGCATCGTGTTTGTGCAGAGCACGACGCATTCTGCTCCGCCCTGCTCTAGCCCATGTGCGTACCCGGCGAGATACCGGCCGGCTTCGGCCCAGGCTCCGCACTCTTGCATGCGCTTGATTTCAGCGAAATCGACGGAGCTGAGCAGGCACTGCGCCGAGTGGAGGCCGCCGAGGCGGTCACGGACCCCTCGGTTCAGTTCCTGATAGTAGGTGACGGTGGATTCCCAGCTCATCCCGCCGATGAGCCCTATCGTCTTCATTGTGAGGTATACTCTCCTGTTAACTGGGTGGGAACCCTGGTTATTCCCCGTCGATGACAGGGAACGACTTGGTGTCATGCTTCTCCACGCAGTCGAACACGTCACACGGCTCGTCAACGGGAGGGTAAGCCGACTGGCATCCGACCCCGGGGTGGGTCACCGCAGCGCGGGCGTTCTGCGCGATGATCTGAGCGGTGGACTGCGCCGGCCACTCCTGCCCGCACCCCTCGCACACCCATCGGGGGGTCTCGGGGCGGGGTGTCGGCTCGAACGAGGGGACGTCAGCGAGGTAGAACACCTGGTATGACTTGAATCCGGGGTTCTGCTCGTTGTTCCTGGCTTCCGCGAACGCCGCCGCTCTCGGCCCGTCGAACAGTTGCCCGGTTTCGTCTTTGTTGAAGGTGTACCCGTCGATGGTGTCGACAACTACATGAGTCGGGCGTTGGACGATGTACCTCATTTCGTCCTGAGTCGTCTCGTACCCGTACCTGTCACGCGGCGCTTCCAGCAGCTCCGCGATCTCATCGTCGCCGGGGTTGTCGTCGAAGCTGTGATCCATGGTGAGGCACTGCCCGTCGCTTACCCGGCAGACGTCCCAGGATCGGCCGTCTGTGTCGTTCCAGACAAGTTCCTGTATGCGGACTTCGACGCCGTTGACGACGCGGATGCCATGGTCGCGGGTGTCGATGATTCGTGTGCCTGGTTCTCTGCTCATGTTCTGTTCCTTCTGTGTGCTCATGGGTTGGTATACTAGCGTGGTGGGGGTGGGGGTTCAACCTTCTTCTGGTCAGTCGACGTTCCCGCTGACGGACCACGATCGGCCCTCGGGCACAGTATTGCGAACTAGCTTGTACCATGTCTTACCGTCCCCCAGCTTCACCCGCCGGTGCTCCGGTCCGCGACCCTGCGGTCGGTGGCGGAGGTACCCGCGTGCGAACGTGGAATTGCTCATGGTCCTCACTTCGGTGGCCTGGTGGTTGACGTTCAGAACATACTCGGATCGTTTGGACGGGCCGGGCAGGTCCCTGGTGCTGGCGTAGGTGGGGATGGCGAACACGTCACCCTGCCTGAGAACCTCCACGGGGAGATTCTCAGCGTTTTTCACCTCTTCCGGCTTGAGCGCTTCGAACGCCTCTTCCACAGTCGTCGGGTGGGCGTCGTCGGGGAGCTGCGCGAGGAAGTACAGCCCGGGGGAGGGTTCGTTTTCGTCGAATGCTGACAGGAAGAACGCCCCGTCATGCGCCCCGTTGCGGTGATCGTAGTAGGCGAAGAACAGTGAATCACCGAGGTGATGCACAGGCATCTCATACGACCACCTGCCATCGGGCAGTTCAGCCCAGTTGCGATAGCCGTCTGTGTATTTCAGTTCCCATTCTTTGGGTGCCTCTTCACGGGTCCGCCGCTCCCACGTGTAACGATCAGGTCGGATGCTCACCGGTTTGATGGTGCGCTGGCGGATACCGGCTTGGTTGAGCGCGGTGAACGGGACGATGAGCATCGGCAGGCCGGTTCGCTTCAACGCTGCCCGCAGCTCGCTTTGATGCTGGCTGGTGCTAGAGCTGTAAGTATCCCCGTTAACCAGCCACCAGCCCCTAGGGTTGTCTCCTTCGGGCATGATGGTAGCCATGGGGAAATGCGACCCGTAACTGTAGATGGTTCGTCCGTCGCCTCCTCGCCAGTAGTTCCCTCCGCTTTCGCCTACGTAGACGTTGGCGCGCTTGTCGTGGAGGAATTTGGGGTTGGGGGTGCCGGCTTGTTCTGCGTAGCGTTGGATGATGCCGAAGATGGTTGCCATGATTTGGGCTGCCCTTTCGTTTCCTTGGTTGGTTTTAATTGCATGGTGGTTATGTTAGAAGGGTCTCCAGTCACGGGGGAAGAAACCACCTTTAACGATCCACTCATCAAGAGACCGGACTAGCTCAGCCAGTTCCGCGCCGGCTTCCGCTACGGTCTCAGGATCGGCTATTTCTTCTGCGTGGTCTAGGATTTCCCGGTTTAGCTCACGGATGCGGGTTAGGGTCGCGTTAGGATCCATCGTCGTTTATCCTTTTCCATTCGCTGTCTTCTGGTGTCATGGCTGGTCTCTCCATGGTCTTACCCTCACTTGGAAGCCTGGTTGCTTCTTGTAGTCGACGTGGTTGCGGTACCAGTCGCGTATGCGTCTGGCGTAGGCGCGGGTGATGTTGGGTTGGGTTGTCACCCAGTCGTGGTGTTTGGTGGGTCGGGTTTGCACTTGGAACATGATGTCTCTTTGACGGCGGACGGGTAGGTATACCCTTGTAACAACTTCGGAAATTCTCTACAACATGTCGGGTTTCGCTCACATCATGGCAGAGAAGTATTTCCGTCCGTGGCACGAGATCACCTGCAACAAGCCGAGCAGGTACGGAGGCCAGCTCGACCACGCGGCCGACGTGGTACAGCCGCTGGATATAGACCGTCACGACCGCTCGATCGCTTCCAGCGCCTCGCCCTGCTCGATCACGGCGTCTTCCGGGGTGAGCTGGTCCTGCTCGTACACCCGCTGCTGCTCCAGCGGCGGCCACTCCCCCGGTTCGGTGTTCATCTTGTACACCACGATGAGGTACTTAGCCATCTGAATCCCTCCTGTCTCGCTCTACGGCCTTGCGCTCGGTGGCCGATGTATGCCCGTTACTCTTCGTCGTCCTCTGCATGCTTCTGCAGCTCGAACAGAATCCCAGCCCACACGCTATTGGCCACCTCTTCCAGCAGCCTCTCAGCCAGGCTAGGCAGATCATCCACCTTGACAGCCCGCAGAGTTTCCTTCCTGAAGTTACGTGCGGGGAACTCAGCGGTTTCCGAGTACGTGACATCCGCGTCGTAGTCCCACAGTCCCAGATCCGCGAAGATCAGCCACTGCTGATACCTGCTCGTCTCCACCGCGTCCCACTCGATCTCATCGGTCGGCTCATCAGAGCCTAGGATCCTCTCCCAGTCCTCCGACATGTAGTCACGGATACGGTACAACCACACCGCTCCGGCGGATTCGTTGTTCCTGGGATACGCTACGCCTGCTATGCGCGCTAGGTCGTTGGCGTAGGGGAATAGTTCTTTTACCTTCGCGTCGTAGTTCACTTTGATCCCTTTGCGTGTTCTGGTAGTTCACGGTTGATGAACTGCGCCCACAGACCTTCGGCCCGCTCAGCTTCCGCGAGGATGCGCTCAAGGGCAGCATGATAGACGCAGTGCGGTTCGCCGTATGAATCGCCTTGCTGTATCGCTACTTGCGCTTTGACTGCTATCCCCGACATGATGCCGGTGATCACGCCGAATGTCTCCGGCATGCTGACATCCTCCCGTGACGCAACACGCGCGAACCTCGCGTACTCATCATGGTCGAGAGTGCCTTCGAATGAGTCGTCTTCCACTGTCAGTTCTCCCATGTTCCCGTGGTCATGTCGTAATAGCGGATGTTCTGCGGGCACCCAGCCTTGATCATGTTGCCGACCAGCACGGCGTCTATCTGGGTTGCTGTGAGCATCTGCGCGTTGGTGTAGGTGGTGAGGTACCCTTGCTGGTCTGCGAGCTGAGCGTAGCGGTTCTGCGCGTTCGCCGCTACCTGGCAGGCATCCGACACAGCGGGTGCCGTCGGCTTGGCGGTGTGGTTGCTGGTGAGAGCGTAGACGGACGCACCGCCTGCTAGGGCTAGCACGGTTGATGTTACCGCCAGCATCTGACGGGTGGTTCTGAATCGCATTTTTATTCTCCTTGGTAGTTTGTTAGCTGCATGCGTAGTAGAGGATATGAGCTTGCGAGATGATCGCCCACTGGCACCACTGGGTGTTCTGCCCACGCCACACGTACTGTAGATGCTCAAGCACACGGAGGGAAGTGGACCAGTAGGACGCCGGCCCGGTCTTCACGAGGATGAGGACCGGGGCGTGGATGACGATTAGGTGAAGGATGATAGCTAGCATGTTATTCCCCTAGGGTGAGGTTGTAGCGGATCAGATCGTTGTAGCGACGGTTGTTCGGGCGCATAATGATGCTGGCAGCCCATCGGATGAGTTTCATGGTCTGGTCACCCACCAGGTGATGATGGCTAATTCGACTGCTATGGGGATGAGCACCCACATGTCGAAGGCTTGTTCCACTATGCCGTCTATGCCTGTGAAAGTCAGCCATGCGGCTATCATGTTAGTCTTGGGCATCATGTCTCCTTATAAGCCTCGTCACGGTGCCATCCTCGTTCGAGTCGACATCCCAGACACGACCTTGCCCGTCACCACCGCGTGACGCGCTGTCGGGGATGATCTCGATGTGGTTTACCTCGCGTCCTTCACGGTCGTGGAGGTTTACGCGGATGTTGACGACAGCGCCGGGGATTTCGATGTGCAGTAGGTTCCCGCTGCGGTTGCGTCTGCCGAAGTAAATTCTTCTCATGTTCAGCATGGTTTAGCTGTCTCCGTTGTCGTAGGGGTTAGTGGATACGCCGGTGTAGTAGGGCCGGCCGGATTCCATAAGGAACCGGAAAAGTCTCCTCATGAGCGAGAGCATTTTACGTTTTCTCCTGTTCGTTTACTTTGAGCGGTCCAGCCACGCGGCTATACGCTGCATGGCAAGGAAGATATGACCGGTCTTATCGTCTGCGTCCTCGTAATCGGTCTCTTCATCACGCCAGTTGTAGCCGAGTAGCGCGCGGATGTCCTCACGCGGGGGCACAAGCTGACCGGGGGGTACGTCAACCTCTTTTCTGTGCGCGCTGTATCTGTTGTCTGCGATGTCGGTGTTCTTCCCATAGAAGCCGAGACCGCATTTGCAGTAGGTCACCATAGGGAAGCCGTTGTAACCGTCGCTTGCTCCCGATATGCGTCCTGCGAATCCGTGTTCCATTTTGCTGTTTTCCTTTCTTGGTTTCCTTCAGAGGCGGGGGATAACCAACACTCATGTTTGGTTATCCCCGACAAAGAAACCCCTTTTAAGATAGGTCGTCAAACCCAGCCTGGTTACGATAACCAGCCTTATAACGGATGTCACCTTCCGTGACGCGGAACAACCCGCCTTCACGACGGCTGAGATACACAAGACCCGCGATCATCGTCACGGCGACGATCACAGCGGCGAGGAAAACCCCGATGAGGATCCCCATCAGAACCGTCCCAGGTAGTCGATTAGCTCCTGTGTGCAGTTCAACCCGATCATCAGGCCGGCGACTGCTGAGACGTCCATAAGAGACGTCAGTGATAGTAGAGTCATCGCGCCGGATACCGCGATGAGGCAGAGGTGCAGGTGCATCCGACGTCGGAACCTGGCTTCTTCTTCTTCCCCGTCGAGTACCAGCTTACGCAGCTCGACGTCGATGGTGTGCCGGACGCCGGCGAGTTTCGCTATTTCGTCAATGGGCATCGGCGTCTGCTTTCGTGTAGATGCGGGTGGACGCTTCGTAGGTGGCGACGATGGCGCATGGTGCGCTTTGCGTCATGTAGGCGAACAGGC
>Ga0335075_10000602_pt1 | contig 62120 bp, 45 predicted proteins | sample Lox_Sample_24_FD_206723 | JGI IMG/M metagenome (GOLD analysis project Ga0335075, IMG submission 206723) | Soil microbial communities from Loxahatchee National Wildlife Refuge, Florida, United States - Lox_Sample_2.4 | ecosystem: Environmental > Terrestrial > Soil > Wetlands | place: USA...
ACAGGACTCTCGACAAGCCCAATCCTCCCAGGTCAAAGGCACCTTTTTCATGCAACCGAACAGCTGACGCTCACCCGAGACGAAAGCCCGAGGCTAGGAGTACCGAGGCCAGGGGACCCGGGCGGGCCTGTAACCCGGGCCCGCTACGGCCAGCAGTGTCCACACCTAGCCTGCAGGGCTGGCGGGCCGCCGTGACCATGTCCCGTGGGGTCACAGGCCGTGTTCGCCGAGCCATCCGGCCAGCTTGCCGGCGCGGCTGACCGCGTGCAGCCGACGTTCGGTCTGCTCTCGCACCGCGGCGGAGGCCACGATGAGCAGCCGGTCACCGGTCCGCAGGGTCGTGGTGGGGGCGGGAACGAATCCCTTCTCGTCGCGGACGATGAGGGCGATGCTGGCCTGAGCGGGCAGCCGCAGTTCGAAGACCTCGGTGCCATGCAGGCGGGACCCGGGGACGATCTCGGCCTGCAGCAGGTCGGCGTGCAGCGCCTCCAGCGGGGCCGCCTCGATCGCCACGTCGAGCGGCTGGGCAGGCGCGGTGACCTTCAGCCGCCGCGCGGCCCACGGCAGCGTCGTCCCCTGAGCCAGGGTGTTGATCACCACGATGATGAACACGATGTCGAACAAGCGGGTGGCACCGGGCACGCGCGCGCTCATCGGGATCGTGGCCAGCACGATCGGGACCGCACCGCGCAACCCGGCCCATGACAGGAACGTCTGCTGCCGCCAGGGCATCCGCAACGGCAGCGTCGCGGCGATCGCAGCCGCCGGCCGCGCCACTAGCATCACCGTCGCGCCAGCCACCAGGGCCGGGAGGACCTGCGCGGGCAGCCGGGCCGGGGAGGCCAGCAACCCGAGCATCACGAACAGGCCGATCTGGGCTAGCCAGGCAACACCTTCGGCGAAGCCGCGGATGGCCGGGCCATGCGGCAGCCTGGCGTTGCCGAGCACCAGCGCCGACACATACACCGCGAGGAACCCGCTCGCGTCGGCGAGCGTCGCCGCCCCGTAGCCCGCCACGATAAGGGCCAGGACCGCGATCGGGTACAGGCCCGAGGCCGGCAACGCGATGCGCCGCAGGGCCGCCGCGCCCACCACCCCGGCCGCCAGCCCAATCGCGGCCCCGGCGGCCAGTTGGTAGGCGACCTCGCCGACGATCAGCGCCGGTGAGGGCGCGCGGTGGCCGACCTGGCTGAGCAGGGTCACCGCGAGGACCGACGGCGGGTCGTTGAGCCCCGACTCCCCCTCCAGCATGCCCGACAGCTGGGGCGGCAGCGGCAGCTTGCGCAACACGGAGAACACCGCAGCGGCATCGGTCGGCGCGAGCACCGCGCCCAGCAGCAGCGCGTCCCGCCAGCCCAGGCCCAGCAGCCAGCGCGTCGCCGCCGCCACCACCACCACAATGCTCACCACCACCCCAGCGGTGGCCAAGCTCAACGCCGCCGGAGCCGCTGCGCGGGCATGCGCCCAACTGGTCGTCAGCCCGCCCTCGGCCAAGATCAGCACCAAGGCGCTGAGCCCCAGCACCTCGGCCAGCCCGGCGTTGTCGAACTGGATACCGACCCCTGCCTCACCCAAGGCCACGCCAAGGCCCAGGAACACCAGAAGGCCCGGCAGCCCGGTCCCGTGCGCGAGCCGGACCGCCGCGACCGCGGCTAGGACGACCGCGGCGCCAACAAGCAAGATGAGGCCCAGGCTGCCCGTTGTCATCGCAGTCTCCCGTCTCCAGCTCTGGCCTCGTGCCGGTGGCCCCAGTCTGCCCGATTAGCCGCCCTGGTCCGGGCTCCGGCACCGCCGCGACATCGCCGGCCAGGGTAACGAGGTGGCACCCCGGAGGGACTTGCCCGCCCTGCGGGCGTGCTCCATCACTGAAGTTAGGGTGAATAGCCGAGAGAGAGGATTCAGATGTCAAGAAGAAATTCTATTATTCGGAACAACGGGCCCTGGGCGCCAAGGGCCGCTCGCCTCAATCATCGGATCAGGGACTCGGAAGACTATGGCATTACTGATGCTTTTCCGCATATTCGAACGCTGTCTTGACAGTTGAGCAGCTTCTGCGACTCTTCGCTTAGCGTTATCCGCTGCAAGGAGCGAGGAGAATCCCGTGAGATGGCGAAGGCAATGGCGTAGAGCTGCGCGCAGACGAGCGATGACCTTGGCCGGAACTACGATTGCCGCTCTGGCGCTGGCTGTGGCAGTGCCGTCGGCCCACGCCACTTCCGCCACGACCACAGGGGCAGTCCGTCCCGCGACAGTGAGCGACACGCACCTGCCGGTCGTGCCGTGCTCGGCGCTGAGTGGATTGTCCCTGACGGGACTGCCGGGGCATGACACGGCGACCATCAGTGCGACCGAGGTCGCTGGGAGCGGGTGCCAGGCGGGGATCGAGATAACTGATACCTCAGATCCACGGGGAGGCCAGCCGGGGCAGATTGGCATCGACCTGACCTTGCCGGACAGCTGGAACGGCAGCTACATGGCCGAGGGCAATGGCGTTTACTGCAGCCCGGCGAGCTTCGTCACGCTCGCTGGTGATCAGTGGCTGGCCGCTGGGTACGCCGTCTCGCAGGACGACTGCGGGCACACCGGGTACACCAACGCCCTGGTCTCTCCGTGGGTCACGAACGCGAGCCCGCCCCCGACCCTGAACTGGAACCGGATCGATGACTTCGGCTACCTCGCGCAGCACCTGATGGCGGTCGAGTCCAAGTTCCTCATCGACGCCTACTACGGCGCCGGCGCGCACTACTCCTTCTGGAACGGTTGCTCGACCGGCGGGCGCCAGGGAATGATGGAGGCGCAGCGCTACCCGCAGGACTTCAACGGCATCCTGGCCGGCGCGCCCGCCCTGAACTGGGATCAGTTCATGGTGGCGCAGATGTGGCCGCAACTGGTCATGTCATGGTCGGACGACGAGTTGCCGACCTGCAAGGAGAACCTGGTCAACACGGCCCTGGCCACGCACTGCCCCGACCAGGACGGCCAGGTGGACGGCGTCTTCGACCCCCGCGACTGCAACGTCCTCGGCATACTGAACAGCCTTATTGGCACCGCGACCCCGTGCGGCACGTTCACCAGGACCGACGCACTGGTCGTCAGGGAGATCTGGCAGGGGCCGCGCCTGTCGGGCTCGCAGGCGAACCTGCTAACCGGACTGCCCGTCTGGTTCGGCCTAGAGCCTGGCGCGAACATGGCGGGGGCCTACGTGCCATCGCTCGGGCCGGGCGGCGGACTCGGGCTCGTAACGACATTCCAGGCATCCAGCGGGTCGTGGGCGGGCGCCCCGTTCATCCCGTCAGCCGACTGGTTCCAGAACTGGATCAAGCAGGACCCGGCCTGGACCTACACCGACGAGACCTACCAGCAGTACTGGCGGGACTTCCTCAAGTCGGGTGAGCTGTATGACCCGGAGATCGCCGCCGACAACCCGGACCTGACCGCGTTCAGGAAGGCCGCCGGGAAGCTGATCATGTGGCAGGGCCTTGCCGACCAGCTCATCTTCACCGGCGACAGCATCAACTACTACAACCGCGCCGTCGCGGCCAACGGCGGACTCCACCGCACCCAGCAGTTCTTCCGCTACTACCTAGCCCCCGGCGTCAGCCACTGCGGCACACCCGGGCCAGGCAGCATCGCGCCCACCAACCCGATGCAGCAGGTCATCAACTGGGTCGAGCAGGACAAGGCACCCGCCGTCCTCAACGCGAGCGGCACGATCAACGGCACGGCCGTCACCCGGCCGCTGTGCCCTTACCCCGACCCCGACGCCGCCTACACGCGAGGCAACCCGAGTCAAGCCGGCAGCTACACCTGCCAAGATGAGCCTCACTACACCAACCCATTCGCCGTCGGCCGCCAGCCGATCCGAGGCTAGCCCAGCGCTCGCGCGTGGTCCGTCCGGTGACGTAGACCGTGGCGCCCGCGGCGCCGAGCTCGACCGCGATCCCGCGTCCCGCGCCGCGGGTGGCACCGGCCACCAGTGCGACCTTGCCTGCCAGGCTCATCTTTGGCTCCGTTCCCCTGCTCATATATATAAACGAACGGTCGGTTATAATAACACTGCGGCACGTTCCAAGTCCCGGTCCGATGAGCAGGCGCCCGACGCGGCGCTCGCGCTCGTCCACTCCGGCGGCACCTGCCACCTGACCTTCGCGGCGCTGGCGGAACGCTGCGGCCTGTCCGCGGCGACGCTCGTGCAGCGCTTCGGGACCAAGCCCGCGCTGACCCAGCGGACCCCCGGCCCGTCTACCTGGCCCTGGGCGTCACCGTGGACGGCGAGCGCGACATCCTGGGCCTGTGGGCGCCGGGAACCTGGCCGCGGCGATCAGCCCGGCGGTGCCCGCCCCGGCCTCGAGATGCGCGGCCAGATTGCACAGCGCCGCCGCCCGCACGACCTGGGTGACCCGGTAACCGGTCACCATCCGCTCGTAGTCCTGAACTTCAGCAGGCATCCACATGCTGGAACGCCGAAGGCCTGACCAGCCCGGTGAGGATCACGTCCGAGCTTCTGGCCGCGCCACACGTGAGCCCGGCCGGCCAACCATGGCTGGCTAGTAAATCGAAACATAGGTTAAACTCGGTTAGCTCGCGGGTGGTGCGCGACGAGGGGAGCCAGGGTGTCCAACGTCATGCCGGACGAGCCGGCGTGCTCGATCGAGCGAAGCCTTCAGGTCCTGGGCGACCGCTGGACGCTGCTGATCATCCGCGAGGTCTACAACGGCAGGCACCAGTTCTCCGAGATACGGGACTCGCTCGGCATCGCCTCGAACCTGCTGAGCGCGCGGCTGACAAGGCTGGTCGAGGGCGGGGTCCTCCGCCAGCGCGCCTACCAGTCCCCGGGCAGCCGGCACCGCCACAGCTACCACCTGACCCCGGCCGGCGAGGAACTGCGGGTCATCCTCTGGGCGTTCCAGCAGTGGGGAGACCAGCATCTCCCCCGCCCGTCCGGCCCCTCCGCACTGCGGCGCGAGCGCGGCACCGGCCGGCCAGTGCACGTCGGCTTCATCGGCGACGACGCGCTCGAGATCGCCAGCGCCGATGTCGAATCGGTGCCGAACGCCGCCTGCTGAGCACGGGCTTCACATCCCCTGACCGCTCGCGCCGCGCCCCCTCGCCGGGTGCCGGACGACGTCGGCCAGGCCTCACCCCCCGGCCCACGCGCCCGGGGCGTTCCAGCACAGCCCTGATTCATGCTTCCGGCGGGACGGACGGGCCGCCGACAACCCCGGGCGGGTCGAGCGCCTCGCCGTCGCTGAGGCCCCGCTGCCGGGAGTGGGCCCGGCACCCACGCTGTTCGAGCCTGCTCCGATCAACAACCGGGCGTGGCACATCGCCTTCAACCGGCTCACCGCCCTGAACCAGCAGCTCGTCCAGGGGCGCGAGGACATCTACTTCGGCTACGAGTTCTCCGTCCAGGCCGAGCAGAAACTGCCCGGCTACGCCACCGACTACTACATCCAGCTGCTGTCCGCCAGCCCCGACGCACTGCGCGGCAGCTTCGAGTTCTACCGCGCCCTGGACGTCACCATCGCCCAGAACCAGCGGCGCGCCACCCGCAAGCTCAGAGCCGCGATTCTGCTGCGGGATCGGTAGTGTGCGGGGTCATGTGCCCCCGTCGTCCTCGGGTGAGCATCGACGGGCTGGCCAGCCTGCCTGCCTGACCCCGGCACGATCGACCAGCCGGCCGTGCTCGCGGCCGAGTATGGGTACGTCAGCTTTCCCGGAGAGATCCGCTCTCCTGAAGATGCCCGCGCGGCTTCTTCCGTCACCAGGCCATTTCAACCGCGTCACGACATGAGACGATTCGGAGGAAACTCGAATGCCCGCTCCCGCGAGCAGATGGATGAAGATCGGTGACTTCCTGCTCCGGCGCCTTGAGGAGGCCGGCGTCGGCCACCTTTTCGGCGTTCCCGGTGACTTCAATCTAGAGCTGCTGCAGCAGCTCGACGACGCAGGCCGGCTGAAGTGGGCCGGCACGTGCAGCGAGCTGGGCGCGGCCTACGCGGCTGACGGCTACGCCCGGCTGAACGGGCTGGCCGCGCTGACCGTGACGAATGCCGTCGGCGCCCTGGGCGCCATCAACGGGGTGGCCGGCTCGTATGCCGAGCACGTCCCGGTGGTGTGCATCGCCGGGTCGATACCGCTGCGGTCCATCGAGCGCGGCCTGGGGATGCACCACACGATGGGCGACGGGGCCTGGGACCGCTTCCTGCACGCCTTCGCACAGGTGACCGTCGCGCAGGCCAGGCTAACCCCCCATAACGCGGCCACCGAGATCGACCGGCTGATCGCCTGCGCCTGGCGGGAAAAGCTCCCGGTGTACCTGGAGCTGCCGTCCGACATCGCCTACCTCGACATCGAGGTTCCCGAGGCGCCCCTGGTGCTGGCCCAGCCGGCCAGCGACCCCGAGCGGCTCCAGTCCTGCACCGCCGCCATCGCCCGCCACCTGTCGCAGGCCAAGTCGCCGGCGATCCTGGTGGACCAGGACGCCGACCGCTACGGCGCCGCAGCCGAGATCACCGAGCTGGCCGAGAAAATGCAGCTGCCGGTCGCGGTGACCGGCCCGGCCAAGGCAGTGATCGACGAGACGCTCCCCTATTACGCCGGCGTCTACAACGGCAAGGCCAGCGACCCGCACACCGTCGAGGCCATCGAGGGCAGCGACTGCCTGCTGTCCATCGCCTACCGCCCCATCGACGGGACCTCAGGCGACTACACCGCCGCGCTGCCCGCCGACACGATCAGCGTCCGCGGGCACTCCGTCGACATCGGCGAGGACAACTACCAGGCGGTAACGCTGAAGGAAGTCCTGCGCGGCGTCATCGACGCCGTCGCGCAGGTCACCAGCCGCCCGGCGCGCCCGGCTGCGCCGCCGGCGGTGGCTCCACAGGCCGGCGGCCCGGCCAGGCTGACCCAGAAGGCGTACTGGGAGGCGATCCAGGGGTACCTGCGCCCAGGCGACGTGCTCTACACCGACAACGGCACGTCATACGCCATCTTCGGGTTCCGCCTCCCGCCGGGCTGCACCGTCATCGCATCGATCACCTGGGGCTCGATCGGCTACAGCGTCGGCGCCCTGCTTGGCGCGCTGACCGCGGCCCCGGAGCGCCGTCACCTGCTGTTCGTCGGCGACGGGTCGTTCCAGGAGACCGCGCAGGAGCTGTCGACCATCTTGCGCAACGGCCACAAGCCGGTCATCTTCCTGATCAACAACGGCGGGTACACCATCGAGCGCGGCTACCTCGGCAAGTCCGCGCACTACAACGACATCGCCAACTGGGCCTATGCCGACCTGCCCCGGGCATTCCACCCCGGCACCACGGCCCGGACGTTCGTCGCCAGGACCGTCGCCGACCTGCACGAGGCCCTGAGCGCACCCAACGACGAGATGATCTTCATCGAGTCAGTCATGGACCCGCACGACGCTCCCGGCCCAGTCATCCACAGCAGCAACGAGGGAGCCAAGCTTGACTACGGCCCCCGCGGCCCGCAAAACCGCGAGAACATGCAGCTCCGGCCAGCCACATAAGCGGCTGAACGAGACGCCCGCCGGGCCGCCAGCCCCCAGACTCGACTCTGAGTTGTAAAATTAAATCCAGATCCCTAGGATGGCCGTCATGAGCAGCACAGAGCAGTTTCACATCAGCGAGGTGTCCCCGTCGTACTGGCGGGTGACCTTCGACAACGGCCCGGTCAACCTGCTTGTCCCTGACACGATCGACCAGCTGGGCGCGCTCGTCGAGCGCATCGAGGAGGACCCGGACCTCACGGTGGTGGTCTTCCGGAGCGACAAGCCCGGCTACTTCATGGCCCACTGGGACTTCCTGGCCGACAAGGCCAGGGTGGCGAGCATGAGACACGCCCCGACTGGCCTGCACCCCTACCTGGACAACCTCGTGCGGCTCAGCCGGGTCCCGGCCGTCACGATCTCGGAGATCCGCGGCCGCGCCCGTGGCGCGGGCAGCGAGTTCGTACTGGCCACCGACATCCGCTTCGCCTCGGAGAAGGCGATCCTCGGCCAGTTCGAGGTAGGCGTCGGCGCCGTCCCCGGCGGAGGCCCGATGGCCCGGCTCGGCCGCCTGGCCGGCCGCGGCCGGGCGCTGGAGATCCTTCTCGGCGGCGACGATGTTCCCGCCGCCCTGGCCGCCGAGTACGGATACGTCAACCGGGTCATCCCCGATGCGGAGATCGGGGAGTTCACCGATCGCCCAGCGGCTGTTCCAGCACGGCCTGCAGCAGCCCGACGGCATCGAGCTCAGCCTCGGCACCGCGATCGGACGCCTCCGCCAGGAGGCAACAGCATGAGCAACCCCGCCCATCAGAGCATCCCAGCAGGAAAGAATGCCCCGGAATGATCGATCACGTCTACATCTCCGTCACGGACATCGGCAAGTCGCTGGCCTTCTACCGCCAAGCGCTGGAGCCTCTCGGCTGGCGCGAGTTCGGGAACTACGACGCCGCGTCAGGCCCCGGCAGCGTCCCCGACCTCTTCGGCCTCGGCGACCGCACGTACGTCTCCCGCACCGGAGTCGGATCGAGCATCTGGCTGCGCCAGCGCAAGCCCGGAGAGACGGGCCTGTACCTCGGCATCGTGTGCGAAACCAACGAAGCCGTTGACGCCGCCTACGCCGCCGCGATCAACGCCGGCGGCACCGACGAAGGCCGCCCGGCCGACCGGACATACTTCGCCCCCGGCTACTACGCCGCCAACGTCGCCGACTTCGACGGCAACCGCCTGGAGTTCGTCCACAAAGCCTGGAACCCCTCTGCATGATGATCGCGGACAGCCGGTCGGGGTGCCGAAGCGCCAGCCACAGCCAGGCGGCCACGGCCACCAGGACTGCCAGCAGCGCAGTCGCCCCTCCCCAGTAGCCGACCACGTAGAAGGCGACGACGATCAGGACCGGCCCGACACTGACCAGAGGCCCTACAGCCTCCAGGATGAGCACTCCCGTTACCAGGGCGGGATGACAGGGTACTTCTGGGTCAGGTTCTGGGTGGTCCAGGAGTCGCCGACGTCCGGCAGGTAGGTCTCCTGAAGGTCAAAACTGCCGGCATCGCCGGTGAACACGCTAGTCCAGGTCAGGGCGCCGTTGAAGGCGTAGTGGACCAGCGGTGAGGGAATGGTGCCGGTCGGCGGCGTGTGGTAGTTGTACGTCATGTCGTTCCATCCCCAGGCGTCGCCGATGGCGGGCAGGTAGGCCTCGTCCAGGTCACCGTTCCTGCCATCGGGGAAGTAGACGCTGGTGAACCCGGTGTGGTACAGCGCTGCCGGGTCATCGCCTGGCGTTGCGGGCGGGAGGTTGTACTTGGCGGTCAGGTCCTGGGTGACCCAGGAGTCGCCGATCGCGGGCAGCCAGGTCTCCTGCAGGTCACCGCCGGGCCGGCCGGGGTTGAAGTCAACCGTGTACACGCTGGTGAGCCCGTCGTGGTAGACGACGGTCGGGGACGTGGCGGGCGCGACCGTCGGGGTGCCGTCGTTCGCCGACAGGTCCTGGCTGTGCCAGGGGCCGCCGAGGACCGGCAGGTAGGTCTCCCACAGGTGCCCGCCCTCATCAACCGTGTACACGCTGGTGTACCCGTCGTGCGAAATCGCCACCGGGGACGTGCCAGGCTCGGCCGGCGGGGTACCGGCCATTGACGACAGGTCCTGGGTGACCCAAGGGCCGCCGAGGGCCGCCAGGTAGGTCTCCTGCAGGTCTCCGTTGCTGGCATCGATCGTGTACACGCTGGTGTACCCGTCGTGGAAGACGGTGGTCGGCTGCGAATGGGGCGCGACCGTCGGCGTGTCGGCCATCGCGGACGAGGACAGGTCATGGGTGTGCCAGGGGCCGCCGAGGACCTCCAGGAAGGTCTCCTGCAAGTCACCGTTGCTGGCATCGACGGTGAAGACGCTGGTGTACCCCTGGTGGTACAGCGCGACCGGCGCGGTGAACGGCGCGACGGCCGGGGTGCCGGCCATCGCGGGCAAGGACAGGTCCTGGCTCGTCCAGGCGCCGCCCATCGCGGCCAGGTAGCTTTCCTGCAGGTCACCGGTGCGGTCGACGGAGTAGATGCTGGCGTACCCGTCATGGGCAAGCGACCAGGTGGCCTGAGAGGACTGCTGCACGGCCACCGCCGGGGTCTGGTAGCTCGCCGACAGGTCCTGGGTGACCCAGGGGTCGCCGGGGAACCCGGTATTGGGCAGGTAGGTCTCCATCAGGTCACCGGTGAACTCATCGATGGTGAACACGCTGGTCCAGTCGAGGTTGCCGCTGGCGTCCGGGTGCAGCAGCACGATCGGGGACTGGTCGGTGAGCGGGGCGGCGTAATTCGGGTTCGCCGTCAGGTCCTGGGTCCTCCAGAAGTCGCCGATGGCCGGCAGGAATGTCTCCTGCAGGTGCTGGCTGCCCTCGGCGACGGTGTAGAGGCTGGTGTAGCCCAGGTGCACCAGCGCCTCCGGCTGGGTGCCCGGCGCCACCGCTGGGCCGTGCGTCTGCGACGTCAGGTCCTGGGTGATCCACGGGTCGCCGGGGAACCCCGTGTTCGGCAGGTAGGTCTCCTGCAGGTGCCGGGTGACATCGTCCACGGTGAAGACGCTGGTGTAGCCGCAGTCTGGCGTCCCGCCGGCCGCCCCGGCGGAGTGCATCACCGCGGTCGGGGTGCTGACCGCGGGCGGCGCCGGCAGGGTCTGCGTGTTCCAGGAGTCGCCGAACGCCGGCAGGTAGGTCTCCTGCAGCAGGCGGTTGCTGGCGTTCACCGTGTAGACGCTGGTGTAGCCGCAGTGCACCAGGGCGACTGGGGACGTGCCCGGCTGGATGGCCGGGGTGTGCTGGTATTGCGCCGACAGGTCCTGCGTGGCCCACGGGTCGCCGGGGAAGCCGGCGCTGAGCAAGTAGGTCTCCTGCAGGTCGCCGTCGCGGTCGCGGGTGAAGACGCTGGTGTCGCCGCAGGCCGCCGACGCGCCCGCTACCCCGGCGGCGTGCTCTACCGCGGTTGGCGTCACGTCCGTCGGCGGGGTGCGGGGCCCCTGCGCGGACAGGTCCTGGGTGGCCCAGGCTTTGCCGATGGCGGGCAGGTACGTCTCCTGCAGGTCGCCGCTGGCCGCGTCGACCGTGTAGACGCTGGTGTAGCCGCAGTGCACGAGGGCCACCGGCTTCGTGCCCGGCATCACCGGCGGGGTGCCGGGCATCATGGGCGCCGTCGACGACAGGTCCTGGGTGCGCCAGGAATCGTCCATGAAGGGCAGGTAGCTCTCCTGCAGGTGCCCGTTGGCTGAGTCCACCGTGAACACGCTGGAGTACCCGCTGGCCGCCGGCCCGGTTGCCCCGGCGGCATGCACCACCGCCTGCCCGGCCGGGCTCGCGGCCGCGCTCGCGGCGGGGCTCGTGGTCCCGGAGTAGCCCGCCGCGACGATGTTCGCCTGCACGGCCGCGTCCGTGGCATCAGATGGGTCTCCCCGCGTCATGACGCCCTCGAAGAACGAGCCGTAGTCGGTGTTGCTGTTGTCCCCGCCGGTGCCCAGCAAGACCGCGCCCTCCTTGCTCATCGGCGTGTAGGTCTGGCTCGTGGTGCCCGGCGGGGGTGGCGGCAAGGGCCCGTGGTAGCCGGTCGTCAGGCCGCCGGACATCGAGTCACCGCTTTCCAGCTCGAAGTCGCTCGTCCCGTTGTTCTTCAGCATCGCGGTGACGAAGTTGCTGCCGTTCCCCCGGTAGCCCGGGTTCGGGCCGCCCCCGGTGTACAGGCCGTTCTCCAGGTCGGCCTCGACCCACGGGCCGCTCCCGTTGCACTGGGAGGCGCCGTACCAGCACGTGGTGGACACGTTGACCGAGTCCATGTGCCCGGCGCCGTTGTCGTCGTTGTTGACCTCGGCATTGCCGAAGTCGAAGCAGCAGCCCGAGTTCACGTGGGTGCCGCTGGCCACCATGTACATGCCTTCTGGCTGGCTGCCGGTCGCGATCCCCTTGGGCGCGTCGTCCCGGTAGCCGTTCCCCGGCTCGATGTCCAGGCCCCAGGCCTCGTTACCGTGACCGCCGATCTTAATCGGCAGCGCGGTCGCGTCGGCGCCGGTGTCCGGATGGGGATCCGCCTGGCCGCCGCCCTCGATGGTCAGGGTGTTCCCGTTGGGCGACTGATCGTAGATCTTGGTGACCGTGCACGTCGTGCCGCCGCAGAACGAGTCCTGCTCGGCGGCGTTCACGTCGCCGCCGGCCGACAGCAGCCCGATGTCCCGCGCCGTGCCGTCCGATGCCCGGGTCACCTCGTACAGCGGCCCGTTGTAGCCGACGTAGAGCGCCCGGTCCATGCTGTAGGCGGCCTCGCACGGCGTCCCGCCTGAGGCGTAGATGTCGCACGCCGAAGCGTTAGGCGGCAGCGGCGGCAGCGGGGAAGGCAACGTCGAGGCGCCCGGCAGCCTCCACGCCTGACTGGCCCCGCCGTCGCACGCGTCGAGCTGCAGCCGGGTCCCGGAAGTCGTACTGGAAGCCGGGTCATCCAGGCACATCCCGGACGCGGTGTTCCGCAGCGCCCCGTCGGGCTGCTGCGCCCACACCTGGCTCGCGGCACCCGAGCAGGTCTCCAGGTCCGCCAGCGGCGTCCCGGCCGCCGAGGTCCCGCCGCCGGTGTCCAGGCACAAGCCCCAGGCGGTCACCGTGCCGTCAGACCAGGCCGTCCAGTCCTGGGACAGGCTCCCGTTACAGCCGTTGATCGCCACGACCTGCCCCGGGGACGCCCCGTTACTCGACCCGTAGGCGTCCATGCACTCACCGGGCAGGCCCGAGCCCGCTGCCCCGTACCCCGTCGCCGTGGGGCCTGTGGGCGTCGACGCCGCCAGGTACTGCGGCAGCTGCCACTGCTGAGCCGTCGAAAAGGTGCAAGCCTCATCCTGCAGCTGAGTGCCGGGAGTTGTGTCCTCATTCGTATCATCGATGCAATAACCGCTACCGCCCGGGTTATTTTGCACATAGGGCTTGCTGCTGAAGAAGGTCTTTTCCTGCTTCCAGTTCTGGTACCACTGGCCGCTGCACCCGTATAGCTGCAGCTTGGCGCGTCTGCTCCAGCTGGCATTGGTGATGTCCAGGCACAGGCCGCCGTTCGTCAGCTCGTTGCTCGACCACAGGATCCAGTCCTGGTCGGTGGTGGCGTTGCAGACGTTGATGTCCACCGGGTCGTTGTATATAGGGAGCCCATCAGCCTGGTAGGCATCCATGCACTGGTAGGAGGGGGTGCCAAGCGCGGTGTCCATGACACGGCCTTCCGCTTTCATAGTCGGGAAGCCATTCGCCGCGAAGACCGAGTTCATCGCGCCTGGAGTCGCCTGCTTGCTGATGCTCTCCACGTAGTCGGAGGCGGTTTGCGCCGGGGTAGCCGTGGCGCTGACGTCCCCGGGCCCGGGGGGAAGCCAGTCTCTCGCGCCAGTGATCGCGTACACGGCCAGGTTGGCCATAATGGCCCCAAAGCTCACGACGTACTTCTCCAGCAGCGGAACAAGGTACTTCGCGCCCACGAGGCCAAGCGCCACGTTGGTCAGGACAGTGGTGACTATCTTTTCCACATCCTTCCCTGTAGGCGGCGAGCCGCTCCAGAGGTCACTCAAGGCAGATGTGGTGATATTCGACCAGATGTCGGCGAAGGTCCCGCATACGAGAGCTTGCCCCCCGCTCACAGTGGGCGGGGCCGTGATGGGGGCCAGCCTCTGCAGCCTGCCGATGTTGAACAGGCAAAGGGTGAGGCCGGCGTACTTTACCAGGGTGCCGAGGAACGAGGACAGGAATGCGGCCTGCGGCCCCCGGGGTCCACCAGGGGCATTGCTGCCGGGGACGTCGGCGGCTGGCATGGTCACGGTGACCGTCTGCGTTACCGTCGACACCGACAGCGTGCCGGAGTCGGAGACGACGGGCGGCGGCGCGGCTCCCGACCCGGCCCCCCTGTCCTGGTTGTACGAGGCCGTCATCATGCTGGCCAGCGACGTTGAAGTGCCCGTCGGCAGGCCGAGAAACGACGGGAAGGTAGTGCTCGCGACGTGGCTGGCGAAGGACGCGGGGACAGCGCCGAGGGGCACGCTGACCGTAAGGTCGCTCCCGGGCTTGACCTGGTCGCTGCCTGCCGCCAGGGCCGGGCGGGCGGGCGCCCCGACGATCGCGAAGGCGCACAGCGCCACGCCGACGCCTGCCGCGACGGCCATCCGCGCGGGACGATGTGCTCTCATCTTTGACCAGCCTTCCGCATTCGCGTCAAACGCGTAAGGACATCAGGTCCTGGGGGCTATTGGCGGGCCGACAAGTTCGACTTCATATTTCTCCGCGGCCCGCTGGAGCCGCTCGAAGTCCGGCGCCGGCGGCGTTGAGGTCGTTGCGACCGGACCCGCCTCGACGAAGAATCCCTCGGTGCCGCCCGGCGTGACCAGGCCTAGCATGGTGGTGTCCTCTTCTGCGAGGTAGGTATGCGGGACCCCGCGCGGCAGCGACGTATAGCTACCGGGCCCGAGGGTGAATTCTTCCTCCCCGCAACGCACCAGGAGGCGTCCGGAGAGGACCCATATTCCCTCTTCGGCAGTGCGGTGAACGTGCATCGGCGACGATGCGCCGCGGGCCGCTTCCGAGACGACCAGCCCATATGCCCCGTTGGTATGAGCCGCGGCGACCTTCACCGTGATCCGGCTGGTGTCGATCCACCGTGCCTCGCCCTCATCGGCAGGGACCACGATCAGGCCCCTGGTCTTAAAGCTCGTCAAGGTGTCTTTCCCGTCTGGTTTACGGCTCGGCACCGTATGACATGACCGTTACCGCGAACCGGTGGCGTAAAAGATCGGCATAGGCCGCATGCTGAGCAAGACTTGGCCGTGACTGACCGTCTCGACCATCCGGCCGCCATCTTCGATTCCCTTGACTATAACAGGCAGGCACCGGATTACATAACGGATCGGCCTGGTGTTGCCCACGGCCAGGATTTTATTCGGGCAATTGTTTCTAATTCCGCTATATAGGCTGCCGTTGCGACATGCAGAAGGTGAAGTTTTGGGGGTCTTCCGTTTGTCCTGCCGGTTAGCGCCAGGCCACGCTGTCTGCCCGGGACGCACGAGCGCGACTGCCTGCCGGACCCGCGCGGGAACGCGCCGACCAGGCCCACGCTTGGACCGGCATCCGCCCGATGACGCATTAGCCCATCGGCTCATGTGCTCAGCAGGCGCCGGAGGACTGTCAGGTAAGAGGGATCAGCCAGTTTGAGTTCCTCTGCCTGAGCGGCTGTGAACCAGCCGATGGCGTCGTGCTCGTGCGGCTGCATGTTCGATACCTCGCCGCGCCAGTGGCGCGAGGCCCACACGGTGAGGTCCAGGCTGCGGTGCGGGTCGACGCGGTGCAGGACGGGGCCACCGTCAACGCCCGCAAGGTCCGCTCCGAGTTCTTCGGCCACTTCCCGCCGGAGCGCATCCAGGGGATTTTCACCAGGCTCGACATGCCCGCCGGGGAAGTCCCACACGTCCGGGTTCGCCAGCCGTGCCGGCGTCCGGTGGCAAAGTAGCACTTCCTCCGGTCGCAGCAAGATTACGGCCACGATGTGATGGTCCGTCATCCGGCAAGTGTCGCCCGGCCAGGGCGAAGGCTGCCAGTCGTGGGCGCCGGCGATCCACTGCGGGAGGTGCTGGCCGGTGAGATTGGTGATCATGGCGGCGAAGGCGCGTCGCCGTGACCTCCGGCCGGGAGCTCCCCGGGTCACCGGGGCCGATGGCCTGGAGACGGTACGGCGAGTCCACTGAATATGCGAGACGGCGACGACCCTCGGCACCGGGACCCGTCGTCAGGGGCTGCCGCCGATGAGGTCAGTGAGCTCGTCCCGAGACAGCAAGATGCCGTGCTGCCTGGCGAAGTCATCGAGTTCCCTGATCGAGAAGCGCTCGGGCATCTCCCGCTCCGCCTCATCGGCGACCTGGTATCGCCCCAGCCTCCACAACGTGTCAACGACGAGTTTCCGCTCGCATTCCACTGGCCTCCTCCCGTCCTGCGGTCACCGGCCAGCTCGCTGGCACACCGGCAGGCCCCGCGATGGCTAGCAAGGCCCGGCGGTGGGCGCCGGCCTGAAGTTCGCATCGATTCGGGCGCAGACAATAGATCCCCGCGACGCACCGCAGGAAACGCCTGCAGCCTGCAGCCCGGGTCGGCAGCGCGAGCGTCACGTGCTCGGCCCCCGCGTTTGCCTAGGCGGCCAGGAACTCGGCTCTGGGCGCCACCGAGGCCACAACCACTGGCAGGCCAGCCGCGACCTCGGCCAGCCGAGCCAACTGAGGCTAGATCCCAGTCGGAGGGTCCGCCGAATGAGGCATCCAGCCATCGCCGTGTGCCGCGGCCCTGCCTCGCGCGGCGTGCCCATCGCCGCCAATGCAGATGGGCGGATACGGCTGCTGTACCGGCTCGTCCTCAATCTCCAGCCGGGCGCGTTGGTCGTCCAAGCCCCACGCGTGGCCGGTGAGCCTGCCCATGCGCCGACCAGCCGGTGGTAAGGGATGAGGATGCATTCCGCCTGGTCTTGCTCCCACTAGCCAGACGCGCCAGGAAAGAAACGCGAAATCAGCCGTGGGCATCTCACACCAGGAGCACCCCGGCCGTCTGCGGTAGGGACACAGTAGGTCGGCCCCCGGCGGCCTCCCTCCCGCGACGTCGAGGAAAAGGAGAAGCCATGCCCGCCCACTCTTACTACCGCGGTCGCCCGGCCTGCTTCTGGATTGCGCTCATGACAGGCCCCTTGCGGGCCGGGGCAGCCAATCCGGCTGCCGTACTACCGGCGGGCCCTCGTCCCTCCGCACAGCCCGGATGGCCAAAGACGCCAGGAGAAGCCGGCAGCCTCGCAGCCCAAACCGCTGTCTGGGCTGCCTGGGCAAGCAACTGGTTCCGCCCGGACCACCAGACCGGCCCTCCTGCACCGAGAGCATGAGTGGCGTGGGCGGACCCAGCTCAGCACGCGCGGTAGCTTGGCTGAGCCCAGCCCGCGTCCGGCAATCTGGGAAATGCGGGTCGTGGTCGCGGCGAAGAGATGCGCATGGCGTGTTCGGGTCGCACCAGGAGGTGCAAGTACCGATGGCTGCCGGGTTCCCGCGGACGGGGATGCCCGCGAGCAGGTACTCGGTCATGATGTCAGGGCAGCGCGAGCTTGGGGTGTAGATCAGGACCAGCACGCCGCTGGCGAAGCGCCTGACGTCCACAAGTTCGACAGGTAGGCGGCCAGGATGAGTCCTCATCGCGGCCAACCTCAACCCGAGGGTCATCCAGGCTCGCCTCGGCCACGCCACGATCGCCGAGACGATGGACACCTGCACCTCGTCCCCGAGGCGAGCGGCCGGGCCCGCGACGCTCTCGACGGCGCGTTCGCCGCCGCCCGGGCACGAGCCGGGGAGCTGAAGGCCACTGGTGCCCCGGCTGCGGGCATGTGCCCCGAAAGTGCCCCCTCGGCAGCCTAGCTGGCCCTCCGCCGCAGGCCCGGGCTAAGAAAAAGGGTGAGCCGGCCTGTAGGCCGGGTTCTGTGCCCCCGCTCGCGCGGGGCGACGGTCATCCATCTGGGACTGTCGTTGCCGACAGCCTCCTGCGGTCTACCCTCAGGCATCGGGCGGGCAGCCCTCAAACGCCCTCGCAGCCAGCGCCTCGCGGCGCGAGCCCTCTTGACCTTGCTCCGGGTGGGGTTTACCGAGCCGCCGCAGTCACCTGCGGCGCTGGTGGTCTCTTACACCACCGTTTCACCCTTACCCCGATAACCTCGGGGCGGTTTGCTTTCTGTGGCACTGTCCCGCGGGTCGCCCCGGGTCGGCGTTACCGATCACCCTGCCCTGTGGAGCCCGGACCTTCCTCACCGGGCCGTAGCCCGGCGCGACCGCCCGGCCGACTCACCGCCATAAGGATATTCCGATCCGCGGGCAGAACGGACCCCAGGCGCGGCTGACCACCTGTCAGGCTGGTCGTCCGCGCCCGGACGGGGCACTACTTCTCGACGTAGAACAGGCGCTTGTTCAGGAACTCGTCGATGCCAAGCGGCCCGAGCTCGCGGCCGAAGCCGGACCGCTTGGTGCCGCCGAACGGCAGGTCCGCGGCCTCCCCCGCCGGGGTGTTGACGTTGGCCATGCCGACCTCGAGCTGACGGGCGACCGCGGTCGCGCGCTGCTCGTCGGTGCTCCACACGGCGCCGCCGAGGCCGAAGTCGACGGCGTTGGCCAGCTTCACCGCGTCGGCGTCGCTGGCGACCTTGTACACGACGGCGACCGGGCCGAACAGCTCCTCGGAGTACGCGCGCATCTGCGGCGTGACCCCGGTGAGCACGGCCGGGGCGAAGTAGGCGCCCGCCTCGCCGACGACCTGCCCGCCGACGTGCAGCGTCGCGCCCTTGGAGACGGCGTCCTTGACCTGGGCCAGCAGGTTCTCCGCCGCCTTGCGGGAGGCCATGGGGCTGTAGGCCTCGTCGGAGTCGTCACCGGGCTGGCGGGGGGCAAGGGCGGCGGCCCGCTTGACCAGGGCGGCCACGAAGTCGTCGTAGACGTCCTCCATGACGATCATCCGCTTGTTGGAGTTGCAGGCCTGGCCGACGTTCTCCATGCGGGTGCTCCAGGCCGTCTCGGCCGCGCCCTCGACGTCGTCGGTGTCCAGGATGATGTACGGGTCGGAGCCGCCAAGCTCGAGGACGACCTTCTTGAGGTTGCGGCCCGCGGTCTCGGCGACCACGGTCCCGGCCCGCTCGGAGCCGGTCAGCGACACGCCGCGCAGCCGCGGGTCGGCGATCATCGTGGCGACCTGCTCGTGCGTGGCGAAGAGGTTGACGTAGACCCCCTCGGGGACCCCCGCCTCCTTCATGATGTCGGCGATGGCCAGGGCCGAGGTCGGGCAGTTCTCCGCGTGCTTGACTATCACCGTGTTGCCCGCCACCAGGTTGGGAGCCGCGAACCTGGCGACCTGGTAGTACGGGTAGTTCCAGGGCATCACGCCGAGGATCGCGCCGATCGGCAGGTACTCCACCCGGGCGCTGTCGTAGCCGGGCAGTGGCTTGTCGGCCAGCAGCGCCGGGCCGTTGTCGGCGTAGTAGCTGAAGATGTCGTCGCAGGACTCGGCCTCGCCGGTTGCCTGCGAGGGCCGCTTGCCCATCTCCTTGGTGATGAGCGCGCCAAGCTCGGTGGCGCGCTCGCCGAAGAGCTCCGCCACGCGCTTGACGATCGCGGCGCGCTCGGCGATCGGCCGGGCGCGCCACTGCGCGAACGCGCCGCTGGCCGCGGCCAGCGCCTGCTCCACCTCGGCGTCGGTGGCGAAGGGGAAGGTCTGGGTGACCTGGCCGGTCGAAGGGTCGGTCACTCGGTATGGCGGCGTCTGCGTCATGCCTACCTACTTCGGTATGCGAGCTGGCCAGGCCAGCTGGGGTTGATGCGAGAGTTGTGAATGAGATGCTAACGAACTTCCCAACGCTAACGCTAAGCCTGGCCGAGGACCTCGCCCAGCAAGCCGACCAGTGCCCGCGCGCAGTCTCCGTCGGAGTCCCTTTCCGGGTTATAGCAGCCGACCGACAGGCCGGTCATGCCCGGCGCGCGGGCCAGCGGCCGCAGCAGGTCGGCCGCCTCGTCAAGGGACAAGCCCTCGGCGTTCGGGTAATCGGTGGCAGGAAACTCCTGGTGGTCGAGCACGTCGACGTCCAGGTGCATCCAGAACTTCTCGCCCACCCGGTCAAGGGCGCTGCGGCCCGCGTTGGCCATCCCGACCGATCGCAGCACCGGCGGCGAAAGCTCCACCGGGATGCCAAGGTCCTCGGGCATCGCCGAGTGCAGCGAGGCGGCTTCCGTCCGGTCGGCGCAGCCGAGCAGCGCGACGCGTCCTGGCGCCACCAGCGGCGCGCCCACGTGCTCGCACCAGGCCGCGGGGCCAAGGTCCACCACGACGGCGATCGGCATGTCCGCCGCTTCCTGGGTCGGCGAGGTGGCCGCGTCGTACAGGTCCAGGTGCCCATCGACGTAGGCGAGCCCGATCGGCCCCACGGCGTCACGCGCCCCGGCCAGGGCGCCGGGCACGAGGGCGCAGCAGCCGCCGACGAGCATGGGCACCTTGCCCTCGCGCAGCAGCCGGGCGACCCGGGCGCGGATGGCGGTGGTGGCCTCGGCCACCGCCGGCCAGCCGAACATCCCGGTCACGGGGTCGACGTCCTTGCCGGTGATCCGGACGTCCATGTCGCCCGCGTCGGGCAGCCCGACCACGGTGGCGAGGCCAGCTGCCCGCAGGGCGGCCGGCATGAGCTCGCAGCCGACGGGTGCCTCGTCGGCGGTGGCGGCGCCCACCGAGTCGATCGGAACGCCGACCATGACCATGTCTCGCCGTCCCGCGCCAGGATCCCTCACCCAAGTCATCCTATGGACGGAAGTGTCACACTGCGACACCTCTCGCCGGACTTAGGTCAATTTGGCATGAAAGTTTCCGTGGGCGCCTTGACGCAGCTTGCCAGCCCGGAACCTGGCTCGGTGTCCGGGTCGGCGTCCAGGCCGAGGGACGGCGTGGCTGACGGCTCGGCGGCGGCCACGGGGATGGCCCTGACCCGCCCTGGGGCGAACGCCAGGCCCGCCGCGAGGCAGGCGAACGGGAGGACAGGCAGCAGGTAGCGGTAGTCGAAGTCGGCGATCGCGATCGGCGTCACCAGCATGAAGACGGCGACGACCCACGGGAACATCGACGTGCCGCGCGGCGCCAGGTACACCGGCAGCCCGCCGCGGCGAAGCCGCCACTGCCGGACCTGCCGGACCCGGAGCACCCCGCCGAGGCCCACGATCATGATGAGGCCGAACAGCGGCCCCCACGTCCAGAACACCCGCTGGTAGGCGATCATGAAGGCGGCGAACGGCTCGACCACGGTGCCCGCCTTCGCGTGCCCGTAGGTCACCCAGTCCTGGTCGGCCGTGCCGCCGTGGATCCACGAGTGGTGCGGGATCGCGATCGGGTGCCGGTGGAAGTAGTAGTAGTAGACGGTGCCCGCGCCCGGGTAGTCGTGGCGGGTCGGCTCGACCGCAAGCAGCAGCCCGTGCGCGACGGCCTTGGCGTAGCCGACGGGCTGCGCCTCCACCGCGTGGATCGCGAAGCTGGTGAGCAGGCTGTTGTTCGCCGGGGTGACGGGAGACCCGCCCGGCAGGTCCTGGTGGACCTCGGGGGCGTGCCAGATGAAGTTGCCCGGCGGGGTCCGGTCGTTGACCGGCTGCGTGGGGCAGACGACCGCCTGCTCCCCGGTGGGCTTGATCTGGGCGCAGTCGGCGAAGGACGACACCCGGCCCCACAGGTAGTAGCCCGTGGACAAGGTCAGGCCGAACGAGCCGGAGTAGGACTGGAACCACGCCGCGTAGCCGAGGACGGGAGCCGCGCAGCCGATGGCCATCGCGATCGCCGCGATCCAGCCGCGGGCCTTCTTCCAGCCGTAGACCCGCCAGCCGCGCACCAGCAGGAACAGCGGGAAGACGGCGAGGAAGATCAGCCCCTCGGTCCGCACGATCGCGGCGTAGCCCACGAGCAGGCCGGCGATCAGTGCCGTCCACCAGGGCATCCGGCGGTACCGCATGACCAGCAGCAGCGCGATCATCACGCAGAAGGTGAACAGCGCCTCGGTCATGATCAGGTGCTCGTCCTCGATCATGAACCCGTCATAGAGCACGGGCAGCGTGACGATCGTCGACCATTTCTTGGAGACGCCGCTGCGCCGCAGCAGCGCGTAGATCATCACCGCGTCCGACAGCCCCATCAGGTGCTGGCAGACGGTCACCAGCGTCAGGCTGTGGAACGGCAGCAGCAGTCGCAGGAACAGCGAGTAGCCGGTGGTCTTCGACAGGTTGGGCTGGGGGCGCAGCGCCGCGCCCAGGTAGACGTAGGAGTCGCCGGCGAACCACAGGGCGCCGGGGAACCCGATCAGCGTGATCAGCCGCACCAGGGCGCCACCCGCCAGCGCGACGGTGAACCACCGGTTCCGCCCGGCCGCCGCCCGCAGCGCCAAGCAGGCCTGCCACGGCCACCGGAGCGCGCGCTGCTGTTTCCCTGACGTTGTAGTGGCTGTCACGCGCTCGATCCTATCGGGGTGAATTGCCCACAGTGGCTCTCCCGCCGCTGCGGCCAAGCAGGTCGCTACCTAAAGTTATCGAGCCCACTGCGCAAGCTGGGCCACGAAGGCCTCGGCGTGGCGGGGCCAGCCTAGCTCGCGCAGCGCCGCCTCGTGGCCACGGGTGCCCATGGCCACGCGCAGGTCCTGGTCGGCGTCCAGCTTCAGCACCGCCTCGGCGGCGGCCTGCGGGTCGCTGAACGGGATGACGAAGCCGCAGTCCGCCGACTGGACCAGGTCGACGGCCAGCGGCAGCGGGGTGGTGATGACCGGCAGGCCGCGGGCCATGTACTCGATGACCTTCGTCGGCATCGAGTGCCGGAAGTTCGCCTCGTCCTGCAGCAGCGACAGGCCCGCCAGGGCGCCGTCGGCCATCTGCAGCGCCTGGGCGTTGGGGACGAAGCCATGCCAGCGCACCGCGTCCCCGGCCGCCTTGATGTGCTCCTGGGCCTGCGCGTCGGCCTGGCCTATCAGCTCCACGCGGATGCCGTACGGCGCCAGCAGCCGCCCCAGCTCGGTCATCTCGGCGCTTCCCCGGTCCGGGGAGAGCCAGCCGATGTAGATGACCCGGCGGGGGCCGCCCGGCGGTGCGGCCGCCTCCGGCACGTACGCGGTGTTGGGCACGACCGGGTGGCTGCCCTTGAAGCGGTCGTTGTAGCCCGTCTCGGCGAGGATCAGGTGCAGGCGCCGCTCGGCGAGGTGCTCGGCGGCGATGACCCCGCCGGCCGCGACCGGGCGCAGGAACGGCGGCAGCCACGCCTTGGTGGTGAGGGCCGCCGCCGTGTCCTCGTGGACGTCCCAGACGGTCGGCGGCCGCTTGCCCCGCGGCGGCAGGACAAGCAGCAGCTCCGGGTCATGCACGAGCAGCAGGTCCGCCGACGGGGCATGGGCGGCCAGGGCGGCGCGGGCGGCCCGCAGCGCCCCGACGCGGCGCTTGCCCACCGCCCGCGGGATGGCGACGGTGGTCAGGCCGGGACCGAGGCTGTCCGGCGCCCCCGGCTCCCCCATCGGCGCGATGTACGTCACCGCGTGCCCGGCCGCGAGCAGCGCGCGGATCTGCCGGAAGTAGATCCGCGCGTCACCGGGGTGGTGGACGACCGTGCAGACGAGGACGCGCACGCGGCCTCCTTTAGGGTGGGCCTGGGGGGCGGGGGGGTACCGCGGTGGCGGGGGCAGGCAGGCTAGAGCGGGAAGACCGAATCGCCCGGCAGCCGCTGGCCGCGGGTGTCGAACAGCAGGTGCGCCCGCGCGGCGATGCCGGCCAGGTCGTAGCTGGAGTGCGCCTGGAGCAAGATCGTCAGGTCCGACTCCGCGGTCGGGGACTCGGCCCGCGGGATCTGCTTGCCATCGACGCTCCAGTCGTCCACGTACGGGTCGTGGTAGCTGAGGACGGCGCCGCGCTGCAGCAGCTTGCGCGCGATCGGGCGAGCGGGCGACTCCCGCTGGTCGGCGATGTCCTTCTTGTAGGTGACGCCGAGCAGCAGCACGCGGGCGCCGTTGAGCGGCTTGGCGTCGGAGTTGAGGATCTCCGCCGCCCGGTCGACCACGTAGCCGGGCATCCGGCTGTTGATCTCCTGGGCGAGCTCGACGAACCTGAACGGGTAGGACAGCTCGGTCCTGACCTTGTACGACAGGTAGTTCGGGTCGATCGGGATGCAGTGACCGCCGACGCCGGGGCCGGGGTAGAACGCCTGGAAGCCGAACGGCTTGGTGGCCGCGCAGCGGATCGAGTCCCACAGGTCCACGCCCAGCTCATGGCAGAAGATCGCCATCTCGTTGACCAGCGCGATGTTCACGTGCCTGTAGGTGTTCTCCAGCAGCTTGGCCATCTCGGCCTCGCGGGCCGTCTTGGCCCGCACGACCGTGTCGCAGACCCGGCTGTAGAACGCGGCGGCCGCCTCGGTGCAGGCCGGGGTGATGCCGCCGACGACCTTCGGGGTGTTGCGCACGCCGTAGACGCCGTTGCCCGGGTCGATGCGCTCGGGCGAGAACGCGAGGCTGAAGTCGATCCCCGCGGTCAGCCCGGTCGCCTTCTCCAGCATCGGGCGGACGATCTCGTCCGTGGTCCCCGGGTAGGTGGTGGACTCGAGGATGACCGCGGTCCCGGCGCGCAGCAGCCGGGCGGCGGACTCGGTGGCCGCCTTCACGGCGGTCAGGTCCGGGCCGTCGGACTCAGACAGCGGGGTGGGCACGCAGATCACGATGGTGTCTGGCCCGCCCGGGCCGACCGCGGCGGCGGCCTCGGGGACGCTGGTGACGGCGCGGAAGCCGCCGCCGGTCATCGCCTGGACGTCCGCGTCGGTCAGGTCATCGACGTGACTGCGCCCGGCGTTCAGGCCGTCGACCGTGGCCTGCCTGACGTCCAGGCCGGTCACGCTGAGCCCGACCCGGACCGCCTCCTGCGCCAGCGGCAGGCCCACGTAGCCCAGCCCGATGATGACCACCTTCACGAACTGCCTCCTTGCCTAACAGTGACCCCTCATGCTATGACCACGAGCGCACCAGCGTGGGCCGTTACACGCCGACGGGATGGTGTGATCAACCTCAACCCGCGCTCAGCGCGGGCTCAGGCCGCCCCCAGCCGCGCGTAGGCCTCGCGGTAGCGCTGGGCGTTGTGCTGCCAGGTGCGGCCCTCCGCGACCCACTCGCGGGCGTTGCGGCCAAGCTCGCGGCGCAGCTCGGGCCGCTCGAGCAGCTCCCGCAGGCAGTCCGCGAGCGCCGCGGGGTCCTGCGGGGCCGCCTGCAGGCCGGTCACCTTGTCCCTGACGATCTCGCCCAGTGCCCGGACCGCGCTGACAACGACGGGCAGGCCGCTGGCCATCGCCTCGACCGGCTTGAGCGGGGTGACGAGCTGGCAGACCCGGTCGGGGGTGCGCGGGACCACGAACACGTCGAGCGCGGCGTGGTACTCGCGGACCCGCGCCAGCGGGACCCGGCCGGTGAAGATGGCGTCGATGCCGAGGGAGCTTGCCTGGCGCTGCAGGGCGGCCCGTTCTGGCCCGTCGCCCACGATCAGCGCGCGCACCGCCGCGCCGCCGTCGCGCAGCAGCCGGACCGCCTCGAGCAGCGTTCCGATGCCCTCGTGCGCGACCAGGCTGGACACCAGGCCGACGGCGAGCTCGCCCGGGGCGATGCCGAGCTGGGCGCGCAGCGCGGCGCCGTCCGGCAGGGGGCGCAGGAAGTCCTCGCTGACGCCGTTGGGCACGATGAGGATCTTGCCCGGGTCCACGCCCCGGTCGATGATCTCGTCGCGCATGGCCTCGCCCAGGGTGACCACCAGGTCAGCCGAGCGCATGCAGTGCGCCTCGAGCTCGCGGCTGAGCCGGTACCGCTCGGACGCCTGCAGCCCCGCCGTCGCGGCGTGCCGCGACAGCCAGGTGTCCTCCCAGAAGCCGCGCACCTCATAGACGTACGGGAGGCCGGTGGCCTCGCGCAGCGCGATGGCGGTCAGCGCGTTGGAGTAGTTGCTCGCGGCGTGCAGCACGGCCGGGCGCACCTGGGCGACCAGCCGGGCCGCGTGGCGCAGGCCCTGGCTGGCGACCGAGTCCATCCGGCCGGGCATGACCAGCGGCAGCAGCCGGTGGTAGGCCACCCCGTCCACGTCGACCTGGTGGCGGCCGTCGACCTTCCCCGCGGTGACGGGGAACCCGATCCTGGTGACCACGTGCGGGTCAAGGCCGGCGGCCCGCTGGGCGACCGCGATCTCCTGGGTTCGCACGGTGTACCCGGCGCTCACCGACGGCAGCGCGTCAGTGACGATGTGCAGCACCCGGCCCTTGACCGGGTCGGCCCGCGGTATCACCGGGGCGGCCAGCCGCCCCGGTGTCAGCATGTCGACTTCTGCCCGCAACGAGCGCCGCAGCCGCCGCGACCGCCAGCCGGCCGCCCCGTCGAGGGCCCCGATCGCCGCCGACAGCTGGCCCTCCCGGTACGACAGCCGGGCGGCGAGCAACGGCGCCGCGCTAGAATCCGCCGGAAGTCGCGCCAGCGCGGATCGCGCAACAGCGGGCTGGTCGACCGCTAGGCTGAAGGCGGCCAGCCTGGCCGGCTTCGCCTCAAGGACGGTCAGGGCCGCGCGGCGGTCTCCGGCGCCCCACAGGGCGGCGGCACGACCGTACGGGCCCGCGAGCCGGACGGCACGGCGCAGCGGGGCGGGCAGTGCCCGCCAGGCCAGCGTCAGGGCGCGCACCGGATCGTCGGAAACGTGCCGGACCGCCACCGAGGCGGCGAGGACCACAGCGCGCGGCGTGGCGCGCGCGAGGGGCTGTACAGTCACGGCGGCAGATACTAGCGGCGAGACCAGGCGAACGGGATCACAACGTCCGGGATACCACCTCAGGGCGGGATACAACTTCAGGGAAGGCGATGCAGCTACCTCTTGGCGGGACGACCCCCCGCACCCCCCGAAGCATGCCCGATGGAAAGGCGATGATACCGGGCATGCCAGGCCCAGTTACGCACGTGCTCGGGGCCAGGCCGAACTTCGTCAAGGCGGCGCCCGTCATCCGGGCCCTGGCCGACCTCGGAGTCAACCAGCGGGTCGTCCATACCGGCCAGCACTACGACGAGCGGATGTCCGATGTCTTCTTCGTCCAGCTCGGGCTGCCCGAGCCGGACGTGAACCTCGGGGTGGGGTCCGCCAGCCACGCCAAGATGACCGCCGAGGTGATGGTCGGCCTCGAGCAGGAGTTCCTCAGCAACCCCCCGGCGATGGTGGTGCTTTACGGCGACGTGAACTCCACCGTGGCCGCCTCGCTGGCCGGCGCCAAGCTGGGCATCCCGCTGGCCCACGTGGAGGCGGGCCTGCGCAGCTTCGACAACTCGATGCCGGAGGAGATCAACCGGCGGCTGACCGACCAGCTGTGCGACCTGCTGTTCGTCACCTCACCCGAGGCGATCGGGCACCTGGCCAGGGAGGGGCGCCCGGCCGACGCGATGCACCTGGTCGGCAACCCGATGATCGACACGCTGGTGGCCAGCCTGGACAAGTTCGACGCCGACGCCGCGCGGGCCGCTTACGGGCTCGACGGCCCCTACGTCGTGGCCACCTTGCACCGGCCGGCCAACGTCGACTCCCCGCTGATCGCCGCCGAGCTGGTCAAGGCGCTGCACGCGGTCGCCGCCGAGCTGGACGTGATCTTCCCGCTGCACCCGCGCGGGCGGGCCACGCTGACCGCCGCCGGGCTGCTTGAATCGCCGCGGGTCAAGGTCGTGGAGCCGCTTGGCTACATTGAGTTCATGTCGCTGGTCCGGGGCGCCGCCGCGATCGTGACCGATTCGGGCGGCGTGCAGGAGGAGACTACGCTGCTGCGCGTGCCCTGCCTCACGCTGCGGCCCAACACCGAGCGCCCGATCACCATCACCAGCGGAAGCAACCAGCTCGTCACCCGCGACGCGCTGGCCTCCGCCGTCCTCGCGGCCGTCGCCATCGGCCCCTACGCCGGCGAGCTGCCCCCGCTGTGGGACGGCCACGCCGGGCCGCGCATCGCCCGCGTCATCACCTCCTGGCTGGCCATTCATGAGTGAGCTGCCCCCCGACGCCCGCGCCCTTGGCCGCATCGACCCGGCGGCGTTGCAGGCCGCAGGGCTGGACGTCGACCTGGCCGCCTTCGGCGCCGGCCTGCCCCCCGATGAGGCGGGCCCGGCCGACCCCGACCAGGGCGCGGCCACCGGCGCAACCGGCCCGGCTGACCCCGCGGGCGGCGCGGGCGAGCACGCCGGCGTCGTCGCCGAGCGCGAGCGGCTGGCCCGCCAGCTGCGCGAGACCCGCATGCAGCTCGCCCTGACCCAGGCCCGGCTGACCGCCCTGCAGAACTCCGCCACCATGACGCTGGGCAAGACGATCGTCAACGCGGCCAAGCGGCCGTGGCCGCGCGGCGCCCAGCTGCCTCGCGACCTGTACCGGATGTGGCGGGACCGGGGCGCCCCCGGCAAGTCCGGCGGCGCGAACCTGGCGACCGCGCTGGCGGCCGCGCAGCTCAACGACCTGAAGGGAACCGGCGGCCGGTTCCTGTCCGCGGTCACCGCGCCGGGCGCCGTCACCCTGGCCGACCCGGCCCTGCTGACGGCAGGCCGGGGTGCCGAGCCGGCCCGGCTGGTCATCGCCGGCGCGCTGACTGCCCTGGCCTGCGCCACGCTCGCCCCCGACGCCGTGGTCCACCCGCTGCTGCCGCACGACGCGGACCTGCTGATCGACGGCACCGGGGCGGACCTGGTGATCATCGAGGCGGCGGCGCTGCTGCCCGGCTCCCCGTGGGCCTACGCGACCGACCCGGCGGCGGCCGACCGGGGCAGGCGGCTGGCCCGGATGATCGTGATGGCCCGCTCGCTCGGCAAGCCCGTGGTGCTCGTCCGCAACGTCCCCGCGGCCCTGCTGCCCGGCCTCGGCTGGGTGGCGGCGGCATGCGACGTGACCGTCGATGGCGGCCTCGGCGTCCAGCTCGCCCGGTTCAACCCGGTCGGGGTGAGCTCGTCCCGCCCGGCCGAGCCGCTGTACGCCGGCCAGCGCGACCCAAGGGAGGCCCCCGCCGTCCGGGCGCTGCTTGACCAGCTGACCGCGGCCACGCCGGGCACGGCCGCCACCGAGGGCGCGACCGTGGCCCGGGTCACCGGGGCGCGGTCCTGGCGGATGCTGCCCGAGCTGTACCGGGGCAACGCGGTGTTCCTCGCCGGATCGGCCAGCCAGGCCCGCGAGCAGCTGGCCTGCGGGGCGCGGGTGGTGGGCCCGGCGGGCAGCGGCGCCGACGCGGCCGCGATGGCCGCCGAGCTGGCCGCGGCGCGAGACGCCGTCCCGCTGACGCCCGCCGCGGCCCGGGGCACGCTGCGCGAGATCTTCACCGAGCACGCCACCCCGATCGCGCTGGCCGGCCTCATCAGCGCGACCGGACTGCCCGCCGCGCTGGCCGGCGGCCGGCAGGTCGCCGTGCTCGCGGGCACGGAAGGCGCCGCCGAGGACGCGGTCGCGCAGGCGGCCAGGCTGGCCGCCGCGCTGCTGCGGCAGCGGCTGCGGCCCGCCGAGGTGGTCGTGGGCACGCCGCCCGCCTACGCGTCCGCGGTGCGCGAGTCGCTCGCGCCGCTTGCCGCGGCCGGCCTCCGGGTGCGGCTCACCGAGGGCGCGGCGGGCGCCGCCGGCCCGGCGGCGCTGGCCCGGCAGGCCACCTCGCCGTGGGTCGCACCGCTGGCGCCTGATGCGCCGTTGCCCGACACCTACCTGCTCGACCTGGCCTGCGCCCGGGAGTGCTCGCAAGCCGACGCGGTCGGCTTCAGCACCGGCTCGGCCGCAAGCGGCGACTTCGAGGTCGCATCGCAGCTCGCCGCGCCGGCCCTGGCCCGCCGCGAGCTGTTCCTGCCGGGCAGCCCGGCTCCACAGGCATGGGGCCCGCGTGGCCTTCGACTGTTCACCATCACCGGAGGAGAGGGCTAACTTGGCCGGACCCCGCCCCAGCGCGCTGGTCTACGGCGACGTGGACCTGAACCTGCTCGACGGCTCGGCCATCTGGCTGCAGTCGGTCACCCAGGCCCTGGTCGCCGCCGGGTGCGCGGTGACGCTGGTGCTCAAGGCACCGGTCCGCACCGACCGCCTGGTGGCGCCGCTGCTGGCCATGGACGAGGTCACCGTCCGGATGCCGCACGCCGAGCGGCTGCTGCCCGGCCTGCCGGAAGCCACCGCTCACGGCGCACCCGGCCTGACCGTGGCGCAGGCCGTCGCGGTGCTCGCCGCCCTGGACGGCGAGCACCGCCATGACCTGCTCGTGCTGCGCGGCCGCGCCCTGGTGTCGGCCGCGGCCAGGCACGAGCCGTTCGGCGGCCGGCTCTGGTCCTACCTGACCGACGTGCCACAGGCGATCCCCGCGGTGACGCCGCAGGCGGCCGAGGACCTCACCCAGATCGCCAGGGCCTCCAGGTACCTGCTGTGCCAGACCGAGGAGCTGCGCTGCTTCCTCGAGGGCAGCGTCGCCGCCGCCTGCGGGAAGTCGGTCCTGTTCCCGCCGGTCCTGCCAGCCGACCCCGTCAGGCGCGATCCGGAACGGCCCGTGGCCGGTGCCGGCACCGCCCTGCGCCTGGTCTACACGGGGAAGTTCGCCCCCCGGTGGAACACCCTGGAGATGACCGAGCTGCCCGCGCTGCTGGCCAAGCGAGGCGTGACGGCCGAGATCGACATGGTCGGCGACAAGGTACACAACGACCCCGGGGACCCGACTTACCGCCAGCGCATGCAGGCCGCCCTGGGCACGGCCCCGGTTTCGGCCGGCCAGCCTCCCGAGGGTAACGGCGCCCCGGCTGGCGTGGTGTGGCACGGCGGCAAGCCGCGCGCGGAGGCGATGGCGATCGCCGCCGCCGGCGACATCGGGCTGTCGTGGCGCCATCCGGAGCTGGACGCGTCGCTTGAGCTGTCGACGAAGGTGCTGGAGTTCGGCGCGCTTGGACTGCCGGTCATCTTGAACCGGACCCCGATGCACGAGGCGCTGCTCGGCGCCGACTACCCGCTGTTCGCCGCCAGCCTGGACGATGTCGCGGACGTGGCCGCCGCGGCCGCGCTCGACCCGGCCGTCTTCACCCTCGCCGCCAGCAGGACCGCTGCCGCCACCAGGGACTTCACCCTGGAACGTGCCGCCGGGCGACTGCGGGAGTACCTGGCCGCCGCCGTGCCCGCCACCGGGGCCGAGGCCTCCGGCGCGGCCCGGACGCTGCGGGTGGTGATCGCCGGGCACGACCTGAAGTTCTTCACCCAGATCGTCGCGCTGCTGCGCCTCCAGCCGGGCATCGAGGTGCGGATGGACCAGTGGGCCGCACTGGGCGAGCACGACCCGGAGGCCTCCAGGGAGCTGGCCGAGTGGGCCGACGTCGTCATCTGCGAGTGGTGCGGCCCGAACGCCGTCTGGTACAGCCGGCACAAGCGGCGCGGATCGCGGCTGCTCGTCCACCTGCACCGGTTCGAGCTGTACTCCGACTACCCGGGCCAGGTCCGGATCTCCAGCGTCGACCAGGTGATCTGCGTCAGCGAGCACTACGCCCGGCTGACCCGCGAGACCACCGGCTGGCCCGCGTCGAAGGTGATCTCCGTGCCCAACCCGCTGAGCACGGGGCAGCTGGACCGGGCCAAGCTGGACGGGGCGCGGTTCAACCTCGGGCTGATCGGCATCGTGCCGATGCGCAAGCGGCTCGACCTCGCGCTTGATGTCCTGGAGGAGCTGCGCCGCGAGGATGACAGGTACCAGCTGTACGTCAAGTCGGGCATGCCCTGGGAGCACTGGTGGGTGTGGCAGAACCCGGCCGAGCGCGACCACTACACCACCGCCCTGCGGCGAGTGCAGCGGTCCGTGCTGCTGCAGGACGCGGTGGTGTTCGACGACGCCGGGCCGGACGTGCCTGCCTGGCTGCGGCGCATCGGGTTCGTCCTGTCCACCAGCGACGATGAGTCCTTCCACGTCGCGCCGGCCGAGGGGATGGCCTCCCGGGCGGTGCCGGTGATCCGGCACTGGCCGGGCGCGGAGACCATCTACGACAAGCGCTGGCTGCACGAGACCCCGCTGGAGATGGCCGAGGCGATCGCCGCCTGCTCGGCCGACCCGCAGGCGTGGCAGGCGACCGGGGAACTGGCGCGGGAGCAGGTGCTTGGCTGGGACATAGCGGCGGTCACCCAGGCCTGGCACCAGTTGCTGGCGTAGTGATAGAAAAAGATGTTTCTTGAGACCCTCGGGCCAGCGTGCTGCAGGATAGTGATGAGTGTCGCTAGCGTCCCGTTTCCCTATCAGTAGCCTCGCGACGGAAGGCCATCGTGTTCTTCACCCTCGCGATCAGCGCAGGGAGCGCGCTGCAGTGCGCGGCGCTGGCCGAGCGCGCGCGGTCGGCTGACCCTCGGGTGATGCCGATCCCCGGTCCGGCGACCACCGTGTGGAAGTCGCCCGATGGCCGGGTGGCCGTGCTGCGCTGGGGAGCGGGCGACCAGGTTCCGGGCGCTGTTCCCCGGTCCCGCGCCGGGACCATCTGGGTGGACCCGTCGGACGGGCTGGGCGCGCCACTGCGCGCCCGCACGTCGCTGACCAGGGTCGATCCGGTGTACACGGCCGAGGTGCCGGACGCGGTGATCCTCTCCGACCGGGCCATGTGGGCCGCGGCGGTCGCGGGCAGGCTCACCGACCACGACCCCCTGCATCCCTGTGCGCTGCTCGGCGGCCCCGGCTTCCCGATCGGCGCGGCGACCCCGTTCAACGGCGTCAGGGCGCTCGATGGCGGGCTCTCGGCCGAGGTGCGGGCGTGCAAGCTCGTCCTCGGGCTGGGCTCCGGTGCTGGCGCCGGCGTCGGCACTGCCGGTGCCGTCGGGGGCAATGGCGTCGGCGGCCCCGCCGGCCCGGGCTCAGTGGGCGCGGGCGGCGCGGGCAGCGTCCGAGGCTCGGCCGATGTCGCGGCGGCGCTGGTGGCGGCGGTGTCGCCACTGCGATCGCTCACCGAGCCGGTCGAGCTGAGCCTGACCGGTGGCAAGGACAGCCGGCTGGTCCTCGCCGCGCTGGTGGCGGCGGGAGTCCCCGTCCGCGCCCGGACGCATGGCTTCGCCGCGCACCCGGACGTGGCCGTCGCGGCCGAGATCGCCCGGCGCCTGGGCATCGAGCACGTGGTGCGCGAGCCGGCCAGCCCGGAGGCCAAGATCGACGTGGTGACCAGGATACGGGCCACCGTGCTGGTGGCGGACGGGATGCTGTCGGCGTTCGAGAACGTGGGGCGGCCCGATCACTCCCCCTCGTCCGTGGTCACCGCGGGCGGTCATGGCGGTGAGTTGCTGCGCGGCGGCTACGCGGAGACGGCCGGCGCCGGCCAGCCCGACCCTGGCACCGTCGCCGCGGTCAAGCGAGCGGCCCGGGCGACCGAGCTGCTGCGCCGCCTGACGGCGCGGCACGTGGCCCTGCTGCGCCCCGGGCCGGCCGCGCGGTACCTGGCCACCAGCCTGGCCCCATGGAGCGGGGCCGCGCTAGCCCACGGCCCGCTCCAAGCGCTCGACGACTTCTACCTGGCGAATCGGGCGGGCCGCTGGTCGGCCGCCGCCCGTCAGGCCTACCTGCTGCGCGAGAACCTCATCCAGCCGCTGTTCGACGACGGCGTGGTCCGCGCGGCCCGGCAGGTGCCACTGGCCGACCGCGTCCGCGGTGCCCTGCCCGCCGCCGTGCTCCGCGAGCTGCGGCCAGACCTCGCCGAGATCCCCTACGCGGGCAAGCCAGCCAAGGGCGCGGTGCCGACCACGTTCGACTGGCGGCGCCAGTACGGCGACCAGGTCGCCCGGTTCCTGCGCGACTACACGATGGACCTCGGCTCGACAAGCAGCCTGTTCGACGTGGTCAGCCAGCCCGCCGCCGAGAAGGCCCTGGCCTTGCCGCACGCCGACCGGGCCACCGTCTGGGCCCTGGCCACCATGGCCTGCCTCACCGCAGGCGACTACCGCAACGCCCGCTCCGAGGCCCCCTTCCTCAGCGTCGAATAACCCCCCTCACACCTCCCCGCAGCTCCCCACCCACCCGCCCCCCGCCTCGCCCGCGCCCGCCTCGCGCCACTTCTTGCTGTTATCACTGTGAAGAGCGAACGTCCAGAGCGCAAGGTGCGGCACGCTCCCTCCGCCAGCACGCTCCCTCCGCCAGCACGCTTCTTGCTGTTATTCGAGGCTTCAGCGGTTCCCGCAGGTAACTGTGTAGTTCGGCGGCCGTTCCGGGGTGGTGAACTACGCACCATGTTGCTGGGACCGAGGGGGCTAGGGGCGGAGGCGAGGCACGGCCGAGGAGGCGAGGCATCAGGCGTCTGTGCTTGGGCGGGAGGCCGCCAGGACGGCGGCGGGGCGGTCAGCCGCGGCCGTAGACGTGCTCAGCCCGCCAGAAGAAGATGAGGCCGACGATGAAGAAGCCGACACCCCAGCCGACGGCGGCGATCCACAGGTCGTTATTGGTAACGATGGCATGGCAGTTGGCCTGCAGGATCGTGTTCGGCACCGGCGTGTGAGTGACCCTCGATAGGTGGCTGCCGCCAGGGTGGGTCCTGAACATCGTGCACGAGCGGAGATCGAATGGCGCGTTGCCAGCCGAGTCGGTGCGATAGGTGCTCATCAGCGACACCCGCACCAGCGAGATGAAGACCGCCGGCGGGTTGAGCGACAGGACCTGCAGGCCCCAGCCCGGCACCTTGGCGGGCAGGGTCAGCAGGACGTACATGACGCCGCAGAAGTACCGGGTGATCCGCAGGAAGAACGGGATCAGCTCGCTGACGTCGGCCAGGCTACCGCCCATCCGGGCGACGATCAGCGCCGCGCCCACGTTGAACAGCGTCTGGCAGACAATGGTCGGCACCAGCAGGAGCCAGTACTGCGAGGGGTACTCGTGGCTGCCCAGCATGATGACGACGAGCACCACCATGCCGACGAGCATCTGCTGGAGCTCAACGATCACGTAGGCCAGCGGCAGCGCCGCCCGCGGGAAGTACAGTGCGCGGATGAGCTGCAGGTTGACCCGCATCACGGTGGAGGCGGTGACGATCGACCGCTCGGTGAAGGCGAAGACGAACACGCCCGCGATCAGGAACGCCGGGTAGTGCTCCACTCCCTTGGCCTGCTCGAACAGGATGCCGAAGATCAGGTAGTACACGCCCGCGTTCAGCAGCGGGGTGAGCACCTGCCAGAGCTGCCCGAGCTTGGCGTCGGTGTACATCGATACGTTCCGCGCGGTGGCGTAGCCCACGATGAAGTGGCGCCGCCCCCACAGCGAGGTGGCATACTCCCGCAGCGACGGCCGGGCACCGCTCAGCTTGAGCTTGTGCCGCTTGGCCAGCTGTTCAAGCGGCTCATCGGGCAGCAGGGGCGCGTCGGCCGTGATGGAAGCGCCCTCGGACAGGGCACCGGGGGCGCTGATCTTGCCACGTTCGTCCACGGACGGTGAGTCTATTGAACGATGCTGGCTCTAACGGCCAGGTACGATTACAGTCCGGACTCAGAAGTGCGAACAAGGATTCGGCGGCATTCCTCGTGCCGGACGACCTCATCGGCGGCCGCGGCCCGGATCTCGTTGAGCTCCGCCATGGACAGCGACTCCCGGCAGCCCTCGCACCGGCCGCGGCGCAGCATCGCCGCTCCCGCTCCCCCGACGCTCGCCCGGACCTTGTCGTACAGTCCCAGCAGGTCCCCGGGCATGCCCGCCGTGACGGCGTCCCTGGCCTGCGTGGCCTTCGCCGCCGCCTCGGTGATCTCGGTTAGCGTCGTGTCCCTGCGGGCGGTCACGGCGGCGATCTCGGCGTCGATCGTGTCGCGCTCGCCCCTGGCCGCGTCCCGGATGGCGGTCAGGCCCTCCATCCGCTCCATCAGCTCAAGGACGCCCTCCTCCAGGTCGCCCTGACGGCGCTTGAGCGATACCACCTCGGACTGCAGCGACTCCAGCTCCTTGGCTGAGGACACGCTGCCGCCATCGAGCCTGGCCTGGTCCTTGCTGATCCGCACGCGGACCTGGTCGACGTCACGCTCGGCCCGGTCCTGCTCCCGGCCCAGGTCGCTGAGCTGGGTCTCCGCCGCCACCAGGGCGTCGCGCGCCTTCTCAGCGCGATCGGTGAGCCGGTCCAGCTCCGCGATCTCGGGGACCGTCCGCCGCCGGTGGTCCTGGCGGGCGATCTCGGTGTCCAGGTCGGCTAGTTCGAGCAGCCGCAGCTGCGCCTCGGGAGATGCCTTCACGATGCCCAACGTTAGTCCCTGCCGGCACCGGTTGTCGCGACGCTGTTGTCACGACGCCATCGGTCGCGGAGTGGTAGACACCTGTCATGGAGATCCCTCGGGTCAGCAGACCCTACATGCCCGGCTATGGCATCGCCGGGGCAGACCAGGGAAGCGGGCTCCTCCACTGGTCCTGGGCCGCCGAGCGGCTCACCGCCGCCCGGCATTACTGGGTGGCGACCTCCTGGCCCGATGGCCGTCCGCACACGATGCCGGTCTGGGGCACCTGGGACGATAGCACTCTGTGGTTCACCAGCGCCATCCGGTCACGAAAGGTTCGCAACCTCATCTCTGACCCGCGCTGCTCCGTGACCACCGAGGACGCTTCTGACCCTGTCATCATCGAGGGCACCGCGCGCGTTGTCACGGACATCCCGGCCATCCAGCGCGTGGTGGACCTGATGAACGCCAAGTACCACAGCGACATCACCCTGGACTTCCTCGACCCGGAGAGGAACGCCACGATCGCGGTCCGCCCGCAGCGCGTCTTCTCCATGCTGCGCAGCGACTTCACCGGGTCGGCGACCCGCTGGTCCTTCGAGGATGACCCGTGACCGTCGTAACACCCTCCCCGGCGCGACCGGCAATCCGCAAGGCATTCAGTTCCGTAGGTATTGTGACTGGTGTAACGTATTTCGACTAAATACGGACTTCCTTACATGACCACTGAAGCCGGGCTTAGCGCCGGCCGTCCCCGCGCGTGGACTGGCGCGATCTCGGGCCTGATCACCGCGGCCGCCGCGATGGGCGTCGCCCAGCTGATCGCCGGGCTGACCACGCCCGCGGCCTCCCCCGTGGTGGCCGTCGGGCAGTGCGTGATCGGCAGCACGCCATTGCCGGTGAAGGACTGGGCCACCTCGACGTTCGGGACGAACGACAAGACATTCCTTATCGGCGGGGTTCTCGTCTTGCTCTTCGCCTTCGCGGCCGTGATCGGGATCCTGGCCATGCGGCGGCTGGCCTACGGCATGTGGGGACTCGCCGTCTTCGCGGCGATCGGGCTGGCGGCCGTGCTGACCCGCCCCGATTCGAGCGGATCATGGATCTGGCCCACCATCGTCGGCGCCTGCGCCGGGGCCATCGTCTTGGCCCGGCTGGCGAAGACGGCCACCGACGCGGCCGTCGGCCGGGCGGCGCTGCGGGCCGCCGCGCGGGCACTGCCGCCCATCGTCTTCGGCCCGGCCGCAACCGCCACCTCGCCCGCCAGCGACGAGCCGGCCGGGAACGAGCAGGCCCGGGTCGGCCGAGCCTGGAACGAGGAGCCGGCCTTCGACGATGAGCCAGCCGGCGATGACGAGAAGATCGGCTGGCTCGCGGGCGGGACCGCCGCCGCCGAGCCCGGTGACAGGCCTGCCGGGCCGGCCGCCCCCACCCCGGCGAGGCAGCCGGGCGGTGGCTGGGAATGGGAGCCGGGTGCCCCTGGGCCTGCCCGCTCCCCCCTGGTGGTGCCCACCGGAGGCCGGCGGGCCTTCCTGTGGACGGCGGGACTGTCGCTCGCCGCGGCGGCGGCCGGTGAGTACGTCGGCCGGGAGGCGGCCACCAGGCAGAACGTGAGCGCCGCGCGGTCGGCCATCCGGTTCCCTGCCGCAGCGGTCAAGGCACCACCGCTGCCGGCCGGGATCAACCCCAAGGTCGCCGGGCTGAGCTCGTTTATCACGCCGAACAGCCAGTTCTACCGGGTCGACACGGCACTGGTGCTACCCGAGGTTTCCCCGGTGGGATGGAAGCTGCGGATTCACGGGATGGTGCGCCGCGCGGTCACGATCACCTTCGATGAGCTGCTGCGACGGCCCCTGATCGAGGACTACATCACGCTGACTTGCGTCTCCAACCCCGTCAGCGGCCCCTATGTAGGGAACGCGAAGTGGCTGGGCGCGTCGCTGGCGTCGCTGCTGCGCGCGGCCGGGCCGCTGGCCGGGGCTGACCAGTTGCTGTGCACCTCGGTCGACGGCTTCACCTCGGGCACGCCGCTGGCGGTGGTGATGGACGGCCGGGACGCGCTGGTCGCGGTGGCCATGAATGGCACGGCACTGCCCGTCGCCCATGGGTTCCCCGCGCGGCTGGTGGTGCCCGGGCTGTACGGCTACGTGTCAGCCTGCAAGTGGGTGACCGACATCGAGGTGACGACGTTCGCCCGGGCCCAGGCCTACTGGGTAGGGCAGGGCTGGTCGCAGCAGGGCCCCATCAAGACCGAGTCGCGGATCGACGTACCGTCCGGTGGCTCGGCCATAGGCCCTGGCCCGGTCACGGTGGCCGGCGTGGCCTGGGCGCAGCACAAGGGCATCGCCGCCGTGGAGGTCCAGGTGGACAACGGCCCGTGGAACGTGGCGACGCTCGCACCCGTGCCCGGTATCGACACCTGGCGCCAGTGGACCTGGGAGTGGACGAGCCCAGCTCGCGGCAACCACACGATCCAGGCTCGCGCCACCGACAAGACGGGGTACACCCAGACCTCGGTGATAGCCGACGTGGCGCCCAACGGCGCGTCCGGCTACCCGTCGGTCCAGGTGACCGTCAAGGGCTAACGACGCCTACTGCGGGGTCTGGCCATGCGGCGGAGGCTGGCCAGCCTGCGCAGGCGGCACGGAACCAGGTTGCCCGTGGAAGGGTGGCTGGCCCTACTGCCCCGGCTGACCGTAGCCAGACAGGCCGGCCCGCTGGGCGGCGGCCATATTCCTCGCCTGCGAGACGGCGGCGAAGTAGCCGCTCGATTCGCGCCCGGCCGGCTGATCGCCTCCACGACGCCATAGCCGACAGATACGGCGGCACCGACGTCCATGAGCCGCGCTGCGCGCCGTATCGCGGGGGACGCGGGCAGGACGGAACGCGGCCAGGCGGGGAGTCAGGCGTGTCGGGCAACTGCCAGAGCGGAGGATTAGGCATGGAACCTTCCTGGTGGCCTTTCAATATCGCCGGTATTTAACCACGCCTATCCGGATAACGGGGGCCAGCGATCAACCTGCCGTCGCGGCCGCTCGCGCGCCGGCCTGCCGGGGCCGATGGCGCACTCCCCTGGGCCGGTGCCGGGCGCGCCCGGCGGGGCAGGCGAGGCAGGCAGGGGAGGCGGCATCTCCGCTACGGCCAGGCGACGGCCAAGAGCGGCCGGGGCCTGGCCTCGGCTGGAGCCTGAGAAAGCCATCACGACATAAGGCCTTAAGGTGCCACAATTTGCATGTGTGCTGCATTTTATGCGACTCAGTTAGCGAGCGTAATGAAATCTTGACCTTCATGATTCCGGATCGCGACGCCAGAGAGGCATATTGACACCGGACGCCAGATGCGGACTTGTCATTTAACGGCCCTGTCCGTATCCCAAGAGAAGAACGATAGTGGATCGGGGTAAACACGTAGGTAGCAAAGGCTTTATCTAATGACCTAGGCAAAAATCCGACATTTGCTGCAAACCGGAATCCCGATAGGGCGCCTGTCAAGCGAAAGCCGCGATCGCGAGACTGCGCGACGATGAGACGGAGCCCCTGCTCGGCACTTCAGCTCACGGATTTTCAACCAGGAGACGGAACGCATGTCGGCCCTTCAGGAACCCTTCGCCGGACTGTCCCCCGGGCAAGAAGAACCCCAGCCCGCGCTGCCGTTGCCCGTCGCTGACCGGTACCGGCCACATTCCGCTCGCGTCCCGCGGCACATGAACGTCAGCGGCGTTCACGCCCCGGTCGACAGCGGGCTGGCCGAATCAGGCTATGACTACGAGCAGTTCACCAGCCTGGCCGGCCCGCTAAGCCGCCCCCGCCCGGACGAGCCTTACCGGGTCAGGTATCGCGGCATCCACCGCAGCCGCCGCGAATGGCTGCTGACCAGGCTCATCGCCCTGGCGCTCGTGGCACTGGACGTCAGGTTCATCTACTGGCTCGTCTTCCAGTCACAGTACCCGGACCTCAACGGCTGGCTGTGGCAGGCGGCGATAAGGCCGGTCCGGGCCGATGCCTACATCCTGCTGCTCGCGGGCATGGCGGTCGGCTCGATTGTCATGCAGCTGTTCCTGCTGACCAACGTGCTCACGGTCTCAAGGGCCTGCCTGGTGGCCCGCGATCCCGTCCCTGTGGCGCCCGATACCCGCTTCCGCGTGGCCTTCCTCACGACAATCGTCCCGGGCAAGGAGCCGATCGAGATGGCCGAGCGGACCCTGCAGGCGGCCACGGCCATCGTCTACGCGGGAAAGCTGGACGTGTGGCTGCTGGATGAGGGCGACTCCGACGAGGTCAAGGCGATGTGCCGGCGGGTGGGCGCCCGTCACTTCACTCGGAAGGGGCGAGGGTACCTGGACTTCGACTCAGGCACGTTCGCCAGCAAGACCAAGCACGGCAATCACAATCGCTGGCTGTGGGAGCAAGCTGGCCATTACGACATCGTCATGTTCGTGGACACTGACCACGTTCCGCTGCCGATCATGGCCGAGCGCCTGCTCGGCTACTTCCGCGACCCTGATGTAGCCTTCGTCGTCGGGCCGCAGTTCTACGGCAACCAGCAGGACCGGATCACCCGCTGGGCCGAGTCGGCCCAGTACCTGTTCCATAGCGTGATCCAGCGGGCCGGCAATCGCCGCGGCTGCGCGATGCTCGTGGGCACGAACGCGGCGGTGCGAACCAGCGCCATCAGGAAGGGCTACGTCGACTCCATTACCGAGGACATGGCGACGAGCCTGCGCATTCACGCGACAAGGAACCCGGCGACCGGCCGGAAATGGCGATCGGTCTACACTCCTGACCTCGTCTCTGTCGGCGAGGGCCCGTCCTCGTGGACGGAGTTCTTCGGCCAGCAGACCCGGTGGTCGGCCGGGACATTCGACGCGATAGCCCGGCAGGTCTGGCGGGTGGGCTTCAGGCTGCCGCCTGGCGCCATGCTGCATTACTTCATGATGCTGACGTATTATCCCTCCGTTGCGATCGGATGGCTGCTGGGAATAACGATCAGCGCGTGCTATCTCGGATTCGGGATCAGCAGCCTGCGCACGGACGAGGGCTGGTGGCTGACCTATTACGTCGACATAGCCACCATGCAGTTCCTGCTCTACCGGTTCATGCGGCGCCATAACGTCAGCCCGCACGAGCCCGCGGGCTCCTCGGGGCTTTCCGGCATGCTCGTGTCGGCGCTTACCGCCCCGATATATGCCCGCAGCCTGCTTAAGGTCGCCTTCCGCCAGAAGCTGTCGTTCAACGTCACGGCGAAGGGAACGTCGGCCAGCCCGGACCGGCTGCTTACCTTCCGGTACTCGTTGATGTGGGCCGTCGTGCCCGTCGTCATCCTGGCTATCGCCTACACCAGGCACCGGCCTTATCCCATGATGATGGCCTGGACCTTCGTCATCCTGACGGTGTGCCTCGCTCCCATCGGGGTCTGGCTCTTCGACCGCGTCCGCGGCCGCCCGCGGGAGCCGTCGCCGCAGTCGCAACCAGCAGAAAGCAACATGGCGTAAGCATCCGACACGATGTAAAGGAGACCCCCCCGCCATGGCTTCACCGCTAAGCACGCCGAGCAAGGTCCGCCCAGCCGGCCGGTCGCTGAGGAAGTGGCGGCGACGCCTGCTTGGGACGCTGGCCGGAGTAGTGGCCAGCGGCGCCATCGTCGGCGCCAACATGCCGACCGTCGGTGCCGCCGTCGGGGACTGGTACCACAATTACCAGATCACCAGGCCTGCCTATGAGGCCAGGTACGGCCGGTGGGTCAAGCTGAACATCCCCGCCAAGTACCGGGTGAATGGGATCCACTCAACCATGCTGTACAACGGAGACGTCCTCCTCATGGCCGGGTCGGGGAACAACCAGGCGTACTTCAACGCCGGGACGTTCAAGACGCTCCTGTTCAACCCGGTGACCATGAAGATGCGGCTGATTCCCACACCCTGGGACCTGTTCTGCGCCGGGCACATCGAACTGCCCGACGGGAACATCCTCATCGCCGGGGGAACCGCGCGCTATGAGAACCTCGATCCGGCCTACGCCGCGGGGAGCATGACCGTCGTCAACACCGATCCGCACCAGTCGTGGACGCTGCCGAAGGGGACGATCTTCATTGCCCCGGACGGGGCCAGGTTCGCCACCGCCTTCGCGCTGACGGTCCCGCGGGCGACCATGCGCCGGGCGGCCCGCGGCAAGCCCGCGACCGTCATCGACGCCCAGCAGAACGTCTGGGTGGACGCGGTCAAGAAGGGCAAGGGCTCGCTGGTCAAGTCGTCGCGGCGCTACCGGGTGCAGGGCCTGATCGGGCCCGAGTCCAACTCCCTGCTCTACGGGGTCGGAACGCCGATGACCCTGCAGCAGCAGAACTTCTTCGGCACCAACGACGCGTACGTCTTCGATGTCAGGACCTCGCGGTTCGTGAAGGTCAACTCGATGAATTACGCCCGCTGGTACCCGACGCTGGCGGAGATGGGCAACGGCATGGTCATGGCCATGTCCGGGCTGAACGGCCAGGGCCAGATCTCGATGAACAGCGAGACGTTCAACCCCACGACCGGCCAGTGGGCCCAAGGCCCCGTCCACGGGTTCCCGACCTATCCGGCAACGTTCCTCACGGCGAACGGTCAACTGTTCTTCACCGGGTCCAACGCCGGATACGGGCCGGCCACGCCGGCCTGGCGGACGCCCGGGTTCTGGAACGTGAAGACCAACGCCTTCACCCCGGTTCCCGGGATACCCGACCCGCAGGACCTGGAGACGAGCGCGTCTGTCCTGCTGCCGCCCGCTCAGGACGGAGAGATCATGGTCCTGGGCGGCGGCGGGGTCGGCCAGTCGAACTCAACCACCGCCCGGACCGCGCTCATCGACATGGACGCGCCGAGCCCGCAGTGGGTGCGCGGGCCCAGCCTGGCCGAGCCGACCCGCTATCCCATCACGGTGCTGCTCCCAGACGACGAGGTGCTGGTGACGGGCGGGTCACGGTATTACCGCGGCATGCACGGGAGCGACAATCGTGACACGCGGATCTACGACGTCGCCACGAACTCGTTCTCCCGGGCGGCGAGCTCCATCACCGGCCGGGACTACCACTCCGGAGGGCTGCTGCTGCCCAGCGGGGTGGTAGTGACCATGGGCGGCAACCCGCTGTACGGCGACGCACAGGACACCCAGCCACAGACCTTCAACCAGGAGATCGACCTCTACTACCCGCCCTACATGTTCGCCGGGCCGCGCCCGGCCATCGTCTCGGCCCCGGCGGTCATGGATCGCGGGCACAGCTACCTCATCAAGGTCACGCAGGCGTCGGACATCCGGTACCTGCGGCTGATGCGGCCCGATAACTCCACCCACGTGACCGACGTCAATCAGCGCTCGATCGGCCTCAGCTTCACCCGAGTCGGGAAGGAGTACCTCAAGATCACGATCCCGTCGAACGACAACATCGTCCCGCCCAGCTACTACATGCTCTTCGCGATCAACGATAAGTCCGTCCCCTCCACCGCTTCCTGGGTGCGGGTGCCGTGACGGCCGGACCGGCGCGCGGGCGGCGCCGGCGCCTGCGCCTTGCTGGCGTCGCCGCGGTCGCGAGCGCAGCGATGCTTGTGGTGGCGGCGTGCGAATCGGGGCCGGGGCACGGCGGGAGCAGGCCGCCAGGCGCTAGCCCCGCCGGGACCGCCGCCCCGCCCGGCAGCGGCCCGGCGACCAGCCAGGCCCGTCCCGCCGGCGGCCCGGCGGGAACGGCCGCCAGCCAGCTCTACGTGAACCCGGGCAACCCGCTGTTCGCCGGGGCCAGGCTGCTGCGGGCCGAGCACCGGGCGGCCGAGGCGGCCGCGGTGCTCGCGCTGGCGCAGACGCCCGCCGCCCTCTGGGCGGCGGGCCAGCCCAACGAGATGGGGCAGGTCAGGCACGTGACGCTGGGGGCGGCCAGGGCCGGGCAGGTGCCCGTGATCGTCGCCTACAACCTGCCTGACCGAGACGCCTGCGGGAAGTTCTCCGCCGCCACGGGAGCCACCGCGGCGGGCTACAGGTCATGGGTCAGCGACCTGGCGGCGGCGATCGGCGACGGTGACGACATCGTGATCGTGGAGCCGGACGCCGTGCCGGACATCGTCAACGGCTGCCTCAGCCCCGCGCAGGTAACTGAGCGCTATCAGCTGCTGCAGTACGCCATGAGCCGGCTGGGCCGGCTGCCCCATGCCCAGGTTTACCTGGACGCCGGCAATCCGGGAATGTTCCCTGACCCCACGCGGCTGGCGGCCGCGCTGAAGCAGGCCGGGATCGGCGACGGCCGGGGCTTCTCCGCGAACGTGTCCAACTTCCAGTGGACGCCCACCGTCGTCACCTGGAGCCAGCGGCTGGAGGGCGATCTCGGTGGCGGCCTGCAAGCCGTCATCGACACGAGCCGCAGCGGCAACGGTCCGTATACCGGGCCCGATTCACCGCAGTGGTGCAACCCTCCAGGCCGGGCACCTGGGCCGCCGCCAACGCTGCACCCCGGCTCGCCGGGGGTCAGCGCATACCTGTGGATCAAGGACCCGGGCATCAGCGACGGGCCATGCAACGGTGGGCCGCCCGCCGGGCAGTTCTGGCTCCAGTACGCCCTGCGGCTCGCCCAGGCCGGTCACCTGTCCTGACCGGCCTGGGCGCGGGCCGCGGACGATACCTCAGGCCAGGTCGTCCAGGCAGGCCAGCAGGCGCTCCACGTCGGTCTCGTCGTTGTAGTGGACCAGGCCGGCCCGCACCGCGCCGTCGGGTCCCAGGTCCAGGGCGTTGCACAGCTCGAGGGCGTAGTTGTTGCCGCTCCAGACGCTGACCTTCCGCGCGGCCAGGGACTCGGCCACGGCGCGCGGCGGCAGGCCAGCCACGGTGAAGAACGCGGTCGGCGCCCGGCGGGCGGCCTTGCCGTGCAAGGTCAGGTGGCTCATCGTGGCCAGGCCGTTCAGCATCCGGGTGAACAGGCCCGACTCGTAGTCCTCGACGACGGCCATCGAGGCGAGGACCCGCTCGCGGCGGGTGCCCGTCGCGACGCCAGCCAGGCCGGCCAGGTGGTTGACGGCGGCCGTGACCCCGGCCAGGTCGGCGAAGGGCAGCGTGCCCAGCTCGAAGCGGTCGGGCACGGCGTCCGAGGAGGGGGCGAGCTTGTCCGGGCGCAGCGTCGCCAGCAGCGCGGGGTCGGCGATCACGGTCCCGATGTGCGGGCCTGACCACTTGTAGGCGCTGGTCGCGTAGAAGTCCGCGCCGAGCGCGGCCACATCCACCGGCACGTGCGGGGTAGCGTGCACGCCGTCCACGTAGACGAGCGCGCCGGCGGCGTGCGCGATGGCGGCGATCTCGCTGACGTCGGGCCGGGTGCCGAGGACGTTGCTGGCGGCCGTGACCGCCACCAGGCGGGTTCGCGGGCCGACGAGGTCCGCGAACTGGCTCGCGGGCAGCTCGCCCGTCGCCAGGTCGGGCTGTGCCCAGCGCACCGTGGCGCCGGCCCGCTCGGCGGCCTGGATCCAGGGACGGATGTTCGAGTCGTGGTCCAGCCGGGAGACGATCACCTCGTCGCCCGGCGACCAGGCCCGCGCCAGCGCGGCGGAGATCCGGTAGGCCAGCGCGGTGGCGCTCGGGCCGAAGACGACGCCATCGGCGACGCCGCCTACCAGGTCCGCGACGGCCTGCCTGGCCCCCGCCACGATCGCCTCCGACCGGCCGGAGGCGGCGAACGCGCCCCCGAGATTCCCGATCCCGGCGCGGTAGGCACCCGCGATGGCCTCGATGACCGGCTCAGGGACCTGGGTGCCGGCGGCACCGTCGAGGTAGGCATGCCCGTCGCGCAGCGCGGGGTAGCCCGCCCGGACGTGGCTGACGTCAAAGCTCACGAGGTGTCAGAATACATCTCACGGACCCTCCCCGCGAGCAGGGCGAAAAGGCCGCCAAACCCCGCGGCCGCCAGCAGCCCGCCCGTGAGGACGTCGGCCTTGGTGGCACCGCCCCAGGCCGCGTGGGGCGGCTGGAAGCGCAGTGCGAACGGCGCCGCGACCAGCCAGAGCCCGGCCAGGAAGAGCAGCGCGACCGCGCCGGTCCCGGCCCGGCCTACCACGACTCCTCCTCGCCGAGCAGGTCCCCGGCCACCCGATCGTCAGGCTCGCCGTCAAGGACCGGCATCGGGCCCGTCGTAAGCAGCGGCTCGAGCAGCGCCCGCAACTCGGTCAGCACCACCCCGGGCCGCCCGGGCTCGGCCGCCTCCGGCCTCCCGTCGTGACCCGCCTCGGCCGTCAGGGGGATCCGCGGGCCCGGGATCACCGGATGGCGATCGCGGCCCTGGGGCTGCCCGGCGGGCGCGGCCGGCCTCGCCATCGGGTCCCGGCAGGCCGCACTGCCTTGCCGCGCCACCTCATCCAGGCGTGCCGCCTCATCGCGCCTTGCGGTGCGGCGGGCCTGCCTGGCGGCGTGGCGCATGTCCCGGCGCAGCGCCCGCCGGCTGCGGTGCGCCCTGGGACCGGGCGGCGCGCCTGCTGGCTCCGGGCGCGGCCGGGTCGCGAGCACCCCGTCCTCGCGCATCCGCTGCCGCCAGGCCACCGACCAGCACGCGATGCCGACCGCCGACACCAGGGCGACGCCAGCTCCGGTGCCGAGGCTAGCCAGGCTGGCCAGGGTCGGCGTCCCGCGCAGCAGCACCACCACCACGATGAGCCAGCCGCCTCCGAACAGGCCCAGGCAGCACACCAGCAGCCCGGACAGGTATCGGATCATTATCACGACCCCCCGTGGCGACCATGTAACCGACTGCCACACGCTAGCACTCGAGAATGCTCAGCAGCGTCGGCAACACGCGGGCGGAGGTGGCGAAGAAAATGAGGTGACAATGTGAGGGTCATCGATTTACGCTCCCTCGGTGTCCGAATCGGGATCTGGCAACACTACAGACAGTTATCAGAAGGCTACCGATCCCCCACTGCTCCCCCTGGGAAGCACCGCGCTCCCCCGCCAGTCCGCTCCCGTGCCCTCAGGACCGCAGCCCCCGGCCCGGGCGCTGTGGCGGCTGCGCCCCTACCTGCGGCCCTACCGGCTCCAGCTGGCGACGATGCTCATCTGCGCGCTCGGCGTGGAAGCCGCCGCGATCGTCATACCGCTGCTGGCCAAGGCGATCATCGACGGCGCGATCGCCCACCACGACAAGGGGCTGCTCCTTCCGCTCGGGCTGGCCGCGCTCGGCCTCGGGATCGCCCAGGCGGTGCTCAGCCTCATCCGCCGCTGGATCCAGGGCAACGCGGTGGCAGGCATGGAAAAGACGATCCGCGACGACCTGTACGCGCACCTGCAGCGGCTTGAGCCGCAGTTCCACGACGGCTGGCAATCGGGCCAGCTGCTGTCGCGCGCCACCTCCGACCTGTCGTCGATCAGGCGGTTCGCCGGCTTCGGCCTGGTGTTCCTCATCATCACGATCGCCACCTTCGCCGCCGTCTCGGTCCTGCTGATCAGGCTCAACTGGTGGATGGGCCTGGCCACCAGCGGCATGGTCGCGCCGGTGCTCATCTTCTGCACCCGGTTCGAGCGACGGTACAAGGTGCTCGCCCGCCGGGTGCAGGACCAGGAGGGCGACCTGGCGACGCTCATCGAGGAGGCGGCGACCGGCGTCCGGGTGCTGAAGGCGCTTGGCCGCGCGCCGGAGGCGGCCGCCGCGCACGAGGCGCAGGCCACGCGGATGTACCACACGAAGGTGTCGATGGCCGAGTTGCTCGGCGGATTCTGGTCGGTGCTCGACCTGATACCCAACGCCGCGATCGCGCTCATCTTGCTGCTGGGAGCGCTCGCCGTCACCCACCACGCGCTGACCCTGGGCGGCCTGGTCGCGTTCATCACGCTCGCGCTCCAGCTCGTGTGGCCCATTGAGGCCCTCGGCTACATCCTGGCGTCGGGCGAGGAGGCCGCGACCGCGGCGCAGCGGGTGCTGGAGATCTTCGACACCGTCCCCTCGATCACCACCCCGCCGGCGAGCACCCCGCCCGGGCTGGCCGCCGCGCCCGCGAGCGGCAGTCACCTGACGGGAGGCAGGCCAGCCACGGATCGTTCTGGCGCTGGCTCCTTGAGGGCGGAGCCTGCGCCCGCAGGCCGCGGTCACGTGGTGTTCGAGGACGTCCGCTTCCAGTACCCAGGGGGCGGCGAGCCGGTACTGCGGGGGGTGACCCTGGCGGTGGCCCGCGGCGAGACGCTGGTCCTCACCGGGGCGACCGGGTCAGGAAAGACCACGCTGCTGCAACTGGTTCCCCGGCTGGCCGACGCGAGCGCGGGCCGGGTGCTTGTCGGCGGCCGGGACGTGCGGGACTACCCGCTGGCCGGCCTGCGCACGGTGGTCGGGTTCGCGTTCGAGGAAGCCACGCTCTTCTCCGCCAGCGTCAGGGAGAACGTGACGTTCGGCCGGCCGGAAGCGACCGACGACGAGGTCGAGGCGGCCCTGGCGGCGGCGCAGGCGCGGTTCGCCTACGAGCTGCCATGGGGCCTTGACACCAGGATCGGCGAGCAGGGCATGGCGCTTTCCGGCGGGCAGCGGCAGCGGATCGCGCTGGCGCGCGCCATCCTCGCCCGGCCGGACGTGCTGGTGCTCGATGACCCGCTGTCGGCACTGGACGTGCACACCGAGGAGCGGGTGACCCGGGCGCTCGGCTCCGTCCTGGCCGACACGACGGCCCTGGTGGTCGCCCACCGCCCGTCGACGGTGGCGCTGGCCGACCGGGTGGCGCTGCTGGCCGACGGGGTGATCGCGGCGGCGGGCAGCCACCGGGAGCTGCTGGCCAGCCAGCCACGGTACGCGGCGCTCATGACGATGGAGCCGGCCAGCGCGGGCGAGCAGGACGCCACCGCGAAGGACGCACCGGAGCAGGCGGGGAACGAGGTGGGCGCCCGATGACGACCGAGGCCGCCTGGCGGGGGATCGCCGCCGAGAAGGTCGACGACGTGACCGCGTCGCTGGCCGTGCTGTTGCGGCGCCGGTCGCGCGGTCTGCTCGAGGACCTGCTGCGACCTTACCGGCGCGCGGTGGCCTGGACCGGAGTGGCGATCGTGGTCGCCTCGCTGGCCTCGCTGGCCGGGCCCTGGCTGGTCGGCGTCGCCATCGACCAGGGCATCCCGCCGATGGTCCGGTCAGGGAACGCGGGCCCGCTGGCCTGGGTCTGCGCCGTGTTCGCGGTGACGGTCGCCGTGCAGGCGGTGGCGACGCGGGCGTTCGTGACGATGACCGGGCGAATAGGCCAGTCGGTGGTGCTCGAGCTGCGGCGCCGGGTGTTCCGGCACATGCTGCGGCTGCCGGTGGCGTTCCACGAGTCCTACACCTCGGGCCGGGTGATCTCCCGGCAGACCTCCGACATCGAGGCGATCTCGGCGCTGTTCGAGGAGGGCCTGGACTCGCTGATCTCGGCCGTGCTGACCCTGGTGCTCGTGGGGACCGGGATGCTGCTGCTGGACTGGCGGCTGGCGCTGGTCGTGCTCGCCGCCTTCGTGCCGCTGACGTTGCTTGCCCGCTGGTTCCGTGACCAGTCAGCCATCGCCTACCGGTGCATCCGGGAGGCGAACTCCCTGATGATCGTGCACTTCGTGGAGACGTTCGGCGGCCTGCGGGCGGTGCAGGCGTTCCGCAGGGAGGAGCGCAACCAGGAGATCTTCGACGAGCTCTCCGGTGAGTACGCCCGCGCCAGTGCCTGGTCGGCCAAGCTGAACTCGCTGTTCGGCCCGGGAATCTCGCTGGTGGCCAACGTGGTGATCGCGGTAGTGCTGACCTACGGCGGCCTGCTGGTGATCGACGGGGCGCTGCAGGTCGGCGTGCTGACGTCGTTCCTGCTTTACCTGCAGCGCTTCTTCGACCCGCTGCAGGACGTGTCGCAGTTCTACAACTCCTTCCAGGGGGCGGCCTCGGCGCTCGAGAAGCTGTCCGGCGTCCTGGAGGAAGACCCGGCGGTGGCCGAGCCGGTCACGCCCGCGCCGCTGCCGCCGACGGCCGCGGCCACGGGCCAGGCGGGGCGCAGGGTGTGCTTCGAATCGGTGCGGTTCGGCTACCGCCCGGCGGAGCCAGCCGGCTCCGCCGGCCCGCCCGCCCGGGCCGCCGTCGTGCTGGCCGGCTTCAGCCTCGACATCCCGGCCGGGCAGACGGTCGCCCTGGTCGGCGAGACCGGGGCGGGCAAGACGACCGTGGCCCGGCTCATGGCCCGGTTCTACGATCCTGGCGCCGGCCGGGTCACGCTGGACGGCGTGGACCTGCGCGACCTGCCGGACGCGATACTGCGCCAGGAGGTCGTCCTCATCACCCAGGAGAGCTTCCTGTTCGAGGGGACCGTCGCGGAGAACATCCGGCTTGGCCGGCCATCCGCGTCCGACGCCGAGGTAGTCTCCGCGGCCCGGGCGATCGGGGCGCACGAGTTCATCGCCGCCCTGCCGCAGGGCTACCAGACGCCGGTGGGCAAGCGCGGCGGGCGGCTGTCGGCTGGCCAGCGGCAGCTGATCTCGTTCGCCCGCGCCTTCATCGCCGCGCCGGGCGTGCTGGTGCTCGACGAGGCGACCGCGCTGCTTGACATCCCGTCCGAGCGGCTAGTCCAGGCCGCGCTGCGCACCGTGCTCGCCGGGCGGACGGCGGTGATCATCGCGCACCGGCTGTCAACGGTGGCCATCGCCGACCGGGTCCTGGTCCTGCGCTCCGGGGAGATCATCGAGGACGGCTCCCCCGCCCAGCTGCTCGGCGGCGATGGCGAGTACGCCGACCTGCACGCTCGATGGGCGGCGAGCCTGGTTTAATGTGGGTGATTCAGCGAGCAGGCCGAGCAGGGACCCCGGCAACCTGGCTGAATTACACTAGAACAGCGAAGCGAATATCGGTCAGAAGGCGGAGCACCAGGAATGTACAAGGCGAGCCAGGAGGCGACGGACAAGCACGCGGCCGACATGGCGCTGGCCGCGGAGCGCGGCAGCCTGCTCGACGCGGCGCGCACGGCGGATGTCGCGTTCCGGGAGGCGGAGGCCCGCCACGCTCCGGTAACCGAGCTGAACCTGCTGGCCAGGGAGCTGGACGCCGCGCTGACTGCGGCGATGCAGGCCACCTACGCGGCCCAGCGCGCCGAGATCGGCCCCCGCGGGTATGAGGACCGGATCTTCTTCCGCAAGGGCAAGGCCAAGCCCGCCGTCCGCGCCATCACCACCGAGGCCGAGCGGCTGCTGACGCTGCGGGAGAACCACCGGCTGAACCACATCCCCGAGGTTCCGCGCGTTCCCGCCGTCTGACCCCTGAGCGGGGCACTCCACCCTCAGCAGTCACCCCCTGTTTCTCCCGGGACGGCGTATGACTACCGTTGGTCATGGGAATGAAACAGAGGGTGATCAGGATCTTCGCATAACGGACCGGAGAATCCTCAATGAACCATCGGGCAAGTTGCTTGCGCATCACCCGATGACGGGGCAAAGTGAGTGTAGGTGGTCTAGGCCACATGGCAGGGGAGCCACAGGCCAGACCTGAAATCTGCTGAGGAACACAGGAGGCACTGGAATGTGCCCGCACAAGCCGCCATGCCCGGATGCTTCGGCTCCGGACCGGGAGGCGGCACACACGGTCGTCAGCCACCCAGAGCAAGGGTGGAGCTTGCTCTGCAACGGCGTGGTCATGTTCGAGGACACCGGCGAATTGCTACCGGACGGCGCGGTCATCGCGCCGCACCGCCCGACCGACCATGGACGCCGCGCCGCCTGAGGCGGCACTGATGAGCACGGGCCCGCCCGCCGGACCGGCTAACACGGACCAGCGAACCCGGGCCAGCTAAGACGGGGTAGCTAAGACGGGGTAGCCAAGACGGGGTAGCAAGCACTGTCAGCCGGCTCGCTGGCCAAGCAGGCCGCCCATCCACTCGCCCGCGGCCCCGCCAATCGTGGCGGGGTCGTTTGACAGGGCGTGCGTCTGCCCGGGAAGCACGATGACCCTGATCCCGTCTCCTGCCTCGGGAACTCCGAAGGGGTCACGCTCGCCATTGAGCACCAGGGTCGGCATCGGCTGCGCGGGGAGCTCACCGGCCCGGCTGCGCTCGGGATGGCCCGGCGGATGCAGGGGGAAGGCGAGCGCTATGACGCCGCGCGCGCCCACGGCATGGGCGGTCCGGCACGCCACCCGTGCCCCGTTGCTCCGCCCGCCGGCGATGACCGGCAGCCCCGGATACCGCCTGCGCAGCGCGGCGACAATCTCCGTCCACGCGGCGTCCTGCTTGTCCGCCGATCCCGGCGCGCGCGCACCGCGCACGACGTAGGGCTGCGTCACCAGGGCCGTGACCGCCCCAACCGCCAGCCCGGCGTCCCTGACGGCGAGCACGTCCGCGCTGTCCGGGGTCCCGCCCGCGCCGTGCGTCAAGACCAGCAGGCAGGCCTGCTCCCCCGCGGGCTGGTCAATGGTGACCCGGGCGGGCCCGGCCGCCGTCTCGATCGTGGTTTCCACGAGGTGACAGGCTATCGCCTCCGACCGAGCAGCCAGAAAACCCCTCGCGCCCGCGCGCCTGGCCCGGTACGGTCGCAAGCGTGCTTCCCGCCGCGGGCCGCCAGGCTGGCCCGGGCGGCCACCCCCGGCAGTTCCCCCGCTGAGAGCAGGTTTCGTCCATGGCATGTCGTATCAGTGAGCTCGTGCTTGGCTGCCGCGATCCCGAGGTGCTTGCGCGGTTCTGGTGCGAGGTCCTGGACTTCGTGGTGCTCGAACGCGACGAGGGTGAGATGATCGAGATCGGGCCGCGCGAGGGGTTCGGCGGCCCGCAGCCGACGATCATCTTCAGCCGCAGGGATGAGCCGGAGCCAGGCAAGTCCCGGCTGCACATCGACGTCAACGCCACCGACCGCGACCAGGACGCCGAGCTCGAGCGCCTCCGCAAGCTCGGGGCGCGCCCGGCCGACATCGGCCAGACCGGCGAGGAGTCCTGGCACGTTCTGGCCGACCCAGAGGGCAATGAGTTCTGCCTGCTCAGGGCACGCCTTAAGTCGCTCTGACGGCTGGGTGCGGGGGCTGGATGACGACCGCCAGGACTAGGGGCGGTGGCTACTTCAGCAGCGGCGCCAGGAACTGGCCGGTGTAGCTCTTGTCGGTGGCGGCGACCTTCTCCGGGGAACCGGTGACGACGACCGTGCCGCCGCCTGAGCCGCCCTCCGGGCCCATGTCGATGATCCAGTCGGCGGTCTTGATCACGTCGAGGTTGTGCTCGATGACGATCACCGTGTTGCCGTTGTCCACCAGCCGGGTGAGGACGCCGAGCAGCTTGCGGATGTCCTCGAAGTGCAGGCCGGTAGTCGGCTCGTCAAGGACGTAGATCGTCCGGCCGGTCGAGCGCCGCTGCAGCTCCGAGGCGAGCTTGACCCGCTGCGCCTCGCCGCCGGACAGCGTGGTGGCGGGCTGGCCGAGCCGGACGTAGCCGAGGCCGACGTCCACCAGGGTCTTCAGGTGCCGGTGGATCGCCGGGACCGCCTCGAAGAACGACGAGGCCTCCTCGATCGGCATGTCCAGCACCTCGGCGATCGACTTGCCCTTGTAGTGCACCTGCAGGGTGTCGGTGTTGTACCGCGCGCCGTGGCAGACCTCGCAGGGGATGTACACGTCCGGCAGGAACTGCATCTCGATCTTGATCGTCCCGTCGCCGGAGCAGGCCTCGCACCGGCCGCCCTTGACGTTGAACGAGAACCGGCCCTGCTGGTAGCCGCGGACCTTGGCCTCGGTGGTGGCGGCGAACAGCTTGCGGATGTGGTCGAAGACGCCGGTGTAGGTGGCGGGGTTGGACCGCGGGGTACGGCCGATCGGCCCCTGGTCGACGTGCACCACCTTGTCCAGGTGCTCGATGCCGGTAACCGTCTTGTGCCGTCCAGGCACGGTCCTGGCATTGTGCAGGTCGCGGGCGAGCACCCGGTACAGGATCTCGTTGACCAGCGTGGACTTGCCCGAGCCCGACACGCCGGTGACGGCGACCAGGCAGCCGAGCGGGAACGCGACGTCCACGCCCTGCAGGTTGTGCTCGGCCGCGCCCTTGACGACGACCTCGCGGCCCCTGGCCGGCTTGCGCCGGGTCGCGGGGACGGTGATCTCCTTGCGCCCGGCCAGGTACGCGCCGGTCAGCGACGTCGGCGAGGTCAGCAGTTCCTCGACTGGCCCGGAGACGACCACGTGGCCGCCGTGCTCGCCCGCACCGGGGCCGATGTCGACGACCCAGTCGGCGGCGCGGATCGTGTCCTCGTCGTGCTCGACCACGATGAGCGTGTTGCCCATGTCGCGCAGTCGCAGCAGCGTGTCGAGCAGTCGCTGGTTGTCCCGCTGGTGCAGCCCGATCGACGGCTCGTCCAGCACGTACAGCACGCCGACCAGGCCCGAGCCGATCTGGGTGGCCAGCCGGATGCGCTGGGCCTCGCCACCGGCGAGGGTGGCGGACGCGCGATCCAGCGAGAGGTAGTCAAGGCCGACGTCGAGCAGGAACCCGAGCCGCGCGTTGACCTCCTTGAGAATGAGCCGGGCAATCTGCTTGTCGCGGTCGGACAGGTCCAGTTGCAGCAGGTTCTTGGCCAGCTCGCCTATCGGCTGGGCGCACAGCGCCGAGATCGACTTGCCGTCGATGGTGACGCCGAGCGAGACCGGCTTGAGCCGCGCGCCCTTGCACGAGGGGCAGGGCACCTCGCGCATGAAGCCGGCGAACTTCTCCCGGCTCGAGTCGGACTCCGCCTCGGCGTGCCGCCGCTCGACGTAGGCGATCGCGCCCTCGAAGTTGGTGTAGTACGAGCGCTCCCGGTTGTACTTGCTCTTGAACCGGACGTGGACCTGGGTGTCGTGGCCCCTGAGCAGCGCGTTCTGCGCCTTCTTCGGCAGCCGGTCCCAGGGGGTGTCCAGCCGGAAGCCGATCGTCTCGGCCAGCGCCTCGATCAGCCGGTCGAAGTAGTCGCTGACATGGCCGCCGGCCCACGGGGCGAGCGCCCCCTCGGCCAGCGACTTGCTTCCGTCGGGGACGATGAGCTCGGGGTCCACCTCCAGCCGGGTGCCCAGGCCGGTGCAGTCCGGGCAGGCCCCCCACGGAGAGTTGAACGAGAACGACCGCGGCTCGAGCTCGTCGAACGACAGGTCGTCATACAGGCAGGCCAGGTGCTCGGAGTACATCCGCTCCCGGTGCGGGTCGGTCTCAGGCAGGTCGACGAAGTCGAGGATGATGACGCCGCCCGCCAGGCCCAGGGCGGTCTCGACCGAGTCGGTCAGGCGCCGCCGGGCGGAGTCCTTGACCGCCAGCCGGTCGACGATGACCTCGATGTCATGCTTCTCGTACTTCTTCAGCGCGGGCAGCGTGCCCTTGTCCCCGGTCACCTCGTCGAGCCTGATAACGGTGCCGTCGACCCGCGCCCGGGAGTAGCCCTTGGCCTGCAGCTCCTTGAGCAGCTCGCCGTACTCGCCCTTGCGGCCGCGGACGACCGGGGCCAGCACCTGGAACCGGGTGCCCTCCGCCAGCTCCATCACCCGGTCGACGATCTGCTGCGGGGTCTGCCTGGCGATCGGCCGGCCGCACAGCGGGCAGTGCGGCTTGCCGACCCGCGCGTAGAGCAGCCGCAGGTAGTCGTAGACCTCGGTGATCGTGCCTACCGTCGACCTGGGGTTGCGGCTGGCCGCCTTCTGGTCGATCGACACCGCCGGGGAAAGCCCGTCGATGAAGTCAACGTCGGGCTTGTCCATCTGGCCGAGGAACTGCCGGGCGTAGGCCGACAGCGATTCCACGTACCGGCGCTGGCCCTCGGCGAAGATCGTGTCGAACGCGAGGCTGGACTTGCCCGATCCAGAAAGCCCGGTGAACACGATCATGGCGTCACGCGGCAGGTCGAGCGACACGTCCTTGAGGTTGTGCTCTCGTGCGCCGCGAACGACAAGCCGGTCAGCCACTACGCGCTCTTCTCTGCTTCAGTCTTCGGAAGGGGGCCACCGCCATGGTAGCGAGTTGATCAGACATTCGAGTGATGTCATGCGAACGAACCCGCCCGGCAGGTGGATTATTCCCCCGGCCGGCGCTGGTCCCCCGCTGGGCCAGCCACCTTTCCAGGGTACGTCAGGCGGGCCGCGGGGAAACGCTAGACGACGTGCACCGCCTCGGCATGGCTCACGTCCCACATCCACAGGTCGGGGCCGGGGTCGGTGAGCGTTCCGCAGCGGTAGCGCAGCAGGTCACGCTGCTCGGTGACGCTAAGCTCGGCGGGCACGTGTCGTGGGGCGCGGAATGCGGCGTCCACGTTGTAGTAGGCCTCGCCGTCAATGTAGTAGTCGCGGCGAAAGTCGGTCCGCCACTGGGAGTTCGGGCCCCACCCGCGAGACTCGTCCACCCCGACCCGGTTTCGCCGCCACCAGGCCCAGTACATGGGCGACCGCGCGGCGACCTGGGGGTCGAGCCACCGGGCACCGGCCCGCACCGTGACCCCGGCCCGCGCCAGCAGCAGCGAGCCCACGAGGAAGCCGGGCCACTGCTCGCCGACCAGCACGGGCGGCTCGTCCGGGTCGTCCGCCGCCTGCACCGCGACGATCTCGTGAAAGAACGGGTGAAAGGCTTCCTCCGTAATTTCCACCCCGCCAATTCCCCGGCAGAACGTACCGAATGCGCTCTCCTCAGGAAGCCTCCCGGTCCAGCCGGGCGCCTCAGCCTGCCCCGGCTGCTCGGGCACTTGCTGGAATGGGGCGATCAGCACGTCGAGCACCCGGGTCAGCGCGTACAGCGCCTGCAAGGGAGTGTAATTATCGTGGTCGTTCGGTATGGGGATGTTCATGGCACCCGCCCGCCCGATCTGGCGCAGGTCCGCGATCGACCGGGGATTCGCCTCGACCCATGGCAGGAGGACGTCGTCTGCCCAGGCTTCGCCGCCGTAGCCGAGTAGCTCCTGGTACAAGGCTCGCCACGGCACGTAACGGAAGCGCAGCGCTATCCCCATAGGTGATTAGGCGGGATCATGGGCCTTTAGTGTGCCACCGATCGCGCCTGCCCGCACGCAAATCATGTTAACCTCCGGTAATGACGTTACCGCGCCGGGCGTGCCGGCGCGGCGGCGGGGCTACCCTCGATCCGTGAGGCATAACCCGTCCACCGTCGTCGTCCTGGCGGGACATCCCGGCGCTGGCCTGCTTAGCGTAATCGGCCGGCTGATGAACGTGGTGGTCGTCCGGCCGGGCGACAATGAGGACGCCGCGTCCACCCTGCGCAGGGCGGCCGGGATCTCTTCGCCCTATGTGCTGGTCGCGGCCGAGTGGCAGTCGATGTGGCAGATCACCGACGCTCCCCGCGGCACCGAGGCGTTCGAGCTGCGGGCTGGGGAGGTCCTGGCGTCCTGGCGGGCCGGTCAGCTCGAGCTGCCCGACTACTACCTGGTGCTGGCGGAGCAGTCGCCGCCGCGGCCCGACTTTTACCTCGGGCCGCTGCGCGCGCTGCGGCCGCACCGGGTCGCGGTGGTCACCGCCAGCGAGACGTCCGAGCAGGCGACCGGCGTCCTGACCGCGCTCGGGTCGCTGCGGCACGGCCGCTGGTGGCCGCCGCTGCCCGAGGTCATCGACTCCGCGCGCGGCTTCTACCCCGGCTCGCTCGCCGAGACGCCCGAGGGCGCGTCCGTCCCGCTGCTCGGCTAGCGCCCCTTCCTCGCGCCCGCGCTCGGGGTCACCGTGCGGACCTGCGGTGGCTGGTGGCCCGCCGCGGCGAGCTCGGCCACCACGGCCGCGGTGAGCGCCGGCCCCTGGCCCGCGGCGATCAGGGCGATCGCCGCGCCGCCGAAGCCGCCGCCGGTCATGCGCGCGCCGAGGGCGCCCTGCCGCAGCGCCACCTGCACGGCGAGGTCGAGCGCCGCGGTGGTGATCTCGAAGTCGTCGCGCATCGACGCGTGCGACAAGGTGAGCAGGCGGCCGACCTCCGGCATGTCGCCGGCCTCCAGCGCCGCCACGGCCCGGGCGACTCGCTCGTTCTCGGTGATCACGTGCCTGGCGCGGCGGAACGTCTCGTCGTCGAGCGCCCGGGCGGCCCGGGGCAGGTCGTCCGGGCCGAGGTCACGCAGCGCCCGCACGCCAAGCAGCGTGGCGGCCAGCTCGCAGGAGGCCCGGCGGGCCGCGTACCCGCCGGCGGCGTGCGAGTGCCGCTCCCCCGTGTCGATGAGGACCAGCTCGAGACCCGCCTCTTCCAGCCGGAGCGGCACGACCCTGGTCTCCTCGGTGCGGCAGTCGAGGAACACCGCCGCCCCGGGCTGGCCGAGCAGCGAGGCGTAGTGGTCCATGATGCCGGTCGGCGCGCCGACGATCTCGTTCTCGGCCCGCTGCCCCGCGTGGGCCAGCTGCGCCGGGCTGAGGCCGAGATCCCACACGTCGTTCAGCGCGCAGGCGACCGACATCTCCAGCGCGGCCGAGGAGGACAGCCCGCCACCGGGAGGGACGTCGGACGAGATCGTGAGGGTCGTGCCGAGCTGGCGGGCTCGTTCGGCAAAAGGGGACAGGGCCCAGGCCACTCCGAGCGGGTAGGCGGCCCACCCGCGGACCGCCCCCGGGCCGATCTCGGCCAGCCGGGCACGGGCCGGGCCAGGGAACTCGGCCGAGACGGCCTCGATGGCGTCCCCGTCGGTCGGGGTCGCCCTGACGGTGGCGCGCTCGGCGATCGCGAACGGCAGGACCAGGCCCTCGTTGTAGTCGGTGTGCTCGCCAATCAGGTTGGCCCGGCCAGGAGCGGACCACGTCACCGCGCCGCCCCGCGCCTCCTTCACCGGACCTCCCGCAGGCTTCACAGGACCTCCCGCAGGCGGGCGGCGGCGGCCTCGGGGACGATGTCGCCGATGAAGGCGCCCATGCCCGTCTCGGAGCCGGCGGTGTACTTGAGCTTGTCTTGCGCCCTTCGGGGCGAGGTGACCTGGAGCATCAGCCGGATGTCGGCGCGGCCCTGGTGGACCGGGGCCTGGTGCCAGGCGGCGATGTAGGGCGTGGGGGTGTCGTAGAGGCGGTCCAGGGCGCCGACGATCCTCGGGTACAGCACCGCGATCTCCGCGCGCTCCTCGCTGGTGGTGGCGGCGAGGTCGGGGACCTGCCGGCGGGCCAGCATGTGCACCTCGATGGGCCATCGCGCCGCGAACGGCACGAAGACCGTGAAGTGCTCGGTCTCAAGGAGCTTGCGCTCGGACTTGCGCTCGAAGTCGAGGATGTCCTGCATGAGGCCGGGACCGTAGTGGCCCACGGAGGCGAGCAGGCTTCGCGTCCTGGGGGTCACGTAGGGGTAGGCGTAGATCTGGCCGTGCGGATGGTGCAGGGTCACGCCGATTTCCCTGCCGCGGTTCTCGAACGGGTACACCTGCTGGATGCCGGGCAGCGCGGACAGGGCGGCGGTCCGGTCGGCCCACGCCTCGACAACGGTACGGGCCCGGCTGCGGCTGAAGTCGGCCCAGGAGCCACTGCGCTGCGGGCCGAAGCAGACCACCTCGCAGCGGCCGTACCCGGGCAGCTCGCGGCCGACGCCGATGGCCGTGAGCTCGCCACGGGCCTCGTCGGGATCGCCGCGCGGCATGTCCTGCGGCAGGCCAGGGCCAAAGGACGGGGACTTGTTCTCGAAGACGGCGACGTCGTAGCCGTCCGGGATCTCGGTGGGGTACCCCGGCGTGGAGGGCGCCAGGGGGTCAAGCTCGGCGGGCGGCAGGAAGGCGCGGTTCTGGCGGGCGGCGGCGATGGAGATCCACTCGCCGGTCAGGGGGTCCTGGCGCAGGACCGGGGTGTCCGGCCTCGGCTGCGGCGTCCTGGTATCGGCGTTGCGGTGCGGGCTGAGCGTGGTGTCAGCGTCGTCGAAGTAGATGAGCTCGCGACCGTCGCTCATCCGCGTGACGCGCTTGACGATGTCCGGCATCGGGGGGCGCACTCCTGGTTATGGGTTGCTCGATGTGTCGGGACTAGCCTGCCCTGAACTCGGCGATCATGGGAAGCCGACGGCGCGGTCGCCGCACATCGTTAACGATTGTTCTTCACCTCCGGGTCGAGCAGGTCGCGCTCGCGCAGGTACTCGCGCAGCGGGTAGCTGTCACCGATGCCCCAGTAGGACAGCGCGTCCTTGCCGCCGCCGAGCAGCTGCCGCTGGATCGGGGTCAGCTCGGCCCACCACGGGTGCTCGGGGGTGATGACCCGGTCCTCGTGGGGAGCGATCCAGCGGAAGGTCCAGCCGATGAACAGGCAGCGGCGCACGATATCGGAGTAGTTGTCCGAGCGGCCGTGGTAGAGGCGCCGGTCGAAGAGCACGACGTCGCCCGGGCTGGCGCAGACCTCGATCGCCCCCTGGGGCTGCTCGAAGTCGGCGCTCAGGTCCTGGGGCCGCGCCAGCCGGCTCGTCCGGTGCGAGCCGGGGACGCACATGAAGTTGCCCCGGCCCGGCTGGGAGAGGTCTGACAGGTAGAAGGCGGTGCGGATCGACAGCAGCGGGCGGATCGGCTCGGTCTCGATCTCCAGGTTCTGCCGGCCTCCGTCCTGGTGCCAGCGCCAGGTCTTGCGCGTGCCTGGCGGGACGGGCGGATGGACGTCGATGTGGTGGTGGTAGGCGTGGATGTTCCAGCCGAGGATGCCCCAGACCAGCGGGAAGACGCTCGGCAGCTCGAGCAGCTCGAGGAATGCCCGGTCCCGGTGCAAGAAGCCCATGAGGTGCATGCTCTGGTCCTGGTGGTGCAGCAGGCCACGGGCCTTCTGCTGCGCGTAGACCCGGTCTTGCGCCACGATCAGCCGCTCGAGCAGTCCCGGCTCAATCGCGTCCCTGATGATGAGGTAGCCGTCGCGGTCGAAGTCGGCTCGCTGCCGGCTGGTGATCCGGATACCGTCGTAGGGCAGCGCCGCATGCTGGCCGGCCCTGGCCCGTGCTCTCGGCTCGCCCATCATTTTGGGCATGGGGATCGTGCCTCCTTGGCTGGGGGAACTTGCAGGCCACGCGGTTAGCGGGTAAAGGTGGCGCTTCCCGGGACGGGTTAAGGAGCTGGGTGTCCGCCCGTGGTCGGTTAGCCAGCTTCCTGTGAAGCTCTCACGCTTAAGAGATGCGTGAGGCCCGGTGCGCGGTTGTCGTGAATGCGGCATTTCCTGTGCGTTACCGGCATTTCACGACTGGTCACTGCCGTTCGGCTGCCGCTCGGCTGACCCGCGGCCGCCGGTCGCGCCGGGAATGTCAGACCCCGTTGGCATGATGGCCTGTGCGACGGGTGCCCACACCGCCACCCGCGACGCGGCCCGGCCAGGCACGGGGCCTCTGGCCGGGCCGCTCTACCTGGGCAGCGTCCAGCGGGCTACATTCGTGCCGTGACGTACACCGGAGAAGTGACAGTCGGCGGCCCGGCCGACACACGGGAGATCGACGGCATCACGCTGGCGAAGGTTGCCGTCGGCCCGATGGACAACAACGCCTACCTGCTGCGGGACAACTCCACGGGGCAGGCACTGCTGATCGACGCGGCCGCCGAGCCGGCCCGGTTGCTCGACCTGATCGGCAGCACCCCGGTAGAGAAGATCGTGACCACCCACCAGCACTGGGACCACTGGGGGGCACTCGCCGAGGTGAAGGCGGCTACCGGCGCGGTCACCGTGGCGCACCCGCTGGACGCTCCCGGCATCCCGGTCACCTCAGACGAGCTTGTCGATGACGCCTGCGTGGTCCGCTTCGGCGGCGTGGAACTGCAGGCCATCCACCTCACCGGCCACACCCCCGGCAGCATCGCCCTGCTGCTGCGAGCCAGCGACCGGCCGCACTTGTTCACCGGTGACTGCCTGTTCCCCGGCGGCGTCGGCAACACCCAGAAGGACGCGTCCCGGTTCTCCTCGCTGCTCGACGGCGTGCAGGCCAAGCTCTTCGGCCAGCTGCCCGACGAGACCTGGGTCTACCCCGGTCACGGCAAGGACACCACCCTCGGCGTCGAGCGCCCCCACCTCGAGGAATGGCGCGCCCGCGGCTGGTAAGCGGCGTCAGGGAAGGCCTGGGCTTGGTCGTCGTTGCCGGTGCGAGGTGTGACGCGGAACTGACTGTCCCGCTGTCCCAGGCCTGTCTCCCGGTTCACGTCCACCAGAACCGGGGCCAAGGCTCGTCAGTTGATGTCGAGCTCGTTGCCCTCGGGGTCCTTCATTCCCCCGGCGTAGTGATCGAGGCTGCCATCGCCCAGGGGGCCGGTGATCGTGGCGCCGGGCGGGCAGCCGCGGGCGCCTGTTGGCTAGCCCGGGTCGCCGGGCTCCTGCCAGGAGCGCCACAAGGCGGCGTAGCCGGCGCCGGCGGCGAGCAGCTCCTCGTGGGTGCCGAGCTCGGCGACCTTCCCGGCGTCGAGGACGGCGACCCGGTCGGCGTCGCGCGCGGTGTGCAGGCGGTGCACGATCGCGATCACGGTGCGGCCCCGGGTGACAGCGGCAAGGGACCGCTCCAGGTGCCGTGCCTCCCCGGGGGCCAAGAGGG
>Ga0335075_10000603_pt1 | contig 62115 bp, 59 predicted proteins | sample Lox_Sample_24_FD_206723 | JGI IMG/M metagenome (GOLD analysis project Ga0335075, IMG submission 206723) | Soil microbial communities from Loxahatchee National Wildlife Refuge, Florida, United States - Lox_Sample_2.4 | ecosystem: Environmental > Terrestrial > Soil > Wetlands | place: USA...
AACGCGGTCAGGAAATCCTCGATATGGGTTCGGCCTTCGCGCGCGCGCACCGCCGCCACCGCCTCGGCGCCGCGGCCCTGGGCCTGCAGCCGGACCAGCCGGTCGATCGTCGCGACATAGGATTGGAGCCGCGTTTCGACCCGGGCAAGGTTCGCCCGCTGGACCGCATTGTCCGCGGTCAGGCTCTGGAGCCGGCGCAGCAGCAGGCGGCTCTGCGTGCGGCCGCGGAAATAGGGAGCGAGGAAGTCGCGGTCGTTGGTGAGCAGATAACCGCGCTCGCCCCGCATGGCCTCGTTCACCGCGGTCTCCAGCCGGCCGGTGACGAGCAGGACGTTGCGCGAATGGCGCTGCCAGCGCTCGGCCTCGCGGCCCTGCTCGGTGACGCGGAAGGCGTTCACGATGATCAGGGTGAACAGGGCCGCGATGGCGATCAGCGCACAGAGGCTGATCAGGCGCCTGCGGCCCGCTTTCTTCCTGAGGACAACGGCTCGGTCGAGCAAAGCAGGGCTCCTGCTGCAACGCCGCCCAGTCTAGGTTTTCGTCGTAAACAGAAGGTAACCAGGGCCTATCGCATCGGCCGAACGCGCTCGCGGCGGGGCGAACGGAGCCTTGTCAGAACATGAAATCGGCGGCGACGAGCGCGGTGGCGCTGGTGACGAGCGAGAAATCGGCGGCGCCGTCGCCGTTCGTGTCGGCCATGATCTGGGAGAGGCCGCCTCTGACCTCGTAGCGCAATTCGCCGGCCTGGCCGCTGAACGCCGCCGTGCCGATGAAGCTGAAATCGTCATGCCCGGCATTGCCCGCGATCGCGTCGATCCCGGACAGGTCGATCCGGTCCTCGCCCGACGCGAAGTCGCCGATGATATCGGGCAGCGACTTCCGCCCGTCCGAGCGGAGCGCGGTCCGGCTGTCGGCGGCGCGGGTGAAGACGAAGATATCGGCGCCGGCGCCGCCGAACAGTTCGTCATGACCGAGGCCGCCGAGCAGGCGGTCATTGCCCGCGCCGCCCTCCAGCCGGTCGTCGCCGGCGAACCCGTTCAGCAGGTCGTTGCCGCCGCCGCCCTGGAGCGCGTCGGCATGGGCCGAGCCGGCGAGCTGTCGGCCGGGCTCCGGCACGAACGCGACCTTGCGGACGAAGCTGGCCGTGTCGGTATTGCCGTCGGTGTTGCTGCCGCCGTCGACCAGGGTGAAGGTCACCGCGCGCACGCCCGTGGCCGGATTGGCGGCGGTGGAGGAAATGCGGACGGCCTCGGTCAGCAGCTCGACCGTCTTGTCGACCGCGCTCGCATTGAAGCTGATCGCCAGGCTGGTCGCGGTGCTGGCGAGGGTGCCGACCATGACGCCGTTGACCAGCACCTGGTTGCCGAAAAGCGCGATGCTCTCGCCGGCCGCGCTGGACAAAGCGAGGGACAGCTGGTCGCCGGCGAGGATGCCGGCGGTGAGCGCGACGGTCAGGCTGCCGCCGCCATAATTGTCGCCGGTAAGATCGGAGACGCTGATCGTGGGGACGATCTGCACGGCCGGGCCGCCAATGGCGTAACGGGGCGCCCCGGTCAGTGTCGCCATATAGGTCTCGGCCCTGCCATTATTGTCGAGCGGGACCAGCATGTCGCTATAATAGCCGACCCGCGATCCGTCCGGCGAGAAGACGGCATTCTCGCTGCCGGTCCCGTTCTGCTCGCCGGTCTCGCGCCGGGCCAGGAGCAGGATCTCGCCCGTCAGCAGGTCCTTCACGAAGACGTCGAGGAACTGGTTCTTGTCGTTCGGGTCCATCTCGGCGCCGGCGGTGAAGGCCACCTTTGTCCCGTCGGCGGAGATGACCGGCCGATAGCCGCCGACCAGCGCGCCCGCGGCGTTGACCGAGACCGCGGTGATGGCGCCGGTCGCCAGATCCTTGACGAAGATATCGGAAACGCCGTTGCTGTCGCCGGCGACCATATTCCTGGCGGTGCTGGCGAAGACGATCCGGCTGCCGTCGGCGGAGAAGCGGGCGTCCTCGCAATGGAAGTTTGCGGGCTCGCCCGCGCCGTTGGTCGAGACCAGGCTGACCTCGCCGGACGCCAGATCCCTGAGGTACAAGGCGAAATAACCGGTCGACGTGTCGTAGGCGCGATAGAGGAGCTTGGTGCCGTCCGGCGAGAATTGCGGCTCGGGCTTGTCGACGCCTTCCGCGAAGCTGCGCGGGGCCGCGATGTTGAGCGCGCCGGTGAGGAGATCCTTGAGATAGACCGCCGCCGCGGCTCCGTCGTGGAAGGCGAAGGCCATTTTCGTGCCGTCGGGGCTGAACACGGGCTCGCCGATGCCGACCGAGGCGGAGCTTCTGTCCGCCAGCTCGAACTGGGAGCCGTCGCTGTTGGTCGACACCCGCGTGATCGCGCCGGTCGCCAGATCCTTGATGAAGATGTCGGCCAAGTGGTTGGTGTCGCCCGCCACCAGATCGCTCGAGCCGCTAATGAAGGCGATCTTGCCGCCGCCGGGCAGGAAGACCGGATGGCTGCTCAGGCCGTTGCCGAACTTGCCGGCCGCGTCGGTCGAGACCGGGGTGACGGCGCCGGTCTGGAGGTTCTTGACGAACACGTCGAACCAGCTGTTGGTGTCGCCCGGCGCGAAGTTGGTCGCCATGCTGACGAAGGCGGCGTGCAAGCCGTCCGGCGAGAAGGCGATGGCGACGCTGTCGCCGTCCCCCTGCTGGCCGTCGGCGCCGACCGAGACGCGCGTGTTGATATAGTCCGGCGCCTTGAAGAAGGGGGGCTGGTTCGCGGCGGCCTGCGGGCCGGGGGCTGGCGCGTCCGCCCGTCCGGGGCCGGCGGCCAGCGCGCGCGGCACGTGCCAGTCGCCTCCCTGGCCGGCCATTTGCTCGGCGGTCACGGTCTTTCCCGACCGGTTCGCCCGTCCGCCCGCCATCGGCAATACCCCGCCTAAATCCAGCCTGTCCGCCCAACAATTCGTCCGGCGCGGATCATGCTAAGTCAAGAAAAACACTTCGATAATGCTAGTCCGTCGGCGGTGGCCGATCAAGCGGCCAAATAGAGCGCCTCCGGTCTCCGCATTTCCCCATTGCGGCAGATTACACCTTTAGCTCTCCCCCGAACGATCCTAAGGCGCCTCCATGCTGAAGAAGACCGAAGGGCCCGACCGCGACGCGCTGCGTCTGATCGACGACCGGCTGCGTTGGTTGTCGTCCTGGACCATTCACAACGCCAACCATTTGCGCGAGAGCGCGGACGGGCTGAAGGTGGGCGGACACCAGGCGAGCTGCGCGTCGATGACCGCGATCATGGCGGCGCTCTATTTCCACGCGCTCGGGCCGAACGACAAGGTGGCGGTGAAGCCCCATGCCGGGCCGGTGCTGCACGCGGCGCACTATCTGCTGGGCTCGCAGACCAGGGCGCAGCTGGAGGCGTTCCGCGGCTATGGCGGCATGCAGAGCTATCCCAGCCGGACCAAGGACCGGATCCCGGTCGACTTCTCGACGGGCTCGGTGGGCCTCGGCGTCGCGATCACCGCCTTCGCCAGCCTGGTGCAGGATTATCTGATCGCGCACGGCAGGATGGCGGCGGGAGAGGCAGGCCGGATGGTCGCGCTGATGGGCGATGCCGAGCTGGACGAGGGCAATATCTACGAATGCCTGATCGAGGCCGCCAAGCACGACATCCGCAATTGCTGGTGGATCGTCGACTATAACCGGCAGAGCCTCGACGCCACGACGGCGGACCGGATGTTCAGCCGCTTCGACGAGATTTTCGCGAGCTGCGGCTGGCGGGTGGTGACCCTCAAATATGGCCGGCTGCAGGAAGCGGCGTTCAGGGAGAAAGGCGGGGCGAAGCTACGCGACTGGATCGATCAATGCCCGAACGCCGATTATGCGGCTTTGACCTATCTGGGCGGCGCGGCCTGGCGGGAACGGCTGGCGAGGGACCTGGGCAAGGCCATCCAGCCGATCCTCGAGGCGCGCAGCGATGCCGAGCTCGGCGCGCTGATGACCAATCTGGGCGGGCATGACATCGACGCGCTGGTCGACGCCTTCGACGCGGCGATGGACGACGCGCCGACCCTGTTCATCGCCTACACGATCAAGGGCAAGGGGCTGCCCTTCGCCGGCCACAAGGACAATCATGCCGGGCTGATGAATCCCGGCCAGATCGCCGCCCTGCGCGAGGCGATGGGGATCGCGGAAGGGCAGGAATGGGAACCCTGGGCCGGGCTCGGCGGCAACAGCGCCGAGGCGGCGAAGGCGCAGATCGCGCAGAGCCGGATCGTCCGGGAGAAGAGGGCGCGGCCCTGGAATGTGGCCGAGGTCCCCGCCATCGCCGCGCCGGCGGGCGTGGAGCAGTCCACTCAGGCGGCGTTCGGCAAGATATTGCTGGACCTCGCCAAGACGGGCGGGCCGCTGGCCGACCGGATCGTGACCACCTCGCCGGACGTCACCGTCTCCACAAATCTCGGCGCCTGGGTGAACCAGCGCGGCCTGTTCCGGCGGCAGGACCTGCCGGACGTGTTCGCGGCGGCGAAGATCCCCTCGGCGCAGAAATGGGGCGGGCACGATGCCGGCCAGCATATCGAGCTGGGCATCGCGGAGAACAATCTGTTCCTGATGCTGGCGGCCCTGGGCCTGGCCGGCGACCTGTTCGGCGAGCGGCTCTTCCCGGTCGGCACGGTCTACGATCCGTTCATCGCCCGCGGCCTCGATGCGCTCAATTATGCCTGCTACCAGGATGCGCGCTTCATGCTGGTGGCGACGCCCTCGGGGGTGACGCTCGGGCCGGAGGGCGGCGCCCACCAGTCGATCAACCCGCCGCTCATCGCCATGGGCCAGCCGGGCCTGCGCCATTACGAGCCCGCCTTCGTCGACGAGCTCGCGGCGATGATGGAGGAGGGCTTCCGCCTGATGCAGGCGGAGGAGGGCGAAAGCCTCTATTTGCGCCTCACCACGCGCAGCATCGCGCAGGTGGCGCGCGAGGACGAAAGCTGGAAGGCGGGGGCCCTGGCCGGCGGCTACTGGCTGCGCGCGCCGGCGAAGGGCGCCGAGGCGGCCCTGGTCTATAGCGGCGCGATCGCGCCGGAGGCGCTGGCGGCCTGGGAGGCGCTGAAGGAGGACGTGCCCGGGCTCGGCCTGCTCGCCATCACCTCGCCGGACCTGCTGCACCGCGGCTGGAGCGCACGGCGTTCGGGGCGCTGGACGGGGCAGGGCGCCGCGCCCAGCCATGTCGAGCAATTGCTGGCGCCGCTGTCGCGCGCCGCCGGCCTGGTGACGCTCATCGACGGCTCGCCCGCCTCGCTCTCCTGGCTGGGCGGGGTCGCCGGGCATCGGGTCAGCCCGCTCGGCATCGACCGGTTCGGCCAGACGGGCAATCTCGCGGACCTCTATCGCGCCTACCGGCTCGACGTGGACGCCGTGGTCGAGGCGGCGGCGGAATTGTTCCTGGACTGACGGCTACTGACCCGGCGTCGGCTCCACGCGGGGCGGGGCGGGCAGGATCACCGCATTGCCTTCCGGGATCAGCGGCTCGGGGCCCGGCGGGACGGGCTGCGGCTCGGGCGCGATCCCGTTCGCGCCCGGCTCCGCCTCATTGACGTCGCGGCGGTCCGCCTGGGAGAGCGGGACCGGCGGCGCGGCGGGCGCCGGGCGGCTGCCGATCGCCTCGGTCATGAAGGCGCGCCAGATCCGCGCCGGCGCGCCGCCGCCCGAAGTGCCGGGGAGCGGGCTGTTGTCGTCATTGCCGATCCACACGCCGACGACGAGATCGCCGGCAAAGCCGACGAAGACGGCGTCGCGATAGTCGCTGGTCGTGCCGGTCTTGCCGAAGGTCGGCACGGAGAGGTTGGCGGCGCGGCCGGTGCCGCCCGCCACCACCGCGTGCAGCACGTCACGGAGCATCGGCATATGCGGGTCGCGGCGGAAGGCGGAGGCGGACGGCGCGTCCTCGGGCAGGCCGTAGGGGCGGATCGGGAAGCGGCCCGAAGCGATGCCGGCATAAGCCGCGGTCAGCTCCAGCAGGGTGACGTTGTTGACGCCGAGCGGCAGGCTGGGATCGGCGCGCAGCGGCGTGGTGATGCCGAGATCGCGGGCGGCGCGGATCACCTCGTCGCGGCCGACCCGTTCCGAGACCTGCACCGCGACGCTGTTGCTGGAAAGCGCGACCGCCTGCCGGAGCGTGATCGCGCCGCGATACTGGCCGTCATAATTGCGCGGCGACCAGTCGCCGAGCCGCAGGGGCGCGTCGTTGACCATCGACTCCGGACGGTAGCCGGCGCGGAAGGCGGCGAGATAGACGAAGGGCTTGAAGGCCGAGCCGGGCTGGCGCCGCGCCTGGGTGGCGCGGTTGAACGGGCTTTCCGCATAATCGCGCCCGCCGACCATGGCGACGACGCGGCCGTCGAGCCGCATCGCGACCAGGGCGGCCTGGGTGCGGCCGAGGCCGGCGCGGCGCACGGCGCGGACCGCGGCGCGCTGCAGATCGCCCTCCAGGGTGGTGCGGATGCGGCGGTTGCCATAGTCCTCGTCCGAGCCGTCGCTGGCCTCGCGCATCACCCAATCCGCGAAATAGGTGCCGGTCGGCGTGTCGTCGCGCGGGCCGAGGCGGACCCGGGCCGGGCGGACGGCATCGCGCTGGGCATCGGTGATGAAGCCGTTCTCCACCATCGCGTTGAGCACGAGGCCGGCGCGGCGCTGGGCGGCCGCCAGGTTGGTGGTCGGCGCGAGCCGGCTGGGGATGTTCACCACGCCGGCGAGCATCGCGGCCTGGGCGAGGGTCAGATCCTCCGGCGCGACGTTGAAATAATGGCGGGCGGCGGCGCGCAGGCCGTACACATTGTCGCCGAAATAGACGTTGGAGAGATAGCGGCTGAGGATCTCGTTCTTGGTCAGCCGCGCCTCCAGCCAGAGCGCGATGAACGCCTCCTGCGCCTTGCGCGTCCAGGTCCGGTCCGGGCTGAGGAAGCTGGTCTTGGCGAGCTGCTGGGTGATCGTGCTGCCGCCCTGCAGGCCGCTCGACGTGCGGTTGCGGAAGAAGGCGCGGCCGATCCCCCAGGGATCGATCCCGCTATGATAATAAAAGCGCCGGTCCTCGATCGCGACGAAGGCGAGGCCGACATGGGGCGGCAGCTGGGTAACGTCCACCGCGTCGCCGATATTGGCGCCGCGCCGCGCGATCGGCTCGCCCTCGGCGGACAGGATGGTGAGGCTCGGCGCCTCCAGCTTCGGGCTGAGCGAGCGCGAGAGCGGCGCCGTGAAGAACAGCACGGCGATGATCAGGAAGAGCAGCAGGAAGAACAGCTTGATCCCGCGTTTCAGCATCCGGACGCGGCGGGCGCGCTTGGTGCCGGGCGGCGGCGGGCCCTCGATGCTGCCCTGGTCCCCGATGGCCTCAGCGGTCATGTCATCCTGTCAGCATGTTTTCAGCGCGCCAGCAAGCGCTCCGGTGCGATTTGCGCCGGGTCCACGTCCGGGAAGGGCCAGGGCGAATCGGTGACGAGGGCCTCCACCGCCTCGGCCATGGCCGGGCCGGTCTGCAGCCCGTAGCCGCCCTGGCCGCAAAGCCAGAAGAAGCCCGGCGCGTCCGGCGCGAAGCCGGCGGTCGGCGTGCGGTCCGGCGTGAAGGTCCTGAGGCCGGCCCAGCGATGGGCGATGCGGCTGACCTTCACGTTCGTGTAATGCTCCAGCCGGTCGGCGGCCAAAGCGATGTCGTAATCGTCGGGCTGGGCGTCGCAGGGATCGTCGGCGACCTCGTCGACCGGCGAGACCAGCAGGCGGCCCGCTTCCTCAAGCATGTAGAAGTCACCGGAGACGCTGTGCACGAAGGGCCAGCCAGCCATGGGCAGGCCGGGATCGACGGTGATGATCGTGCGGCGCTTGGGTTCGAGGCCGAGCGGCGTCACGCCGGCCATGGCCGCGATCCGGTCGCACCAGGCGCCGGCGGCGTCGATCAGGATCGGGGCGGAGACCGCATCGTCCACCACCCAGGCCTCGCCGCGCCGCTCGAGCTTGGCGACACGCCGGCCGAGCCGGAGCTCGCCGCCACGGGCGCGGACCTGCCGCGCATAGGATTGGAGCAGGGCGTCGGCGTCGAGCTTCAGGCCGGTCGGATCGAGGATGCCGCGCACCGCCGCGCCGGGGCCGGTCTTCAGCACCGGGCAGAGCGCGGCGAGGGCGCCGGCGTCGAGCGGCTCGAGCGTGGCGACATGGCCGGCCATATTCTCGGCCAGCGCGTCGAGCAGCGGCAGCTGCTCCTCCTCGGCGAAATAGAGGGACGGGGAGAGCCAGGCGACCGGCGTCTCGCAAAAACCCTCGGGCTGGTTCTCGAAGAGCGGGCGGCTGTGCCGGGTCAGCGCGCGCACCGCCGCATTGCCGATTCCGTAATGGGAGAAGGAGACGCTGCGCCCGGAGCTGTGATAGCCGAGCGCCTCCTCGGCCTCGAGCACGATGACCTTGCCATGCGCGGCGAGCCGCGCCGCCGCCGAGAGCCCGGCGATGCCGCCGCCGATGATGATGAAGTCCGCGCCGTCCATGGCGCGATGCGCTAGCCGATCCGGCGCAGTCCCTCAATGCGTGGCCAGTCGCGCGCGAACTGCTCGACCGGACGGCCCATCAGCGCCGCGACGATCCGCTCGGCGGCGTGGCCGTCGCCATAGAGCTGGGAGCGGGTCGCCGGGGCGGGCGGCGCGTCGAGCAGGCCGTGCGCGGCGTGGAGGATGCGGGCCGGGTCCGTGCCGACGCGCAGGGCGGCGCCGGCCTCGACCCCCTCCGGCCGTTCGGTCGCGTCGCGCAGGACCAGCACGGGCCTGCCCAGCGCGACCGCTTCCTCCTGCACGCCCCCGCTGTCGGTGAGGATGAGGCTGGCGCGTTCCATCAGGCGCACGAAGCAGGGGAGGTCGAGCGGGGGCAGCAGGCGGATGCGCGGGCGCCCGCCGAGCGCCTTCTCCGCCGCCATGCGCAGGCCGGGATTGGGATGGAGCGGGAACAGGATCTGCAGATCCTCGCGCGCCGCCAGCTCGGCCAAAGCCGCGCAGATCGCCTGGAAGGGCGCGCCGAAGCTCTCGCGGCGATGGGCGGTGACCAGCACCTCCCGGCGCTCGTCGATGCGCGGCGGCAGCGCGGCCTCGACGGACGCGGCAAAGGCCGGCTCGCCGGCCAGGCGCCGAAGCACGAGGTCCAGCGCGTCGATGCCGCTATTGCCGGTGACGAAGACCTCGCCGTTCAGCCGCTCGGCCGCCAGATTGTCGCGGGCGCCGCGGGTCGGCGCGAAATGCATGTCGGCGATCAGGCCGATGGCGCGCCGGTTATATTCCTCGGGATAGGGCTCGGCGCCGCGATAGGTGCGGAGGCCCGCCTCGACATGGGCGACGGGGATGCGGCGGTGGAAGGCGGCGAGCGCCGCGGCCATGGCGGTGGTGGTGTCGCCCTGCACGATGACGCGATCGGGCATGGTCCGCACCAGCACCGGATCGAGCCGCTCGACCAGACGCGCGAGCAGCGGGTTCAGTGCCTGCTGCGGGGTCATGACCTCGAGGTCGAAATCGGCGTGAAGCGAAAAGAAATCGAGCGTGGAGCGAGTCAAATCGCGATGCTGGCCAGTCACGCAAACATGAATTTGCGTGTCCGGCTCGTCCTGAAGAGTCCTCAGTACGGGTGCGAGCTTGACCGCTTCGGGTCGTGTGCCGAACACGGCCATGAACTTCACGACTCGACTCCCCCTTATTCAGGAGGGAGGTAAGCACAGAAAGTCTAATACTTAAAGGCGCTCAATATTGATGAGCGTTCAATAAGTCCCGCCCGAGGAACGGCGCGCATCGGCGCGGCCCGCGAGATAGGCGGCGCAGCTCGCGCGCAGCGAGGTGCTGTCGGCGGCCGACAAAGCATAAGCGGTGGAGATGCGGCCGATGAAGGCGGCGGGATCCTCCTGATTGCCGGCGGCGCGGCAGATCGTGGTGATCGAGGCGAGGTCGAGCGGGCCGCCGCTGGTGGCGCGACGCGGCTGGTTGCGGCGCTGCGCGGCGCTGCCGGCATTCGCGCTCTGGGTCTGGGTCGACCGGGACGGGCCCGGGCGGACGGTCTGCGGGCGCGCGGCGACGGTGCGGGACGGCTGCGCGACCGGCTCGGCCGTGGGCTTGCGCGGCCCCGGCGCGGTGGTCCGGGCACGCGGCTGGAGTGCCTCGGCGCGCGACTGCAGCTCGAGGGCCGTCCGGTCGATCTGCGGCAGCGCCTGGGCGGCTGCCAGCAAGGCCGTCAGCGTGATAATCATCTCAATTCCCCCCGGGAGACCTCTCCCGCCTGGTCGTGATTATACGCTGTTGGTAAACAAGGTGTTAACCAAATTTTCTCGCGAGCCTTGTGAAGGCGCGTGGTTAGAGTCATCAGATTCTAAGGAAAGGGAAATTTCGGTGACGGACGAGGATCTGGCGGCGCATCTCGCGGCCGAAGCGGGCCGGCTGCTGTTGGAACAGCGCAACAGTTCGCTGCTCGAAGGCGCGGCCCTGGGCCATGTCGCCGACCAGGTCGCCAACGCGTTCATCCTGACCGGCCTGGCGGAGTGGCGGCCGGGCGAGGCGGTGCTGTCCGAGGAGAGCCCGGACGACCGGTCGCGGCTGGCGCGCCGGCGCTGCTGGATCGTCGATCCGCTGGACGGCACGCGCGAATATGCGGAGGGGCGGCCGGACTGGGCAGTGCACGTGGCGCTGGCCGTGGACGGCGTGCCGACGCTCGGCGCGGTCGCGGTGCCGGCTTTGGACCGGCTGTTCCGCTCGGATGCGGCGGCGGTGCCGGCGGTCGCGCGGGCGCGGCCCCTGATGCTGGTCAGCCGCACACGCCCGCCGCGCGAGGCGGAGGAGATCGCCCTCCTGCTCGGCGCGGAGCTCAGGCCGATGGGCTCGGCCGGGGCGAAGGCGATGGCGGTCGTCGCCGGCGAGGCCGACCTCTATTATCATGCCGGCGGCCAGCATGAGTGGGACAATTGCGCCCCCGCCGCGGTGGCGCTCGGCGCCGGGCTTCACGCCAGCCGGCTCGATGGCGCGCCGCTCGTCTACAACCAGGCCGACACCTGCGTTCCCGACCTCGTCATCGCGCGCCCCGACTATGCCGGGCGCGTGCTCGATTTCTGCCGTCAGAGATAGGCGGCGAGTTTCAGCCAGGCCTCCCGCTTCCGCTCGAAGCCGAGGCTCGCATAAGCCGGGCTTGAGGACGGCAGATCGATCAGGGCGAGGTCCGGCGCCGGCCCGAGCTGGCGCCGCCCGATCCTGGCCGAGGTCGCGCCGTTGAAGCCGATCGCGCGCAGGTCCGGGAGCGTCGCCACCAGAGCGGCGAGATCGCTGGCCGCGTGCAGGCGGATGGCGGCGTCGAGGCTGCCCTCGCGCGTCGCCGCCGCGACCGTGTCCCAGAGGCCGATCTTCGCGTCGAGCAAGGCTTCCAGCCTGTCCGCATAGGCCAGGGGCACGAGGTCGCGGCCGGTCACCGCGCTCATCAGGCGCCAGAACAGGTTCTGCGGGTGGGCGTAATAACGCTGCTCCCGAAGCGAGATCGCGCCCGGCAGGCTGCCGAGAACCAGCAGGCGGATGTCGGGACGCGTGACGGGCGGGAAGCAGCGGTGCATAGGATCGGCATGAAGATAGAGGGTGGCTGCCATTGCCGAAAGGTCCGCTTCGAGGCGGAGGTGCCCGACGCCGTCGAGGTGCTCGCCTGCAATTGCTCGATCTGCCGGGCGACCGGCTATCATCACCTGATGGTGCCGCATGCTGATTTCAGGCTGCTGACCGACGCGGCGGCGCTGACCTCCTACCGCTTCGGCACCGGCGCCGCGGACCATCTCTTCTGCGCGACCTGCGGGATCAAGAGCTTCTACCAGCCGCGTTCCCACCCCGGGGCGTGGAGCGTGAACTGGCATGCGCTGGACGACGTCACCGCCCTGACCGCGCGGATAAGCGCCTTCGACGGCCGCGACTGGGACAAAGCGCGCGCCGCGCTCGACTGAGCGGCTTGCCCCGGCCGCGCGGGCCAGCCTAGAACCTTCCCGGGCAAAGGGGAGGCGAAGATGTCAGAAGCGGTGGCGGCTGCGCCCGTCGATCATGATCACACGATCGATCCGAAGCGCGACCGGATGGTCATCTTCGCCTCCACGCTCGGCACCGTCTTCGAATGGTACGACTTCTTCATCTACGGGACGCTGGCGGCCGTCATCAGCGTCCAGTTCTTCCCCTCCGCCAACCCGACCGCCGGCCTGCTGCTGGTCCTCGCCACCTTCGGCGCGGGCTTCGGCGTGCGGCCGCTGGGCGCGATCCTGTTCGGCATCCTCGGCGACAAGCTCGGGCGAAAATACACCTTCCTGGTCACGATCACGCTGATGGGCGTCGCCACCGCGGCGGTCGGCGTCCTGCCCACTTATGCGCAGATCGGCATCGCCGCGCCGATCCTGCTCGTCATCCTGCGGCTGCTGCAGGGCCTCGCGCTCGGCGGCGAATATGGCGGCGCCGCGATCTACGTCGCCGAACATGCGCCGCGCAAGAAGCGCGGCTTCTACACCAGCTTCATCCAGGCGGGCGTGATCGGCGGCTTCCTGCTCAGCGTCGTCGTCGTGCTCACCGTGCGCGGCGCCGTGGGGACGGAGGCCTGGGCGGAATGGGGCTGGCGTGTGCCGTTCCTGGTCTCGGTGCTGCTGCTCGGCATCTCGCTCTGGGTGCGGCTCAAGCTCAAGGAGAGCCCGGTCTTCCAGGCGATGAAGGATGGCGGCCATATCGAGAAGCATCCGCTGCGCGAGAGCTTCCGCACCTGGCACCGGGTGAAGATGATCCTGGTCGTCCTGTTCGGCATCGCCGCGGGGCTGACCGTCATCTGGTATACGGCCCAGTTCCAGGGCCTCTATTTCCTGCGCAACGCGCTCCGCATCGAGGACGTGGCGGCGGAGACGATGGTCGGCATTTCGGCCTTCTTCGCGACCTTCTTCTTCATCCTGTTCGGCTGGCTGTCCGACAAGATCGGCCGCAAGCCGCCGATCCTGATCGGCTATGCGCTGACCCTCGTCCTGCTCTTCCCGCTCTTCCACTGGATGGCGGCGGCCGCCAATCCGGAGCTGGCGACGGCGATGCAGCGCAATCCGGTGACGGTCCAGGGCACCAATTGCGACTATAACCCCTTCGCCCAGGGGCCGCAGGCGACGCCCTGCGCGCGGGCGCTGCACAAGCTCACCACGCGCGGCATCGCCTATACGGTCATCCCGGCCGAGGGCTGGAGCGGCGACACCTATCAGGTGCGGATCGGACCGAACGTGGTCGATGCCGAGAGCGATGCCACGCTCACCGCGGCGCTGACGACGGCCGGCTATAGGCTGGAGAAAAGCGTGCCGAGCTTCGGGAAGGCGGTGCAGGTGGTGCTCGCCATCACCATCATCGGCTTCCTCTCGGGCATGACCTTCGGGCCCGTGGCGGCCTTGCTGGTGGAGCTGTTCCCGGCGCGGATCCGCTACACCTCGCTCTCCGTGCCCTATCACATAGGCACGGGCTATTTCGGCGGCTTCCTGCCCTTCATCAGCCAATATATCGTGGCGCGGACCGGCGACCCCTTTTCCGGTCTCTGGTACACGATCGGGGTGGTGGCGATGGCGCTGATCGTCACCTTCTTCTGGCTGCCGGAGACATCGGGCAAGAACCTGGATTGACGGGCAGGGGCGGGGCGCTACGCTTTTCGTAATGGTCCATCATCCCCTGCGTCTCCGCATCGACGGCGACGCGCTCGTCTCCAACTGGCATTGGCTCGCGCACAAGAGCGGCGGCGCGGAATGCGGCGCGGCCGTCAAGGCGAATGCCTATGGGCTCGGCGCGCGGCAGGCGGCGAAACGGCTGCAGGCCGCCGGCTGCCGTTATTTCTTCGTCGCAAATTGGGCGGAGGCGGAGCTGCTCGCGCCCTGGCCGGGCGACCTCGATCTCAGCGTGCTGCACGGGCCGATGCCGCAGGACATGGCGAAGGCGGCCAAGCTGCCCGCCCGGCCCGTGCTGAACAGCGCCGAGCAGGTCGCGCGCTGGCGCGACACCGGCCGGCCCTGCGACGTGATGATCGACACCGGCATGAACCGGCTCGGCCTGCGTCCCGAGGAGGTGGCCGGCGGGTTGCTCGACGGCCTGCAGATCGAGACGCTGATGAGCCATCTCGCCGCGGCCGACGAGGACAGCCCGACGAACAAGGCGCAGCGCGAGGCGTTTCACGCCATTGCCGGCAAGGTCCGCGCGCGGCGGCTCAGCCTCGCCAACAGCGCCGGCATCTGCCTCGGCGCCGATTATGCCTTCGGCCTCACCCGGCCGGGCCTCGCTCTGTACGGCGGTGTGCCGCGGCGCGAGGCGAAGGGGCATTTGCGCCAGGTCGCCCATGTCGAGGCGCAGGTCGTCCAGCGCCGCAGCGTCCCCGCCGGCGAGAAGGTCGGCTATGGCGGCACCTTCACCGCCGAGGCGGACTGCACCCTGTTGATCCTCAACATCGGCTATGCCGACGGCTATTTGCGGGGCTTTTCCAACCGGGGACGGGCGAAGGTGGCCGACAAATGGGCGCCGGTCGCGGGCCGCGTCTCGATGGACCTCACCGCCGTGCAGGTGAATCCCAAGGCGGATGTCGCCGAGGGGGACTGGGTGGAGCTGGACTATGCTCTTCCCGAGGCGGCGGTGCAGTCCGGGCTCAGCCAGTATGAATTGCTGACCACCCTGGGCGGCCGGTTCAAGCGGACCTGGGCGTAGCCGGGCGGGTCAGCCCATCACCTCATATTCGCCGATCCGGTGCTCGGCGGCGGTCCAGCTTTCGGTGGAGCGGTCGAGCGATTCATAGTCCGCGCGATGCACGTCCAGGAAAGCGTCGAAATCCGCGCGGGACCGCCAGATGTCGAGGGTGAGGTAGGAGCCGTCCTCGGCGCGGAACAATTCGGTGCCGCGATAGCCGTCGCCGCGCGCGAAGAGCTGGGCCCAAGCCCCGGTCGGCGCATAGGTCGCCTCGAACGCGGCCCGGGCCTCGTCCTTCACCTCGTAGCGCCACACCAGTGCGATCATTCCCGCCGCTCCATCGAGAGCGCGCAAATTACCGGCTTTGTGGCCCGCCGACAAAGGGTCGGAGGCGGGCGCGGCGTCGCTGTTTCGGAATGACACGGCGGGGATCGCCTTTCTCAACGGCGGGCTGCCTGCACCCGGCGGTAGACCGCTTCGGTCAGGCTGAACAGGCCGAACAGCAGGACGCCGGCGGCGACGCCGAGCTGGACCGGGCGCGGCAGCGAGCCGAGCGCGTCGTCAATGCCGCCGGCGGCGCCCGAATGGTGCATCTGCGCGGCCCTGACCAGCAGCCAGCCGACGACGAGGAAGATCACGCCGCGCGCGGCGAAGCCGATCCGGCCCAGCCAGGCGATCCAGTCGCGTTGCGCCCGGCTGCACTGGAGGTGGCGGAGGAATTTCAGCGACCAGGCCTTGCGGAATTGCTGGACGCCCGCGCCGGCCGCCACCGCCGCCGCGAGGAAGAGCAGCCATTCGCCGCCCGGAATGCTGAGCGCCATCGCCGCGCCGCTTTCCGGCCCGTCCCCGCCACCGCTCCGGCCGTGGAACGCGGCGAGGACGGCGCCGACGCCGAGACCGAGGTGGATCAGGCCCGAGCCCGCGCCGGCGGCGCGGACGGCGATGCCCTTGGCGTCGCTGCCATGCCCCTCCGTGTCGAGCCGGGCCTCGAGGAAGCGCCAGGCCGCGTAGCTGAAGAATCCCGCCGCCATGATCGCCACGAGCACGGCGCCGGCCTGCCGCTCGAGATAGGTCAGGATGCCGCCGGTATCCTCGGTCCGTCCGCTGACGATGGCGAGCCAGCCGATCGCGCCGTACATCAGCCCGCGCGCGGCGAAGCCGAGCCGGGTTACGACCTCAAATGCCTGCATGCCGACCGTTTCCGCGAGTCACGCCGCGTCAAACGGCGCTGACCCAGGACCGTTCCGCCCCGAGATCGAGAGCGTCGCGGACTCGCCCCTCAGTCCCGCTCGAGGCAGACCGCGATGCCCATGCCGCCGCCGATGCAGAGCGTGGCGAGGCCCTTCTTCGCGTCGCGCTTCTGCATCTCGTAGATGAGCGTGGTGAGGACGCGCGCGCCCGAGGCGCCGATCGGGTGGCCGATGGCGATCGCGCCGCCGTTGACGTTGACGCGGTCGCTTTCCCAGCCGAGTTCCTTGCCCACGGCCAGAGCCTGCGCGGCAAAGGCCTCGTTGGCCTCGATCAGGTCGAGATCGCCGATCGTCCAGCCGGCCTTCTCCAGCGCCTTCTTCGAGGCCGGGACCGGGCCGATGCCCATGATCGACGGGTCGACGCCGGCCGAGGCCCAGCTCTTCACCGTGGCGAGGATCGGCGCGCCGCGGCGCTCGGCTTCCTCGCGGCTCATCAGCACGAGCGCGGCGGCGCCGTCATTGATGCCGGAGGCGTTGGCGGCGGTGACGGTGCCGTCCTTCTTGAAGGCGGGGCGCAGGCCGGAGACGCCGTCGACGGTGGCGCCGGCGCGGATATATTCGTCCTGCTCGACGACCGTGTCGCCCTTCTTGCCCTTGATCGTGACCGGCGCGATCTCGTCCTTGAAGCGGCCGGCGGCGCGCGCGGCCTCGGCCTTGTTCTGGCTGGCGACGGCGAATTCGTCCTGTTCGGCCCGGGTGACCTGATATTGCTCCGCCAGATTCTCGGCGGTGATGCCCATATGATAGCCGTTGAAGACGTCGGTGAGGCCGTCCTTGATCATCGTGTCGACCATCGACAGGTCGCCCATCTTGGTGCCGGGGCGCAGGTTCGCGGCATGGGCGGAGAGGCTCATGCTCTCCTGGCCGCCGGCGACGACGACGGTCGCGTCGCCGGTCTGGATCGCCTGCATGCCGAGCGCGACGGCGCGCAGGCCCGAGCCGCAGACCTGGTTCACGCCCCAAGCCGGGACTTCCTTCGGGATGCCGGCGGCCATCGAGGCCTGGCGGGCGGGGTTCTGGCCCTGGGCGGCGGTCAGCACCTGGCCGAGAATGACCTCGGAGACGTCCTCGGGGGCGACGCCGGCCTGGGCCAAGGCGGCCTCGATGGCGACTCGGCCGAGCTCGTGGGCGGGGGTGGCGGCGAAGCTGCCGAGGAAGGCGCCGACGGGGGTGCGCTTCGCGGCGGTGATGACGACGTCGGTCATGGGGCGAGTCTCCGAGCGGGAAGGGGGATTGGCGGGCGGCCTAGCATTTTGCTGCAGCGCGGGAAAGCCAGGCGGCGAGCGGCTCCCAGAGCGCCTGCTTGGCCTTCGAGCCGACGACCATGCCGACATGGCCGAGCGCGAGATCGAGGCGCTCGCCGGTGCGCGGCGCGGTGGCGTGCGGAACGATGCGGTCGGTGGTCGAGACGATGTTCAGGACGGGGCAGGCGAGCGCCTCGGGCGCGATGATCTCGCCGCCGACCCGCCACTGGCCGGTGCCCGGCAGATCGTCCCAGAACAGGGCCTGAAACATCTCGCGCGCGGCGGCCTCGGCGACGGGCGGGCCGTCATTGGCCCAATCCTCCAGCCGCACGAAGACCCGCGCCGCCTCGCCCTCGAGCGACGCGAAATCCGCGAACTTGCCGACGGTGCGGGCGGGATCGAGCGTCCAGAAGGCGGCCTGCAGCACCTCCATCGGCAACAGGCCGAGCCGCGAGGCCGTCGGTTCGGCGGCGGCCCAGAGCGCGGCGAGCTGCTGGACCGACTCGGTGGGGAAGCCATTGAAATGCCAAGGCGCCGCGATGGTCGCGACGCCGCGCGCCGGGGCCAGCTGCGCCGCCGCCAGCGCCATGGTGCCGCCGAGGCAATAGCCGACCAGATCGACCGGCTCGCCGAGCGCGCGGAGCAGGGGCAGGGCGATCGCCTCGACATGGCCGGCGACGGACAGGGCCTTGCGGTCCGGCCCGGGCCAGCCCCAATCGAGCAGCAGCACCCGGCGGCCCCGCGCGGCGAGCCAGCGCAGCAGCGAGCGCTCGCCCATGTCCAGCACGGTCGGCGGATTGATCAACGAGGGGATGAACACCACCGGCGGCCCGGCCCCGCCATAATCGCGCAGCATCGCGCCATGCGCCTCGGAAACGGCCGGCATCGGCGCGGGCGGCGCGGGCCGCTCGGCCTCCTGATAGCGCCGCAGGCCGGCCAGCGCCGTCTTCATCCGGGACGGATCGCCCGCGGTTTCGCTGCGCAGCATGGCGAGGAAGAGGGGCAGAGGGCGCGGCCGATGTTGCAGTGCGGCAATCCTTGGTGCTAGGCTGCTGCCTTCATCCGAAAAGGAGCCTGTCATGGCGGCGTCTCGGTCCCCGGACGATGTGGTTATCATCAAGAAATATGCGAACCGGCGGCTCTATGACACCGAAAGTTCGACCTACATCACGTTGGAACGGCTGGCGGAGATGGTGCGCCAGAAGCGCGAGTTCCAGGTGGTCGACGCGAAGAGCGGCGAGGACATCACCCGTTCGGTGCTGACCCAGATCATCATGGACGAGGAAGCGCGCGGCTCGACCATGCTGCCGGTCAACTTCCTGCGCCAGCTCATCTCCATGTACGGCGACCAGATGCAGGCGGTGGTGCCGCAATATCTGGAGGCGTCGCTCGACCAGCTGTCGCGCAACCAGAGCCAGCTCAGGGACGCGATGGCCGGCGCCTTCGCCGCCAATCCCTTCGCCGAGATGGCGCGGCGCAACATGGAGATGTTCACCGGCGCCGCGCGGCCCAAGGCGGGGGAGGGCCCGCCCGAAGCGGCGGCCGCCGCCGCGCCCGCGGGCGGCGAGGACACCAAGGCCGAACTGGCCGGCCTCAAGGCCCAGCTCGCCGAGCTGCAGAAGCAGCTGGACCGGCTGAGCAGCTGAGCCGTCGGATCCTCCCCGTTCTGGGGAGGATTTGATCATCGCGGCCGGACGAAGCGCAGGGTCATGCGGTCGCTTTCGCCGATGGCGAGATAGCGCGCGCGATCGGTGTCGCCGAGGCGCAGCCGCGGCGGCAGGGTCCAGACGCCCTCGGGCCAGTCGGCCGTGTCGCGCGGATTGGCGTTGACCTCGCTCGCGCCGACGAAGCGGAAGCCCGCCGCCTCGGCGAGCCGGCGGACGGTCGAGACCTTGATATAGCCGCTGGTCCGCTCGCGCTCGGCGGACGCATTTTCCGGCAGGCGATGATCGACCACGCCGAGCGTGCCGCCGGGCTTCAGCATCCGGTACATCTGCCGGAAGGCCTCCTCGCTATAGGCCTGGTCGTTGCGCTGATAGCCCATCTGCCAATTGTGCACGTTGCGGAAGGTGAGCACGACGTCGGCGCTGCCGTCCGGCACGCGCGTGTCCGCGGCCTCGAAGACCGGGAAGGCGGCGAGGCGGACGTCGCCGTAGAGCCCGGCATTGGCCTCCATCAGCCGGCGCATGCCGTTATGGCCGTTGGCGCCCATCGAGGCGGCATAATAAGTGCCGCCGCCCGCCTTGAGCCAGGGCGCGAGGATCTCCGTATACCAGCCGCCCGCCGGCCAGATCTCGACGACCGTGTCCGAGCGGCGCACGCCGAAGAAGGCGAGGGTGCGCTCGGGATTGCGGTAGCGGTCCCGCGCGACATTGGCCGCGGTGCGCGACGGCGCGGCGATCGCCGCCTTGAGCGCGGTCTGGTCCGCCGGCCCCATCCGCTGCTGAACGGCGCCCGCCGCGGTCACGGTCAGGCCGATGGCGGCGGCGGCCACAAAAAATCGCGCGGCGGTCTGGCGGAACATCACTCTCTCCCTAGATTGCAGTCCTTGATGCTCGGGCTCTAGAGGCAGGCGGGATGACGACGCAAGAATGGTTGTGGGGCGCGGACGGCGCGGCGCTGGCTTTGGTGCTGGTCGCGGCGGTGGCGGACCACCGCCGGCACCACCGCCGCGACATCGACGCCACCGGCTGGGTGCCGTGGCGCGGCCTGCAGGCCTTCGGCTTCTTCGCCTTGCTGGCGCTGACCGTGATCGCGCTGAAGGCGGGGTGAGCGGGCGGAAGACCGCCGGCGCGGCGAGCGGCCGGGAGTCGCGAAAGGCGGGGTTTCCCGCCAAAGGTCACGCAAAGGTCAGGCCAAGAAACGGTGCCAGGGGGCGCTGGTTTTGAGGCAGGCCACGGCCGAATGGTCCGAATGTTCGCACTGCCCATGGGGGCTTCCGGGACGGGGCGACGCGCTGGGCGGATGGGCGGAGGATTGCGAAGATGACGGGATGAGCCAACGGGCCGGGGGCGCGGGATCGGGCGGATTCCGGGTGCGGAGGCGTGCGCGGTCTTGGCGGATTCCTGTTCAGCTTGTGACTGCCCCGGCTGAATAAGGTTCAAAGTTTCCGCTTCCCAATGGGTAGAAAACTTTCGAGCTTTGTAGTGGTCGAAAGCGCGTCCCGTCCTGAGCCCCGGAAGGCCACGATTGTCACCCCGGATCGGGTCCGGGGCAGGCTTCGCGTCATGAATGACACGAATGTCACATGGAAACGCCGGGGGGCTCTCCCGCGATGAGGCGCCTGCCGGTGTGAGGCGGGGGCGCGGGGGCGGGGGTGAGCAGGGGACGCTGGGAGTCGGCATGGGCCGAGGGTGACGGACGAAATCCTACATTGCGAGGATTATTGCCTTGGCATTGCCGGCGAGTCCTGGCCGATAGCCACCTGTCTGCTTCGGAAGGATTCTGACGCAGACCGGCCGTAGCTCGACGGCGGCAATGGGTGGAAAGCGGACCTAGGCGGACCCAGTAGTCAGGAAGATTTGATGAAGGTGCTGCTCAGGACCGATCAAGGCACCCTCTGGCGACCATGAACCTTGTAGCTCGGCACCTAGCATCCTGAGAGCCGTTAGCACGGTTTCGTATCTGCGAAGGGTTGCACCGCTCTCTTCGTCGATGACAACAATGTCATCTCTGCCATCACACGCGATAATGGCCTTCCGGGCATAACCCACAAGGCTCCCAATCGGGAAATAACCAAGCCGGTGCCAGCGGGGGTGAAAGGCCGTGAAGCAGCGGACTGCCACCCTCGGACAGAACGGTTTTGGGATGCCCGATGTCCTATCAATTAAGTCGCCTACTAATCCATCGATGTTCAGGGACGCCTCGAATAGCTGAACTCCGTTCATTGCCTTATAGAAGGCACGCAGTTGGGGAGGGAGCTTGCGTTGATACTCGTGCTCCAACTCCGCGATGCCTTGCGGGTCCAAGGGGCCGTGCAGGACGTGGAGATAAGCGCAATCCCCCCGCCATGGCTGAGGGCAAATAAGCCTTGCTCCACCTTCTGCGACGACTGGCGGACATGCTGATCCGATTAGCGAACTGATCCAAGAGGCTGGGTCGTCGCTGCTCAAGAGCTATCCCTCCGAAGGTTCGACTTCTGTCAGTCCTCCGGCGATTTGCCAATGTCCGCAATGGGTCGATAACCGCGCGGCAGCTTTCGACCCACTCCGGTCATTCGCGTAGCACCCGACCAGTCGGTCAGCGGTTTGCCAATGCGGCACTGAAGCGGGCTTGGGCAGTAGCGAGCCAAGCGTCCACTGCAGACTGTTCACTCGCGCTCAACTCGCCGTCGTCCAGTGTAATCTGGAGGCGACCGTTGGTTGCCGAAATCCATAAGTTTCGAGGCCCATTGGCTATCCCGAAGGCGACACCCCACTCGATGAGAACACGGACGTCGTCAGGCAACGGGACAATGGAAGGGCGAGCGCACATGACCGCTGATGTGCGCACTGGCAGCACCGCCGCGTCCAACCTGGCACTACTGCCAAGGTCCACATCGATGTGCGGATAACGCCAGCCGCCGCTCACATTGGTTGATGCAGCAACGCACTCCTCAGCGTAGGCGGGAGGACTCGCTGCGACGACCAGCCCGGCAGTTAGTACTGACTTAATTGCCCTCATTGCGCTCTCACTAACGCAGCTCAAAGTAGCTGTCCCGGCGGCCGCTTTCCACCCATTGTCGCCATGCTGAATCCGACCCGTTGCCGACGTTGGACGTATCAGCCTAAGTCGGTACATGCTCAGTCCTGAACTTTCCCTTCTCGCGGACGCGATCGCTCGAACGAGACACCTGCTCCAGAGGCATGGTGATACGCACACGGCTCAGCGTCTGCTTGATCTGGAGAACAAGCTTGGTCGCGGAGAGCAAGACGCTATCTCTTGGGCCGTATCCGAAGCCACCGGCAGCATGGGCTCTCTAAATGATCGTTTTCTCTGCGTGGAAAATGGCAATGCGATCGAGGCGCACGAAGTCGGAAGGGTAAACGCTCGTCTTCGCGAGCTTGTCAAAGAGGTCGAGCAACGAGCGCGCGCCGCCGCCGCCGTTCACAACGTGCACTTAGTCCGCTGACGTCCGCTTTCCACCCCTGACAGGCGATTTCCTCCGGACCGAATGCGACCCGTTGCGGGCGTTGCCAACGGTCAGATGATGTCGGGGCGGCGTGATCTACTCTAGCAGCAAAGCAAACCGTTCGCATTCCCGCCTGAAACCACCCTCGAACCTGACCCCGAAGGATCCCAAGCTCTCACCGGGACGCAGTCGATCCGACGGGGGAACGGCGGCCAACGCCCGTTGCATGTCCGCGTCACGCTCGCCACGTGACTTGTGCATCAACTTCGCGGCTACCGCGACCGAAAGCCTTAAGCTTCGCCCCAGCATGCCCAACCGTGAAGTCATATCACTAGCCTCGGCCCCAGTCGCACGGCGACCAACAACGTCGTCAAAACCGGCGGCAACAACCGCCCAGCACCGCAGCGACCCAGCATAGACGGCCTCGCTATCGGTGGATGCAGTTTGGTCGTCCGAAACGTTGTTTCCGGGACCGCTCGTGCACGCGACCACGCATAGGGCTATCAGGCCAGAAAGCTTGCGCATCGGCTTCCCCTCAAATTGGCATTCGGTCAAAGCTCACTACGCCGTACGGCGTTAATGCTTCAGCTGGACCATTAGCAGGGGGGTACTTCTCTTAACGGTCACTTTACACCCCGCGCCGCCAAGCTTCACCCGACCTGTTGCGGACATTCTAAAACCTTGGCACTTTTGACCAATGCCAACGCGATATCAACAGCTGCGGGGAGCCGTTTTCCGCCTGAGCTTAGGCGCGGATGAGCAACACGCCTACTTAGAGAGCATTCTTGCGCATCTCAGTGGCAATGGAAGCAGCGTCTGTTACGGCAATGATGAACTCGCACTCGAACTCGAAGATATTTTCCTGGCCGCTGGAGATATGCGGGAGTGGCGCGAAATCGGCGATGCGGAGATAGCCGCGATCAAGCCTCTCGACGACCTGCTGGAGAAATGGAGCGGAGAGACGGACGCAGACTTTTGGCGACGAGACGCATTGTGGACCGATCCTCGGTGGGACGAAGTCCGCGCGCTTGCCTCAACGGCGTTCGCCATGTTGCCGGATGAAGAGCGCGACACTGGCTGGCAGGCCACCCTTTGAGTGTCCGCTGTCCACCTATTTCGGACTCCGCGCACGCGAGAGAAGCTTCCGGAAGCGGGCCTTCCGCTTTCGAGATCGACGCGAACCGGCTTCATTGACCCCGATGGGCGCAACTCGGCCATTCACCACCCGCCGCTGCAGGAGGCGCGGCGTGGATCGGCGCCGTCGGTCCTGTCGCAGGCGCGGCTTTGGCCGCTTCCGCGCAGGCCGGCCGGTTTTTCGCGGCTCTTCGCCTAGCTCGGGATTGCCGTTCGGCCCCTCCACCACGCCGGTATGCGGCGCGGTCCCCCTCCCCGTTCCGGGGCGGATTTACAAACAAGCTTCGAGGTAAGGCTGATCAAACCCGAACATCTTGGCCTTTTCCAGCGTGTACGGCCGCAGCCCCATGCTCCGATACTCGCCGATGATCTTGCCGTCGGGCGTCTCGTCCAGATATTCGAACTTGAACAGCTCCTGGGTGACGATGACGTCGCCTTCCATGCCGATCACCTCGGTGATGTTCGTGGTGCGGCGGGAGCCGTCGCGGAGGCGCTTCACCTGGACGATGAGGTCGACGGAATCGGCGATCTGGCGGGAAATGGCTTCCTTCGGCACCTTGATGTCCGACATCATCACCATGTTCTCCATACGCGCGAGGCATTCGCGCGGGGAGTTGGAGTGGAGCGTCGCCATGGAGCCGTCATGGCCGGTGTTCATGGCGGCGAGCAGGTCGAAACACTCGCTGCCGCGAATCTCGCCGAGGATGATCCGGTCCGGCCGCATACGTAGCGCGTTGATGACGAGGTCGCGGATGGTGATCGCGCCCTGGCCCTCCAGGTTGGGCGGGCGGGTTTCGAGCGGCAGCCAGTGCGGCTGCTGCAGGCGAAGCTCGGCCGCGTCCTCAATGGTCAGCACGCGCTCGCCCGGGTCGATCAGCTTCGACAAGGCGTTGAGCATCGTCGTCTTGCCCGAGCCGGTGCCGCCCGAGATGATGATATTCATCCGGCTGGCGCCGGCGATCTTCAGCACCGTCGCCATCTTCTCGTTCATCGAGCCGAAGCCGCGCATCATGTCGACGGTGATCGGCTTCTCGGAGAATTTGCGGATCGAGATGGCGGTGCCGCGCAGCGAGAGCGGCGGGATGATGACGTTGACGCGGCTGCCGTCCTGGAGGCGGGCGTCGGCCAAAGGCGTGGTCTGGTCGACGCGGCGGCCGACCTTGTTGACGATGCGCTGGGCGATCTGGAGCAGATGCTCCTCGTCGCGGAACTGGATCTGGGCCAGTTCGAGCCGGCCCTTCTTTTCGATGTAGGTCTGCTGCGGGCCGTTGACCATGATGTCGCTAACATCCGGGTCGTTCAGCAATTCCTCGAGCGGGCCGAGGCCGAGCAATTCGTCGACCAGCACCTTCTCCAGCGCGAACTGCTCGCGCCGGTTGAGGTTGATCTTCAGCTCGGCGAGCACCTCGCCGATGATCGGGCGGAATTCCTCGGCCAGCTCGTCCTTGGAGAGGGTGGCGGCGGCCTCGGGATCGACGCGCTCCAGCAGGCGCGGCAGCACCTGCTCCTTGATGCGGTGGATCGAGGCCTCGAAGCCCTCGCTCTTCGAGCTGCCCTGCTCGCCCGACTGCGCCTGGCGATCGGCGAGACGGGCCATGGCGTCGGCATGGTTGGCGGGAAGCGAGGTGGTGACGGTGCCGTCGATATCGAGCGCTTCGGGCTCAAGCGGCGGGAATTGCGCGCCGCCCGCGTCGACCGGCTTCGGCTGGGCGGGCGCGGGCCCCTTCATCGGCTGGGCGGTGCCGAAGCTCGGCCGGCCCGTCCCCGCCGTTCCATTGCGTCGTCCGAAAGCACTCATCTGGTCGTCAATCCCGCGCTTGGCCTTGCCGGGTCTCCCCGGATCGAAGGGTGAATAGGATCGAAACTTTGACAATTAGCTAACCGGTGGCGATGGCGCAGGGATGCGTGCCGCCACCCCCCAGAACGTCCGCGCCGCCCTGCTGCTCGCGCTCAGCGGCTTCGCCACCCTGTCGATCGGCGACGCCCTGGTGAAGACGATGGCGGGGCAGTGGCCGGGGACGGCGGTGGCGATGCTGCGCTACACCTCGGCGGCGCTCGGGCTCGCTCTGCTGGTCGCGATACGGGAGGGGCGCAGCGGCCTGCGGGTGCCGAAGCCCTGGCTGCAATTCGGCCGCGGGGCCGGGGTGAGCATCGCCACGATCTGCTTCTTCCTCGGCGTGATGGCGATGCCGCTCGCCGACGCGACCGCGATCCAGTTCACCAGCCCGATCATCACCGCGATGCTGGCGCCGGTCCTGCTCGGCGAGCGGACCACCAGAGCGGTCTGGTTCGCCATGGCGCTCGCCTTCGCGGGCGTGCTGGTCGTGCTCCGGCCGAACGTGCTGGCGCTCGGCGGCGCGGCCTTCTATCCGCTCGGCGCCGCGGTCGGCATGGCCTGCCTGATGCTCTGCAACCGCAAGGCGGCGGGCGTCGCCTCGCCGCTCGCCATGCAATATCTGGCGGCGATCATGGCCGCGCCGATCCTGATCGCGGCCACCCTGATCCTCGCCGCGACGGGCGGGGCGCAGTTCCAGGTGGGGGTGCCGCCGGCGAGCGTGGTGGCGAAGACCCTGGTGATCGCCTGCACGGCGACGGTGGCGCACATGCTGATCTACATGGCCGCGGTCCGCGCCTCGGCGGCGGTGGTGGCGCCGATGACCTATGTGCAATTGCTGGTCGCGGCCTTGCTCGGCTTCCTGATCTGGGGGACGGTGCCGGATCTCACCACCTTCGCCGGTGCCGCCCTGATCATCGGCGGCGGGCTGCTGCTCTGGCACTCGCAGAAGCCGAAAGAGGTGCCCGAGCCGGAATGATCAGCCCGGGTACAGGTTGAGGCGCGCAGCAATGGGGTTCGGGAGGGAATGGCCGTGACGATAATCGCCCTGATCGCGACCGCGCTGCAGGCCGCCCAGCCGCTGCAGCGGCCGCCCGATCTGTTCGACCTGCTGGAAGGGGAATGGGCCTGCCGGCAGGAGATGCTGGCCGGCGGCCCGGTCTTCCGGCGCGAGCGCTGGCGGAGCCAGGAGGACGGGCGCGTGGTCGGCGAGATCCGCAGCGTCCCGCCGCGCGCGGACGGCACCGCGTTACCGCCCGAGGCGGAACTGGTCTTCTCGCGGCAGGGGCGGGTGCCCCGGCTGACCTATCGGCCGGCCGGCGGTCGGCCGGTCTATTACCGACTGGCGCGCGGCACGCGGGACGAGGCGGTGTTCGAGGCGGTCGGCAACGGCTCGCCGCGGATCATCAGCTACCGCGTCGGCGCGCTCCAGCGGCTGGAGGTGATGCACGGGCTGGCCAACGGCGGCAGCCGGCGCTGGACCTATCGGCCGCAGGGCATGCGCAGCGCGGTGCCGCGCTGCGACAGCTAGAATCGTGACTCCAACGGATAGGCGGTTCGGACGTCGAAATCTCAATGAGTCATCCCGGCGAAGGCCGGGACCCATGAACACGACGGATTGACGTGCGGCGAAGGCGCCTAACCCTCCACCAAGTCGGCGTTCATGGGTCCCGGCCTTCGCCGGGATGACTATGAAATGATTACGAATTCCGAAAAATAGCTGGATATGGACCTCAGCCCTCAGGCGCCCGCATTCTCCGCGAGGACGGTCAGGCCCTTGTCGCTGACCTCGGCGAAGCCGCCCTGGACCGGCACCGTCTCCGGCGTGCCGGGGAAGGTGCGGTAGATGGCGATCTCGCCGTCGCGCAAAGTCGACATGTAGGGCGCGTGGCCCTCCATCACGCCGAAATCGCCCTCGGTGCCGGGGACGACCACCATCTGGACGTCCTCGGAGCGGAGCAATTTCTCCGGCGTGACGAGCTCGAAATGGAGGGCCATGACCTTAGGCGTCCTCGGCCAGCTTCTCGGCCTTGGCGACCGCTTCCTCGATGCCGCCGACCATGTAGAAGGCCGCCTCGGGGAGGTGGTCGTATTCGCCGTCGACGACCGCCTTGAACGAGCGGACCGTGTCCTCGATCTGCACGAACTTGCCGCTGATGCCGGTGAAGACCTCGGCGACGTGGAAGGGCTGGGAGAGGAAGCGCTGGATCTTGCGGGCGCGCGAGACGGTCAGCTTATCCTCTTCCGAAAGCTCGTCCATGCCGAGAATGGCGATGATGTCCTGCAGCGACTTGTACTTCTGCAGGATCTCCTGGACGCGGCGGGCGGTGTCGTAATGCTCCTGGCCGACGGTGCGGGCGGTGAGCACGCGCGAGGTCGAGTCCAGCGGATCCACGGCCGGGTAGATGCCCAGTTCCGAAATGGCGCGCGACAGCACGGTGGTGGCGTCCAAGTGGGCGAAGCTGGTGGCCGGGGCCGGATCGGTGAGATCGTCCGCGGGCACGTAGATCGCCTGCACCGAGGTGATCGAGCCCTTGTTGGTGGAGGTGATCCGCTCCTGCAGCGCGCCCATGTCGGTGGCCAGCGTCGGCTGGTAGCCCACCGCCGACGGGATGCGGCCGAGCAGAGCCGACACTTCCGAACCCGCCTGGGTGAAGCGGAAGATGTTGTCGACGAAGAACAGCACGTCCTGGCCCTCGACGTCGCGGAAATATTCCGCCTGGGTGAGGCCGGAGAGCGCGACGCGGGCGCGGGCCCCCGGCGGCTCGTTCATCTGGCCGAAGACGAGCGCCACCTTGGACCCCTCGGGGGTCGGGTTGCCGTCCGCGTCCTTGGCGATGACGCCCGCCTCGAGGAATTCGTGATAGAGATCGTTGCCCTCGCGGGTGCGCTCGCCGACGCCGGCGAACACCGAGGTGCCGCCATGGCCCTTGGCGATGTTGTTGATCAGCTCCTGGATCAGCACGGTCTTGCCGACGCCGGCGCCGCCGAACAGGCCGATCTTGCCGCCCTTCGCATAAGGCGCGAGAAGATCGATGACCTTGATGCCGGTGACGAGGATCGAGGTCTCGGTCGACTGGTCGACGAAGAGCGGGGCCTCGGCGTGGATCGGGGCGGTCTCGGTCGTGCCGATCGGGCCGCGCTCGTCGATCGGCTCGCCGACGACGTTCATGATGCGGCCGAGCGTCTGCGGGCCGACGGGGACGCGGATCTGCGAGCCGGTGTCGGTCACTTCCTGGCCGCGGGTCAGACCCTCGGTCGCGTCCATCGCGATCGTGCGGACGGTATTCTCGCCGAGATGCTGCGCGACCTCGAGGACGAGGCGGTTGCCGCCGTTCGTCGTCTCCAGCGCGGAGAGGATCGGGGGCAGCGCGCTGTCGAAGGTCACGTCGACGACGGCGCCGATCACCTGGCTGATCCGGCCGACATTGTTGGTGGTGGCGGGCTTGTCGCTCGCCTTGCGCTTGGTGGCCGTCTTGGGCTCGAGCATTGTCTTTCTTCCTTCTTGTTCCCCTGTGAAAGCAGGGGTCCAGTCCTAGGTCGTTCTGGGCTCCTGCTTTCGCAGGAGCACCGGTTGGTTAGAGCGCTTCGGCGCCCGAGATGATCTCGATAAGCTCTTTGGTGATCGCGGCCTGGCGAGTCCGGTTGAACTCGATGGTGAGCCGGTTGATCATGTCGCCGGCATTGCGCGTCGCATTGTCCATGGCGGTCATGCGGCTGCCCTGCTCCGACGCGGCATTTTCCAGCAGCGCCCGGTAGATCTGCACGGCGACGTTGCGCGGCAGCAGGGCGGCCAGGATCTCGTCCTCGTCCGGCTCATATTCGACCGCGGCGCCGGTGGCGGCCTTGGCCGCGCCGGCCTCGACCGCGGGCACCGGGATGATCTGCTGGGCGACCGGCTCCTGCACCAGCGCGGACTGGAAGCGGGCATAGAAGAGGTGAACGACGTCGATGCCGTCGGTCAGGTAGCGCTCGACCACGTCCTTGGCGATCTCCTGCGCGTCGGCGAAGCTCACCTGCTTGATATGGCCGGTCTCGTGCTGGTGGATGATCTGCTTCGGATAGAGGCGCTGGATCACCGCGCGGCCCTTGCGGCCGACCAGATAGAAATAGACCTGCTTGCCGGCGGCGGTCAGCTCCTCGGCCTTGCGGCGCGCGGCGCGGACGATGTTGGAGTTGAAGCCGCCGGCGAGGCCGCGGTCCGAGGTGCAGACGATCAGCAGATGCGTCTGGTCCTTGCCGGTGCCGCCGAGCAGCTTCGGGCTCTCCGGGCCGACGACGACCCTGGAGACGATGCTCTTCACCACGTTTTCCATGCGCTCGGCATAGGGACGCGCGGCCTCGGCGGCCGTCTGCGCGCGGCGCAGCTTGGCCGCGGCGACCATCTTCATCGCCTTGGTGATCTTCTGGGTCGACTTGACCGAGGTGATCCGGGTCTTGAGCGCCTTTAGGCTGGCCATTTACTTCCCTCTTCGTGCTCCGGCGAAGGCCGGAGCGCTGTGAGTTTCATTCGCAACGCTCCGGCCTTCGCCGGAGCACACTTCATTCACCGATCAGGCAAACGTCTTCACGAAATCGCCGATGATGGTCTTCAGCTGACCGGCGGTGTCGTCGTCGAGCGTCTTGGTGTCGCGGATCTTGCCGAGCACGGCGCCATGATCGGCGCGCATGTGGGCGAGCAGGCCGGCCTCGAAGCGGGTGACCGCGTCGGTCGGCACGCTGTCGAGGAAGCCGTTCACGCCGGAGAAGATCGAGACGACCTGCTCCTCGACCGGCATCGGGCTGAACTGCGGCTGCTTCAGCAGCTCGGTCAGCCGGGCGCCGCGGTTCAGCAGGCGCTGGGTCGAGGCGTCGAGGTCGGAGCCGAACTGGGCGAAGGCCGCCATCTCGCGATACTGGGCCAGCTCGAGCTTGATCGAGCCCGCGACCTTCTTCATCGCCTTGGTCTGCGCGGCCGAGCCGACGCGGCTCACCGAGAGACCGACGTTGATCGCCGGGCGGATGCCCTGGAAGAAGAGCTCGGTCTCGAGGAAGATCTGGCCGTCGGTGATCGAGATAACGTTGGTCGGGATGTAGGCGGACACGTCGCCGGCCTGGGTCTCGATGATCGGCAGCGCGGTCAGCGAGCCGGCGCCATTGTCCTCGTTGAGCTTGGCGGCGCGCTCGAGCAGGCGGCTGTGCAGGTAGAAGACGTCGCCCGGATAGGCCTCGCGGCCCGGCGGACGGCGCAGCAGCAGCGACATCTGGCGATAGGCGACGGCCTGCTTGGAGAGATCGTCATAGACGATCACGGCGTGCATGCCGTTGTCGCGGAAATATTCGCCCATGGTGACGCCGGTATAGGGCGCCAGATATTGGAGCGGGGCCGGCTCGGAGGCCGTGGCGGCGACGACGATGGAATATTCCATCGCGCCATTCTCCTCGAGCGCGCGGACGATCTGCGCGACCGTCGAGCGCTTCTGGCCGACGGCGACGTAGATGCAATAGAGCTTCTGGCTCTCGTCGTCGCCCTTGTTGACCTCGCGCTGGTTGATGAAGGTGTCGATCGCGACGGCGGTCTTGCCGGTCTGGCGGTCGCCGATGATCAGCTCGCGCTGGCCGCGGCCGACGGGGACGAGCGCGTCGAGCGCCTTGAGGCCGGTCTGCACGGGCTCGTGCACCGACTTGCGCGGGATGATGCCCGGGGCCTTCACCTCGACGCGCATGCGCTTGTCGGCGACGATCGGGCCCTTGCCGTCGATCGGGTTGCCGAGGCCGTCGACGACGCGGCCGAGCAGGCCCTTGCCGACGGGGACGTCCACGATGGTCTCGGTCCGCTTCACGGTCGAGCCTTCGCTGATCGTCGAGTCGGAGCCGAAGATCACGACGCCGACATTGTCGGCCTCGAGGTTGAGCGCCATGCCCTTGATGCCGCCCTCGAACTCGACCATCTCGCCCGCCTGGACGTTGTCGAGGCCGTGGATGCGGGCGATGCCGTCGCCGACCGAGAGCACGGTGCCGACTTCGCTGACCTTCGCGTCGGTGCCGAAGCTGGCGATCTGGTCCTTGATGACCTTGGAAATTTCAGCGGCGCGGATGTCCATTTTCAGCCTTTCATCGAAGCCTTGGATACGGGCTTTCAGCCCTTCATTACCTGGGCGAGGTTGTTCAATTTGGTGCGGATGGAGCCGTCGATCATCTGGCTGCCGATCTTGACGACGAGCCCGCCGAGGATGGCGGGATCGACGTCCAGGTCGATCGCGATGTCGCGGCCCATGCGGGTGCGGAGATTCTGCCTGATCGCGTCCACCTGGCCGTCGTCGAGGCTGTGCGCCGAGGTGACCTCGGCGGTGAGCTCGCCGCGGTGGCGGGCGGAGAGAATGTTGAAGGCGCGGATCACGCCGGGGAGCTGGGCCAGGCGGCGGTTCTGCGCCAGCACGCCGAGGAAGTTCGCGGTGATCCCGTCGAGCTTCATCGCCGTGGCGGTCGCGGCGACCGCCTTCTCGGCCTCGTCGCGGCCGACCAGCGGGCTCGTGGTCAGCGCCTTGAATTCGTCCGATTCGTCGAGCGCCCGGCGCACGGCGGCCAGATCACGGCCGACCGCCTCCAGTTTCTTCTGCTCGTTGGCCAGCTCGAACAAAGCCAGTGCATAGCGGCCCGATAAGCTTGCCTGAATGCCGCCGGAAATATCCACGCGCGTCGTAGCTCCTGAATAGGATTTTGGCCCCTGGCGATTTGATGAGCGCGCGAGGCGCTCCCGCAGGGTCGCGGGCGCCCTAGCAGGGCGCTTGCTGCGATGCAAGGTGGCCGTGATTGCCCGAGCCCGGACGTCGGGCTAAGCCTCGCGCGACCACAGGGGACGATCCGGATGAGCCGCTTCCATGCCGACCGCGCCGCGATGTTCGATCTGGAGCGGACGGCGCTGCTCGACCGCCTGTTCAACGGCGGCGCCCCGCGCGACGATGCCTGGTTCGAGCAATTTTACGACGCCGCCTGGTTCGCCTCGATGGTCCTCGTCTCGAACGAGGCCTTTTCAGGGCCAGACGGCATGCCCTATTTGCGGCTTGAGCTGCCGCGCGAGAATGAGCCGTTCGACTCGCAATGCGTCGCCAACCTGGCCGAACATTGCCTGGAGCGGGGCTGCGGCCTCGCCTTGTTCGCTTCGCCCGGCGATCCGCCCGAGGCGGCGCAATTCGTCTTCCCGTTCGGCGTGCTCGATTCGATGCTGCGCTTCGACAGCCCGGCCGGCGACCCCGTCGACCTGGCGGACTGGGCGCTGCCGCCCGCGCTGCCGCCGAAGCGCGGCTTCCTCGGCTTCGGCAAGGCAGAGCCGCGCGAGGTGCTGATCTCGACGCCCTCCGCCGACTATCTGCCGCCGCATGCGGCGCGCGCGCTGCATCATTATCTCGTCCACCGCTGGGACCTGGCCGATCCGCGCATCCAGCTCCTGATCGGCGCCCATCTGCGCCCCACCCGCAACCTGATCATCGGCCGCAAGCGCAGCTCCTTTCCCGACGGCGACGTCCTGCAGGACCTGATGCGCTACACGAGCTGGTACCTGCCGCCGGGCCGCGGCTTCGCGCTGATGCCGGAGGATTGGTCGCTGGGCCAGATGACCCCGCTGCGCGAGCTGTTCGGGGAGGTTTGACAGCAAGGTCCGGGACGCGGAACGAATCCGGATGGGCCAGAAGCGCTCCAACGAAGGAGACGGAGCATGGCCTACAGGATCGAGGGACTGGCGCCGGCGGCGTTCGAGAGCCTCTACGGGATGATGGACGGGGAACTCGCGGCGCTGGGCGCGCGGCGCGTGGTCGCCGAGGCGTCGCGCGGCTGGCCCTGCCGGGTGACGCTCCGGGACGCGGAGGAAGGCGAGCGCCTGATCCTGCTCAACCATGTCTCGCACGACGTCGCGACGCCCTATCGCTCGGCCTATGCCATCTATGTACGCGAGGCGGCGACGGAACCGGCCGTCTATGTCGACGAGACGCCGCCGGTGTTCGAGGGGCGGCCGCTCGGCCTGCGCGGCTTCGACGCCGAGGGGATGCTGCGCGGCGCCCTGCTGGCCTTGCCGGGCGAGGCCGACGCGAAGATCCGCGAACTGTTCGCCCGGCCCGAAATCGCCACCATCCATGCCCACAATGCGGCCCATGGCTGCTTCGCGGCGCGAATCGAGAGGAACTGAACATGGCCAGCCTTGCAACCCTGCCGCGCCCGGCTAGACCGATGGCCGTGAACGACCGGCACGCAGTCACCGACGACGAGGGCGCCATTTCTCCGGAGGAGGCCTGGGCGGCGTTCGAGCGCCGCGACCGGACCTGGGACGGCCGCGTGTTCGGCGCGGTGAAGACCACCGGCATCTATTGCCGCCCGAGCTGCCCGGCGCGGCGGCCGAAGCGGGAGAATGTCGAATTCTTCCAGACCGCGGCGGCGGCCGCGGCGGCCGGCTACCGGTCCTGCCTGCGCTGCCTGCCCGACGACGTGAACCGCGAGGAGGTGGCGCTGGAAAAGGCGTTCCGGCTGCTCGGCGCGGCCGAGGAGGCGCCGTCGCTGGAGGAGGTGGCGGCCGCGGTCGGCTATTCGCCGCACCATTTCCACCGCCTGTTCAAGCGCGCCACCGGGGTGACCCCGGCGGCCTATGCGCGCAGCCTCCGGGCGAAGCGCGCCCAGGAGGCCCTGGCGGGCGAGGGGCGGATCACCGACGCGATCTACGATGCCGGCTATTCGGGCCCGGGCCGCTTCTATGCCGATGCGGAGAAAAGGCTCGGCATGACCCCGTCCGCCTGGCGGGACGGCGGGCGCGGGGCGGTGATCCGCTGGGCGACGGCGAAGACCGATCTCGGCACCATGCTGGTCGCGGCGACGGAGAAAGGCATTTGCCGGCTTTCCTTCGACGAGGACGAGAGCGTGCTGCATCGGCGCTTCCCCAAGGCCGAGATCGCGCATGGCGGGCCGGACATGGCGGACCTGGTCGCGCGCACGGTCGCGGCGGTGAACGCGCCGGAGAAGCCGCACGATCTGCCGCTCGACGTCCACGGCACCGCCTTCCAGGAGGCGGTCTGGCGCGAGCTGACCCGGATCCCGGCGGGCGAGACGCGGACCTATTCGCAGATCGCGGCGGCGGTCGGGCGGCCGGCGGCGGTGCGCGCGGCGGGCACGGCCAACGGCGACAATGCCGTCGCCGTGCTCATCCCCTGCCACCGCGTGATCCGCACCGACGGCACGCTCGGCGGCTATGCCTATGGGCTGGAGCGGAAGGCGACCTTGCTCGCGCGGGAAAAAGGCGAGGCCTAGGTTGCGGGCTCGATCCGCCTCTTCGGATTGGGAAGCAATTTCATAGTCATCCCGGCCTGCGCCGGGACCCATGCACACGGAACAGGGAAGGCGATCACGTCGATAGCCATTTCTCGGCCGCCTATGTTCATGGGTCCCGGCCGCCGCCGGGATGACTAGGTTCTCATGATCAACCAGGGATCTGATCAGCGTGCGCTCGGAGTCCGGCGCCTAGCTCCCCGCCTCGGTTTGCCGCTGTCGGTCGCGGGGGCTGAGCAGGCCCTCCAGCCGGCGCAGCATCTCCAGCGGGGTTTCGTGGCGGACGGTGCCGGCCTGGCGATTGCGCTCCTCCAGTTCCTCGCGGCGGCGGCGCTCGGCGGCCGATTCGTTGCTGTGGTCGACGGCCGAGTTCGCCTCGGGGCGGATGATCGCGATCGCCTCGGGGATCATCCGGCGCTGCTCGAAGTCCCGCGCCAGCTCGTAGCGGAGCTCGCCGTCGCTCGGGGCCAGCTCCATCGCGTCGTAGAGCGCGTTCTGCGCCTCCTCGGGCGGCAGGCCTCCCTGCATGGCGAAGCTGCGGTAGAAGGCGCGCAGCACGAGCGGGTCGCGCGGCGCGACCCGCTTGGCGCGGAGCAGGGGCTCGCGCGCCGCGGTCCAGGCGGCGGCGGTGCGGTTGTTCGCGGCGACCAGGCCGGCGAGCTGGATCATGGCCTTGGTGGTCAACGCGCGCGGGTTGTTCGGCTCCACCGCCAGCAGCCGGTTGGCCGCGTCGAGCGCGCCGGCATTGTCACCGGCCAGATAGGCGCTCTCCATCACCAGCCGCAGCGCGAAAGGATCGTTGGGGAAGCGGGCGGCGATCCCGCGCACCTGGGCGGCGAACTCCACCGCCTCGCGCTGCGGATAGCCCTGGCTCAGCTTGATCTCCTGCATCATCAGCGCCTGCTCGGCGGCGCCGGGCGTGGTGACGGCGATCTGGCCGACGTCGATCGTGCGGAAGGGCAGGCGGATCACGCCGAACCGGCCCCGGCCCGCATAGGAGAAGAGCTCGGAGTTGAAGGTGGCGAGGTCCGGAAAGGCCTGGCGCGACGCCTCGGCATAATCGGTGCCGTTGTTGATCAGCCGCAAATAGGTCTGCAGCTGCCGCTGGCGCTCGGGATTCTCGAACGTGTAGCGGACGAGCAGCCAGCCCTGGGCGTAGAGCAGGAAGACATTGGCGCCCCCCGCCTCGCGATAATTGTGGATGCGCAGCAGCCGCTCCAGCGGCAGCCAGCCGAGCGCGTCGAAGGTGGAGAAGCGATGCTCGGCGGGCAGGCCGATCTCGACCACGTCATTGGCGAGGAAGCGGGTCGCGCCCCAGAATTCCGCGAAGCCCTCGCTATACCAGGTCGGATAGGCGGCCGGAAAATATTGGTACATGAAATGATGGGTATATTCGTGGAGCAGGATGCTCTCCGGATCGAGATTGGCGACGCTCCGCGCGGAGCGCAGATCGCCATTGCCCCGGCCGCCCTGGGCGCGGGTGCCGACCAGCATCAGGCCGCGGGAATCGGGCACATAATAGCCGGCCACGCTGGCCCCGCCCGCGGCGCGGCCCACCGCGCCGGCGCTGGAGAGGAGAAAGACGCGCAGCCGGTTCGGCACGGTCGGCGCGTTGATCCGGTGAAAGGTACGCAGCACGTAATGGAAGCGCTCCAGCTTCGCCGCGAAGGCGCGGGCGTCCTCTTCGCTGCCCTCGCTGTAGACGATGAAATTGCTCGACGTCGCCTGGTGCCATTCGGCCCGCGCCGCCGTCGCGGACAGGCTCGCCGCCAGCACGGCCACACCCGTCAAGAGCTTGCGAATCATTGATTTTCCCCCAAAGAAATCGTCGCGCGCCCTAATCGCGCCCGCGTCCGGCGGCAAGCCGGCTCATTGCGGCCGGCTCCGGCTGCGGCCCTGATTCTCGCAGCTGTAGACCAGCCGCTCGTTGGGCAGCTGCGGCAGCATCGCGGCGATGTCGCGCTGCTGATCGGCGAGAATGGTGCGCGCCTCCGCGTCGCTGCTGCATTGCCGGGGCTCGTTCTGACGCCGCGCGGCGCGGACCCGCTCCATGGTCGCATTGTCGAGCTGGTAGCGGGTCAGCACATATTCGCCGCTGCCCGGCCGGAATTCGGAAACGGAGACGACCGGCTGCTCGCTCGATACGAGGATGCGGCTCCAGGCCTGGCCGTTCGGCGCATATTGGGTACGGCCGTTGACGCAGCCCGAGGCGGTCCAGTCGAGCGGCACGTCGTCGGTGCGGCTGATCGTGATCCGGCTGCGCTCCTGCACCAGCCGGCAGACATTCTGGCCGGCGAAGCGGTCCGGCGCCGGCTGCGTCTCGTTCGCCTTGGCCTGCGCCTCCTCGATCGCCGACAGGCTGGGGCGGGCGAGGAAGGCCACGATCGCGCCGATCAGCAGCACGCCGCCGACGCCGCCCATGATCTGCGCCGGGCGGACGCGGTTCTTGATGATCAGGACGAAGCAGCCGCCGAAGGCCAGCAGCGCGAAGACGAGCAGCAGCACGGCCAAAGCGAGGCGGTTCTCGCGGGTCTCGGTGATCTCGGCGACGCTGCGCTCGCGAGTCTGCTCCGCCTGGCGCGCGGCGGCCTCCGCCGCCTGCTGCCGCGCCCGCTCCTCGGCGGCGGCGCGCTCCTGGTCCTGGCGCAGCCGGTCGGTCATCGAGACGCAGGCGGTGGTCACCGACTGATAGGGCTGGCGCGCCTGGCCGAGAAAGGCGGTGACCTCGCGGTTCGCGACGGCGAAGGCGAAGGGCGCGTCGCCGTCCTGGTTGCGGGTGATCAGCGTGTTGACGCCGAGCACGCGCCCGCACTGATCGAGCAAGGGCCCGCCCGAATGGCCGCGCGCGATGTTCGCGGTGTGCAGCAGGGTGGTGATGCCGTTGATCGGCCGCACATTGGAGAAGATGCCGACCGAACGGGTCGGCGGCAGCGGCTGGATGTAATCGTCGGCCGAGCGGGCGGTGGCGAGATCGACATTGCCCGGATAGCCCAATGCCGCGATCGGCGAGCCATCGTCGAGCGGGCCGACATAGAGCGGGATGGAGGGCAGGTTGCCCTCCTCCACCTCGAGCAAGGCGAGGTCGCGGGCGGGATCGAAGGCGACGATCCGGGCGCGGCTCGCCTGCGCGCCCTGCGAGGGCACCACGCCGACCGAGACGGTGCGCCCCTCCTGCGCCGCCTGCTGGGCCTGGGCCACGACATGGGCGTTGGTGACGATCCGGTTCGGCGCGATCGCGAAGCCGGAGCCATGGCCGAAGCCGACCACCTCGCCATCCTCGCCGAAGCTGATCACCACCACGCGCACTACCGACCGCCCGGCGACGGAGATGTCGTCGGCCCGCGCGGGCGCCGCCGGCAGGGTGAAGGCCAGCATGGCGAGGAGGAGCAGGATGAATCGGGACACGGACATTCCCGAATTCTCTATGGGATGGGGCGGGGAGGTGGCAAGCGGAGTGGGTGCATGCCGTGTTGGCGCGATGGGCAAGCTCTCATCGATCGAGTCCGAATTCGAGACGAGCGAGGCGGCGGAAGAACATGACAGGTGGTTCCGCGCCAAGGTGGCCGGCGCGCTTGCATCCACCGAGCCGGCGGTGCCCCATGACGAGGTAGTGGCCGAGGCAGACGGTCATCGACGCGAAGCGCCGTGCCGCCGCTCGTTTGGCGCGCTGAAGTTCGCGCCGACCTGATCGCCATCCTCGGTTACATCGCGGAGCGCGATCCCGCAGCCCCGGAAAAACTTCGCAGCGCGATCGAACATGTCGCCGAGAGTCCGGCCGGCCGCTACAAGAACGAATAAGGATCGACGTCCACCGCCACCCGCGTGCTTGCCTTCCACTGCAGGCCGCCGAGCCAGTCGCGGATGATGTCCTGGACGGGCACCGCGCGGTTGGCGTGGACGAGGAGGCGGAAGCGGTGGCGGCCGCGGAGCATGGCGAGCGGGGCGGGGGCGGGGCCGAAGACCGCCATATTCTCGTGGCTGGGGGCGGCCCGGCCGATCATGCGGGCGACCTCGCTCGCCTCGGCCTGGCTTTCGCTGGAGACGATGATCGCGGCGAGGCGGCCGAAGGGCGGCATGGCGGCGGCGCGGCGGGCGTCGGTCTCGGCCGCGTAAAAGCCTTCGGCGTCGCCGGAGACGAGCGCGTGGAGGACGGGCGCCGAGGGATCGTGGGTCTGGACGAGGACCCGGCCATGCTTCTCGCCGCGACCGGCGCGGCCGGAAACCTGCTGGATCTGCTGGAAGGTGCGCTCGGCCGCGCGCAGGTCGCCGCCCGCGAGGCCGAGATCCGCGTCGACCACGCCGACCAGGGTCAGGTTCGGGAAGTGATAGCCCTTGGTGACGAGCTGGGTGCCGATGACGATGTCGATCTCGCCAGCCTCCATCCGGGACACGAACTCGGCGGCCTTGGCAGGCGACCAGATCGTGTCGGAGGTGACGATCGCGGTGCGCGCGTCGGGGAAGAGCGCGGCGACCTCGTCGGCGATCCGCTCGACGCCGGGGCCGCAGGCGACCAGCGCGTCCTCCTCCCTGCATTCCGGACAGGCCTCGGGCGCCGGCATCATATGGCCGCAATGGTGGCAGGCGAGCCGGTGGGTGAAGCGGTGCTCCACCATCCAGGCCGTGCAATTGGGGCATTGGAAGCGGTAGCCGCAGCGCCGGCAGAGGGTGAGCGGAGCATAGCCGCGGCGGTTGAGGAAGAGCAGGCTCTGCTCGCCCGCCTCGAGAGTCTCCTCCAGCGCCTTGACCAGCTTCGGCGCCAGCCAGCGGCCGCGCTCCGGCGGATCCTGCAGCAGATCGAGCGCGGCCATGTCGGGGAGCTGCGCGCCGCCATAGCGGGCGGGGAGCCGGAGCTCTTTATAGGTGCCGATCTCCGCCATGTGCCGGGTCTCGATGGCGGGGGTCGCGGAGGCGAGGATCACCGGGATCGCCTCCAGCTTGGCGCGCATCACCGCGACGTCGCGGGCATGATATTGGACGCCGTCCTCCTGCTTGAAGCTCGCCTCGTGCGCCTCGTCGACGACGATCAGGCCGAGGTCGCGATAGGGGAGGAAGAGGGCCGAGCGGGCGCCGACCGTGACCCGCGCCTCGCCCGAGGCGATGGCGCGCCAGGCGCGGCGGCGCTGGCTCTGGCGCAGGCCCGAATGCCAGGCGACGGGCTCGCAGCCGAACCGCGCGGCGAAGCGCTTGAGGAAAGGCTCGGTCAGCGCGATCTCGGGCAGCAGGACCAACGTCTGTCTGCCCCGGCGGATCGCCTCGGCGATCGCTTCGAAATAGACTTCGGTCTTGCCGGAGCCGGTGACGCCGTCGAGCAGCCAGGGGGCGAAGTCGCCGGCGGCGACGGCCTCGCAAAGCTCTTCCGCAGCATCGGCCTGGGTCTCGTCGAGCGCGGGCGGGCCGTGGTCCGGATCGGGCGTCGGATAGGGGTCGTCGATCTGCACCTCGACCGCCTCGATCGCGCCCGCCTTGACCAGGCCCCGGATCACCGCGTCGGAGACGCCGCCGATGATCGCCAGCTCGCTGACCAGCCCCTGCCGCTCGCCGATCCGTTCCAGCGCCTGCTCGCGCTGCGGGGTCAGCCGGTCCGGGACGCGGCCGGTGGCGCGATATTCGGTGATCGAGCGCGCGCCCTCCAGCGCTCCGGAAGAGGGCAGCGCCATGCGCAGCACCGAGGCGAGGGGGGAGAGATAATAGTCCGCGGTCCACTCGACGAGCCGGCGGAGCGGCGCGGCGAGGGGCGGGATGTCGTAGACGTGGAGGAGGTTGCGCAGGCGATTGTCGCCCACTTCGGTCGTCGGCAGCCGCTCCGGCTCCCAGACCACGCCGATCATCTGCCGCGGCCCGAGCGGCGCGACCACGATCGCGCCCGGCTCGACCGCCATGCCGTGCGGCACGCGATAGTCGAGCGGACCCAGAGCCGCGTTCATCACGATCAGGCGGGCGCGGGCCATCGGCGTCAGGCGAAGCGCAAATGCAGGTTCGAGTTGAGATAGGAGGGGTCGTCGGTCACCTCCCGGCCGAGCCAGGCGGGCCGCGCGAAGGGCGTGTCGGCGCTCGGCAGCTCGATCTCGGCGAGGACGAGGCCGGCGAGTTTGCCCTCGAACGCGTCCACCTCCCAGACCAGGCCGTTGGCGGCGGGGACGAGATGGCGGACCTTCTCGATCGCCGGGCCGGGGCAGAGCGCCAGCATCGCCTCCGCATCCGCGAGCGGCACCTCATATTCGAATTCGTGGCGGGCGAGCGCGTCCATTCCCGCCTTCACGGTCAGCCAGGCCCGCTCGCTTTTGGTGCGCACCCGCACCGACAGGCCCTGGCCGCGGGCGAGATAATTCTGGCGGATGGCGCCGGCACCGGTCACCTCGGCCCGCCAGGCCTCGCCCTCGACGAGGAATTTCCGTTCGATCTCCAGGCCCATCGTTCCGCCGCTCCGTTGCTGGGCGGCATATAGGGCCTGCGGAACGGGACGGGAACCGGCGCGGCGCCGGGAAGCCGGACGCCCGATCTGTGGCGGATGGGACACAGACCTGCGGTTTTCCGCAGGCAACATGGATCAAAGGGCCATGGGCGCACGTTGCGATGCGGTCTCAACCACGGAGAATTCCTAACATGCGTAAGCTTGCCACCGCCGCCCTTCTCGCCGGCGCCGCCCTCGTCGCGACTCCCGCTCTTGCCCAGGACGCCGACGACTGGACCGGCTTCTATGTCGGCGGCCAGCTCGGCTACGGCTTCCAGTCCGGCGGGAGCAACGAAACGATCCTGTTCGACACCAATCTCGACGGCAATTTCGGCGACACCGTCAACACGTCGGGAGGCGTCAACGCCTTCTCGCCCGGCTTCTGCGACCAGGCGGCGAACGGGCCGACCCCGGCCGACGGCTGCGACGGCGACCGCGACGGCATCGAAGGCGGCGTCCATGCCGGCTTCGACTTCCAGACCAGCGGCAATTTCGTGATCGGCGCCGTCGTCGATTACAACCGGAGCCGGCAGCGCGACAGCGTTTCCGCTTTCTCCACCACCCCCGCCCGCTACACGATGACGCGGCGGCTGCGCGACGTCTTCACGATGCGCGCCCGCGCCGGCGTCGCCAGCGGCCGGACCCTGTTCTACGCCACCGGCGGCCTCGCCTACGGCAAGATCCGCAACAGCTTCACCACCAGCAACGGGGTGAACAGCTTCACCGACAACGGCAATGAGGGCGGCTGGGGCTATACGTTCGGCGGCGGCGTCGAGCACAGGCTCAGCAGCAATTTCTCGATCGGCCTGCAATATCTCTATCGCAGCGTCGACGCGGGCGATTATCGCGTGGCGGTCGGCCCCGGCACCGCGCCGGCCACCAATCCGTTCCTGATCGTGAACGCGAACGGCACGGACTTCGCCCGCAGCCGCGACAATTTCAACACCCACGGCGTGCACCTGACCGGCAGCTTCCGCTTCTGAGCCGACACAGACGGCGCCCGACCGGTCCGGTCGGGCGCCGTTCATCCTTGCCCGCCTATGGGCCGGGCGCGTAACGAACGCGTCTGGAGGGCATATGGCGGGCTTGCGGACATGCTTGGGACTGGCGGCGGCCCTGGTCGCATTGCCCGCGCCCGCGCTGGCGCGGGAGCAGGTCGACGTTTGCGGCCCGCTCGGGCAGCTCATTGCCGCCGCGCGCGAGCGGCCGGCCTTCGCCTCGGTCCAGCGCCGGCTCGCGGCGGGCGAGACGCTGCTGCCGGGCTTTGGCGAGGACAGCAGTCGCTGCGCGGTCACGCCCGGCCGGGAGGCCTCCTGCCGCGATTCCTTCGGGCGTGTCAGCTTCATCGGCTGGCCGGACCTCGATACCTGCCGGGGCGTCGTCGCCGTGGGCGAACAGCCGCCGCTCGTGCCGGATCCACTGAACCCCCGCCGCGACTGGACGCGGACCTACCGTGCCGGAAACCTGCGCATCGAGCATGGCATGACCTGCACGTCCTGCCGCGGCCCGGCGCCGAGCCATTTCCGGATCTTCGTCGAGCAGCCCCGCCGGCGTTCCCGGTGAGGCGGTTCGCGATCGCGCTTGCGCTCTCCGCCTTGCCGATGCCGGCCGCGGCCCAGGAGATGTGCGCGGGCCTGAACCGGATCGCGGCGGCGGCACGCGAGCCCTTGCCCTTCGCCTCGCTGGATCGGGCGCGTGAAGAGATCGTGCCGGGCCTCGGGAATCATTGCTGGATCGCCACCGTGGAGGGGCAGCGGACGTTCGTCTGCTCGCGCGGCCAGTTCGCGCCGGCAAGCCTCGAACGGGAGGCGCTGGGGCCGATGGTGCGCGACTGCCTGGGCGCCGAACGCCTGCCCGCGCGGCACTTCGATTCCACCTGGCGCTACCGCACGCCCGACCTCGTCGTCACCGTCGGAAGCCATTGCAATGAACGGTGCCATGTCGGCCGGAGCGCGATGCTCACTTTTCGCCGGCGCGCTGCCGGCGATGCCGCCCAAGCGCCTGATTCCCGATAGCCTTTTGGCGGGCTGACCCTATCTTTCCGCCTCCATTCCGGGGGCGAATCATGGTCGGTGCGGGTACGCTTTTCTCCTATCTCGGCGCGTTCGTGACGATCGTGCTCGCGCTCGGCCTGTCCGATCTGCTGATGAGCTTCCACCGCTTGCTGCGCAAGGCGCGGACGGTGCGCTGGGCCGGCCTGCCGATCGCGGCGGCGGCCTTCGTCCTGCTCTCCCTCCTGTCCGAATTCTTCTCGATGTGGGGGCTGGTGGCGGTGGAGCGGGTCAGCTTCGTGGGCCTGATCCTGCACCTGCTGCCGACCTTCTTCATCTTCCTCGCCGCGAGCGCCGTCCTGCCCGACGAGGTGGACGAGGAGCCGTTCGATCTCGACGCCTTCTATTTCTCCCAGCAGCGTTATTTCTACGTGACGCTCAGCCTCGCCTTTCTCGGCGATGCGCCGCGCGCGCTGGAGGGAGTGCCGTTCGACCTCGGCGAGATCCTGGCCATCGTCGCGCCCTCCACCGTCGTGGCTTTGATCTTCCTCACCCTCGCCGTCTCGCGCCGGCGCTGGCTGCACTGGCTCGGCCTCGGTCTCGTCTTCGCCCTGATCCTGATGCATTTCCCCGAAATGGTGATCGAGGCGCCCGCGGCGCTGCTGCCGCCCGGATCCTGAGCGATTATTCCATCGTCATGAGGTCGGCGACGGCGGCGATGCCATTCAGCAGGCTCTCGACGCGGACATTCTCGTCCTCGGCATGCTGGTTGTTGTCATGGTTCCACAAGCCGAGCGTCGCCGTGGCGGCGCCGAGCTCCCGGCGGATCAGATAGAGCGGCAGGCTGCCGCCGAGGCTGGGCAGGACGACGACCGGGCCGCGCGCGCGCATCGCCCCGGCCAAAGCCCGGGCCAGCGGGTGATCGAGCGGGGTGCGCTCGGCGGGATAGCCGGGCGTCCGCTCGACCCGCGCGATCCGGGGGAAGCGGCGGCGCTCCTCGAGCGTGGGCGTCCGGTCCATCACTTCATAACCCTGCGCCCGGATGTGGCGGATCACCCGCTCCACCTGCCGGTCGGGATCGTTGCCGAGCACCAGGCGCAGGTCGAGCGCGGCGGTCGCCTCGGTGGGGACGACGTTGCGCTGGTTGGCGCCGACATCGGCGCTGCGCATGCCGTTGACGTTGAGCGAGGGCAGGTTGATCAGCTCCAGCAGCGGCGCGCCGCTTCCCTCCGTCCAGCCCAGGCCGAGCTCGTTGCGCATCTGCGCGTCCGGCGACGGCGCCTCGGCGATGGCCCGGCGTTCCGCCGCGGTCAGCGGCACGACGTCGTCATAGAAGCCGGCGATCGTCACCCGGCCGGTCGCGTCCTTCATCGAGGCGAGCAATTCGGCCAGCATCATCGCCGGATTGGGCGCCCAATTGCCGTAATGGCCGCTGTGCAGCGGCCGCGCCGGCCCGTAGACGGTCACCTCCATGTTGATGTCGCCGCGCACGCCGAGGCTGACCATGTGCGGGCCGGACTGGTGGGCGGGGCCGTCGATGATGATCCAGCCGTCCGAGGCGAGCGTCTCGCGGTGGCGGCGGAGCAGGGCGGCGAGATGCGGCGAGCCCGCTTCCTCCTCGCCTTCGAGCACGATCTTCAGGTTGAAGCCCGGGCGCCGGCCCTCGGCGCGCAGCGCGTCGACGGCGGCGAGGATCGCCATCACCCCGGCCTTGTCGTCCGAGGCGCTGCGCGCATAGATCCGCGCCTCGCGCCCGTCGCCGACCAGGCGGGGCTGAAAGGGCGGCGTCACCGTCCAGGCGGAGGGGGTGACCGGCTGGCCGTCATAATGGGCGTAGAGCACGTAGGTTCGCGTCGCCCCCGGCACCCGCCACTCGCCGTAGATCAACGGCGGCGCCTGGCCGTCCTCGCTCTCCAGCAGGCGCGGAGAGAGGCCCCGGCGCCGCATCATGCCGACGATATGATCGGCATTGCGGCGGATGTCGGCGCGGTTCGAGGCGACGTTCGGGATGGCGAGCAAGTCGACATAGTCGCGGAGCAGCGCGTCGCGATTCGCCTCGGCCCAATCTCGGGGCGCGGCGGCGGCGGGAGAAGCGGAGAGGGCCAGGGCAGCGGCGACCAGGGAGCGGATCATAATCCGAAACGTACCAAATTTGCGGCGCGACGCAATCGCCCCGTTCGGATCCTAGTCGCCGTCGCCGGAGCTCGACACGTTGAACGACAAAGTGAAGGTCGCGGCATGGTCCATCTGGTCGCGGGCGCCGCCGCGGCCGAAGCGATATTGGTTGAGATAGCCGATCTCGCCGCGCAGGCTGCCGCCCAGCGGGATCGAGACGCCGATCGCGTTGCGCATCCGTTCATAGCCGGCGCGCGCGCCCCAGGCGGTGCTGTTGAAGTTCACGAAATGCTCCTGCGTCGCGAACAATTTGAAGTCGCGGCCGAGCGGCGTCTCGAAGCCGATCCTCGGACGCAGCCGGAAGCCGATCTCGCCGCCGCTGCTGTTGAAGCGCTGCTCGAAGCGCAGGCGGCCGTTGAAGCCGGAGCCCAGCGGGACGAGGATCATCTGGCGCAGCCTTTCCTCATTGGGCAGCCGGCCGTTCGCGTCCCAATCCTCGACATGGCGGTAGCCGACCGACAGCTCGACCCCGCCGCTCGTCCTGTGGGTGAACAGGATCCCGGTCTCGGCATGGGAGAAGCCTTCCGCCCGGTCGCTGAACCGGCCGATCCCCTCGAGCGTGATCCGGTTCCGCTCGCTGATCGCGAAGGAGCCGTTGACCTGGAACCAGAGCTGCTCGTCCTGCCGCTGCGCCGCGGCCGGGGTGGCGGTGAGGAGGAGAAAGGGCAAGGCGACAAGGATGGAGCGCATCGGATTCCGGTGATAGAGGGCTGGCGGGACGATGTCCGCGCTACAGCGCGGTCACCGAGATGTCACATTTGATTTCCGAGAGGCACGATGAAATTCTTCGCCGACACCGCCGATACCGCCGACATTCGCGATCTGGCCGAGACCGGCCTGCTCGACGGCGTCACCACCAATCCGACGCTCATCCACAAGGCGGGCCGCGATTTCGTCGAGGTGGTGACCGAGATCGCCGGGATCGTCGACGGTCCGGTCTCCGCCGAGGTGGTGGCGCTCGACCATGACGGGATGATGCGCGAGGCCGAGATCTTAAGGAAGATCGCGGACAATATCGCGATCAAGGTGCCGCTCACCGTGGACGGCCTGAAGACCTGCAAGAAGCTCACCTCGGACGGCACGATGGTGAACGTCACCCTCTGCTTCTCCGCCAACCAGGCGCTGCTCGCCGCCAAGGCGGGCGCGACCTTCATCTCGCCCTTCGTCGGCCGCCACGACGATGTCGGCTATCCGGGCATGGAGCTGATCGCCGACATCCGCATGATCTACGACAATTACGATTTCGGGACCGAGATCCTGGTCGCCAGCGTCCGCAACCCGATCCACATCCACGAGGCGGCGAAGCTGGGCGCCGACGTGATGACCGCCCCGCCCGCGGTGATCCGCCAGCTGTTCAAGCACCCGCTGACCGACAACGGCATCAAGGCCTTCCTCGCGGATTGGGAAAAGACCGGGCAGAAGATCGGCTGAGCGTTATGCCAGCCATGGCCGTTTCCTCGGTGTCACCCTGAACTCGTTTCAGGGTCCAGGGTGGCGCCGCGCGGAGGTTTGAAGAAGCCCGCAGGCCATCGGGTCCGGCTCGACCTTGGATGCTGAAACGAGTTCAGCATGACGGGAGGGCAAGCTAACGTGGAAACCAGATGCGCTCCGGCGAAGGCCGGAGCGTTGCGAGACCCGCTTCCGAGCCGGCCAACGCTCCGGCCTGCGCCGGAGCACGGCAGGGGTATACCGGGAAACCCGCAGCTGTGGCCGCCATGCCATTCCCGCGCCGTAACCATCACGCCGACTGGAGACTCGAAGCGATTCCAATCGCTTCTTAACCATATCCGTATTAGCCTGCGATCATGGGCAGGGTGATCAGCTTCGAAAATCACGCGCTCGCGAACCTGCGGGCCCGCGTGGCGGCGGCGGAGGAGGCCAATCAGGACCTCATCGCCTTCGCGCGCGGCCATAGCGGCGCGGTCGCCTCGATCCACGAGGCGGTGCTCGCCGCGGTCGAGACGGACGGGCTCGATCATCTGCTCCACGTCGTCACCCAGGAATGGCCGCAGATTCTCGGCCTCGACGCGGTCGCCGTCGCGCTCCATGCCGGCGACACGGGCGTCCGCGCCGACGCTTCGGGCCTGCAGTTCGTCGACGCCAAATTGATCGAGCGGTCGATCCGGGATTTCGAGGGCGTGCTGCTGCGCGGCTGCGCGCGCGGCCATCCCCTGTTCGGCCCGGCCTGCGAGCTGATCCGCGCCGAGGCCTTGATCCGGCTCAGCAGCGAGCCGCCTTTGCCGAGCGGTCTGCTCGCGCTCGGCCAGCGCGGTCCGCAGACCTTCGACAGCCGCCATGGCTCGGAGCTGCTCATCTTCCTGGGGCGGGTGCTGACCCGCTGCATGGGCCGGTGGCTGATCCCCTAGACCCCGCGGATCATGCGGCGGTCGCGATCGCCGCCCGCTGGCACGACCATCTGACCCGCGAGCGCCGCCGTTCCGACCATACGGTGCGCGCCTATGTCGCCACCGCGCACCGGCTGATCGGCTTCCTAGCCGGCCATCTGGGGCAGGGGGTGGACGCGGCCGCCTTGGCGGGTCTGCAGCCGGCGGACCTGCGCGCCTATCTGGGCATGCGGCGGACCGGCGGGCTCGGCAACAATTCGGCGGCGCGGGAGCTTTCGGCGGTGCGCGCCTTCCTCGCCTTCGCCGCCGCGGAGAGCGGGCGCGAGGCGGCCTTGCCCAGGCTGCGCGGGCCGAAGAAGCCGCGCTCCGTGCCGCGGCCGATCTCGCCGGACGAGGCGGTGGCGCTGGCCGAGGAGGCGGCGGAGGACGCGGCCGAGCCCTGGCTCGCGGCGCGCGACCTGGCCGTGCTCACCTTGCTCTACGGTTCGGGGCTGCGCGTCGCCGAGGCGCTCGGCCTTACCGGCGCGGCGCTGCCGCTCGGCGAGGCGATGCTGGTCACCGGCAAGCGCAACAAGACGCGGGTCGTGCCGTTGCTGCCCTCGGTGAAGGCGGCGATCGAGGATTATCTCCGGCTCTCCCCTTATGCCGCCGGCCGGGACGCGCCTTTGTTCCGCGGCGCCCGGGGCGGACCCCTGCGCGGTGAGATCGTGCGCCGCGCGGTGCGCAAGGCCCGGCGGACGCTCGGCCTCTCCGAGCGGACCACGCCGCACGCCTTGCGGCACAGCTTCGCCACTCATCTGCTCGGCCGCGGCGCGGACCTCCGCGCGCTGCAGGAACTGCTCGGCCATGCCAGTCTCAGCTCCACGCAGATCTACACGGCGGTCGATGCGGCGCATCTGATGGATGTCTATCGCCACGCCCATCCCAGGGCGTGAAGGCATGGCGGCCTATTCGGCCGCCATGCGCAGCATCTCGACCTCGCGCTGCAGCCGCTCGATCTCGAGCCGGTAGAGGCGATTGCAGTCGATCCGCTCCGGCCGCCGGCCGAGCGGCACGGTGACGCGGACATAAGCGGTCGCCTCGCGGTCGCGGGAATCGCTGCCATAAGCGTAGGCGCGGGCCGACTCCGGGACCGGCGCGGCGGCGCTGCCGGTGGCGCCGACGTCCAGATAGGCGCCGTTGCTGTTCATGCTCTGCCGGCAGCGCGTGCCGCCGGCCGTCTCGATGGAATCCTCGCCGCCCGGGCCGGTGGGCGCCTGCGGGAGATAGATGCCGCTCGGTCCCGCCCAGGCCGTCGCGCTAGCGAGCAGCAAGGCGGCGGGCAGTGAGTTTCGAACAAACGCGTGCACGAATCATCCCCTCGACTGGTTGGGCCCGTTCCGCGCAGACGCGGAATGCGTAGGTTTCGCCCGGCGCCATCCCGCCGGCGACGACGAGCAGCTGACGATTGCTGTTGCCGCCAAGCCGGACCTCGTCGCCCGGCAGGATGCGGACGCGGGGCTGCGGCGTCTCGTCCGCCATGCCGATCGCATAGGCCCGGAAGGCGGTCGCGGAGGCATAGGGATTGGTCAGCGTCAGGTAGAAGGCCTTGCGCGGACCGTCGGTGAGGCCCGCCTTGGTCAGTGGCCCCAGGCCCACCGCCGAGGCGGAGGCCAGCGGCAAGGCGGCCAGGGTCAGCGCCGCGAGCGCGACGCGACGGCTCATTGCTGACATGTCGCCACCGTGGCCACCAGGTAATTGCCCGACTGGAAGCCGGAGGGGCTCGTCACCCGGCCGTGCACCGTGAAGGTGTCCAGCAGCCGCACATTGGTGCTGGACGAGGCCGCGCTCGTATAGGCCTGGTTGGCGCCGCCCAGCGAGGTGTAGCGGATCGCGACCTGGGCGCCCGCGGGCATGCCGGCCGGCGCGTCGAGGGTCGGCGCGGTGAAGCTGACCTGGGGCGTGCCGCCGATCGCGACCACGGCCATGATCGCGGGCAGGCCGCCCGCCTGCTCCGAACCGAGGACGGTGGCGTCGCCGGACAAAGACAGGGTGCCCTCGGTGCTGAGCGAGAGAATGCAGCTGCCGCCGAGATTGGCCCGCAAGCGCACGTCGGCCGCCTGAACCGGGGTGGCAAGACACAAAGCCGCGGGCAATGTCGCAGCGAATACTTTTCGGACTCGAAACATCTTTACTCTCCGTAACTTTGGAGAGTTCAAATTAATCGAGTCGAGTTAAGCGAATCATAATGATAAGTAAGGCGAAATTACTTTGACATAAGTCAAAAAACAAAGTTGACCTAAATAAAGTTTGTTATGAATGATCGCGCCTGTTCCAGGTGATCTGGCGCCAGACATACCAGAGCAGGCCGCCGCCGACCATGACCAGAGCGAGCGGCGCGATGACTTCCTCGACCCGCTCGAAGCTGAGCCCGAGCGCATAGCCGGCCAGCGCGAGGATCGTGCTGAAGGTCGCCGTGCCGATCGTCGACCAGAGCAGATAGCGGCCCACCGGCATGCGCAGCAGCCCCGGCGGGACGGAGATGAAGGTGCGCAGCGCGGGCAGGACGCGCCCGACCATCACGATCGCGGCGCCGTAGCGCTCGAACTGGCGCTGCATCTTGTCGAGGTCCCTGAGGTCCATCGCGACCCAGCGGCCGTGGCGCTCGATGAAATAGCGGAAGCGCTCCGGCTTCACCGAGCGGGCGAGCTGATACCAGAGGAAATTGCCGAGCATGGCGCCGGCCGTGGCGAAGGCGATCACGCCGGGCAGGCCCAGCGGCCCCTGCGCGGCGCGGATGCCGGCCAAGGTGAGGATCAGCTCGGAGGGGATGGGCGGGAAGACCGTCTCAAGCAGCATGAGGAGGAAGATGCCGAGATAGCCGCCCCAGTCGATCAGCTCGATCACCCAGTCGTACACGCCCCGCAACTCCCCCACCCGGTCCCGGCGGATCCCGGGGAAACCCGCATATTCCCGACGAACATGGCAGAGAAAAGACGGAGAGCCCGCATTCCTCCCGCGCGCCACGGTGTATTATGCTAATAAATCACCCTGGCGTCGGAACGGGCGGAGGTCAAGCGGGAAGGGAAGGGGGAGAGGGGAGGGCGCCGCGGCGCCCTCGCTCAGGCGTAGCTGACGATCTCGAACTCGATCCCGTCCCAGTCCATGAAATAGAAGCGGCGGCCCGGCTCGTAGTCGCCATGGGAGAAGGGGACGAGGCCGGCGGCGATCACGCGCCGTTCGACCGCGTCGAGATCCTCGACCTGGATGCCGACATGGTTGAGCGGCGCACCCTTCGGCCAGTCGCGATTTTCGAGCTGGCCCTCCCAGGCCCGGTCCCGCGGCCGGGGTTCGGCATAAACGGCGATGTAATTGGTCTCGTCGCCGACATGGATGGCGGTGCCGCCGTCGCGGGCCGGGCCATGCCAGCGGACGCGCCAGCCGAACAGCTCCTCGAAGAGCCTGGCCGACCGTTCGGGCTGGCTGACGGTGACGTTCACATGTTCGATGAAGCCGGTGCGCATGAAGGCCGTCCTTTCGATTCGGGTCATGCTTGAGCGATCTACAACCTCAAGCTAAGTTGAGATCAAGCTGTTTGTCGAAGAGGGGAAACATGCGCGGCAACGAGCTTCTGGCGATCGGCGAGCTGGCCGCGCGGACCGGCCTCAGCGTTTCGGCGATCCGCTTCTACGAGGAGAAAGGGCTGGTCCAGGCGCTGCGCACCGCAGGCGGCCAGCGCCGCTTCCTGCGCTCCGACATCCGCCGCCTCTCCTTCGCCCTGATCGCCCAGCAGATCGGCTGCACCATTCCGGAAATCGCCGCCGAGCTCGCCAAATTGCCGCAAGGCCGGACGCCCACGCCGGCGGATTGGCGGCGGATCAGCAACGGGTTCGGCAAGTTGCTCGACAAAAGGATCGCGGCGCTGCAGCGGATGCGCGACACGCTCGACGGCTGCATCGGCTGCGGCTGCCTCTCGCTGAAGAAATGCGGGCTCTACAATCGCGACGACCGCGCGTCGCGCACGGGCGTGGGGCCGCGCTACGCGCTTGGGGTGAAGTGGGACTCGCTCGCCTGACCTAGGCGCGGCCGACCTTCCGCTCGATCGCGTCCCAGATCTTCGCCGGCGTGTCGGTGCCGTTGAAGCGGTCGATGGCGACGATGCCGGTGGGGGAGGTGACGTTGATCTCGGTGAGCCATTCGCCGCCGATCACGTCGATGCCGACGAACAGCAGCCCGCGCCGCTTCAGCTCCGGGCTGAGCGCGGCGCAAATCTCCTCCTCGCGGGCGGTCAGCTCGGTCTTGGCCGCGGTGCCGCCGACCGCGAGGTTGGAGCGGATCTCGCCCTCGCCGGGAATGCGGTTGACCGCGCCGACCACCTCGCCGTCGACGAAGACGATGCGCTTGTCGCCCTTCGCCACGCCGGGGAGGAAGGCCTGGATCATGTGCGGCTCGCGATAGGCGGTGTTGAACACCTCGATCAGCGAGGAGAGGTTCTCACCCGAGCTGCCGATCTTGAAGATCGCCTTGCCGCCATTGCCGTGCAGCGGCTTCACGACGATCTCCTTGTGCCGCTCGAGGAACTCCCGTGCGACGCCGACGGAGCGGGTGACAGCGGTCGGCGGCATGAAGCGGGCATAATCCAGCACCCAGACCTTTTCGGGCGCGTTGCGGACGCTGGCCGGGTCGTTGACCACCAAGGTCTCGCCCTGGATGCGCTCCAGCAGGTGCGTGGCGGTGATGTAGCCGAGGTCGAAGGGCGGATCCTGGCGCATCAGCACCACGTCGGCGTCGCGGCCCAAATCGAGGATCTCCGGCTCGCCGGCGGTGAAGTGGGCGCCCGGCACGCGCTGGACGGTCACCGGCCGGGCCATGGTCCACAGCCGCCCGTCCACCCAGCTCAGCGCCTCGACGTCATAATGATAGAGTCTGTGCCCGCGCGCCTGCGCGCCAAGCATGATCGCGAAGGTGGAATCGCCAGCGATGTTGATCGATTCAAGCGGGTCCATCTGGACGGCGACGGTCAGGCTCATGCCGTCCCCTTAGCCGCTGAATGGGAACAGGTGAATGGGGACAGGCACGAAGACCTGTCCCCGCTCCCTAGCCTCAGGGCACCACGACCCAGTCGCTGGTCCGGATCGTCTCGGCGGCGTGGATCGTCACATATTCGATGAAGCCGTGATCGTTGATCCGCCACAGATCGCCCGAGACGCGGGTGAAGGTCGTGCCGGCGGCATAGCCTTCGAGCCGGATCGAATCGCCCGCCGCATTGCCGTTGCCGTCGAAATCCATGATCTCGTCGCCATTGGCCTGGCCCTTCTTGAACACGAAGACGTCGAAGCCCGCGCCGCCGGTCAGATCGTCGGCGCCCGCGCCGCCGTCCAGCCGGTCGATGCCGTTGCCGCCGTTCAGCTCGTCGAGACCGGCCCCGCCGAACAGCTGGTCGTCATTGTCGCCGCCGAAGAGGACGTCATTGCCGCCATTGCCGTAGAGGAAGTCGTTGCCGGCATCGCCCGAGATGGTGTCGTTGCCGGTGTCCGTGGTGTCGGCGGCGCTGCCGCCGCCGTAGATCGTGTCATTGCCTTCCTCGCCGGTGAGCACGTCGCTGTCGGCGCCGCCCGCGATGACGTCGTCGCCGCCATTGCCGGCGATGATGTCGTTGCCGCCCTCGCCGAACAACTGGTCGCCCGCGTCGGTCGGATCGAACAGGATGTTGCCGCCGGTGATGATGTCGATGCCGCCGCCGCCGCGGATCACGTCGGAGCCATGGCCGCCGAGCAGGATGTCGGTCTCGGCGCCGCCATAATAAGTGTGGTTGGCATTGTCGCCGATCACCAGCTCGCCGTGCCGGTCGGTGACCGTGACGTTCACGTCGAACTCGGAAATGCCGCCTTCATTGTCGTCGACCCGGACGCGGATCACGTGGCTGGCATTCTGCTCGTAATCGAGCAGCAGCCCGTTCTCGACCGTCACCGCGCCGCCCGAGGAGATGTTGAAGCGGCCGCCGGCGTCGTTGACCAGGCTGTAGGTGAAGGTGGAGCTGTCCGGATCCGCCGCCACCAGGGTGCCGACGAGACTGCCATTGGCGGAGACCTCCATGATGCTGAGCGTGCCGGTGACCCCAGTCGGCGGCGTGTTGCCGGCGATGACGGTCTGCGCGAGCGCCACGGTCCCGGTGCTGTAGCGGGTCGTGCCGCCGGTCACCGAGGCGTCGACCACCGCGCCCGAGCTGATCGCCCCGCCCGAGGCGTCGACCAGATGCACGGTCAGCGACGGCGCGGCGCCGAAGAAGCCCGGCGCCGGGTTGAAGCGGACCGAGGTGGAGGCGCTGAGCAGGACCGCCGCCCCGTCCGAGGCCGGGCCGATATTCACCCAGATCGAGCCATTGAAATATTGCCACTGGCCGGACGCGCCCGAGCCGTTGGCGGTCACCGCGACGCCGGCGAAGGCGTCGGCGGAGGAGCCGCCGGCGACCTGGTCGGCGGCGTCCGAATATTGGCCGCCGAACAGGCTGGCGACGCTCTGGCCGACCGGGCTGGGCGTGTCCTGCACGATCGGCGCGGCATCCTCGGTGCCGTCGCCGGCAACCGTCGGCGCGTCGTTCACCGCCGCGACGTTGATCGCGACATTGTCGCTGTCGCTGGCGCCGCCGTCGCTCGTGGAGATGCTGAGCGTGTCGGCGCCGTTCACGTTCGGCGTCGGCGCATAGCCGAGGCCGGCGAGCGCGGCGTTGATCGCGGCGGCGCTGCCGCTGAAGGTCATCGTCGCGTCGCCGGTGCCGTCGCCGGTGGTGAAGGCGAGGCCCGCCGTCCCGGACAAGGTGAGCGTGCCCCGGCCGACCGACAAAGTGACGGTGAGCGGGTCGCCGTCGGCGTCGCTGACCGAAAGGCCGGCCACCGCCGTCGCCGCGTCCTCGGTCGCCGCGACCGGGCCGGGGACACTGTTGACCGGTCCGTCATTCTGCGCGGCGACGTCGAAGGTGATCGTGTTGGGCGTCGGATCGGTGTCCACGCCGCCATTGGCGGTGCCGCCCGCGTCGCGCACCTGGAAGGTGAAGCTCGCATAGCCGGCGCCGTTGCCGTCCGCGCCCGGCACGTAGAAGACGCGGCCCAAATTGATGTCGCTGGCCGAGACGAAGCTGCCGGCCGGAATCGCGACCGGCGCGGCGCCGCCGGGGCCGTCGGGATCGAGGAAGATCGTCCCGGCGGCCGGCAGGGTCGTGAAGGTGACGCCCGCGAAGGCGTCGCCCTCGACCGGATCGGAGAAGCCGAAATCGGCCACGCTGAACACGTGGCTCGTATCCTCGTTGAGGCCGATCGTGTTGTCGGTGCCCTGCGGCGCGTCGTTGACCGAGGCGACGTCGATCGCGACCAGGTCGATATCGGCCGCGCTCCCGTCATCGCTGGTGAAGGTCAGCGAGTCCGGGCCGTTCAGATCGGCCGTCGGCGTGTAGGTGAGGCCGGCCAGAGCGGCGTTGATCGCGGCGGCGCTGCCGCTGAAGGTCATCACCGCATCGCCGCTGCCGTCGCCGGTGGTGAAGGCCAGCCCCGCCGTTCCGGACAAGGTGAGCGTGCCGCGCCCGACCGAGAGCGTCACGCTGAGCGAGGCGTCGTCGGGATCGGCGACCGACAGGCCGGGCACCGCGACCGCCGCCGAATCCTCGCTCGTGGCGACGGGGCCGCCGGTGCTGTTGGTAGGCCCGTCATTGGTGCCGACGATGGAAACGTCCGTGTCGAACTCGTCGCTGACCAGCAGGCCGTCATGGACCGAGTAAGAAAGGGTGCGGCTGGTCGAGGTGCCGAAATTGTCCGGATTGTCGCCATCGATCGAATAGGCGACCAGCGCGAGCGCCGCCTCGTAATTGGCGAAGGTGGAGGCGCCGGTCAGGGTCATCACCCCGGTCAGCGCATTGTAGGAATAGGTGATGTCCTGCGTTCCGAAGTCCAGGACGCCGCTGGTCGTGCCGTTGATGGTCAGCAATTCGGTGCTGCCCGGCGAGGTGCCGAAGCCGGCGCTGATCCGGACCTGGGCGCCGCCGAGCTGATCGACATGGGCGGCGCTGTCGCCGTCATTGGCGTCGGGCGTGGCGAGGGCCAGAGCGGCGGTGCTCTGCCCGGAGCCGGTCCCCACCGTCTCAATGGTCGCCGCCGCCGCCTCGATGCCGTTCAGCGTCGGCGCGTTGAGGATCGTGATGCCCTGCGGGATCGAGCCCGAGACATGGCCGACATCGGCGAAGAGCGTCGGCGTGCCGGCGCTGAGATCGTGGACGAAGACCGCGCTGGTGTTCGTGCCGGTCAGGTCGTCGAACGAGGCGCTGGTCACGTAATAGCGGCCGGTGGCCGGATCGACGTCGATATATTCGAAGCTGTAATCGGTCGAATTGCCCTCGGTGTAGAGCACTTCGTACGTGCCGGTGGCGAGGTTATAGCGGAAGATGCCGCCGACCTCGCCGAACGCGCCGCCATTGAGCTGCTGGGTGGTGAAGTAGAGATAATTGGCGCCCGGATCGATATCGATGCTCTGCAGCAGGCCCATCGCATCCTGCAGATCCTGCCCGCCATTGTCGCCGCCGACCCAGTTGAGCCGCGCGATCGTGGTGCCGGCGGTGGAGGTGTCGCTGCGGTCGAGCCCGGAAATCTGCCAGATCTCGTTATTCGTGACGTTGGTGGCGATAATGTACCAGATGCCGCTATCCTCGTCGTAGATCGCGCCCGGCGTCCCTTCGGGGACCTCCGTCGGCTCGCTGGTCGAGGCGGTGCTGAGCACCCAGGCGCGGTTGCTGGCGAGGTCGAGCGCGATCTCGTTGGCGAAGCTGCCGGAGGGCAGCTGGCCGAGCAGGGTCGGCACCTGGTTGGTCGGGCTGGTCCCGTCATGATCGTAGGTGACGCGGTTGAAATTGCGCTGGTTGACGAAATAGAGCGCGCCCTGGCCGGTGGCATGGTCGACGTCGATGGCGAGGCCGAGAATCTGGCCGCCGGCCGTGCCGGGGCTGAGGTCGCTGTACAGCACGGTCAGCGCGGGCGGCCCGCTCGGATTGACCAGGTCCGCGATATTCCCCTGCAGGATTCGCCGGTTGCCGTTGATCGAATCGGCGAAGAAATAGAGGCCGTGAACGGTGTCGAAGACGATGTCATGCGGCTGGTTGACGCCCGTCGTGCTCGAATAGACGCTGAACTGGTCCGATGCGGTGTCCGCATTGTCGCGGTTGAGACGAAGGAAGCCGCGGGTTCCCAAGTTGCGGGTGATCCAGATCTGCTGATCGGGCGATGTGTTGGAAATGGGCATGACAAATCCTCCCCACGGGACTCGGGGGCTGAGTCCCTCGGCCAGCATTTTTGTCATTGAAGCTGGGTGTAGGAAAGTCGTTTCGAAGTTAAGAGAGGGGTAGGCAATGCTATTCGAAGAATCTCCGGCGCCATTGCTCGATTTTCAATTTGGGGTGGTCATCCCTGCGTAATATTGCGGAGATGACGGGGTAATCGCCACGGGACGATGAACAGGGCGTCGATGCGCAGATCGTCGCCTGGCCGCTGGTAGCGGCGGGCCAGAACTTCCGCGGCCGCGACCACCCGGCGCAGGCGATAGTCGTCCAGCGCCATGCCCGCATCCGCCTCGGCGGCGCGGGCCTTGACCTCGATGAAGGCGAGCACCTTGCCGCGCCGCGCCACCAGATCGACCTCGCCGACCGGGGTGCGGGCGCGCATCGCCAGGATGTGCCATCCCTTGAGCCTCAGCCACCAGGCCGCGAGCCGCTCGGCCCGCCGGCCGCCGCGCTCGGCCCGGCGGCGCGTCATTTGAGCTGCTGCGCGCGTTCGTAGACGGCGCGCTTCTGAAGGCCGAGCCGGGCGGCGACCTCGGCGGCGGCGCGGGAGGGGGAGAGCGTCCGCATCGCCTCGCGCAACGCGGCGTCGACATCCGCGGCGCTGGCCGCCGCCGCCTCGCCGGGCGGGCCGACGACGATCACGATCTCGCCCTTGGGCGGCACGGCTGCGTAGCGCGCGGCGAGTTCCGAAAGGGTGCCGGTGACGGTCTCCTCGAAGCGCTTGCTGATCTCCCGCGCCACCGCCGCGTCGCGCTCGCCCAGCCCGTCGCGCATCGCCGCCAGCGTGGCGGCAAGGCGCGGTCCGCTCTCGTAGAAGGCGAGCGTGCCCTTGAAACCGGCTGCCTCGGCGATCGCGGTGGCGCGGGCGCCGGGCTTGGCCGGCAGGAAGCCGAAAAAGGCGAAGCGGTCCGTGGGCAGCCCGGCCAGGGTCAACGCCGCGATCACCGCGCTCGGCCCGGGAATGGTCACCACCTTCACCCCGGCGGCGCGCGCGTCGCGGACCAGTTTGTAGCCGGGATCGGAGATGAGCGGCGTCCCCGCGTCGGACACCAGGGCGACGGCCTGGCTCGCCATCCGCGCGATCAGCCCGGGCCGGACCTTGTCGGCATTGTGATCGTGATAGGGCTGCATCGGCCGCTTCACCCCGATATGCTGGAGCAGCTTCGCGGTGACCCGGCTGTCCTCCACCGCGATCAGGTCGGCGCGGGCCAACGTCTCCGCGGCGCGCGGCGAGAGATCGGAAAGATTGCCGATCGGGGTCGCCACGATATAGAGGCCGGGTTCGAGCTTGCCGTTCATGGGGATCAAATCATGGCATCGCTGACCCTCCGCCCGCAATCCCATCCCGTGCCGGGCGAACGGGGCGCCTCGCTGTTTCGCTGGCTGGGCCTGGCCATCCTGTCGATCGCGATCGCGGGCTGCGTGCCGCGCTCGTCGCGCCCGACCACGACCCTGCCGACCGAGCCGGTGCTCCGGCCGGAGGAGCCGCGGGTCAATCCGCGCCTCCCCGCCGACGAGACCCGCAACCGCGTCGCCGTGCTCGTGCCGCTGAGCGGCCGCGACGCCGCGCTCGGCCAGTCGATCCTCAACGCCGCCAATCTCGCCTTGCTCGACACGGGCGGCGAGCGGATCCGGATCACCGCTTACGACACGGCCGGCGCCGGCGGCGCGGTGCGCGCGGCGAACGAGGCGATCGCCGAAGGCGCCGGGCTGATCCTCGGGCCGCTCCTCGCCGAGGACGCGCGCGCGGTCGCCCCGATCGCGCGGCAGCATGACGTGCCGGTGATCGCCTTCTCCAACGACGTCAGCGTCGCCGGCAACGGCGTCTTCCTGATGGGCTTCACCCCCGGCCAGTCGATCGCGCGGGTGGTGAGCTTCGCCCGGACGCGCGGCGCGCAGAGCTTCGGCGCCCTGGTGCCGACCAACGTCTACGGCGAACGCGCGGCGCGCGCGATGACCCAGGCGGTGGAGGGCGCGCAGGGCCGGCTGGTCGGCATCCAGACCTTCGAGCCGAGCGCCGCCGGCGTGCGCGGCGCCTCCACGCGCCTGCTCGCGCAGGGCGGCCTGGACGCGGTGCTGCTCGCCGACGTGCCGCGTACGATGCTCCCGGGCGTGCCGGTGCTGCGCGCGGCCTCGCCCCAGCCCCGCCTGCTCGCCACCGAACGCTGGGCGACGGAGGGCAATATCGGCGCCAATGTGGGCCTGCGCGGCGCCTGGTTCGCGGCGCCGTCCGACACGGTCTACAACCAGTTCCGCACCCGCTACCGCGCCCGCTACAACACCCAGCCCTTCCGGCTGGCCTCGCTGGGCTATGACGCGGTGCTGCTGAGCGTCCGGATCGCGGCGGACTGGCAGGTCGGGCGGACCTTCCCGGCGCGGGCGCTGCGCGACTCCGAAGGCTTTTCCGGCGTCGACGGCGCCTTCCGCTTCGGCCGCGACGGCGTCGCGGACCGGGCGCTGGAGGTGCGCGAGGTGGGGGCGACCGGCACGACCGTGGTCTCGCCGGCGCCGCGCGGCTTCAACTGACGATTTCGGCCAGGATCGCGTCGAGCAGCAACATGCCGCGCGGCGTGACGCGCAGGCGGTTGTCCGTGCGCGCCAGCAGGCCCTGCGCGGCCAGGCGGTCGACCGCGGCCAGGTCGAGACCGGCCGGCGCATAAGGGATGCCCTCGGCGAGGCGCAGGCCCATGAGCAAGGCCTCCACCCGCTGCTCGGTCGGGGCGATCGCGGTCTCTTCGGCGATGCCATGGCCGTTGCGGGCGAGGCCGGCGAGCCAGTTCTCCGGCTTGCGGTGCCGCTGCGTCGCCAGCCCGTCGCGGCGCCCGTGCGCGCCGGGGCCGATGCCCGCATAGCTAAGGTAGCGCCAGTAAGCGAGATTGTGCCGGCTCTCCTCGCCCGGCCGGGCATGGTTGGAGATTTCGTAGGCGGGCAGGCCCGCTTCGCCGGTCATCTTCTGGGTCAGTTCGTAGAGGGCGGCGCTGTCATCCGGGTCGGCGGGGACGAGGTCCCCTTTCGCGGCGAGCGTGGCGAAACGCGTGCCGGGCTCGATGGTGAGCTGGTAGAGCGAGAGGTGGCCGGTGCCGAAGCCGAGCGCGCGCTGCAATTCGGCTGCCCAGGCGTCGGCGCTCTGGCCCGGCAGCGCGTAGATCAGGTCGAAGCTGACCCGCTCGAACACCGACTGGGCGGTGCCGAGCGCCGTCAGCCCTTCGTCCACGTCGTGCGCGCGGCCGAGGAAATGCAGCGCCTCGTCGTCCAGCGACTGCAGGCCGAGCGAGACCCGGTTGACCCCGGCGCGGGCGAGGTCGGCGAAGCGCGCGGCCTCGACCGAGGAGGGATTGGCCTCCAGCGTGATCTCGATCCCCTCCGCGAAGTCCCAATGGCGCCCGGCCGCCTCGATCAGAGCGGCGACCGTGGCCGGGGGCATGAGCGACGGCGTGCCGCCGCCGAAGAAGATCGAGGTCAGCATCCGCCCAGGGGTATGTTCGGCCTCATGAGCGAGGTCGGCGAGCAGGGCGTCGCGCCATTGCGCCTGGTCGACCTGCGCCCGCACATGCGAGTTGAAGTCGCAATAGGGGCATTTCGAGACGCAGAACGGCCAGTGGATATAGAGGGCCAAATCGTCATTCCCGCGGAAGCGGGAATCCAGACCGGATTCAGCACTGGATTCCCGCTTTCGCGGGAATGACGCGGATTTGTTCACACGAGAAGCGCCGCCACCAGCTTGCGGAAGGCGTCCGCGCGGTGGCTCATCGCGTGCTTCGCCGCCGCGGCCATCTCCCCGAACGTCTCCTCATGCCCCGCGGGCACGAAGATCGGGTCGTAGCCGAAGCCGTTCGTGCCGCGCGGCGGAAAGACGAGGGTGCCGTCCACCCGGCCCTCGAACCATTCCGAATGGCCGTCGGGCCAGCAGATGGCGAGCGCGCAGACGAAATGGGCGTTGCGGCTGGCGTCGGGGCCGAGCGCCTCCAGCTCCTGGCGCACCCGCTCCATGGCATAGTTGAAGTCGCGTTCGCCGCTGACCTCGCCGGGGCCGGCGACCGGATCGACATGCGCCTCGCGCACGGCCCAGCGCGCCGAGAAGATGCCCGGCCGGTCGCCGAGCGCCTCGATGCAGATCCCGCTGTCGTCGGCCAAAGCGGGGAGGCCGGACAGGTCCGCCGCCGCCCGCGCCTTGAGGTCGGCATTGTCGATGAAGGTCGTGCCGATCTCGTCGGGCTCCGGCAGGTCGAGCTCCGCCGCGGAGACCGGCTCGATCCCATAGGGCCCGAGCAGGTCGCGAATCTCGCGGACCTTGCCCTCATTGTGGCTGGCGATCACCAGCCGCCCGGCCTCGAGCCTGCGGGTCACCGGCCGGTCGCCCGGTCCTGGGCCGCGAAAATCTCGCCGCAGCCGATCCGCGCCAGCCGGAGCAGCCGCAGCAGCCCTTCCTCGTCGAAACATTCGCCTTCCGCGGTGATCTGCGATTCGACCAGCAGGCCGTCGTCGGTCAGCACGAAATTGCCGTCGCAGCCCGCGCTGCTGTCCTCGGCATAATCGAGGTCGAGCACGGCATTGCCATTGTGGATGCCGCAGCTCACCGCCGCGACCTTCCTCCGGATCGGGTCCGCCTCCAGCAATTTGTTCGCGATCAGCCCGTCCACCGCGAGCCGCAGCGCCACCCAGGCGCCCGAGATCGCCGCGGTGCGGGTGCCGCCGTCCGCCTGGATGACGTCGCAGTCGAGCGAGATCTGCCGCTCGCCCAGCGCCTCGAGATCGACCACGGCGCGCAGGCTCCGGCCGATCAGCCGCTGGATCTCCTGCGTGCGGCCGGATTGCTTGCCCGACGCGGCCTCGCGGCGGCCGCGCGTATGGGTGGCGCGCGGCAGCATGCCATATTCGGCGGTGACCCAGCCCTTGCCCTTGCCGCGCAGCCAGGGCGGCAGGTTGGTCTCGACCGAGGCGGTGCAGAGCACGCGCGTGTCGCCGAAGCTCACCAGGCAGCTTCCCTCCGCGTGGCGGGTGAAACCGGGTTCCATGACGATGGCGCGCATCTGGTCTGGCGCGCGGCCTGAAGGACGCATAATCACTCCTGAGTTGAAGGGGCGGCCTTTAGCCTGCGGGCGGAGAGAATGAAATGGCGGTCGTCAGGTTTCTCATGGTCGCGATCGGCCTGCTCGCCATCGCCTTCGGCCTGCTCTTCACGCTGCAGGGGCTCGGCATCGTCCACTGGCCGCGCAGCTCCTTCATGCTCGACGACCGCAGCTGGGCGGTGCGCGGCGCGGTGCTCGTGGTCGGCGGCGCGCTGATGGCCTGGTTCGGCCGCAAGCT
>Ga0335075_10000605_pt1 | contig 61942 bp, 52 predicted proteins | sample Lox_Sample_24_FD_206723 | JGI IMG/M metagenome (GOLD analysis project Ga0335075, IMG submission 206723) | Soil microbial communities from Loxahatchee National Wildlife Refuge, Florida, United States - Lox_Sample_2.4 | ecosystem: Environmental > Terrestrial > Soil > Wetlands | place: USA...
AAGTGCAGGTGTTCGAAGGCGCCACCAAAGTAGGGAGCGCGAAGACGACTGCGTCCGGGGGCAAATGGTCGACGGCGGCGTTGAGCCCCGCGTTGCCGGCGGGCAAGCGGACGTTCACGGCGGTCGCAACGGAGAAGAGCGCCGTGGGCAACGCGGAAGGCAAAAGCTCGAAAGTGAGCTTCGAAGTGGACACCGAACCGCCGGTCGTGACGCTGGAACCGTTGGCGCTCGTCTCGAACGACACGACCCCGGCGTTCTCGGGCACCGCCAGCGAAACGGACCCGGTCACGGTAGAAGTGTTCGCGGGCGCCGAAGCGAAAGGCTCGCCCGTCGCCAAGCTCACCGCCAGCGTAGCCGGCGGGACGTGGAAATCGGCGCACCTGACCAAGGAACTCGAAAACGGCGTTTACACCGCGATCGCGAGCGAGCCGAGCTCTCTGGAAAACGCGCCCGGGCAGAGCAAGCCGGTGAGCTTCGAAGTCGACACGAAGGCGCCGAACGTCACGATGGTGGCGCCGGCGCCCCGCTCGAGCGACACCAAACCGTCATTCTCGGGCACGGTCTCAAGCCAGGCGGGCAAGACGGTCACGGTCTACATCCACGAAGGCTCGAGCCACGAAGGCAAGATCGTGCGGACGGTGACCGCCGAAGCAACGAGCGGTAAATGGACTTCGCCCGAAGTCGCACCGGCGCTTTCGGACGGCACCTTCACCGCCGTGGCGGCCGTGCCGAGCCTGCTGCCGGGCAATCCGGAAGGCGAGAGCGCGCCGGCGACCTTCGTCGTCGACACGCAACCGCCGACGGTCACGTTGAACCAGCCACCTTCGCTGTCCAACGACGCAACGCCGTCCTTCGGCGGAGCGGCCAGCGAAACGACGCCGGTGAAGGTGTCGATTTACAGGGGAGCGACGGCCGCCGGCACCGTCGTCGCCAGCGTCGAAGCCACGCCGAGGGGCGGGACCTGGGCCTCGGAAACGCTCGGCGGCCGCCTCGAAGATGGGCAGTACACTGCGATCGCCGAAGAGCAAAGCGCGATCGGCAACGGCCCCGGCAAGAGCGCGCCGGTGTCCTTCTCGATCGACACCAAGCCGCCGGCCGTTACGCTGAACGCGATCCCGACGCCCTCGAGCGACAGGGTGCCATCGTTCTCGGGCACGGCCAGCGAAGCCGAACCGGTCAGCGTCGAGATCTTCAGGGGAGCCAAGCCGGAAGGCGCGCCGGTCGTGACGTTGAGCGGTGAAGTGGCCGACGGCGAATGGTTCACGGGCGCGGTGCAAGAACGGCTCGAATGGGGCGAATACACGGCACTGGCGGTCGAGCCCAGCTCGATCGGCAACGCGAGTGGGACGAGCACGCCCGTGACCTTCACCGTGGCGCAGATCCCGCCGGGTGTCGTCACCGAAGGGTCCGCCTCGGTCACCTGGACCTCCGCGGCGCTCTACGGAGCGGTCAATCCGCTCGGAGCGCCTGTCAGCGCCTGCACCTTCGAAGTCGGCACCGGACTCTCGTACGGGCGCGACGTCGGCTGCGGCTTCGTGTCCGGAGCCCTGTCGTTCCCGCGCGCGGCCGTCGGCTTCGTGCCGGTGTTCATCAGGATCTATGGGCTCAAGCCCGGCACCACCTATCACTACCGTGTCGTCGCCTCGAGCGAAGGCGGCACTGCTGCCGGACCGGACAAGACGTTCGTCACGCCCGAAGAACCGCTCACCGGCAAACCGCCGCCTACGAGCGATCCCAGCGGACCGAGCAAATCCGCCGCATCAGGGGTCGCGAGCTTCTTCGCCGCGCAGCTCAGGCCCATGGGTAAGACGGCGCAGATCGGCATTCTTCTGAAGAATGGGCTGTTCGCGCAACGGTTCAAGGCGCCGGAGGCAGGTACCGCGGTAATCAAGTGGTACTACTTGCCGCCGGGCGCCAAACTCGCCAAGAGGAAGGCGCCCTCCCCAGTCCTCGTTGCGAGTGGCAGGGTGACGTTCCACGCCGCCGGGACGGCCACCATGAAGATCCGCCTGACGGCCGCCGGGCGGCGAGTGCTCGAGCGCTCCGAGCGCGTGCGGCTGATCGCGACCTGCGCATTCAAGCCGCTAGGCGGGGCTGCGATCACAACATCCGGCTCATTCGAGCTCCGCCGCTGAGCGGTGGCCGCTGTGCGCCTTCTAGGCGGTTGGGCCGGCTAGCCGGACGCCCTCCGCGCCGCGGAGGCCCGCCTGCCGTTCGTGCGCCGGATCGGAGTTATGTATCGTTCGGCGTCGGCCAAATAGGCAAAATCCCTGCAAATCGCGCATGATTGGGAAAAAAAAACCCGCAATTTGCGGGTTTTTTGATCGAACATTCGTCCAACCTATGGTATGAAATGCTCACACAAGCCCGCGGGGGGTCTGGGTAGTTCAAGGGGGACCGCCCTCAGTGCTGCTTCGTATTGCGCTGCAGCGGGGTACACAAGCAACCACTCCACTGGAGGAATGGTCATGGACAGACGTAATCTAGGAGCGGGCCTTATGGTCCTGGTCAGCAGCATGGTTCTGCTGGCGGGAACTGCCTCGGCGCATGGGACCGTAAAGCCACAAACAGAATCAGGAACCGGCGCTTGCACGGTGAAATCGCTGCCCTCATTCATAGCTCAGGGCGAGTTTTCCAACACAGCAACCGTCGCTGACGTAATCGAAGTCTCGTGCAACCCGAAGATCTACAGCGATGGTGCCGAAGTCACGGTCACCGCAGCTCAGCTCTTCGACCGCTGCGGCCACGAAGTCACGTGGTACGACCCCAACGACCAGGACGATGATGTCAGCGAGTCGGACGGGAACTCGGTCAGCCTGAACCTCGACGTCGACGGCAACGCCAACGTCGGCCTGATCGCCGGCCCGAAATGCATGGTCGGTGAAAGCCTGATCACGCTCGACGAGGACGAATCGCCTTACGAAACGTTCACCACGTCGTTCCAGGTGCTGCCCGACGAACCGACGACCCAGGGTCTATGGATGGAGCCCTCGGCGCAGGTCGAGGACGCGGAATCGAGCGCGGTCGTGACCATCGCTCAGGCAGAGTTCACAGGCGAATCCGAGAGCTATGTGCGTCTCGGCGCCCGCCAGCTCTACGACCGCTGCCAGGAAGGCGACCACCTGATCGTCATCGGCGAGGACCGCGAGGTCGTCATCGACGAGCCTGAAGTGCTCGAAGCGATCCGGCTCGACGACGACGGCAATGGGTTCGCGTTGGTGCTCGGCAGCGACTCGTGCTCCGGCGGCACGTCGCTGATCGAAGCCGACCTCGAATCGTCGCCGTTCACGACCGAAACGGCGACCTTTACGGTCGAAGCGCCCAGGCCCGAAAGGTTCGCTGGCTAGGCGATCGTCAACTGAAGTGATGTGAGGCAGAGGATCCCGGGAGCGCACATGCGCCCGCCGGGGTCCTCTGCGCCTCGCCTGGCCCGGGTCAAGCGATGAAACTTCTTCTTCCCCGTCAAGCCAGGATTCTGCGAGCGTTTACGCTGGCGATGCTCGCGGCATGCGTCGTGGGCGCGTTGAGCGCAGGGCAAGCGCAGGCTCGATCCACCTCGTACTCCTCGGCGGCCGCCCAGTCTGAGACATGTCTGGTTCATTCGCTGCCCTCGTTCATCGCCCAGGGTGAGTTTGCCGACGCGGCCACCGTTGCCGACGTGGTCGAAGTCGAGTGCAATCCGTTCGCGTATGGCACCGGCGGGGAAGTCACGGTGACCGCGGCTCAGCTGTTCAGCCGCTGCCACGAAATCAGCTGGTACGTGCCAAACGAAGGCGGGACCTATCGCGAAGCGCGGGGGTCGAGCGTCAACCTGCGCCTGGACGTCGACGGCAACGCCAGCGTCGGCCTGATCGCCGGCCCGAAATGCATGGCCGGCGAAAGCCTGATCACGCTCGACGAGGACGAATCGCCATACGAAACCTTCACGACCTCGTTTCAGGTGCTGCCGTCCGTCGAGACCTCTCAGGGGGTGCTGGCGCTGCCTGCGTCCCAGGTCGAGGACGCCGAATCCAGCGCCGTCGTGACGATCGTCGAGGCGGAGTTCAGCGGCGAGGCCGAGGCGAAAGTGCGGCTCGGCGCGCGCCAGCTGTACGACCGCTGCGAGGGTGGCGAAAAACTGATCTGGGCGCGCGAGGACCGGGAAGTCGTCTCGGGCCCCGAACTCGCCGACGAACAGGCCGTCCAGCTCGACGACAACGGCAACGGCTTTGCGATCGCGATCGGCAGCGACTCCTGCGCCCAGGGCGGCTCGGTGATCGAAGCAGACCTCGAAACGAGCCCGTTCACCACCGAAACGACGGAATTCACGGTCCTGCCGCCGCAGCCCACCGAAGAACCGTCGTTCACGCTCGAAAAGCTCCAGGAGATCGCTGGCAGCGGCGCCGGCTTCACTACAGAACCGTTGACCGCGTCGGTCGGCCAAACCGTCGATTACGCGATCGTCGTGACGAACACCGCGAACGTCGAGGAGACGTTTACAGGCTTCACCGACCCCGGTTGTGACGCAGGCACGATCGCGGGGGGCCCGGGGTCCAGTCCGGTCGCGCCCGGGCAGTCGACGCGCTACACGTGTGCGCATCGTCTGAGCAAAAGCGGTCCCTACGTCAACGTCGCCGCCGTCACGGGCGACACGGCTGACGGCAGGCCACTCGAAAAGACCTCAAACCAGGTCGAAGTCACGACGCCGGTGCCCATGCCGAAGTTCACGATCGAAAAGCTCCAGGAGCTCGCCGGCGCGGGCACCGGCTTCACCAGCGAACAGCTCTCGGGGATGGTCGGCCAGACGGTCGACTACGAGATCGTCATAGACAACACCGGCAACGTGTCACTGACGTTCTCGAGCTTCACGGACCCGCACTGCGACCCGGGCACGATCGCGGGCGGGCCCGGGGCGTCGCCCGTCTTGCCCGGCGACTCCACGACCTACACCTGCAGTCATGTTCTCGCCAGCCCGGGCAGTGTCGTCAACGTGGCGACGGTAACGGCTACGCCGCCCGAAGAAGGGCCGATCACCGAGTCATCGCCGCCGGTCGAAGTCAAGGTCATCGCGCCAGAACCGGCATTCACGATCGAAAAGCTGCAACGGCTAGCCGGCAGCGCCGGCGCCTTTACGACGACACAGCTGGAAGGCGCTGTCGGCGAGACGGTCGAATACGAGATCATCCTGAAGAACACGGGCAACGTGCCGCTGCCGGTTTCGGGCTTCAGCGATTCGCATTGCGACCCGGGCACGCTCGCGGGCGGCCCCGGCGGAGCGTCGCTCGCCCCCGGGGCCTCGACGACCTACACCTGCACCCACCTGCTGGGAGCGGAACCAAGCTTCGTGAACGTTGCGTTCGCAACCGTCACGCCGACTGAAGGCGAACCGATTGAACTGAAATCCCACGAAGTCGAAGTGGTCGTGCCGGGCTCTCCCGGGCCTGGGAGCGGGCAACTCCCCGCGAGCACGAACGTCTCGCCAAAAGGCGGCGTGCTGGCGAGCTGCGAAGTGTCGCGCCCGGTGCTGCGCGGCGTCGCCGGACCCGAGCGTGGCACGTTCACCGCCAGCGTGCGCTCGCTTGGCATCAAGCAGATCACGTTCTACCTCGACGGCCGAAAGCTGAAGTCGATGAAGCAGGCCTCGGCGAGGCACGGCCTGTTCAAGATCAAGATCCGCGCGCGCAAACTCTCCTACGGCCCGCACAGGGTCTCGTTCACCACGGTGATGTCCAACCCGAACTGCGCCAACGCCGCGAGTTCGCGCGTGTTCGTGCACCCATACGCCGCACGCCGTGCCCCCCGCTTCACCGGCTAGGGGCCTATCGTCAGCTGTACCCCAGATCGCTCGCAGCTCCGCGCGGCACCGTGGGTGAGCTCACACGATTTCGATCGGGGTGCCGACCTGGATCAGGCGCCAAAGCTGGGTGATGTCCGCATTGCGCAGCCGGACGCAGCCGTGGGAGGGGCGACCGGGGATCAGCTGCGGTTCGTCGGTTCCATGAATCCCGACGATCCCGCCGCCGGGCCATTCGCTCAGGGTCGGCGCATAGGCGCTGGTCCCGATCGCGTACGGTCCGTAGAGCGGCGACCCGATGGACGTCAGCTTCTCGGTCACATAGAAGTGTCCCGCGGGCGTGGGCAGACTGGGGCGCCCGACGCCTACGCTTGCGCTCCAGATGGCGCGGCCGTAGCGGTACAGCGTGGCACGAAAGGTCTCGCGGTCGACTCGCAGGTACTCGTGGGTTACGTGCATTTCGCCGAGCGCGCTGGCTGGGACCCAGCCAATGAGGCCGTTCGGGCGCCCTGGAAGAGGCACGAGGATCCACGTGGTGTGCGCGACGGTGTAGGAGCGCAGCGCGAGGTACAAAGCCGCCTGACCGTCGCCAGTCAGGAAGTGCAGGCGCCCGACGGGGCGCGATCGAGCGGAGGGGAACATGTGGGCGACGGCCTGCTCCTGCGGGTAGGCCCAGCGCGAAAGCGTTCTTAGGTTCGAAAGCGTCGCCACGACGGGGCTCCCGGAGCGGCCCGCGAGGGGATCGGCGGGAGCATTGGCTGCACAATACGCCGCCGGGGCGGCCGCCATGGCCATACCCGAAAGCACGGCGGCGATCGTGTGGCGGCGCACAGCGCACCGTGGGTTGTGAGCGTCCTTGTTCACGCGCTCTCGACTCTGCTGACAATCACAAATTGTACGCGTCTTGCCATGGTTGGCAAGCAGCGTGCAGACGCGGAGAGAGGCGCCGCTACACAGTGCGGGCAACGGTACATGCTTGACAGCTCACTGACCGGCCGCTATCGTACTTGGTCCACGTTTTGGGGGACCTATGGTTTCGCGCGGACGTCAACCGAAGAGTTCATCACGTCTCCGCGCGTCCTCGTGGAGGCGAACGTTCCTGATCGCCACGGTCGTGCTGTGCGTCGCCGCCGGCGTGGGCGCCGCAATCTCCTTGGCGGCGCCCGAGTACGAGCTGCCGCCCGAAATCACTCACTCGGCGGGCACGAGCTTGGAACGCGGCACCGTCCTGACCTGCGATGTCGGTAGCTGGATTGGCTCGCCCACATTCGAGGTGGAATGGATTCTCGAAGGGGAAGTAGTCGCCAGAGGGAAAAGTCCCGTCACGCAGCCCACCCTGACACTCACGGCTGCCGACGAACACAAGGAACTGTGGTGCGAAGTGGCGGCGACCAGCAACGGCGAAACGAGCTACGCAACCAGCAAGAACGCCATCTGTCTCGGAGGTGGCTGCGGCGCGCCGCCCCCCACGGCGCCGGAATCGGTAGAACGGCCTGAAGTCTCGGTCTCGGGAGGCGGCACGCCGGAAGTCGGAAAGACGCTCACGTGCTCGCAAGGTGCGTGGCAAGGCACGACGCCGATGACGTTCGCGTACAAATGGTTCATTAGCGTGGAACATGGCGTGGAAGCGATCAAGTCGGCGACCCAGAGCAGCTACACCGTCGTCGCCGAAGACGAAACGCATCAGCTGTCGTGCAGGGTGACCGCGAAGAACGCTGCGGGCGAAGCCACGGCTGAAAGCAAGAACAGTCTTGAAGTGCCCGGATCGCCGCCCGCGAACATAACAAAGCCGGAAGTATCGGGCGTCGCGGCGGTGGGCGAACCGCTGACCTGCAAAGAAGGCACCTGGAGCGGGAGCCCTCCGCTCGAATTCGAAATCAAGTGGCTCCGCGACGGCAAAGCGATCGGGTCCGGCAGCACCCACCTGGTGGAATCGGCGGACGAAGGGCAGCTGCTGTCGTGCACCGTGACCGCCAAAAACGGCAAGGGAAAAGCTGAAGCCTCGAGCGCCGCGGTGGAAGTGAAAGGGAAACTCAAAAACACCGAACCGCCATCTATCTCGCCGAAGAGCGGGGTGAAAGAAGGGACGCCGCTCACCTGCTCGGAAGGCAAGTGGAACCAGAACGAACTGAAACTTGAATACCACTGGCTTCGTGAAGGCACAGAAACCGTCGGGGATGAAGCAAAATATACAGTCACAAACGCGGATCGAGGCCACCTGCTCTACTGCCAGGTGACTGCCAAGAACGGAAAGAAAGAAGAAGTCACGGCCACGAGCGAATCGGTCAGCGTGGTGAAGGGCGCGGGTGTGCCTGTAAACGAACGCGCCCCGAAGGTCGAAGGCGAAACAAAGCTCGGAGAAACGCTCACGTGCACCGAAGGCACTTGGACGAACAGCCCTGAATCCGGGCGCTACGTCTACCAATGGCTCCGTGAAAAAGTCGCGATCGCCGGGAAAACTGAAAAGACCTACAAGGTGCAGGTTGCGGACGAGGGTTACAAGCTCTCGTGCAAGGTGATCGCATTCAACAGCGAAGGTCCGAGCGAACCTGCGGAAAGCGCCGAACGCTATGTCACCGGCGAAGCCCCGAGCGTCACTACGAGAGGCCCGGAAGCCGTCGCGGAATCTGCCACGCCTCGCGTGGGCGAATCGCTCGCCTGCCTGCGAGGCGAATGGAAGGGCGAGCCGGCGCCGACGTTCACATACGAATGGCTGCGCGACGGAGCGACGGTCGTCGGAACGAACGCCGCGTACACGATCGTCAGCGCCGACCGCGGCCACTCCCTGTCGTGCAGAGTGACCGCCACCAACGATGAAGCACCAAAAGGGGTGTCCGCCGAAAGCAACAGCGTCCACATTCCGGGGAGCCCTCCCGAACCGCCGCCGGAAGGCCCCGTGATCTCGTTCTCGGGCGAACTGAACGTCGGCTCGACGCTAACCTGCGCCGAAGGCGTCTGGACGGGGGCGCCGGCGCCCACGTTCGCCTTCCAGTGGCTTGTGAACGGCAAGGAAATCGCCTCCGCAACCGCCCCGACGTTCACTGTGGGCGCCGTCGACCGCGGCTATGTGATCACCTGCAGGGTCACGGGGACGAACACGGAAGGCACGACGGCCGCGCTCAGCAAAGGTGTCAAGGTGAGCGGAATCCTACCGAAAGCAGAAGAGCTGCCCTTTGTCGTGGGCACCGGCGTCGTCGGGCACACGCTCAAATGCGAATCGGGTATCTGGGACGCAAAGCCGCCGCCGTCCTTCGAATACCAATGGTTCCGCGACAACACGCCGATCGCCTCGGCCACCGAAGAAACGTACACCGTCGAACCCGCCGATCAGGGGCAGTTCCTCTCGTGCGAGGTGACCGCGACGAACATCGTGGGCAGTGTCCCAGAGGAATCGAGCAACGGCGTGGCCGTCTCCGTGCAGAGAACGCTGGAAACCCCGGTGGAAACGCCCACCATCGACCCTCCCGTGAAAACCCTCGCGCCGTCCCCGGCCGTGATCCTCGCGTCGATCAGGCGCCAGCTTCCCACGGCCTTGGGAGGGGCGCATCTGAAGACCATCCGCAAGTCGGGGAGCTTCTCGTTCTCGTTCCTCGCGCCATGGGAAGGGAAGCTGGAAGTGTTGTGGTATGAGATCGTCAAAGGTGCTCACGGGGCCAAGACCAAGCAGCTCGTGCTGGCGCAGGCGACGAGCTCGTTCACGGGGGCCAAGAAGGGCACCGTAAAGCTGAAGCTGACCGCCAAGGGCCGCCACGTGTTGCAGGACAAGAAGCGAATGAGCCTGAAGGCCGAGGTGCTCTTCACGCTTCCCCACGAGAAGCCCGTGACCTGGTACGAGACGCTCACCCTGACGTCCTGAGGCCGGGGGGCGCGCGGGAGATCCGCGGGCGCGCGTCCGGCGAGCGATCTGCTCGAGCGGCTCAGCCGCCGGCGAGGCAGCGGCTCAGCCGCCGGCGGGGCGGCCGCCGGCGGTGCGCTCCCGTAGCGTTACAACCGTCTGCGAGGCATGCGCAGCCCCCGTGGCAGTTCGTGTGAGCACGGTGGCCTCGGCGTGCAGAACCCTCGAGCGCGAGCGGGCGAGCAGGCTGAGAGCCCTGACGGAGAGGTGCAGCCTGACCGTTACGACATGTCCGCTCGAGTCGAACTTGCCCGCGGCGAGGGTCAGGGCTGATTTGGCTGAGCGATGCCCGCCCGCGTCGAGAACGTCGAGAGTCTGGAGCGTGATCGTTCCGTCGCAGCGCGTGGCCAGGCTCGGGCAGCGCAGCTGCACGCTCAGGCTCCCGTTCGAGCTCGCCACGAGCTTCGTGGCGAGGAGCTCGGCGGCGTCGCTGGTCGCGGTCGTCGGCGAGGACAGCGGCGGCTGCTGGATCGCGGGTTGCAGCGGCGAGGACGCCAGCGAGATCACGACCGAGGGCGGCTGGGGCGGAAGTGTGACGGTGAGATCGCTTCCGTAATTGCTCCCGTACCGGTTTGACGCCAGCACCCGGAAGTGGTACGCGGTGTTCGCGCTCAGGCCGGACACCGCAGCAGACACCGCCACCGGCGTCTGCCCGTTGCCCGGCGCCTGCGCGCACGCGGCCGTGCTCCCGTAGGACGCGGTCCGCCCGTATTCGAACTCGCAAGTCGTGACCGTCGAGCCATTCGGGGTGACCTGGGCGTTCAGCGTCATCGTGGACTGCGTGACAGCAGACGGTTCGCCGGTCGAGACCGCCGGCGCATATCCAAGCGTCGTGAACGTCGCGCCCTCGCCGGCGCCCGAGCCGCCCTGGTAGCCGATGACCAAGCGGAAGTAGTAGACGGTGTTCGCGGCCAGGCCCGCGACCGAAGCGGACACCGTCACGGGGCCGGTCGCGGGACCCGGCAGCGACGAGCAGGCCGCGCTCGATCCGTACGTGCCCGTCGGGCCGTATTCGAACCTGCATTCGTCCACTTCGACGCCGTGGGGTTCCACCGTCGCGGCGAGCGTCGCTTCGGTCTGCGTAATCGAGCTCGCAGACCCGGTCGCGGGCGCCGGCGCGGGCGCTTGCGGGGCTCCGTGCAGGCTCCCCAGCCCCGCCGGTCCGTTGTAGCCCGGCCCCGCTTCGCAGAGGTAGCTGCCGCAGTCTCCATTGCTGCCGGAGAGGATCTCGTTGAAGCCGCTATCGCTGGCGGCCTCCAGGTAGAGGGCATGCGCGCCCGCGAACGATCTGGTGTAAGGGCTCGCCAGCGCCATCGCCGCGCCGACGATCGGCGCCGAAGCGCTGGTGCCGCCCAGCAGCAGCCACGGCGAGGTCGTTTCATAGCTGTCATACGCGGACACCGGGGTGTTGGGATCGGCGACGGCGGCCACGTCGTTGGTCGTCCTGTACGGGCAGCCGGTGTCCTCCTGCCACGCGGGCTTCGGTTCGTGGCTGCAGCCGCTGCCGGTGCCCGAGACCTGCCCGTCGGTGTCCGAGTACCACACGCTTTCCGTCCAGCCGCGTTCGCCCGCTTCAGGACGCAGCGACGTTCCGCCCACGGCTATGACCGAGGGGTATGAGGCCGGCGCTTCGACGCCGTAGCCGTGATCGCCGCCGGCGGCCGTTATCGGAACTCCGGGATGGTCGTAAGCGGCGGCATATTCGGGAGCTTCGGCGCCGAGGAAGCTGTTGCTTATCTCCGTCGCACCCAGCTTGACGGCCTCGTTCTCGGCCGCGGCGAGATCTTCCTCTTCATCGGTGCTCGCCTCGACGAGCAGGATGTGGCAGTTCGGACAGATCGCCGAGACCATGTCGAGATCGAGCGAGATCTCTCTGGCCCATACGCGGCTGGGCGCCGGGTAGGACGTGTCAGCACCTTCCTGGTTGACCTTGCGGAAGCAGCCGTCGCTCGAATCGCACTGCGGAATCCCGTACTCGGAGCGATACACGCCCAGGTCCGCTTCCGCCTTGGGGTCGTCGAAGGCGTCGACGACCGCCACCGTCTGGCCCGATCCGCCCGACGCCGACGGCAGGTCATAGGCGCTGCGGAGATCCTGCGGCGAGTAGCCCCCTTCGACGCCGTTGCCGTAGACGGCGGGGCTGACTTCCTGCGCGGGGCCGGCGGTGATCGCGCCCGCCGCTAGCGGCCCGCGGCGCGAAGATTTGCGGGTGGGGTCCTCGATCAGCCCGCAACTGGCACGGCGGGCCTGGTGGGGGCAGACGTAGTAGGGGGCGGTTTCAGACGGGCTCGTGGAGACGCGCGCCCATCGCGCGAGGGCAGTCGGGGGCACGAGTACGGCGAGTCCAAGGGCAAGGGCCGCGGCCGTGGCGAGACGCCGCGGGCGCAGGATCGGCCGCACCGCTTTCGCGGAGCGTCGCCGAGTAGGCTGCGCCGCTGTCATATCCGCTCCCCCTTTCGTCCTGGCGCGCTGCGGCGACGCAGCTCAGTTGAGCTCGATGTAGAACGGCGCGTTTAGGGTCTTGGCTTCCAGGGCTTTGGTGGTTTTGTTCGGTGCGAGTTGCCATGTTTCGACCGTAATCTGCGGTTCCGGCGAGCCGCACAAGTGTTCTTCTTTGACGAATTCGCTCTTTCCGAGCGTCGCTGTTGCGAAGGCTGGCAGTTCCGATTCCTTGTTGTCGACCGTGACTACGACGTTGTGGAACGAAACACTCAGGCCGGAAATGCAATACACGCCTTCAGTTGGCGCGGGTTCCACCGTGGCGCCTTCAAAGCCCTTGCTGTCCGGCGAAGCTTCGATGTGACCCGATGCGGTGACGTGCGCGAAGGCAACCGCGCTGCCGGCGCTGCCTTCGGGGCCGGTCTTGCCTTCGGGGCCGGTCTTGCCTTCCGGGCCGGCCTTTTCGCTGGCCTTGCCTTCGGGGCCGGCCTTTTCGCTGGCCTTGCCTTCGGGGCCTTGCGACCCAGTGCGCCCGACGGGACCTTCCTTGCCCTGCGGTCCGGTCGCTCCCGTGCCCCCCGTCGCACCGCGCGCGCTCCGCAGCTGCTTGAGCACGCTGGGCTTGATCTGGTGGGTGGAGGTGATGATGTAGTGCGAGGCAGCCATGCTCGTGCCGCCCAGCGCGACAAAGAGGGCAAGCCAGGCGACGATGTTGCGGCGCACGGCGATGAGGGTACGAGCGATCACTTTCCTTGCTCCCGTTTCGTTTTCCCTGCAAATCTTGACAGATGAGCGCCCGATAGGGAAATCGGCGCGGCGTGAGCTCGGGCCGCAGTGAGCTAGACTGGCCGCAATGGCCGAGCCAGGAGCGCTGCCCACCGAGGAGGACGTGATGGACGCGCTGTCCAACGTGATCGACCCGGAGCTGGGGCTCGACTTCGTCGAGCTCGGGCTGATCTACGGCGTCGAGATCTCCGCGGGAAGCGTGCGCGTTACCTTCACGCTGACCACGCCCGGCTGTCCGATCGGGCCGCAGGTCAACGAACAGATCGAAGAGTTCGTCGGCGAAGTCGAGGGCGTCACGAACGTCGAATCCGAGATGGTGTTCACGCCGCCGTGGTCCCCGGAGATGATGTCCGAGGACGCCAAGTTCGCGCTCGGCTACTGATCCGGGCCCGGCGATCCACGATCGGCTGAAGGGCCGGGACGGCGGGCGCGGCCGCCCGTGGCTACGCCGGCGCCGCCGCTGTGTCGCGCGCGAGCGACACGAGCGTGGCGAGTTCCTCGGCGATGCTCACGCCGATCGAGTCGATGTCTGGGAGCGCGTCGAAGTCGCCGAGCAGGCCGAAGTTCATCTGTCCGTTGTAGGACATGATCGCGATCGCAAGCGCGTGGTTTTCGGGCAGGAACGCGACCGGGATCGCGTGCAGCATCTCGCGCCCGAGCACGTACAGGGGGAACTGCGGGCCGGGCACGTTCGTGACGATCAGGTTGAACAGGCGCGTGGAGAAGTTCAAGCGCGAGGCTTGCGCGAGGATCGTCGGCGGCGCGAAGTTCTGCGCGTTCGCGATCACCTCCGCGCCGAGAGCCTGCTTTGACTCCTTCAGGCCGTCCATCGCGCCGGCGACGAAGCGCAGGCGGTTGAGCGGGTCGCTGATGTAGATCGGCAGCGCCCCGCGCATCACCACGATCCGATTGCCCCCGTGATGATGCTCGCCCTCGGTCCGCACCGACACCGGCACCAGGGCGCGCATCTCCACGCCGGCCGTGTGCCTGCCGCGCGAGATCAAGAACGAGCGCAACGCGCCCGCTACGACCGCGAGGACGACGTCGTTGACGGTCCCGCCGAACGCGTTCTTGACCGCCTTGAAGTCCTCGAGCTCGCTCCTTACGGCGACGAACCGCCGGTGCGGGCCGATCGGCACGTTCAACGGTGTCTCGGGAGCCGGATTCAGGCCGGCCCAGACGATCTCGCCGAGGCCCTCGGCGACCTCGCGGGCGCGCGTGAGCGCGCGCTCGGGGTGCGCGAGCGCATTGAGCGCGCCCTCAGCCAGCGCCACGCCCGCGCGCGCGGCGCCCAGCACGTCGGCCGCCAGCAGCTGCGCCGTGCCCGGTTCCGGGTGCGCCTGCCACGCGCGCCCAACGTATGGGTTCGGCGGCGGTTCCGGCGTCAGGTCGAACAGCACGGTCGCGAGGTCCACGCCGGCGATGCCGTCGATCAGCGAATGATGGGTCTTGGTGATCAGCGCGAAGCGGTCGTCCTGCAGTCCCTCGATCAGCCACATCTCCCAGAGCGGCTTGGAGCGGTCGAGCTGCTGGGAGAAGATCCGCGCGGTCAGGTCCTGGAGCTGCTCCCACCTGCCCGGCGCGGGCAGCGCCGTGTGACGGACGTGGTAGTCGAGGTTGAAGCTCGGGTCATCGATCCACACCGGGCGCCCGCTGTCGAGCGCCGTGTGCGCGAGCTTGTGGCGGTAGCGCGGGACGAGGTGCAGCCGGCGACGGATCTGTTCGAGGAACTCCTCCATGCGCGGCGGCGGACCTTCGACGATCGTCAGGCCGCCGATGTGCATGTGCGACACCGAGCTCTCCTGGTGCAGGAACGAGGCGTCTACGGGAGTAAGCCTGTCGAGGTGACGCTGGCTCATGCGCGTTAGCGTATCGAGGCGCCCCCTACAATGACACGCATGCAACGCGGCGTCGAGAAGCTGCTGCTCGCGGCCCCTCGCGGCTATTGCGCGGGCGTCGATCGGGCGGTGCAGACTGTGCAGCGCGCGCTCGCCATCCACGGCGCGCCCGTGTACGTGCGCAAGGAGATCGTTCACAACAAGCACGTCGTCGCGCAGCTGCGCGAGCGCGGGGCGATCTTCGTAGAGGAGCACACGGAAGTGCCCGAGGGCGCGGTATGCGTGTTCTCCGCGCACGGCATCGCGCCGAGCGTGCGTCAGGGCGCCGCCGAGCGCGGGCTGCAGACGATCGACGCCACGTGCCCGCTCGTGACCAAGGTCCATCGCGAGGCGGTGCGCTTCGCGCGCGAGGGGTACACGATCGTGCTCGTCGGACACGACGGGCACGAGGAGGTCGAAGGCACGATGGGGGAGGCTCCCAGCCAGATCGTGCTCGTCGAGAGCGAGCAGGACGTCGACACGCTCGAAGTGCCCGACCGCGAGCGGATCGCCTACATCACGCAGACCACACTCGCCGTCGGCGAAACCAGCGCGATCGTCGCGCGCCTGCGCGAGCGCTTCCCCGCGATCGTCGGCCCCCGCACCGATGACATCTGCTATGCGACCACCAACCGCCAGGCGGCCGTCCGTCAGATGGCGGGCAGCTGCCAGCTGATGCTCGTGATCGGCTCGCGCAACTCATCCAACTCGCTGCGGCTCGTCGAGGTCGCGCGCGACTGCGGCACCGAGGCGCACCTGATCGACTCCGCGCGCGAGATCGACGAGCGCTGGTTGGACGATGTGCGCGTCGTCGGCATCTCCTCGGGAGCGAGCGCCCCCGAGGAGCTCGTGAGCGAGCTCGTCGACTTCTTCCGCGCGCGCGGCGTGAGCGACATCTCGGAGTTCGACGTGATCCGCGAGGATGTCCGCTTCATGCTGCCCAAGCCGATACGCGAGGCCGTTGCGCAGGCAGCGCCCCAGGGCGCGATCGGGGTCGGCTGATCTGCGCGGTCGGGCGAGCACGCTCGACGGCGTCGTGCGGGCGCTGATGCTGGCGGTGGCATGTCGAGCACGCGCGACGGCGTCGTGCGGGCGCTGATGCTGGCGGTGGCATGTCGAGCACGCGCGACGGCGTCGTGCGGGCGCTGATGCTGGCGGTGGCATGTCGAGCACGCTGATCGTCTCGGACCTGCATCTCGGCAGCAACTCCGGCGCGGATCTCCTGCGCCGGCCCGATCTGCGCGCGCCGCTGCTCGAAGCGCTCGGCGGCGTGCGGCGCGTGGTGCTGCTCGGCGACGTGCTCGAGCTGCGCCATGGGCCGATGCGCGCGGCGCTCGCCGATGCGCGCCCGTTCTTCGAGGATCTCGGACAGGCGTTGCCGGGACGCGAGCTCGTGATCGTCGCCGGCAACCACGACCACGCGCTCGTGGAACCGTGGCTGGCGCGACGCGGTCAGGAGCGCGAGCCGGCGCCGCTCGTCGTCGAGCAGCTGCTGGAGCCGGCGCAGGTGTCCGCCGCGCTGGAGCAAATCGCGGAGTGGGCGGCGCCTGCACGCGTGCGGGTGGCCTACCCGGGCCTGTGGGTGCGGCCAGACGTTTACGCGACCCACGGTCACTATCTGGACTGCCACCTCACCGTGCCCACGCTCGAGCGCGTGAGCATGGGCGCGATGAGCAGGCTGCTGGGCCGTCCAGCCAGCACGTTCGGCGCGGTTGACGACTACGAGCGGATTGGCGCGCCGCTGTTCGCCTGGCGGGATGCGATCGCCAGGGAGGCGCCGACCGGGGCGGCGCTCAACGGGATGGCCACGCTCACCGCGTGGAACGCGCTCAACGGCCGTCCCGCGTCGATCGGCCGGGCTCGGGGTCGCGGGGCGCTCGCGCGCCGGCTGCGCGCACGCGCGATCGCCGCGGGGTTCCCGCTCGCGGTCGCCGCGCTCAATCGCGCGGGGCTCGGTCCATTGCGCGCGGACCTCTCGATGGCCGAGCTGCGTCGTGCCGGACTGCTGGCGATGGGCGAGGTGGCGGCGCGCCTGCAGCTGGGCGATGCGTATGTGGTCTTCGGTCACACCCACCGCGCCGGCCCGCTTCCGGGCGACGAGGAGAGCGAGTGGCGCGGGCGCTCAGGCGCACGCCTGGTGAACGCCGGAAGCTGGACGTACACTTCGATCTTCATCTCCGATACGCCCGCTCCGGGCCCGTACTGGCCGGGGACGTGCGTGCTGATCGAGGACCACGGCCCACCCTCGTTGAGGCACCTGCTCCACGACCGCACCTGCCCTCAGATCGCTCCGCGCCGGTCCGCCTCGGCCTGAACGTCGAGCGCACGGGACAGATCGTTCGGGCGCGCGTCCATCCGCTGGGCGCCCGCGCCAATGGTGTCAATGGAACTTCACTTAATGACAGTTGGCCCGGACCGCGAATCCGATCACTGGAACGTGGGTCAGTAGTATTCCGCAATCTGTGCGGCAGCCGGTGATTCTGGGTGAATTGCCGGCAGGACTTTTAGCGGCACGCTTGTATAGAAACGAGCCCCGTGACACTTGTCCTCCGGTTATCGGAATGGGACTCGCTATCTCAAACGTGACGCGACTTCTACTACCGGTTCTGATTTTTGGCCTCGTTTTGTGTCTGGCCCGTCACTCGGGCGCCACGGCTTGGCAAATCGGTGAGATCGTGCACTCGTTCCAAACATGAACGGCAAGCCGAAGCGTCCGGCCAAGCCGGTTCTCACCGGCACGGCGCTGCTCGCCCTCGCGTGTCTGTCCGCATGCGGGTCGAGCGCCGCCTATCTCGACAGCGCAAGGGTAGAGCGAGCGATCGCGCGCTCGATCCTGCGGGAGCACGGCCTGTACACCAAGGTCGCGTGCCCGGCGAGGGTGCCGCTGCGGACGGGCTACGTGTTCAAGTGCTCGGCGCTGCTCGGCGTCGGGGCCTATCCGGTGACGGCGACCGAGATCGGGGGCGACGGCCAGGTGCGCTATCGCGATCCGCGGCCGCTCGCGGTGCTCGACATCGCCAAGGTCCAGCGCGCGATCGCCGCCTCGATTCTCAGCCAGCGTCACATCGCCGCGACGGTTTCATGTCCTTCCGATGTGCTGCAGCAGGCCGGGCTGAGCTTCCGCTGCACCGCGGTGATCGACGGCGGCGCGCGTCGCTACGCGTTCATCGTCAGCGAGCTCGGCAACGCCGGGCACGTCCGCTTCGTCGGCACCTGAGCCGGCACACGCCCGCTCACGGGAGGATGCCGGGCGTAAAGCACGTGGCCAGGCAGCGGACTCCCGGGCCCAGCCGGATCTGCAGCACACCCGCCGTATGGCGTTCGTGCTCGAGCAGCGGGTACGCGCCTGGTCCGGAGATCGTCAGCTCGCGCCCGCCGGTCGCCGGTCCGCCGTTGACCGTCACCGCGCCCGCGCCAGCCAGCACCGCCCACACGCCCCCTGCTTCGTACTGGCCCGAATATGCGCCGGGCTGGTCCGCCGTGGGCGCCGCCAGCAGCGCGTCCGGCGCGTCCTCCGGCCGCAGCGGCGCGAGCGGCTCTCGGCGCACGTCCACGAGCTCCTGGATCGCCAGCTCGGTCTCCGCATACGCCCCCTCGCCGTAGTGGTAGTCGAACAGCCGCGCGCGTCCGTCGAACAGATAGCGGGCCGGCCAGCCGAGGTTCTCATACTCCCGCCACAGCTCGAGCTCGCTGTCGATCAGCACCGGGTAGCCGACCTCAAGGCGCGCCACCGCGTCCCTCACCGCCCGCTGGTCGTGGGAGGGCTCGAACCCGGGGCAGTGCACGCCGATCACCCGCAGGCCCGCCCGCGCATAGCGCTCGTGCCAGGCCTTCACGTACGGCAGCGTGCGCAGCGAGCTCGGCCGGCAGAAGTCCCAGAACTCGACCAGCATCGGCCGGTCGTGCTGGAGCACGCTCACGCCGCTCGCCGGCGCGTTCACCCACGGCAGCGCGCGCGGGAACAGCGGCGCGAAGATGTTGTCGGCGGGCGCCCGCAAGCGGCGCCCTAGCCGATGCTGCCGACCATCTCCAGCTGGATCAGGCGGTTGAGCTCGACCGCGTACTCCATCGGCAGCTCCTTGGTGACGGGCTCGATGAAGCCGTTGACGATCATCGCCGCCGCCTCGTCCTCGGTGAAGCCGCGCGAGCCCATGTAGAACAGCTGATCGTCGGAGATGCGCCCGACGGTCGCCTCGTGCGCCACCGTCACGTTCGGGTTCTGGATCTGGATGTCCGGCCACGTGTCCGAGCGCGAGCGCCCGTCCATCATCAGCCCGTCGCACTGCACGCGCGCTTTCGAGCCCGATGAGTTGTGGCCCATCTTCACCAGGCCGCGGTAGCCCATGATGCCGCCGTCCTTGGAGATCGACTTGGCGAGGATGTTCGAGGTCGTGTTCGGCGCCAGGTGCACGACCTTCGCGCCCGTGTCCTTGTGCACGCCGCCCGAGGCCACGCCCACGTTCAGGTGATCCGCGCGCGCGCCCTCGCCCATCAGGAACGAGCCCGGGTAGAGCATCACGTACTTGGCGCCCATCGAGCCGCCCACCCACTCGACCGTGCCCTCGGCATCCACGACCGCGCGCTTGGTGTTCAGGTTGTACACGTCCTTCGACCAGTTCTGCACGGTCGTGTAGCGCGCCTTCGCGCCCTCGTGCACGAAGATCTCCACGACCGCCGAGTGCATCGAGTTGACGCTGTAGGTCTGCGCGGTGCAGCCCTCGATGTAGTTCACCTCCGAGCCCTCGTCGGCGACGATCAGCGTGTGCTCGAAGGTGCCCTCTCCTGCCCCCTCCATGCGGAAGTACGCCTGCAGAGGCAGGTCCACCTTCACGCCCTTGGGCACGTACAGGAACGAGCCGCCCGACCACACCGCGCCGTGCAGCGCCGAGAACTTGTTGTCCTGCGCGGGCACGCACTTGTTCATGAAGTACCTCTGCACCAGCTCCGGGTACTCGCTGATGGCCGTGTCCATCGAGCAGAACAGGATGCCCAGCTTGCGGTACTCCTCCTTCAGGCCCTCGTACACCGGCTCCTGGCGCCACACGCCGACCACGCCCGCCAGATGCTCGCGCTCGGCCTGCGGGATGCCGAGATCCTCGTAGGTCTGCTTCATCTCCTCCGGCACGTCGTCCCAGCTGTTGAAGCGCCCGGCGGTCGGCGGCGAGTACAGCACGAGGTCGTCGAGGTTCAAGCCCGAGAGGTCGACGCCCCACTGCGGCATCGGCTTGCGTTCGAAGATCTCCAGCGCTTTCAGGCGCTTGTCGGCCATCCACTCGGGCTCGCCCTTGATCTTCGAGAGCTCCGTCACGACCTCGCGCGAGATCCCCTGGCGGGCGCGCAGCTGGCCCTGCTCGTCCTCGACGATCGGGCTGGGCTTGGTGATGCTCGTGCGCTCAATCGTGGCCATGACGTTCCTCGTTCCAGGGTAGCTAGCGAATCCTGTGCTGCGGAGTAGGAATTGTATCGAGATGGCCGGGCGCGCCGCTTACCCACAACTCACACCGCCCGCAGCGCGCTGCTGATCGCCTGGGCGCGGTTCTCGACGCCCAGGCGCGTGTAGATCGCCTCGAGGTGCTTCTCGACCGTGCGCCGGCTCAAGCCGAGCGCGTGCGCCAGCTGGGCGCTCGTGCAGCCCTCCAGCGCGAGCGCGAGCACCTCCGCCTGACGCGCGGTCAGCCCCAGTCCGCGCAGCGTCTCGGGGCCGGGCAGTCCGACCGCCGGTGTCAGGCAGATCGCATCCAGCTGCGGGTAGGCGTCGCGCACGAGCTGGGCGCGCAGGCGCCGGCCCTCGTGGCGAATCGCCGGCTGCGGCGAGGGCTCTCGCTCGTGGCGCGCACGCTCTGGCGCCCACCACTCGATCACCGCCGCCGGCAGGCGCTCGCCGGCCGCCACGCCCAATCCCTCGGCGGCCGCCGCGTTCGCCCACGCGACCGTGCCGTCGTGCGTGGCCAGCAGCAGCCAGCGCGAGCGATCTGCTTGTGCGCCGCTGCCGATCGCGCGCGCCAGCGCCAGCTCGTGAGCGCGCCGCAGCGCCGCCGCGAAGTGTGGCCGCACGAGCTCCAGCAGCAGCCGCTCGCCCTCGCTGAAGTCGCGGTCCGCGCGGCTGAGGGTCAGGCCGATCAGCTCGCCCGGCATGCCCAGCTCGCGTCGGGGCGAGGGAACGGTGATCGCCAGCTGGTACTCGAGCCGCAGATGGCGGTAGACGAGGTCGTACAGGTCCGTGTCGTGCAGCTCTCGCCGCGTCAGGAAGTCGGAGATCCGAAGCGCGCTCCCGTCGCCCGTGTGCGCGTAGTGCGAGACCAGCGGGTTCTGGTGGGCGAAGTGGGCGAACAGCTCGAGGCCGCCCGCGAACACCGCGTCCGCCGGGTCCGCCACCACGCTCGCGCTCGCGCAGCTCGGATCGACCACGTTGTACGAGGTCATGTCGCAAGGGATCAGCTCGCCCAGCAGTTCGATCGTTCGCTGCGCGTAGTCGTCCAGGTCGTCCAGCTCGGCGAGCGCGCCGGTCGTCCGCAACGCGAGACGCAGCTGAGCGTTGGTAAGCACATCCGTGGCGTTCGCAACGGTCGCCAAAGCTGGGCAATTTTACGCCACGCTCACCGCGGCCAGTCGGCCTCGCCGGTGACCGCCCCGCGCACCGCCTTCAGATTCAGCAGCGCGCACTTGCGCCGCGTGGCCGATACGGGGATGCCGAGCAGCTCGATCATCCAGTCGGCGCCCAGCCTGCCGACCTCCTCCACGGTCATCCCCTTCAGCTCCTCCGAGGCGATCGACGCCGCGGCCTGCGAGATAGCGCAGCCGTGGCCGTGGAAGCGCAGGTCCTCGATGCGCTCGTCCTTCACGCGGATCTGAACGCCCAGCTCATCGCCGCACAGCGGGTTGTGCTCATACGCCTCGAGGTCGTGCGGCTGCAGCTCGCCGAAGTTGCGCGGGTGCTTGTAGTGATCGAGGATGTTGTCGCGATACAGGTCGTCCATGGGCGCTATCCGACGGGATTGGCCGTATAGCGATAGTTACACCGTGTTCGCGAACGAACACACACCGCGCCGCGCTCGCTCACAGCCGCGCCGCGCTCGCTCACAGCCGCGCCGCGCTCGCTCACAGCCGCGCCGCGCTCGCTCACAGCCGCGCCCGCTCGCTCAAAGCCGCGCCGCGCTCGCTCAAAGCCCGAACACCTCGCGCCCGGCCAGCAGCGCGTGCACCAGCGCGTCGACGTCGCTCGCGTCGTTGTACACGCCCACGCTCGCGCGCGCCGTCGCGCCGACGCCCAGGCAGCGCATCAGCGGCTGCGCGCAGTGGTGGCCGGCGCGGATGCACACCCCGGCGCGGTCGCACAGCTCGGCCACGTCGTGCGGGTGGATGCCCTCGATCGTGAACGACGCCAGCGCGCCGCGGCGCTCGGCGTCGGGCGGACCGACCACGCGCAGCCCCGGCACGTCCGCCAGGCGCTCGAGCATGTACGCGGTCAGCGCGCGCTCGTGCGCGCGCACGCGCTCCATCCCCAACCGATCGAGATACTCCGCCGCCGCGCCCAGGCCCACAGCCTCCGCGATCGGCGGCGTGCCCGCCTCGAACTTGTACGGCAGCTCGTTCCACGTCGCCGACTGGAAGTCCACCGAGGAGATCATGTCCCCGCCCGTCAGGAACGGCTGCATCTGCTCGAGCGGCTCGCGGCGGCCGTGCAGCACGCCGATGCCCGTCGGCCCGAGCGCCTTGTGGCCAGTCCACGCGTAGAAGTCCGCGCCCGTCTCGGTCACGTCCACGGGCATCTGCGGCACCGCCTGCGCGCCGTCCACCAGCGAGACCGCGCCCGCCGCCCGCGCCCGCGCGCACATCTCAGCCACCGGGTTGATCGTGCCAAGCACGTTCGACACGTGCGCGAACGCCACCATGCGCACGTCCCCGCGCGCGAGCTCCGCGTCGAGCTGCTCGAGCGACAGCTCGCCCTGCTCGTCCAGCTCCAGGTAGCGCAGGCTCGCGCCGCGCTCGCGGCACAGCGCCTGCCACGGCACCAGGTTCGCGTGGTGCTCCATCTGCGTGATCAGCACCGCGTCGCCGGGGCTCACGTTCGCGCGGCCCCACGAGTACGCCACCAGGTTGATCGCCTCGGTCGCGTTCTTCGTGAAGATCGTCGTCTCGGGCTGCGCGCCGACGAACGCCGCCACGCGCGCGCGCGCGCCGTCGTACGCCGCGTCCGCCTCCTGCGCCAGCGCGTACACGCCGCGGTGCACGTTCGCGTTGTGCTCGCGCAGGTGGTTCGCCTGCGCCTCGATCACCACCGCCGGCTTCTGCGCGGTAGCGCCCGAGTCGAGATAGATGAGAGGACGGCCGCCGAAGGTCCGCTCGAAGATCGGGAAGTCACCGCGCACGCCCGCCGGAGCCCCGGAGGGGCTCCCCTTAAACACATCCTTCTCAGCGACTGGTGGCATACGTCTCGATGTCCTCGCGCGCCGCCGCCAGCTTCTCGGCGATGCGCTCGCGCACCAGCCCCGCCAGCGGCTCGTCCGCCAGCTCCGCCAGCAGCGGCTCGAAGAAGCCCTCGACGATCACCCGCACCGCCGCCGCGCGATCCAGCCCGCGCGTCTGCATGTAGAAGATCGCCGCCTCGTCCAGCTCGCCCACCGTGCCGCCGTGCGACGCCGACACGTCATCCGCCGACACAAGCACCGACGGGATCGCGTCGACGCGCGCCTTCGGCGAGAGCATCATCGTGTGGATCTGCAGGTAGGTGTGCGTCTGCTGGGAGCCCGGGTCGATCTGGATCAGCCCCTCGAAGCTCGCGCGGCTCTCGCCCGTCGCCGTCCCCCGCCAGTGCACGTCGCCGCCCGACGGCCCCGTCTCGTGCAGGTCAACCGCGAACACGTCCAGGTGCTCGCGCTCCTCCGCGAAGAACACGCCGCGAAACGCCATGTCCCCGCCCGGCTCCATCACAGCCAGCTCCAGGTGCTGGCGCACCAGGTGCCCGCCCACGAGCGCCGGCAGCCAGTGGCAGTACGCGTCGCGGCCCACGCCCACGAAGCGAGTCGAGACGTCATACACCTCGCCTGCGCCCCAATCCTGGAACTGCGCCAGGCGGCAGCGCGCGCCGTCCTGCAAGTAGCACTCGAACGCGCCCGCGTGCAGCGACTGCCGCGCCCCGCCCGCGCCGGGCGAGCTCTCCTCGCCGTGCGCCCCTCTAGTATCGAAGTCCTCCGCCAGGTCGTACTCGTGCACGCGGAACTCGCTCGTGGGCGCGCCCACCACCAGCGTGCGCCCGTACTGCGCCACGCCCGCGCGATCGATCGCGTACACGATCTCGAACGGGTCCTCCACGACCACGCCCTGCGGCACGTACAGGAACGCGCCGCCCGTCCACAACGCCGCGTTCGCCGCCTCCAGCTTGTTGCGGTCGATCGGCAGGCGCTTGGAGTACCACGCCGCGACCAGCTCCGCGTGCTCCTCGAACGCGCGCTCCAGCGAGCACAGGATCACGCCGCGCGCCGCCAGCTCCGCGTCGAGCTCGACGTGCACGACCGCGCCCGCGCTCTGCACGATCCGCCCGGCGCGCGCGCGCTCGGGGAGCGTGCGGGTGACCACGTCGGGCACCTCGCGCGCGTCGACGTCCGTTCGCAGCGCGTCGAGGTCCAGGCTCTGCACGCTCGTGCTCCAGAAGCCCGAGCGCCGCCACAGCGGCAGCTCCAGGCGCTCGTACGCTTTCAGCGCCGCCTCGCGCAGCTGCGCAAGCGTGCGCCCGTCGCCCGCGCCCGCGCCGTGCAGCGCGTGGTACAGGCTCGCCTCGCGGTGGCCGCCCGCCTTCGCCTGCACGGGCCTCGAGCCGTTCGTGCTCGCGCCCCGCCCGCCCGCGCCGTCGCCCGCCGCGCTCATGCCGCCAGCTCTCCCTGCCCGCCGAATTCCTGGCGGATCTGGTCATAGCCCTCGCGCTCCAAACGCTCGACCAGCTCGACGCCGCCCTCCAGCACGATCCGCCCGTCCATCAGGATGTGCACGAACTGCGGTTTCACGTAGTGCAGGATCCGCTGGTAGTGGGTGATGATCAGCGCGCCCAGGCCCTGCTCGTCGTGCAAGCGCTGCACGCCCTGCGCGACCGTGCGCAGCGCGTCGATGTCAAGCCCCGAGTCGGTCTCGTCGAGGATCGCCACGTCCGGCGCGAGCATCGCCATCTGCAGGATCTCCGCGCGCTTCTTCTCGCCGCCCGAGAAGCCGTCGTTGAGGTGGCGCGAGGTGAACGCGCGGTCGACGTCCAGCAGCTCGATCGCGTGCGCCAGCTGCGTGCGGAACTCCTTCACCTGGATCGGCTCGCCGCCGTCCTGCGCGCGTTTCGCGTTGATCGCCATGCGCAGGAAGTTCGCCACCGACACCCCTGGGATCGCAACCGGGTACTGGAAGGCCAGGAACAGCCCCGCCTTCGCGCGCTCGTGCGGCTCGGCCTCGGTGATGTCCTCGCCCTTGAACACGATCGAGCCCTCCGTGATCTCGTAGGAGGGATGGCCGAGCAGCGTGTTCGCGAGCGTCGACTTGCCCGAGCCGTTCGGGCCCATCAGCGCGTGTATCTCTCCGCGGCTTATCTCCAGGTTCACGCCGCGCAGGATCTCGCGCTCCTCGGTGCGCACGTGCAGGTCTTTGATCTCCAGGTCCGCCATCGTCTTCTCTCGCGCTCCAGTCGTTTGGGGTTCGGGTTTTGCTCACGCGCTCAGCGTCGGCGAGGACGCCCGCGCGTCTCGCACGGCTTGCGCGGGCAGCGTCGGCAGCGCCGGGCCGCTCGCCGCCGTGTGCACGCGCGCGGGCGCGCTCGTCAGCGCCGGCGCCGCCATCAGGTCCGCGAGCGTCGTCTCGCGCAGCGTGCTCACGATCGACGAGCGCACCCGCGTCCACAGCAGCTTCGTCGGGCACACGTGGAAATCGGAGCCCGGCCGCCCGGACTCGCGCGAGCACACGATCGAGCCGTCCGCCGCCTCCGAGATGCACTCGATCGGCGCGATCGCGCCCTCCAGCGCCGCGACCACCTCGGCCATCGTTATATCGCTCGCCGGACGCGCCAGCAGATAGCCGCCGCGCGAGCCGCGGCGCGAGTCCACGAGGCCGGCCTTGCGCAAGCGCGCGACCAGGTGCTCGAGATACGCCAGCGGCAACCCGTCGTGCGCCGCGATCTCAGCCAACGGCACCGGATCCTCGCCCGCGCGGCGCGCCAGCTCGACCATCACGCGCACGCCGTACTCGGCCTTGGTTGAGAACATCATCGCATTTCCTACCTCGCAGCTAGGGTATCAGGGGCCGGCGGGCTCTACGGGTGGGCGGGAGCTCCCTCGAGCACGCGCACGTCGTGGCTGATCGCTTCGGGCGTCAGCTGTTCGGACTGGAACAGGACGCGCTCGGCGCCGCCCGCGTCTACGAGCAGCACCGACGCGTACTCGTCGAACGTCGCCCGCCCCGCGCTCGCCGCGCGCACGTGGTAGGCACGCCACACGCGCGCGACCCGCGCGAGCGGGCCGGTCAGGTACTGCGCGCGCCCGCTCAACGACACTTCCGCAAGGAAGCGCGCGGTCCGTGCAGGCGTGTCCGTCGCCGGGTCAGCGCTCACGATCAGGACCGCCGGGCGGGGAGCGTGTTCGGCTTCCAGTTCGTCCAGCGCCCCGCGGATCTGCTGGGCGACCAGCACGCACGTCCCCCCGCAAGTCGTGTACAGGAACGTCAGCACCACCACGCGGCCGTGGAATTCGCTCAGCGACACCGTCCGTCCGCGCTGGTCGGTGAGGGTGAAGTTAGGTGCGATCGTGTTGCCCGGGAGCGGCGCCCCGTCGAATTCCGCCTGCGTGCTCGCCCGCGCCGAGCCCGCGCTCGAGGAGCCGCTGGCCCGGCCGGCCGGTGTCGAGGAGCCCTCGCCGGAGACGCTCAGCACGGCCACCAGCGCGAGCGCCGCCAACGCCAGCAGCAGCCCGCCGGCGAGCGCCAGCGCCACGGGGATCGTGCGTAGCCGTCTGCCCATTGAGGCTCAGCGTATGAGAGCCGCGCCCGCCGCGGCGCGCGTCAGCCGGCGATTTGTTGAAGGAGATCGGCGATCGCGCGGCGTACTACCACGAGATGCCTTCCCGGCGAAGCTCAGCCGCTGCGAGCGCTCGCGCGCTCGCGGCCGCGCTCGTGCTCGCGCTGTGCGCCGCGCTCGCGCTCGCGGCGGGCGCGCACGGGGAAGAACCGACGGGCGCCGGCGCGCCCAAGCCGCCGCCCGCGCCCGCCAACGACACGCTCGCGGGCGCGCAGGTCATCCACACGCTGCCCGCCTCGCTCAACGGCACGACCGTCGGAGCCACCACCGAACCCGGCGAAGTCGAATCCGCCTGCCACGTGCCCACCGACAGCTCCGTCTGGTACAGCCTGCGACTGCCCGCCGCGCACCGCGTCGCGCTCGATCTCGCCGCCGCCGGGGCGCTCGACGCGACCGTCGACGTCTACCACGCCGTGCGCTCGCAGCTCACGTCCGTCGAATGCCAGGAAACCGACGCCGAAGGCAAGGCCTCGCTGTCCTTCCAGGCGTCCAAGAACGGCCTGTACGAGATCCGCGTCGCCGCCATCGCCGGCTCCCAGCTCGCGTCGTTCAGCCTCGAAGTGTTCCTGCCCACGCCCGCCGTCGCGCCGCCCGGCCCCGCGCTGGCGCCCGGCGGCGTCGCCGGGCACGTCGACCGCATCCAGAACGTCAACGCCGCCTACTCCTTCCCGATGCACGCCGGCGTCAGCTACATCATCAACCTCACCAACGAGACCAACGGCGCGTGCGTCACCGGCGCGCTGTTCGCCCCCGGGACGACCTCCTTCGGGGGCGAAGAACTGGAACAGCCCGGGGGACTGCTCGACATCCAGTGCGGTGGCTACCGCCTGTTCACTCCCGGTCCGGGCGAAGGCGGGCTGTACAGCTTGGAGGTCACGCCCCAGTTCTCCTACAGGGGCGTGCAGCGCTTCCACCTGCAGGTCGCCGTCGCCGGGCCCGCCGAAACCGCGCCCGGGCTCGCGCTCACGAACTACGAGCGCGCGCGCGGACACCTCGACGGTCGCGGCGCGCGCGTGCTGCGCCTGTACCGCGTCGAAGTCACGAGCCACTCCAACCTCACGCTCGAGCTCACCGCGCCCGTCACCGCGAAGTTCAAGCTCGAGCTGCTCAGCCAGGACGGCCACATGATCGAATGCGAATGCAGCGGTCGGGGCTCGCAGCGGCTCACGCACAGGCTCCTGCCCGGCACCTACTACGCGGTCGTCTCCGAGCGAGGCGGCAGCGCCGGCAGCTTCACGCTGCTGCGCGAGTCGCGCACGATCACCTCGACCAGCATCTCCTTCGGCGCCTCCAAAGCAGTCCCCGGCGAGCCGCTCGCGATCGACGTCGGCGTCTCGCCCGCGGAAGCCGGCCCCGTGAGCGTCAGGATCGAACGCTTCGATCCGGTCTTCGGCTGGCAGTTCTACCGCGAGCAACACGCGCTCGCGGTCGACGGGCTCGCGGCCCTCCCGTTCGTGCCCCCGGCCGTCGGCATGTGGCGCGCCAAGGCCGACTACGAAGGCTCGCTCACCGCCAGCCCAAGCGCAGTCGGCTTCACATACCTGCTCGTGTCCTGACGTCCGACCGCCGTCCGCCCGTCCGCCCGTCCGCCGTCGGCCGTCCGCCGTCGGCCCGTCCGCCGTCGGCCCGTCCGCCGTCGGCCCATCCGCCGTCGGCCGTCCGCCGTCCGCTCGGCTCGGCGGGCGACTGTGTTTTTGCGAAGCGCGATAGCGATGGTTGTACAGTGGACTCGACCCGTGGGCCCTTCACACCGCGGCCGACTGCCGCTACACTTTTTGAAGTCCCTGAATCCCGACCCGGTTTAGGAGTTTCGGAAGATGAGCACCTCCGGCGCGGAGCTTCTCCGCCTAGTAAAGAGCCAGATCGACGAGGTCGACCCCTCGGAGGTCAACGAGCTGATCGGCGAGGGCGTGACGATCGTGGACGTGCGCGGCAGCGAAGAGTTCGCCACCGGGCACCTGCCCGGCGCCAAGTCCATCCCGCGCGGCCATCTGGAGCAGCGCGTCGAAGGGGTCGCGCCGGACCGCTCGGCCGAGCTGATCCTGTATTGCGCCTCCGGCAACCGCTCCGCGTACGCCGCGCGCACCCTGCAGCAGGACCTCGGCTACGAGCGCGTGCGTTCGATGACGGGCGGGATCACGCTGTGGAAGGACCGCGGCTACGAGGTCGAGATCCCGCGCGCGCTAACCGCCGAGCAGCGCGAGCGCTACTCGCGTCATCTGCTGATCCCCGAGATCGGCGCCGAGGGCCAGCAGAAGCTGCTCGACGCCAAGGTCCTGCTGCTCGGCGCCGGCGGCCTCGGCTCGCCCACCGCGCTGTACCTCGCGGCCGCCGGCGTCGGCACGCTCGGCATCGTCGACGACGACGAGGTCGATCTCTCCAACCTCCAGCGCCAGGTCATCCACTCCACCCAGCGCGTCGGCATCCCCAAGGTCGACTCCGCCGAGGAGTCCATCCACGCGCTCAACCCCGACGTGGACGTCGTCAAGTACAAGACCCGCATCGACGCGTCCAACATCATGGAGATCATCGACGGCTACGACGTGATCGTCGACGGCGTCGACAACTTCCCCACCCGCTACCTGCTCAACGACGCCAGCGTGCGCCTGCGCATCCCCGTGGTGTCCGCCTCGATCCTCGGCTTCGACGGGCAGCTGTCGGTGTTCAAGCCCTACGACGGCCCGTGCTACCGCTGCCTGTTCCGCGAGCCGCCGCCCGCCGAGCTCGCCCCCTCGTGCGGCGCCAACGGCGTGCTCGGCGTGCTTCCCGGGACGATGGGCCTGCTGCAGGCGACCGAGGTCGTCAAGCTGATCCTCGGCATCGGCGAGCCCGCGATCGGGCGCCTGCTGCTGTACGACGCGCTCGGCGCGACGCTCACCGAGGTCAAGGTCCACCGCGACCCCGAGTGCCCGATCTGCTCGCGCGACCCGCACGAGATCGCCGACCGGGAGATGGGCGTGTTCCCCGACTACGAGGCGTTCTGCGCGGCCGCGGGCTAGCGGCGCGACGGCTTTGGCGCCGGTGCCCGCCCGGCCCTCGGGCCGCTGGCGAGCGCTGATGCTTTCCGCCTGCTAATCATTCACCGAGCGATGGCCACCATCAAGATCCCCCCGGTGCTGCGCGCGTCCGTCGGCGGCGAGAAGGAGGTCGGCGCCTCCGGCGCCAACGTCGGCGAGGTGCTGCGCGACCTCGCAACCAGCCATCCCGCCACCCAGGATCAGCTGTTCTCCGCCGACGGCCAGCTGAACCGCTACGTCAACGTGTATCTCAACGACGAGGACGTGCGCGTGCTCGACGGACTCGACACCTCCGTCGGCGACGCCGACACGCTTGTGATCCTGCCGGCGATGGCCGGCGGCGGCGCGCGGCTCGGCGACGGCGCGCGGATCGGCGGCGGCGCGCGGCCCGGCGGCAGCGCGCGGATCGGCGGCAGCGCGCGGCCCCGGCTCAGCTGACGCGTTCGAGCACGAACTTCTGGTTGGCGTGATCGTCCGAGGACTGGCTGTTGGCTCCCAGGTCGAACATCACCGGCTGGCCGACCGGGAAGCCGGCGCCCTTTGCTTCGAGGCACGCCGTGAGGTTGACCGTGAAGGAGATCGTGTTCGCCGGGCTCGCGGGCTGGTCTTCGGCCGAGTCGATCAGCATGTCTTCCGAGCTTCCGTGTTCGGTGTCCGCGGTGAGCGTCGGCGAGAGAGCTGAGTAGTCCGCGGCCGGGCACTGCGGCCCGGTGCTCGAGCCGACCGTCGTCGAGCCCGCTGCCGGCGCCGACGCATAGTCGATCGCGTAGCCGAGATGGCCGATGTCCATGAACGCCGGCTCGCCCGCGCCCGCGACGCCCTGTCGCTGCGGCCGGTAGACCGTGAACGTCATCACCACGTCGCCGTCCGGGCCCGCGGCGACCTTGATCGGGTTCGAGAACGTGCCCATGTTCGAGGTGTCCGGGTAGGCGATCGTGCCCGATCCGCCCGCGCTGTCCGACCAGGCGGCGATCGCCGGCACCGTGTTGAACACGAAGTCGATCGTCGTGGGGACTTCAAAAGCCTTGCCTTCGCGGGTTCCGAGCAGGGTGATCACGTCGCCCGAGCCGATCTGCGAGCTGGTCGCTTCCGGGTCGAGGCTGAACTCGTGCGCGCCGTTCGCGTCTTCGCCGAGCAGGCCCTTTGGCGCCGCCGGCCCTACGAGCTCGCCGAAGCCGGTCGCGCCGTCAAGCGACGCCGCCGGGAACGGCGCCGTGTCGTAGCCAGTCGAGAACGCCGGCAGCTTGGTCCCGGGCGCCGCCGCGTTGCTCTGCACCGGTTCGCCCTCGAGCACCGCCAGGCCGCTTCCTCCCTGTGAGCAGAAGGACAGGCCGTTGCAGTCCAGCTCCAGGCTTTCGAGCTTCGCGCTGGGGATGCCCAGGAGCTTGAGGTTGAGGTTTTCCTTCAGGTTCTGGTTGAGCTCTTCGGGCGTCACCCCCGCGGCGTCGTCGTTCACGGTTTCGTTCATTTCCACGAACATCTGCGACATCCACGGCGACTTCGCCGACGGTTCAGCGGCGCCGCCTTCCGCTGAGCTGGCGCTCGGGGGGGCCGGCTGGCCGGCGGGGGCGGGCTGGCCGGCGGGGGCGGGCTGGCCCGAGGGCGCCGGCTGGCCGGGGGCTGTGGGTTCGCCGGGGGGCGTTGGTGCTCCTCCCGCCGGCGGGCCTTCGCCACCGCTGCCCGCGCCCGCGATGTGCGCGATCGCCTCGCCGGCGTGACCACGCGCCGCCGACGCTCGCGAAGCGCGCTTCGCCAGAGCGCTCGGCGCGAGCGACTTCAGCACGAGCGTGCCGGGAACCGCGATGTCGAGCTCGTTGGGGATGCCGACGTGCGCTTCATCCTCGCCGGGACCGCTGCCGCCGCCCTTGCCGCTGGAGCGCACGAGGCCGAGGTTGCGCCCGTTGCCGATCGGCACGCCGTGCTTGGCGTATGCCCAGCGCGAGCGGTCGAGATACCTGCCGGCGAGCTCGTGGGCGAGACGCGCGTAGCCCTGTGAGGCCGCTACGTCGATCGTGCCCAGGTCAACCGGAGACTTGACGCCCGTGATGACGCGCGAGGCGCTCCCCCCGAAGACCACCGGCCCCGCATAGTGGCCGTCGGCGTCCACCAGCTGCAGCGTGACCCTCGAGGCCGGCGCGGCGATGCGGAAGCTCTGCGAGTGGCTGGACGCGATCTTGCCGTTGTAGCCCACGACGAGGACCGTGTAGCCGGCCGCGTCGAGGTGCCCGCTGACGTACTGGGCGCCGGAGCTCTTGCGGTGTGCGCCCCGGCGCTTGTGGTGGGCGCCTGCCCGTGAGGGCTTCGCGTGCGTGCGGTGCGCCGAACGCGCCTGCGAGAGGGCGGGGGTGGCGACGAGGGCAAGCGGCGCGCACAGCGCCAGCACGAGCGTCGCTCGCACCTGAGCGCCACGGAGCCGTGATGTGAGGGGGACCCTGCCGAGCATCGGACGAATCGCCGCGTGTATCGACGCTCACCCCGGCCGCCTTTAGCCGAGTGCTTGCACGGCTGCGGCCGGTCGCGTGCGTGCGCCGAACGGCTCGCGCATGTCCGCGCTCGCGTACTTCCGCCGCCGGCGTCTCTAGGCTGAGCGTCCAGTTGCCGGGTCCGCCGCTCAGGCGGCGGGGGATAGCGAACGATTGGACTGCTGGTGATGCGGATCCTCGACGTACCTACGCGTGCTCGTCACTGGAATGGCCACCGTCGGATGGGGACCCCGCTCGTGCTCGCGTGTGCGCTCGCCGCCACGGCGGTCGTGCTCGCGGCGCCCGCCGACGCCCACGAAAGCTCGCCGCCGAAGTACTCGCTGAAGGTCGTCCAGGGCACGACGACCCAGCCCGAAGACATCAAGGCGGGCGTAAGCGCGAGCTCATCGACCTCGCAGCCGATCCAGGTGCGCATCCTGCAGGCAGGCGCGACCTTGTACCAGAGCAAAGGCGAATCAGGGTGGACCGGGCTCTCGCAGGTGCCGGTCCCGGGCGAGGTCGTCACGGTCGAAGCGCCGATCGGCACGATCGTCGGGTCCGTGACCTACGACGGCCTGCCGTCGATCGAAAACACGGTGTGCGCGGGCTCGACCAACTTCTCGGGTCAGCGCTCGGGCGCGGAGACCGTAGAAGGCGGCTTCTACACGGACGTCCCCCTCACGAATCCCTACGGGGTTTACGGCTATGAAACGGCGGGGCGCGGTCAGGCGCAGGTGACGCTGCTCTCCGGGTCGTCCTTCGGAGGGAGCTTCCTGACCGCCTTGCAGCTCGGCGAGACTGTGTATGCGTCGGAGGCCGTGGAAGTGCCGCTCGGCGGCGGCTCGGTCTTCACCTACGAAAGCGAAACGATCCGTCCGGTCGGCTCGTGCCCCGCGCCGCCGCCACCGCCGTCGCCACCGCCGCCGCCTGTGATCCCGCCGCTGCAGGCGTCGGTCGTAAAGCTGATGAACATCACGATCAAGGCGCTGCTCAAGCACGGGCTCAGCGACCGCCTGTACATCAACCAGCCCGGCACGGTGACCCAGGACCTGTATCTGGAGGATGGCAAGCTTCCGGCTTACGCCGCGAGCTCTCATCACAAGCACAAGCACAAGCCGCCGGCGCTCCTGCTGGCGCGGGGAACGGCGAGCGCCAAGGCGGCGGGCGGCGTGACGGTCGTCCTGCACCTGACCCACCGCGGACGGGGGTGGCTGCGCAAGGCCAAGAGCGCGCACGCCGTACTGATCACCACCGTGACCGGCGCCTCCGGTGTCAAGATCACGCTCGCCCGCAAGCCGGTCACGCTCCGTCGCTAGCAGCCCGTCTCTGGCCCGTCGCGCGCTCGGGCTGGGGCTGAGCGCAGCCGTGTGGATCATGCCCCCGCCGGTGCTGCAGGCGCCCTCGCGCACGGGTCCGGAAGGCCCGCCGCGGCCCTACGGCGCCGCCCCACGTCTCGGGCCCAATCCGCCACCCACGTCAGCAAGGCTCGCCCGAGCACAGAGCCGGATGCTGCTGGAAGGCCCGTTCCCCTCCGCGGGGCTCACGCGCGGGATATCGGACGGTAGCGTGTCGCTGAATCCCAGCGCGAGCGCCCGCACGCAGGCGCTCGCGCTGATACGCCGGACGGGCTCGAGCATCGTGCGGATCCCCGTCGATTGGGCGTCGATCGTCGCCCCCGAACCGCCGCCCGGCTTCGACGCGAGCGACCCTTCGAGCCCCTATTACGACTTCTCCGGCCTCGACGCCGCGATCGAGAGCGCCGTCGCCGCGGGGTTGCAGCCGTTGCTCGTCGTCTCGCACGCGCCCGCCTTCGCGGAAGCGCCGGGACGCTGGGCGTATGCCTACCCGGGCAGCTGGGCGCCCGATCCGGGCGCCTTGGAGCAGTTCGCGCAAGCGCTCGCCACGCGCTATGACGGGCGCTACTCGCAAGCAGGCGCACCGGGACCGGCGCTTCCCCGCGTCTCGCTCTTTCAGGCCTGGAATGAGCCCAACCTGGCTCGCTATCTGGAGCCGCAGTGGGTTGCCGGCGGCCGCGGTTGGGTGCCGTTCTCGCCGCTGCTCTATCGCGAACTGCTCAACGGCTTCTACGCGGGCGTGAAGTCCGTGCAGCCCGGCGCCCGGGTGGTCTCCGCGGGAGTCGCGCCGAACGGCGACCGCGCGGGCGAAGGGCGCATGGCGCCCGTCACGTTCCTGCAGACGATGCTGTGCATCGACGCGCGTGGCCGGCGTGTAAGCGCAGGCTGCCCCACGCCGCCGCACTTCGACGTGCTCGACTTCCATCCGCTGTCCGTCGGCGACCCCGATGTGCCCGCGCCGTCTTCGCTGGAAGTCGCGATCTCCGACGCCGCCAAGATCACCGGGCTGTTGCACGCGGCCGAGCGCGCGCACACCGCCCTGCCCGCCGGCGAAAAGCCCGTGTGGGTCACCGAGCTGAACTGGGAAAGCCAGCCCCAGGCTCCGCACGGCGTGCCCCCGCGCCTGCAGGCGCAGTGGGTCTCGCGCGCGCTGCACCGGCTGTGGGTCGCAGGCGTGAGCCTCGTCGCGTGGCAGTTCCTCGTCGATCCCTATCCGGGCGTGCGCGCCGAGACCCCCACGGGCGGCACCGTCGAATACCCGCGGCCGGCCGGTTTGTACAGCGCCGGGCCGGGCGGCGAGCTCGCCGGCGCGCGCCCCAAGCCGTTCCTGCGCGGCTTCACGCTCCCGTTCGACCCGCTGCGCGTGAACGCCGCACGCGTGCGCGTGTGGGCGCTGCTGATGGGGCCGGGACAGCCGGCGCTGCTCGAGCGCCAGGCGCGCGGCGGTCGCTGGAAGACGATCGCGCGGCTGCGCGCCGACGGCTACGGCGTGCTCAACGCGCTCGTCGCGCTGCGCGGGGCCGTGTCGCTGCGGCTGCAGAGCGGCCGGCTCACTTCGGCCGTCTCGACCGTGCCGGTGGCTCGAAGCCGACTCTGAGGCAACGCTGGCCTGCGAGCGGGTCCGTCGGCCCGGCGTCGACGTACGCTACGCCGCGAGGTCGCTCGCGGCGGTCTTCGCGGCGGCGCCGCTCGCGCCGCCCGTCGAGGCGACGCCGCCGCCGAGGCCGGCGTCGCCCTCCTTCGCGGCCAGGTGGCTCATCGCGTGCTCGGCCAGCGCGGTGATCGTCAGCGAGGGGTTCACGCCGACGTTCGCGGGGATCGCCGAGCCGTCGCACACGAGCAGGTTCTCGTAGCCGAACACGCGCTGGCGAGCGTCCACGACACCGCGCTCGGGGTCGGGTGCGATCACGGCGCCGCCGAGGATGTGCGCCGTCGTGGGGATGTTGAACAGCGCCTCGCTGACGGAGCTCTGCGCGATCCCGCCGGTGCGCTCGGCGAACCATTCGGCGGCCTTGTTCGCGATCGGGATGAACGTCGGCATCGGGCGCTCGGGGTCCTGTTCGGTCTTCAGCCAGAGCGTGCCGAACGGGCCTTTGTGGGGACGCAGCGCGATCGCGTTGTCGAGCGTCTGCATGACGAGGATGATGATCGTCCGCCGTGACCAGTGTTTCGGGAACAGCACCTGCGCGACGCGCTTGGGATGCAGCAGGCTCTGCCCGATCAGCTTCAGCGGCCGCGTCACGCGCGTGCCGTCGCCCACCAGCAGGGTGTTCAGACGGTGCATCGAGTCGCCATCGTCGCCGTATGTGACCGTCTCGATGTGGGTATGCGGGTCGGGGTAGATGGACGAGGTGATCGCCACGCGTTTGATCAGGTCCTCCGGGTAGTCCTCCGGGACCGTCACGGCGAGGATCGACTCGGAGTTCGTGCGCACGAGCTCGCCCAGGCGCGCGGAGATGCGCGGCAGCGAGCCTTTGGTGCGGCAGCGCTGCAGCAGCTTGTTCGTGCCGAGCGGTCCGGCGGCGACGACCACGCCGCGGGCGCGCTGGACGCGGCGTTCCTTGCGCAGCCACGCGCCCGAACGGATGCTTTCGACCTCATAGCCCTCGCGCCCGTCGGACGAGCCCAGCGGGCGGACGTCCACGACGGTGCGTTCGGGCGAGACCCGCGCGCCGAGCTTCTCCGCGAAGTACAGATAGTTCTTGACGAGCGTGTTCTTCGCGCCGTGCGGGCAGCCGACCATGCAGCGCCCGCACAGCATGCAAGCGGTCCGCTCCGGCCCCTCGCCGCCGAAGAACGGGTCGGCCACGGTCTTGCCGGCGGCGCCCTCGCCGCCGAAGAAGACGCCGACGGGCGTGCGTTTGTAGGTGTCGCCCACGCCCAGCTCCTCGCCGAGCTCGCGCAGCAGCTGGTCGGCGGGGTCCTCGTAGGGGTTTTCGACCACCCCGAGCATCCGCTGCGCTTCCGCGTAGTGGGGCGCGAGCGCGCCCTCCCAGTCGTCCATCTCGGCCCACTGGCGGTCTTCGAAGAACGCCTTCGGCGGAACGTACAGCGTGTTCGCATAGCCGAGGCTGCCGCCGCCGACGCCGCAGCCGGAGACGACCGAGACGTCCTTGAAGGTCGTCAGCCGGAAGATCCCCTTCATGCCCAGCCGCGGGTTCCAGAAGTAGCGCTTCAGGTCGGAGGTCGCGCGCGGGAACTCGTGGTCGGCGAAGCGCCGCCCGCACTCGAGCACGCCGACCGAGTAGCCCTTCTCGACCAGGCGCAGCGCCGAGACGCTGCCGCCGAAGCCCGAGCCGATGACCAGCCAGTCGAAGTCGAAGCCGGCGCCGGACGCGGTCATCGCTTGATCTTAGTCCGCGGCTGGTCGCGCAGCCGACGTGCGCGCGTGCGGCCCCCCGGTTCTGGCCAGCCGTTGCTCGGAGGTGCTCGATAGCGCTCGCGCGCCTCGCTATATTCCGTGAAGTAATGGCGGCGGAGAGGCTTGGGAACCGGCCGTGCGGAGGGCGTTACGGCGACATCGTGCAGTCGATCGGGCATACCCCGCTCGTCGAGCTGCCGCGCCTGTCGCCCAAGCCTGGAGTGCGCATTTGGGCGAAGCTCGAGTCGCGCAACCCGACCGGCTCGGTCAAGGACAGGGTTGCGCGCGCGCTGATCGAGGACGCCGAGGAGAAGGGCGCGCTCTCACCCGGGCAGACGATCCTCGAACCGACCTCCGGCAACACGGGCATCTCGCTGGCGATGATCTGCTCGCGCAAGGGCTACAGGCTGAAGGTCGTGATGCCCGAGAACGTCACGCCGGAGCGCACCCAGTTGCTGCGCATGTACGGCGCTGAGATCGTGTACTCGCCGGGCGACCAGGGCTCCAACGGCGCGGTCGCCAAGGCGCTCGAGATGGCCGCCGCGGACTCCTCCTGCTACATGCCCTACCAGTACGGCAACCAAGCCAACCCGAACGCCCACTACAACGGCACCGCCGTGGAGATCCTCGAAGAGCTCGACGAGGTCAGCGCGTTCGTCGCCGGGCTCGGCACCGGCGGCACGCTGATGGGCAACGGCCGGCGCCTGAAGGAGGCGTTCGGCGAGGCCGTCAAGATCGTCGCCGCCGAGCCGATGCAGGGCGAGCCGGTGCAGGGGCTGCGCTCGCTCGACGACGGCTTCATCCCCCCGATCATCGACATCTCGCTGCTCGACCGCAAGATCTTCGTGACCAACCGCGACGCGGTCACCTGGACGCGCCGGCTGCTCGACGAGGAGAGCGTCTTCGCGGGCGTATCCAGCGGCGCGATCGCGAGCATCGCCGTGCGCATCGCCGGCGAGCTCGACGAGGGCAACGTCGTGTTCGTGGTCGCCGACGACGGCTGGAAGTACCTCTCGAGCGGCATCTACACGCTGCCGGTCGAGGAGGTCGAGAACCTCGAGTCGACCGTCTGGTGGTAGCGGCGCCAGCCCGGCAAGCCCGACGCCGATGCTGATCGCACCCGCGCTGCTGGACGAGCTCGTCGCGCACGCGCGCGAGGAGTACGACGCCGAGTGCTGCGGGCTGATCGCATATCAGGAGGACGGCGGGCGCGCGCAGGGCGACGGGCGCGCTGTGCTGGTCAGACGCGCGCAAAACGTGTTTGCCGGCCGGCAGGACGCGGGGGGAAGAGACGCCGGGCGCAAGCGCTTTGAAATCGACGGCAGGGAGTTGCTGCACGCGTACAACGACTTCGAGCAGCACGATCTGAAGATCGGTGCGATCTACCATTCGCACACGCACACCGCTCCGTACCCGTCGCAGACGGACGTCAACTTCGCCGCCAACTGGCCGGGCCTGGAGTGGGTGATCATCGGCCTCGCCGGCGCGCAGCCCGAGGTGCGCAGCTACCTGATCGAGGGCGGCCGGGTCAAAGAGGTGGCGCTCGAGGTGCGTTGATGGACGTCGACGAGCTCGTCTGTCCCAGTTGCGACCGCGTTCATCCGTCCAGCGAGCGCTTCTGCCGGGACTGCGGCATGCCGCTCGTGCATCCCGCGGGCGGCGAGCTCGACGCGAGCGAGCGCCAGCAGCGCGCGCGCAAGATCAAGCCCCAGTACACGGAGGGCGAGCTCGTGCAGGTCGCGCGCGCGAGCGACCTGCCGCAGGCCGAGTTCATCGCCAACCTGCTGCTCGAGGAGGGCATCCCGTGCGTGCTGCGCAACTGCATCGGCGGCTACTCGCCGATGATCGGCCCGCGGGAAATCATGGTCCCCGAGTCCGCCGCCGAGGTCGCGCGCGAAACGCTCGCGTTCGAACGGCCCTCGCCGCCCGCCCCGGCGCCCGAGTCGCCGTAGCCCGCGCCCGCGCGCGGCCGCGGCGGCGGGCAGACGCAGGACGCCCTAGACGAGCACGGGCTGGCCGGCGGCTTCGCCGGTGATCACGCGGATCTCCTCGGAGGCGCGCTCGAACTCGGCGTCGGAGAGAACCGGGGTGCCCTCGAACGGGAGGTCGCGCTGCAGCTCGATCCACGGGCCGGCGCCGGTGTACTCGTCCTTGACCTTGACCGTCACCGGGCGCGGGATCCGGTAGGTGCGCAGCAGCAGCACGTGCAACGGCTGGCGCCCGCGCCAGCCGAGGCGCTTTTCGGCGTAGTCGGGCGTCCACACGTAGAACGGCGAGAGCGCGTCCACGCAGCGCGGATCGACGATCGTGAAGTGGTCGGTGACTTCGGCCCACGCCCGGATGCGCACGCGGTCGGGCTGCTGCAGGGGGGCGCCGGCGACGAACGTGTGCAGCGGCGGCTCGCCTTCGCTCCACACGCCCTCCTCGAGCGCGCGGCGCAGCTCGGGCTGGTGGGACTCCCGCACCAGATCGCCCGGCTGGTGGTCGAACGTCGGATACAGGAAGAAACGCTCGTGGGCGAGCTTCAGCGGCTTGTGGGCGCTGCGCGGCGCGACGCCCTTGCGGAGGGTCAGAAGCTGCTCGCCTTCCGCCAGCGCGCGGACGGTGACAGCCCATTCTTTGAAAGCAATTGGCATGGGACAGGTGCTTACGAGATGAACGGATGCTTCGGACTTGACACGTGCCTCGCCCGAGGGAGAGCGATGCGCGGCGTTAAAGATACGAAACCTGAGCAGAAATCCCAAATCACCTGGAAATTAGCTGGTTTTTGGTCGCCATGCTGGTCGCCCGGCCAGGAAGTCGGAGACGTCTGCTGCGTGTATCCGCGTTTACAGCCGCCGCCCGGCGAAGCCCTCGGCGGCCTCGATGATCGCCGCGTAGTCTTCCTCGGCGCGGCCGCGCGCGATCGTCGCCGCGAGCACGTCACGTGCGTGACCGGCCGTCGGGAACGGGACTCCGGCGTCCTCGGCCTCCTGCAGGCACAGGCGCACGTCCTTGAGCATGTGCGCGGTCTTGAACAGGGGGGTGTAGTCGTGCGCGCGCATCGGCGCCGACTTCAGCTGCAGCTGAGCCGAGGCGCCCGAGCCGGCGGCGGTGACCTGCACGAAGGCGTCGAGGTCGACGCCGGTCGCGCTCGCCAGCAGCAGCGCCTCGGCGAGCGCCGCCGCGTTGGCGGCGCCGAGCGAGTTGTTGATCAGCTTGAGCATCTGGCCTTGGCCGAGCCCGCCGACGTGCACGATCACCTCGCCCATCACCTCGAACAGCGCTCGCGCTCGCTCGAAGCTCGCGCGCTCGCCGCCTACCATGATCGTCAGCGTGCCCGCCTCGGCGCGCGGCGAGGAGCCGGTGACCGGCGCGTCGAGCATCGCCACGCCCCGCTCGCTCAGGGCGGCGCCGATCCGGCGCGTGTCCGTCGGCCCGATCGTCGACATGTCCACGCACAGCAGGCGCTCGTGCGCGCCCTCGATCGCGCCGTGCTCGCCGAGCAGCACCGCGGCGACCTGCGCGCCGTCGACGACCATGCTCACGACGATGTCGCTCTGCGCGGCGAGCGCTGCGGGCGAGGGCGCGGCGCCGGCGCCGTGCTCTGAGGCCCACTGCTCGGCCTTGCCGGGCGTGTGCGTCCAGACCGTCAGGGGAAATCCCGCTCGGCCCAGGTTCGCGGCCATGCGCGACCCCATGATCCCGAGGCCGAGGAAGCCGATACGCTCGCGTGTGCTCTGCTCTGAGGCCATCTTCGCCCGTTCCTTTCTCGCCGCTCGCCGCTTTGCTCAGGCGCTGCTCCCCGGCGCTCCGAATCCGCCTCCGCCCGGGGTTTCGATGCGCAGCCGCTGGCCGGCGCGCAAGGTGCCGGTGATCTTAGACGGGAGCGTCCGCCCGTCGAGCTCGTCGTGCCCGCATGCCCCGGGCTCGCCGCCGCCGGCGCCGCGCGGCGGGTGGCGGCGGCGCTCGGCGATCAGCGAGAAGGTCATGTCGGTGAGCGCCTGCAGCTCGCGCACGACGCCGTCGCCGCCGCGGTGTCGCCCGGCCCCACCCGAGCCGCGGCGTAGCGCGTACTCGATCACGCGCAGCGGGAACTCGCGCTCGAGCGCCTCGATCGGCGTGTTCAGCGTGTTGCTCATCGCCACGTGCACGCCGCTCGGGCCGTCCGCGTCCGCGCACGCGCCCTGGCCGCCGCCGAGCGTCTCGTAGTAGGAGAAGCCGCCGGCCCCGAGCGTGAGGTTGTTCATCGTGCCCTGGCCCTGGGCGCGGCCGAAGGCGGCGAGCACCAGGTCGGCCACGCGCGAGGAGGTCTCGACGTTGCCCGCCGCGACCGCCGCGCCGGGGAGCGCGTTCAGCAAGCTGCCCGCGGGAGCGCGGACGTCGATCGGCCGGTAGGCGCCGGCGCAGGCGGGGATGTCGGGGTCGGTGAGCACGCGCGTGGCGAACAGGCACGCCGAGCGCGTCACCGCGAGCGGGCAGTTGAGGTTGCCCGCGTGCTGGGGCGCGCTGCCGGCGAAGTCGAGCACCAGCCGCTCGCCGTGCACGAGCGCGCGCAGACGCAGCTCGAGGTCTCCCTCGGGCGCCTCGAGCACGTCCTGTGCGTGGCGCTCGCCGTCCGGTAGCGACGCGAGGCACGCGCGCGTGCGCCGCTCGGAGTAGTCGAGCACGGCGTCGGTCGCCGTGCGCAGGCGCCCGACGCCCAAGCGCGCGGCGAGCTCCGCCAGCCGGATCGCCCCCACGCGGTTGGCGGCGAGCTGCGCGCGCAGGTCCGCGCGGCGTTGGCGCGGCTGGCGCATGCGCGCGAGGAGCCCCTCCAGCACGGCCCGGTCAAGGCGCCGCGGTGAGATCACGACGCCCTCCTCCTCGAGGGTGCGGCTGTCGGCGGGCATCGAGCCGGGCACGCGCGCGCCGACGTCGGCGTGGTGGGCGCGGCTGGCGGCGAAGCCGATCAGTCTCCCGCCGGCGAACACGGGCGTGATCACCGTGATGTCCGGCAGGTGCGTGCCCCCGGCGAACGGGTCGTTGAGGACCCACGAGACGCCCGGCGCGTGCTCCTCGCCCAGCACGGCCGCGACCGCCGCGGGCATCGCGCCGAGGTGCACGGGGATGTGCTCGGCCTGCATCACCATCTGGCCGCTCGCGTCGAACAGCGCCGTGGAGGCGTCGCGGCGCTCCTTGATGTTCGCCGAGTGCGCCGCACGGACGAGCACCACGCCCATCTCCTCGCATGCGGCGCGCAGCGCGCCGCCGAGCACCTGCAGCTCGATCGGGTCAGGGTCCATCGCCGGCCATGTGGATCGTGCCCTGATCGTCGACGCGCGCGGCCCAGCCCGGGGGGACCAGCAGCGTGGCCTCGGGCAGGGCGCACAGCGCCGGCCCGCGCAGCCGCACCCCGGGCGCGGGCTCGCCGCGCACGACGCTCGCCGCCAGCGCTTGTCCGTCGAAGACCACCGGGCGCTGCTCGAGCGCGGACGCCGGCGCGGGCCGCGCGCGCAGGCGCAGCGGCCGGACCTCGCCCCAGACCGACACGCGCATGTTGACGAGCTCGACCGGCGCGCGCTCGTCGCGGTAGCCGTAGCGCAGCTCGTGCGCGCGCGCGAATGCCTCGCGCAGGCCCGCCGGGTCGAGCGCCTCCCGGCGCTCGCCGCGCGGGTGCCCGGCGTCCGCCTCGCGCGTGCGCTCGCGCTCGGCGTGCCGCCGCGCGTCCCGCCCGAGCTCCTCCTCGACGGCCAGCTCGAAGGACTGGCCGCGGTAGCGCAGCTCGTGGCGCACACGCACGCGGGCGCGCGCGCCCGCGAGCGCCGCGCCCGCCTGCGCGATCAGCGCTTCGCGCTCGGCCGCCACGCGCCCGGCCGACAGCGACTCGCCGCTGAGCATGAGCGTGCGCGCGGCGTCCCAGCGGGGAGCGGCCGCGGCGAGGCCGAGCGCGCTGAGCACGCCGCACGCGCGCGGGCACAGCACGCGCGAGATCCCGAGCTCACGCGCGAGCGCCGCCGCGTGCAGCGGGCCGGCGCCGCCGAACGGCATCAGCGCGAAGCCGCGCGGGTCGATCCCGCGCTCCACGCTCATCACGCGCAACGCGCCGAGCATCTCCGCCTCGGCCACCCGCACGATCCCCTCCGCGCATGCGATCGTGCCGAGGCCGAGCTCCGCCGCCAGGCGCGAGACGGCGCGCTCGGCGGCGGGGCGCTCGAGCGCCAGCCCGCCGGCGAGCGGCGCGTCCTCGAGCAGCCGCCCGAGCAGCAGGTTCGCGTCGGTGACCGTCGGCTCGCGCCCGCCCCGCCCGTAGCACGCGGGTCCCGGATCGGCGCCCGCCGAGGCCGGACCGACGCGCAGCGCGCCGCCAGGGTCACGCCAGGCGATCGAGCCGCCGCCCGCGCCGACCGTGTGGATGTCGAGCGCGGGCAGCGCGAGCGGGCGCCCGGCGATCGTGCGGCTTGCGCTCTCGCCCACGCGCGAGCGCTCGATCACGCACACGTCACACGAGGTGCCGCCCATGTCGAAGCACAGCACGTCCGGCTCGTGCGCGAGGCGCGCGAGCTCGAGCGCACCGCCGACGCCGCCCGCGGGGCCGGACAGGACCGTGAGCGCCGCGTGCGAGCCCGCGCGCGCGGCGTCGGTCAGGCCGCCGGATGACTGCATGACCCGCGGCTCGCACAGGCCCAGCTCGCGCGCGTCCGCGGACAGGCGTGCCAGGTAGGCGGCGAGCAGGGGAGAGAGCGCCGCGTCGAGCACGGTCGTCGCGGTGCGCTCGTACTCGCGAAACGTGCCGACCAGCTCGCACGAGAGCGAGACATGCGTGTCGGGCAGCGCCCGCGCGAGCAGCTCGCCGAGCAGCCGCTCGTGCGCGGGGTCGGCGTAGGAGTGAAGCAGCGAGACCGCCACCGCCCGGGGCGCCGCGCGCCCGAGCTCGCCCACCAGGCCCGCCGCCGCGGTCGGGTCCAGGGTGCGAAGCGGACCGTCCGGGCCCATGCGCTCGGGCACGCCGAAGCGCAGCGGCGCGGGCACGAGCGGCGCGGGCGGGCGCTCGCACAGCCTGTACAGGTGCGGGCGGTTCTGGCGGGCGAGCTCGATCACGTCGGTGAAGCCCTCGGTCGCGAGCAGCGCCGTGCGCGCCGTGCGCCCCTCGAGCAGGGCGTTCGTCGCGACCGTCATGCCGTGGGCGAAGCGCTCCACCTGCTCGGCTCGAGCCCCGGCTTGCGCGAGCACCGCGCGGACCGCCTCGAGCACCGCGCGCGACTGTTCGGAGGGGGTCGACGGGACCTTCGCGGTGTGGACGTCCGCGTGCTCGTCCAGCAGCGCGGCGTCGGTGAACGTGCCGCCGACGTCGACGCCCAGGAGCATGCGCTCAGGGTATGGGAGGCCGGGCCGCGCGCGCGAGCTCGCGCGCACCGCATGCGGCCGGGGGCGATCCCTGTCAGGCGAGCGTCAGGCGGCGGCTAGCTCCCGGTCCTCGGTGTCGGCGAGGTGCTGGTGGGAGGGGCAGTAGCCGTTGTGCGGAAGCGGCGTGCGCTGGCAGGCGGAGCCCTTGCGGGTGGTCGCGCGGCACTGCGGCGGCGCGCCGCTTATCGCGGTGTAGCCCTCGTGCGGATGTTCGGCGAGAAACAGCTGCGCGTAGCTCGTGTAGCGCGCGATCACGCGCAGGACGTGGCTCTGGGCGGACATCGGAAAGTAGTTGCGGATGTCGAGGAACAGCGTGCGCGCGGGCCGCGCGAAGTAGTGGCGATCGGTCGCCAGCCGCGTGATCACGCCCTCGCACGCGCGCAGCACCGCCGTGTGGTTGCTCGTCGGGGGGGCGCCTGGCGCTGGAGCCTCGATCAGGGGAGCAAGCTCCCTGTAGATGGCCCGGCTGAACTGGTACATGGTGTTTACTCCTCGCCCTCTTTGCTCTGACTTGATGGTCTAAGAGCACACCCGCCGTTCCTAGAGACTCCAAACTGCTCCGGGAACTTCCATGACCCCTAACACCCGGGCTCCGCGAATGGATCGCGCCGTAGGGACCTGTCGAGGAGGAAGTTCGCGGACTTTCGCCCGCGTCAGCGCCAACTCTGCCACGCGAGCTCGTCCTCGCCGGCGAGCACCGCGTGGCGTTGGTCGAATGCCGGGTCGCGCTCGGGGTATTCGGCGCGCAGGTGCGCCCCGCGGCTCTCGGTGCGCGCGAGCGCGCAGCGAGCGATCAGCGGCGCGAGCGGGTGGGGGTCGTCGAGCAGCCGGCTGAGGCCCTCGAGCGTGCGCACGATCCCGGCGTGGCGCCACAGCGCGATCCGCGTCGAGCGCCGGGCGAGCGCCGGCGCGGGCAGCTCGCGCAGGGCTTGCAGCTCGCGCTCGCCGGGCGCGCGCGTGGCCGCGGCGGGATCGGCGAGCGCGTCCTCGACGGCGCGCGCGGCGAACACGAAGCACTCGCTCAGCGAGTTGGAGGCGAGCCGGTTGGCGCCGTGCAGCCCGGTGCACGAGGACTCGCCGACGGCGTACAGGCCGGCAACCGTCGAGCGCCCGTTCAGGTCGGTGACGACGCCGCCCATCATGTAGTGGGCGGCGGGCGCGACCGGAATCAGCTCGCGCGTGGGGTCGAGGCCCGCTTCGCGCAGGGCGGAGACGACGTTGGGGAAGCGTGCGGGATCGATCGCGCGCATGTCCAGGCCGACGGATCGCTCGCCTGACTGCTGCAAGCGCTCCTGGATCGCGCGCGCGACCTCGTCGCGGGGCGCGAGCTCATCGACGAAACGCTCGCCGGCGGCGTCGTGCAGGGTCGCGCCCTCGCCGCGGATCGCCTCGGTCACGAGGAAGCCTTCGCGTCCGGCCACGCCGATCACGGCCGTCGGGTGGAACTGCATGAGCTCGAGGTCGGCGAGCGCGGCGCCTACCGCGTGGGCGAGCAGCAGCCCGACCCCCTGCGAGCCCGGCGGGTTGGTCGTGCGCGCCCACAGCGCGGCCGCGCCGCCCGTCGCGATGATCACGGCGGGGGCGGCGATCACGCGCCCGTCGTCGCACACCAACCCCCGGCAGCGACCGTCTCCTCGCCACAGCGCGTGCGCGCGTGTGCCCTCGAAGACCTCGATCAGCGGCTCGCCCGCCGCAAGCGCCGAGAGCTGGCGTACGACCCGCCGGCCGGTCGCGCTGCCGCCGGCGTGCACCACGCGCCTGACCGAGTGGCCGCCCTCGAGCCCGAGCGCAAGGCGCCCGAAGCGGTCGGCGTCGAAGCGCACGCCCAACGCCTGCAGGTCGCGCACGCGTGCGGGCGCCTCGCGGACGAGCGTCTCGGCGGCGCTGCGACGCACGAGCCCGCGGCCCGCCAGCTCGGTGTCGCGCAGGTGCAGCTCGAAGCTGTCGTCTTGCGCGAGCGCCGCCGCCAGACCGCCCTGTGCCCAGTAGCTCGCGGTCTGCGCCAGCGGCGTGGCCGACACGAGCACCACCCTCGCCCCCGCGCGCGCGGCGCACAGCGCCGCGTACAGCCCGGCGGCGCCCGCGCCCACGACCGCGACGTCCGCATCGTGTGTCCCTGCCGGGGGAAGGGGCATCGGCGGAACCGTATCTGGCCGCGCAGGACGGGTCGTGGCCGCCTGCTCGGCTCGCGCTTCGCGTTCCCCGGCCCCGGCGCTCGCACGTGCCCGGGCTCGTGCCTCTAGGTCTGTGGCGCGGGCGGCGTCGTGCCCGGGCTCGTGCCTCTAGGTCTGTGGCGCGGGCGGCGTCGTGCCCGTGGCGGGGCGGGAGGCGTCCGGCGGCGAGCTCCGGGTGCTGGTGCCCGGCTTGAGGGTGAGCGCGGCCGGCGTCGTGAAGACCGTCCTCGTGCTCGTCGTCCGGGGCGTGCCGGAGCCGCCCGCGAGCTTCACGAGCGCCGCTGCGAGCACGCCGAGCGAGAGCACGATCACGACCGCCAGCGCTGCGACCAGGCCCTTCCAGGTGGGCGAGGCCGCCAGGCGTGTGCGCGCAGCGGCGCCGCAGTTCAGGCACCACTCCTGCTCGGCGTGCAGCGGTGCGCCGCACATCGGGCACGCCTCGCGGACGTCGGGGGCCGGTGCGGGCGCGCCCGGCGCCGCCTCGGCGCCGGCTGGCGTCGCGCCGGCCACGCTCACGCGCCCGGCGCCGGCGGGCGCAGGATCTCGGTGGGCCCGTCCTCCGCGGGCTCGCCTGCGGGGATCGGCGTATCGCGTTGGGCGTCCGTGGCCGGCGCGGCGCCGGGCGGGAACGGAGAGCGCCCGCTCGACGGGCGCGCGCGAGGGGCGTCGGGCGCAGCGACCGGGACCGCGGGCTGGACGGCGGCGGGCGCTCGCGGCTGTGCGTCGGATGCGACCGAGCCCGCCTCGGCGGCGACCGGGGCGGGGGGCGGGGGCTGCGCCCGGGGCGCGGCCACGCCCGCCGGGGAGGGCGTCTCGGGCGCCGGCACGCCGGGCGGCGCGGCGTAGGGCGCCGGCGCGGCGGGCGCCGGCTGAAAGCCGGCGGGCAGGTCGACGTGGCGAGCCATCGACAGCCCGCAATTGGGGCAGAAGCGGTCTTCGCTGCTGTGGATGGCGGCGCAGCGCGGGCACGCGGTGACGCCCGCTTCGCGCAGCACGGTCACAGCCCGGCGCTCTTGCAGCCAGGCTTCGATCGCGCGCAGCTCGGAGTCGATGTGCGCGGTCGTGGTCAGCTTCGCGAGCACGAGCGCATCGTTGCGCTGGCCGAAGCGGTGCAGGTTGAACACGAGGCCGCCGAGGTCGCGATAGGCCAGCTCGCGCGCCTTGCGCAGGAAGCGTGCGCGCCGGCGCGCACGGCCGCGAGAGCGAAAGCCGGGCGACTGTGGGTCGGGCTGCTCGGGGGCCGGCGAGTCGGGTGCGCTCGGCGCGAGCTCGGGGATCGCCGCGTTCGCTGTGGCCGCGTCCGCTCCAGCCGGCGCGGCGGCGTCGAGCTCGGTCGCGGCCGCGCCAGCCCGCGCCCCCGCGGAGACTGTCGCGCCGAGCTGCTCGGGTGTGCTCGCGCCGTCTGTCGGCTTGGCCGCGTCGGGCGCCTGAGCGGGGGCGTCCGTCGGCGAGGTGTCAGATATCTGATCCACGCTCGATTCATGCTACCCCGACGCTTGGGCGGATCATGCGAGCGCCGCGCGCCACGCGTCGGCGACGCGCACCGCCATCGCGTGCGCCGAGAACCGGCTTGCGCCGGAGCGGCCCTCGACGCGCGGGTCGGGGTCGCGCAGGTGCGGCTCGAGCGCGGCGCGCCAGCCGGCGAGCTCGAACGGCGCGCACAGCGTGCCCGCCACGCCGGCGAGCGCCTCGCGATGGACGCCCACGGGGGTCGCGAGCACCGGCACGTCGCAGGCGAGCGCCTCGAGCACGGCCAGCCCGAAGCCCTCGCGCTGCGAGGGCACGAGCACGGCGTTGGCGGCGTTGATCCACAGCGGCACGCGCTCGGGCGCGACGCCGCCGAGCGTCAGCAGCGGCACGCCGGCGGCCTGCGCCAGCGCGCGCGCGCGGTCGTGGCGCTTCTCGGCGCGTGCGGGGTCGGCGGGGAACAGGAGGAAGGGGCCATCCGACTCGAGCCCGAGCTCGGCGCGCGCATCAGCGCGCGAGCGCGCTCGAAAGCGCTCGAGGTCGACGCCGCATGGCAGCACGAGCGCGCGCTCGCGCGCTCTGCGGCCCGGAAGCTCGTGCACGAGCGCCGCGGATGCGGCGGCGAGCAGCTCGATGCGCGGCAGCACGGCGGCGGTAGCGACGCGCGTGCGCGGACGGCGGATGTCGCTGCCGTGCACGGTCAGCGCGCGCACGCGCGCGTTCACGGCCAGCGCCGGCCAGGCGCTGAGGCCGAAGTGCGCGTGCACGACGTCGAAGCGCGCGCGCCGGCCGCGGCGCAATCCGAGCGCCGCGCCGACCAGCGCGCGCGGTCCCGGTGGGAACTCGTGCAGCTCGACCTCGAGGCCCTCGAGCCCGCGCAGCGCGGCGACCTGGTCGCGGACGAACCGCCCGCGCTCGGGATGCGCGGCGTCGGGGCGCATGTTCGAGACCACGAGCGCGCGCAAGATCCCTCGACCGTAGCGCTCTGGAATGATGGCGCGCATGGACGAGCGGGCGATCGAGCGCAGCTACTCGCGTGGCGGCGACGGGCTGCGCCCGACGGCCATCGAGCCGGGGTTCGTGCGCACGGCGACAGGCTCCGCGCTGATCTCGACGGGCGAGACGCGCGTGATCTGCACCGCCTCCGCGCAGGAGGGGGTGCCGCGCTGGCTGAACGGCGGGGGTCGCGGCTGGGTGACGGCCGAGTACGGGATGCTGCCCGCGTCCACCGGCGAGCGCAAGCAGCGTGACGCCACGCGCGGGCGCCTGGACGGACGCACGGTCGAGATCCAGCGCCTGATCGGCCGCGCGCTGCGCGTGATCGTCGATTTCGAGGCGCTCGGCGAACGCACGATCTATATCGACTGCGACGTGCTGCAGGCCGACGGCGGCACGCGCTGCGCGTCGATCACGGGCGCGTACGTCGCGCTCGCGCTTGCATGCGAGCGGCTGCGGGCGCAGGGGCGGCTCGAGCGCTCGCCGCTGGCCGGCTCGGTCGCCGCGGTCTCGTGCGGGATCATCGACGGCGCGGCGCTGCTCGACCTGGACTACTCGGAGGACTCGCGCGCGGAGGTGGACGCGAACGTCGTGATGAGCACCGACGGCGGGCTCGTGGAGGTACAGGCGACGGCCGAGCGCACGCCGCTCTCGCGCGCGCACCTCGACGAGCTGCTCGAGCTCGCGGCGGTCGGCATCGAGCGCCTGCGCGAGGTCCAGGACCAGGCGATCGCGCTCGCGTCCGTCGCTTGAAGCTGCTGCTCGCCACGCACAACGAGCACAAGCGCCGCGAGCTCGAGCGCATCCTCGCGCGTGGCGCGGGCCGGCCCCGCTGGGAGCTCGAGACCCTGCCCGCGAGCGTCGCGCTGCCGCCCGAGGACGGCGAGACGTTCGCCGAGAACGCGCTCGGCAAGGCCCGCGCCGCGGCGTTCGCGCTCGGGCGTGTGAGCATCGCCGATGACTCGGGGATCGCCGCCGCGGCGCTCGGCGGCGCGCCGGGCGTGCGCTCGGCCAGATATGCGGGCGAGCACGCGACCGACGCCGAGAACCTCGAAAAGCTCGTGCGCGAGGCACCCCCTGGCAGCAGGCTGGAGTACGTGTGCGCGCTCGCGTACGTCGACCCCGCGAGCGGCGAGGAGCGCATGTTCGAAGGCCGTTGCGCCGGCACGATGGCGGCGCGCCCGCGCGGTGAGCGCGGATTCGGCTATGACCCGGTGTTCGTGCCCGAGGACGGCCAGCCGGCCGGCGCGGGGGCGTCCGCGCCGACGATGGCGGAGCTCTCGGACGAGCACAAGGACGCGATCAGCCATCGCGGCCGCGCGGCGCGCGCCCTGCTCGCCTGGCTGGAGGACCGGGCGGCGCCTAGGTCAGGTTGATCGCCGCCGAAGCTGCGACCGCCACGCCGAGCCCGGCGTAGCCGTCGTAGCCGGACAGCGCGAGCGCCAGCGCGGTGATCAGCGCGACGAGCACAGTCGCAAACCACGCGATCCTGGCGACGGCCATCGGCGTATTCTTGCGAACGCGCATGCGGCCTGCGGCCGCGCTCTTCGCGGCGCCCGTCCGCCCACGGTGTTAGCTTCGTTACAACGGTTTCACGAACGAGGAGGGTGCAGTGACAAAGTCCGAGCTGGTCGACCAGGTGGCAGACCGCGCCGAGCTGACCAAGCAGGATGCCGCGCGCGCGGTCGATGCGGTGCTGGCCACCGTCGAGGATGCGCTGCGCCGCGGCAGCGAGGTGACGGTGTCGGGGTTCGGCAAGTTCCACGTCAGCGAGCGCGGCGCGCGCCTGGGCGTGAATCCGCGCACCGGCGAGCGCATCCAGATCGCCGCCTCGCGGGTGCCGCGTTTCACCGCCGGCAGCGGTCTCAAGAGCGCGGTGAAGGGGCGCTGAGAGGGGAGACCGCGGACTTCTTCGGGGACATCCTCGCCGCGAGGGTCGCCGAGCGCGAGTCGCAGATCGTGCTCGGCCTCGACCCGGATCCGGGCGCGTTGTGGCCGGGGTCCGGGGAGGCGGGCGCGGCGGGACCGAGCCCGGCGCAGGCGGCGGCGGCCGCGGTGCTCGGGCACTGCCGGGCGCTGATGGAGGCGGCGGCGCCCGCGTGCGTGGCGGTCAAGCCGCAGCTCGCGCGCTTCGAGGCGCTCGGCGCCGCGGGCTGGGCCGCACTCGAAGCGGTGGCCGCGCACGCGCGCGGGCTTGGAATGCTGCTGATCGCGGACGGCAAGCGCGGCGACATCGACGTGAGCGCCGCCGCGTACGCGCGCGCGTTCGGCGAAGGCCTGGACAGCCCGTTCGGCCGCGTCGAGGGCCTGCGCGCGGAGCTCGTGACGGTCAACCCACTGATGGGCAAGGACACGCTCGAGCCGTTCGTGCAAGCAGCGCGCGCGGCGGGCACGGGCGTGCTCGTGCTCGTGCGCAGCTCGAACCCGGGAGCCGCCGACATCGAGGACCTGCGTCTGCAGGACGGCGGCACGGTATGGGAGCGGGTCGCCGAAATCGTGTCCGAGCTGGGCGGTGGGGGGGTCGGTGAGGACGGTCTCAGCGACGTCGGGGCGGTGCTCGGAGCGACCGAGCCGGTCCATCTCGAGCGCGCCCGCGAGTTGATGCCGAACGCGGTCTTCCTGCTCCCCGGGGTCGGCGCGCAGGGCGGTCGCGTGCAGGAGCTCGGGGCCGCGTTCGCGCCCGGTCGCGCCGGCGGCCTCGTATCCGCTTCACGGAGCATCGCGAGCGCCTATCGCGTCCGCGGTGGAGACCCGGCGGCTGCCGCGCGCGAGGAGGCCGAGCGCTTGCGCGAGATCGCGTGGCGGCTGTCCGATCGGGTCCTCGGCGCGGCGTAGAAGCAGGCGTCCGGCGTGTCCCGCCGGGCCCCGCTGAGAGGCGGTGGACGCGGTGTCTGGGGCCCCGGAGCGTTCCGCTAGCCTGTGTGTCGTGCGCTCCGCGGCACACTCCGCCATTCAAGTGCACGAAAGAGCGAGAGGGTAGTCATGATCATCACGGTCACGCTGAACGCGGCGATCGACAAGTCGCTGGCGGTGCCGAACTTCCGGCTCGGACGGCGTCACCGCACGGTGGACCAGCGCACGATGGCCGGCGGCAAGGGCGTGAACATCGCGCGCACGCTCAAGGCGCTCGGACAGCCGGTGATCGCCACGGGGTTCGCGGGCGGCGCCACCGGCACGCACATCGTCGAGCAGCTCACGCAGGAGTCGATCCTCAACGACTTCGTGCGCATCCGCGAGGAGTCGCGTACGAACACCTCGGTGCTCGACCCGACGAGCGGGGAGCAGACCGAGATCAACGAACGCGGTCCGTCGGTCTCCAGCCAGGAGGTCGAGCTGTTCCGCGACAAGCTCACCTACCTCGCGCGCGGGGCGGCGATCGTGGTGTTCGCGGGTTCGCTGCCGCGCGGCGTGGAGCCCGAGCTGTACGCGTCGCTGATCAGGGACCTCGAGCGTCTGGACGTGCTGACGGTCGTGGACACCGACGGCGAGCCGCTGCGCCAGGCGGTGCGCGCCGAGCCGGACGTGGTCTCGCCCAACGTGCTCGAGGCGGAGGAGCTCGTCGGGCACGAGTTCGCGGGCGAGGAGGACCGTCTGCTGGCGGTCGGCGAGATCGCCGCGCTCGGTCCGCGCGAGGCGATCATGACGCTCTCGGACGGCTGCTTCGCGCAGGTGCTCGTGGACGGGCAGAAGCTGCTCAAGCGCGCACGCATCGAGCCACGCGAGCCCGTCGCCCGCAGCGGCTCCGGCGACGCCTTCCTGGCCGGCTACCTCGCGGCGCGCTACGAAGGCCGCCCGCCCGACCAGTGCCTGCGCTTCGGCGTGGCCTGCGGCGCGGACTCGACGGCACGCCTGGGGGCGGGGCTGATCGACGCGCGCGAGGCGCGGCGGCTGATGGGCGACGTGGAGCTGACGGTCGTGCAGTCGCCGGCCGAGGTGTCTTGATCGCGACACGCACCGCCCGGCGCGGCCGGGCGAAGTATCAGCCCTCGGGACGAGCCGATCTGTTAGTCTGCGCGTGCGAAGCGCGATGGCGGCCGACGCTCACCTGATCCGCTACGACGTCTGGGATCTGAACCAGGGCGAGGTGGCTGCGTTCCCGGTGAAGGATCCGCCTGGCTGGGACGCGGTCAGCCTGTACTACGCGTTGGCGCTGAAGGCGATGGGCTGGCAGAAGTCACCCGACGGGGACACTAACGTCGAAAGCATGTGGCCCTACAGCGACGCGCCCAACTCGGGCTTCTTCCAGGGGGCCATGCACTGGTGGCCGAAGTATCGATCGCTTCCCCCGGCGCCGTTCAACGAACGGTGGAGCCATTGCACGCACGGGCCGGCGAAAAGCGAGCAGTACTTCCTCGCATGGCACCGTGCGTTCATCTACTTCTTCGAGGTCATCGTGCGCGCGTGGGTCGCACAGCTCGGCGGCCCGGACACGTGGGCGCTGCCCTACTGGAACTACAGCTACTACGCGCAGGCCGGCCCGGGCGCGCCGTGGCCTCGCTCGAACCTGCCGTGGGTGTTCGCCCAGGCCGAGCTGCCCGACGGCACCGACAACCCGCTGTACATCGCTGACACCGCCAAACGCGGCCTGCAGCCGCTGTGGCCCGGCAAGCAGCAGGCGATGCACCTCGAGACGCTGACGCCGTACTACGACGAAGCGTACGCGCACACAGACTTCCTGGGCTTCAACACGACGCTCGACCGCCAGCCGCACGGCGCGGTCCACGACGACGTCGGCAGCGGCGACGGCGTGCTCTCGCGCACCGGCTGGATGCAAAACCCGGTGACGGCCGGCTTCGACCCGGTGTTCTGGCTGCATCACTCGGAGATCGACCGCTTCTGGGTCGGCTGGAACGCCGCCGGCAACGCCAACCCCTCGGCCCCGACCTGGCTGAACGCCGAGGACGACCCGCTGCGCGACACGCGCTGGAACTTCTGGGGAGACGGCGATCTCGCCAACAAGGTCGTGGTCTACCCTGGCCAGATGCTCGACCCGGCCAAGCTCGCGGACCCGTTCCCCTACTGCTACAGCTACGCGAACCTGCCGACGTTCCCGGCGCCGGTTCCTCCGGGCAAGACCCAGGTCGCCGCGACGCTGCCCAAACTCGCGGCGGGCCCAGTCGCGACGCTACGCCCCCAGCCGGTCTCCGGCGCCCGCTCCGGGCCGTTGGAGCTGACCAAGGAGCCGGTGTCGACTCCGGTGCCCGTGCCCGAGCAGGCCCGGGCTGCGGTCGCTCGGCTTGCCGAGCCCGCCGCAGAGGCGGGGCAGCCGCGCGTGCTGCTGCGCCTGCAGGGGATCGTCGCCGACGGGCCCCCCGGAAACTACGAGATCTACCTGAACTACCCCGACGCGGATCGCGCCACCGCCGGCTCGGTCCCGCATTACGTGGGACTGCTCGCCGGCTTCGGGGCCGACCACCACCACGCGCACGGGGACGACGGCGAAGGCGCGGGAGCTCACGAGGGCCACGAAGGCCTGGACGCGAGCTACGACATCACGAGCACCGTCGCTTACCTGCGCGCCCACGGCGGCTGGAACGAGTCCGAGGCGACCGTCACGTTCGTCCCCGCCTCGCGCCCACGCGAGGGGTTCGAGCTGCAGACCGCCGGGCTGCGCGTCGGGCACGTCAGCATCGAAACGACGTAGGCCCGCCGGCGCCCGGGCGCGGCGGCGAGCTTACCCGCCCGCGACGTCGCGCCGCAGCAGCACCAGGTAGCCGGCGAACAGCGCCGGCACCCCATAGAGCGCGCACACCCAGGCCGAGTGCGCGACGGGCGTCCAGTCGGTGGGCGTGCGCAGCAGGCCCTGCCAGTTCTGCAGCTGTTCGGTGAGCAGGTAGGGCTGGATCGCTTCGAGGCCGGGTATCTGCGCGACGATCACGAGCAAGATCACGATCCCGATCGTGCCGACGACCGCCGCGGCGCTGTTGCGCGTGGTGACCGACAGCAGCAAGCCGATGCTGACGACGGTGAACAGCGGGATCAGATAGGTGACGTTGATCGCGAATACGAGCAGCAGCGCTTCCGGCGCGGAGACGATCGTGCCGGAGAACGTCCGGACCGAGTGAAAGCCCCACGAGGCGATCCCCGCGACGGTAGCGACGGTGGCGGTGACCGTCACGACGATCGCCGAGTACGTCATCGCCGCGAGCGCCTTGGCGGCGAACACCTGGCCGCGATCGACCGAGCGCGTGAGGATCGTCTTGAGGGTGCCGTTGCCGTCCTCGTTGGCGAAGATGTCGCCGGCGACGAGCGCGGCGACGACCGGCAGGAAGAAGCCCGACATGAACAGCAGCATCAGCACCGGCGTCGCCAGCCCGGACTGGGTGATCTGTGCGGCGAAGATGTTGTTGCGGTGGCCGCCGCGGTGGTGCAGGCTCTCGAACACGACGAAGATCAGGATCAGCAGGATCAGCAGCCCGACACCGAGATAGCTGCGCACCTGCGAGACGAGCTTGCGCAGCTCCCAGCGGTAGACCGTGAGGGTGAACGGACGTCGCGCGCGCACGAACGCTCGCGCGGGCGCCGGACGGGTGCCGGCCGCGGCGCTCATTCGAGCCCCGCGACGCGATCGGGGGCGGCGCCCGCGGGCGCGCGCCCGGCGGCGCCGTTGCGCGGGACGCTCGCCGGTCGCCCGCTCGCCGCTTCCGCCGCTTGGCCCTCGGTCAGGCGGAAGAACAGGTCCTCGAGCGTCGCCAGTTCGGGGGTGAGCGCGAGGATGCCGACACCGGCGGCGCCGAGCGCGAGCGAGAGCTCGCCCACTTCGCGCTCCTGTGCCTGGAAGGTGATGCCGTGCTCGCCGGTGGACGCTCGCTCGAGGCCGGGCTGCGCGCGCGCGAGCTGCAGGGCGCGACGGTCGTCGGTCGTGCGCAATCGGTAGCCGGCGCCGCCCTGGCGGCGCAGGTCGGCGAGCGCGCCCTCGTAGACGACGCGTCCGCTGTCCACGATCGCCACGCGATCGCACAGCTCCTGCACCTCGGGCAGCTGGTGGCTCGAGAGCAGCACCGTGATCCCCTCGCCGGCGAGGCCGCGGATGAGGTTGCGCATGTCGCGCATGCCCGCCGGGTCGAGGCCGGTGGCGGGCTCGTCGAGGATCAGCAGGCGCGGGCTGCGCAGCAGCGAGGCGGCGATCCCCAGCCGCTGGCGCATGCCGTGCGAGTAGCCGCGGACCTTGTGAGCGGCGCGCGGGGTCAGCTCGACGGTCTCGAGCACCTCGTCGATGCGCCCGGCGGCACCGTCGCCGTCGAGCGCCGCGAGCAGTTCGAGGTTCTTGCGCGCTGTCAGATATGGGTAGAAGCGCGGCGCCTCGACGAACCCGGCGACGCCCTGCAGCGCGCGGGCGCCGTGGCGCATCGGGTCGCGCCCGAACAGCTCGACGTTGCCCTCGGAGGGCACGATCAGGCCGAGCGCCATCCGCAGCGTGGTCGTCTTGCCCGCGCCGTTGGGGCCGAGGAAGCCGTACACGTCGCCCTCGTCGACGTTGAGGTCGATGTGATCGACCGCCAGCACCTCTCGATAGCGCTTGACCAGCCCCCGCGCGCGAACTGGCGGCGCGGCGTCGGCGCTCACCGCTACAGGCCCCGTGCGACCGCTTCGACCGAGGCGGGCGGGACGGCGCCGGCGAGCAGGTAGCGCACGCCGCCGCGCTCGAACGTGAGCAGCGTGCCAAGCTCGGTGCGCAGCTCGCTGGCGCTGACGCCGTCGATGCTCACCTTGGGCAGCCCTTCGAGCGCTTCGCCTTCGCCGCTGCGCGTCGCCGAGCTGCTCTTGGCTTCCAAGACCGCAACCGTCGAGGGCCCGTGCCCGAAGGTGGTGATCTTCGGGCGGGCGCCGTCGTGTCCGCGAGCGCGCGCGGCGCCCGCGCCGGGCGAGCCGGCGCGATCGCGTTCGTGCAGGCTGAGTTCTTCGACCTTGACGTTTGTGGGCGGGTTGAGTTCGAACACCGAGCCGGAGACGGGACCGTAGGAGATTTCGGTGGCGGCGAGTTCGATCACCGGGGCGGAGCTGTCCGAGGAGTAGACCGCTGCGCGCAGCGGCACGCCCTGGACGGCGTCGAAGGACAGCTCGACGGCGCCGAACAGGCTGCCCGCTTGCTTGGGCGAGACGCGCACGGTGTACGCGGGCTGGCCGGCCACGTCGGTCGGCGTCGCGCCGGACAGATCCGCGTCGCGGCTCAGATCCGAGATCGCCGCTTCGATCTTGGTGAGGCTCGGGACTGCTTGCGCTTCGGTGTTTTCGCGCGCTCCGGGCTGTGCCGGCGGGGTGTAGCGGTACTCGGTGTTGGTGGCGGCGTCGTACACAGTCAGCGAGTGCCCGGCGTAGAGGATCTGCGTGTCGCCCTGCTCGGACTGGAGCTCCACGCGCAGCTCGCCGCTGTTGCTGGCCCACAGCCGGCCGGACGCGCCGGTGACTAGCGGGCTCGAGGTCAGTTCGCCCGAGTGCCCGCCGCTCGCGAGGCTGGCGCCTTCGAGCAGCCGGTCGGTGAACGTGATGTTCGCGCTGATGCCTTCGATCGGCTTCGCGTTCGCGCCGGCGAGCGCGTCGTGGATCGCCTGGGCGAGCGGCTTGGGCGGCGGCGTCGGCCCGGCGGTGAGCGCCGACGCGAGCGCCGTGGCGCACACGCCGATCGCGACCACCAGCGCGCACAGCAGCAGCAGGCGCGAGAGCGCCAGGCGGCGAAGGACGTTCACGGCGATCGGTCCATCCGGGCTGGGGATCCGCCTCCTTGGGCGCGGGGTCACGATCCAGGGTAGCGCCGGGCCTTCATCGCGCCTAAACGGCGGGAGCGCGCTCGTGCGCCTTGCCTGGAGGAGCACGCCGGCGCCTGCCCCCGCCCGGTCCGGGGGCGCGCAGCGTGCCATCGTTCGCCGGCCCCACCCGATATCTTCCCGGGCCATGAGCCCGCCCGCGCGCCCCGAGTCGAAGGCCGGCCAGCGCCTGATCACGCTGGCGGTCGTCGTGCTGTTCGCGTTCGGCCTGGTGGTGCCGGTGCTGGTGTTGGCGAACAACGGCGCGAACGCGGCCAGCGAAGCGGTCGGCGGCGTGCATCTGAGCAAGACCGAGACGAAGGGTCGCGAACTGTTCGCGCACACGTGCACCGGCTGCCACACGCTCGCGGCGGTCAAGTCGGTCGGACGCATCGGACCCGACCTCGACGTGCTGATCCCCACGATCCCGACGTTCGCCGCGCGCAAGGCGTTCGTGCTGAGCACGATCATGGAAGGCCCGGCGCGGGGGCTCGGGAACATGCCCGCGGAGCTCTTCGTCGGCAAGGAAGCCGAAGACGTCGCGGAATTCGTCGCGGCCGTCGCCGGCCGCTGACTGAGCCGGCCGATGGCCTGCGCGCTGAGCGCCTTGGCCAGCGGTCGATAGCGGCGCGCGCGGGCCCGCGCTGAGCGCCTTGGCCAGCGGTCGATAGCGGCGCGCGCGGGCCATCGGTAAGGTCCGGCCTGATGGCAGAGAAGCCCAAGAGCGCGGAGGACGTCAAGGCGCTCGTGCAGGAGCGCAACATCCGCTTCATCCGCTTCTGGTTCACGGACATCCTCGGTCAGCTGAAGTCGTTTTCGATCAACGCCGACGAGCTCGACGATGCGTTCGAGGCGGGGATGGGCTTCGACGGCTCCTCGATCACGGGCTTCAACGCGATCGAGGAGTCCGACATGATCGCGATGCCCGATGCGGGCACGTTCGCGGTGCTGCCGTGGCGTCCGGAGGAGCAGGGCGTCGGGCGGATGTTCTGCGACGTGATCACGCCCGAGAAAACGCCCTACGAGGGCGATCCGCGGCACGTGCTGCGCCGCGCGGTGCAGCGGGCGAAGGAGATGGGCTTCGACACGTTCAACGTGGGCCCCGAGCTCGAGTACTTCCTGTTCCGCGACTCGCGCTCGACGGAGGTGCTCGACCGGGGCGGCTACTTCGATTTGACGACGCTGGACGCCGGCTCGGACGTGCGCCGCGAGACGGTGCTCGCGCTCGAGCAGCTTGGGATCCACGTCGAGTACACCCACCACGAGGTCGGGCCCTCACAGCACGAGATCGACATGCGCTATGCGGACGCGTTGAAGATGGCCGACGACTGCATGACCTACCGCATCACGGTCAAGGAGTTCGCGATGAAGTACGGCTGGCACGCGACGTTCATGCCCAAGCCCCTGTTCGGCGAGAACGGCTCGGGCATGCACACCCACCAGTCGCTGTTCGCGGGGGGCAAGAACGCGTTCTACGACGCCGACGACCAGTACTTCCTCTCGGACGTCGGCAAGGCGTTCATCGCCGGCCAGCTCAAGCACGCGCGCGAGATCTGCTCGATCTTCGCGCAGTGGGTCAACTCCTACAAGCGCCTGGTCCCCGGCTTCGAGGCGCCCGTGTATGTCGCGTGGTCGCGGCGCAATCGCTCGGCGCTCGTGCGCGTGCCCCTGTATCACCCCGGGCGCGAGAAGGCGACGCGCATGGAGCTGCGCTGTCCGGACCCCGCGTGCAACCCGTACCTGACCTTCGCGGCGCTCTTGCAGGCGGGCCTCGAGGGGATCGAGAAGGGCTACGAGCTGCCCGAGCCGATGGAGAAGAACCTGTATCACCTCTCGGCGGAGGAGCGCCGGCGCCTGGGCGTCGAGCAGCTTCCCGAGAGCCTCGGCGAGGCGATCGAGCTGACGGCCGAGTCCGAGCTCGTGTTGCGCACGCTCGGCGAGCACATGTTCAATCGCTACGTCGAGATCAAGCGCCAAGAGTGGGACGACTACCGCGTGCAGGTCACACGCTGGGAGCTCGACCGCTACCTGTCGATCCTGTAGCGGTCAGTTTGGTTCCCGATTGCGGCCGTGCAAGACCGGCTCGCGTCGAGGCCGAAGAGGATGCTTGGCGGCGAGCGCGCGAGCAGCGCGAGCGCGACGGGCGAGCCTGAGCCTCGTCGGTGACTGGCTGGACGAGGCGCCGATAAAGCGGCGCCCGCATGTATGAAGAACGTCCTCTCGCTCGGCGCTCCCAGTGTGCAACACGAGGCCAAAACTCGAGTTCCACGATCGGCCGGCGTCGAGCGCCTCTTTCTCTACGACAACCTCAGCAGCGACTTGGGTAGGGCTCAAGCTCAGAGTCGAACGTCGGACGCGGCCCGCACGCTCGCGGCCCGCTGTGCGCAACGGCACTCCCGATGTCGGTTCGCCTGGGAGTCCGTAAGATTGCTGTCAGGCGGGTTCGGGAGCGTACACCGATCCCGCTAAGGGGAGAGGCTCCTGCTATGACTGTCCCGCGCACGCTCGCACCACCGCCGGAGGAGGAGCCCGCCAGTCGGCGAGAAGCGCGCGCGGCGGTCGCGATTGCCGGTGGCTTGTATTTTGTCGGCGCGTTGCTTTGCGCGAGTGCCGTGCTGCTTCCTCGTGTGAGCTCGCCGGTCGGCGTGGTCGCCGTTGCGCTCGATGCGCTGCTAACCGCCGGTCTCCTGCTGACTGCCGCCTTCCGGGGTTGGGGTGGTCTCGGGCTCGCGTGCGTCGCCGAGTTGTGGGGGATCGTGCTGATCGCAGTGTTGTGCGCCTCCAGTGGGGGTCCGGACAGCCCATTTGCGCTGATCTACTTCTTCGCGCTCGGTCACGCCGCCGCATTTCAACCGCGCGCACGCTTCGTGTGGGTTTCCGTTGCGGCGTTGGTCGCGTTCCTCGCCCCGCTCGCCTACGAACCCCACGTTTCGACGATGTTCGCGGCCGTCGCGTGCGTCGGGATCGTGCTCGCGTTGCTCGCCTCGATCGTGGTGCACTCGGCGCTCGACACTTTGCGTAAGCAGCGTCGGCGTATGGAAACCCTGATCGCCGCGACCGCGCGGCTGGACAGCTCGCTCGACCCGGCACAAACGCTGCGCACGATCGCGCACATGGCCGTGCCCGAACTGGCTGAGCTGTGCGTGATCGATCTGCTCGACGACGTCGGGTCGGTCCGCGCCACCGTCGCCGCCGCTATCGATCCCGCGGTCGCTGCGGGAGTGGAGCGCTTGCGCGAAGCCTTCCCGCTCGACATGCGCAGCGGCCACCCGGTCGCTCAGGTGCTCGCTGGCAACGCTTCACGCGTGATCAACGAGCTCACCGAGGACGGCATGCTCGAGCGTGCCGCCCAGAGTGACGAGCACGAGCGGTTCATGCGCGACGTTGGATACACGCGTGCGGCCGTATTCCCGATGATCGCACGCGGTCGGATGCGTGGCGCCATCTCGTTCCTTCAGCTGCGGGGCGATGCTCGCCACGACCGCAACCTGCTGGCCGTCCTGGAGGACATGGCCGGCCGTGCAGCGATGGCCTTCGACAACGCTCGGCTGTACGCCGAGCGTGCTCAGGTCGCGCGAACGCTGCAGCGCAGCCTGATGCCCTCATCGCTACCCGTGATCCCGGGCCTTGAGCTCGCGAGCTACTTCCGCCCGTGCGAGGTGAACAGCGAGGTCGGCGGCGACTTCTACGATGTCTTCGGCGGCCCCGAGAGCTGCTGGCTGGTCGTCGGTGACGTGTGCGGCAAGGGAGCCGAAGCGGCCGCGCTCACGGGGTTTCTGCGCCACACCACGGCAGCCTACGCGCGAGAAGGCAGCGGCCCGGGTAGCGTTCTCGCGCAGGTCAACCGGGCGATGCTCGAACACGACTTCAATGGACGCTTCGCCACGGCCATCCTTGCCCGCATCCGTTCGCTCGGATCTCACGTCGAGCTCACGGTCGCCCGCGCCGGTCATCCCCCCGCGCTAGTCCGAAGGGCTAGTGATTCACAGCGGCGAGCCGCGGGCGAGCGAGCTAGGAGGCCCCGGTGCGCTGCTAGGAGTGTTCCCCCAACCAGCGATCAACGAGGTCAGCATCCTTCTAAAGCCCGGTGACACGCTGGCGCTGTATACCGATGGGCTACCCGAGGCCCACGCGCCGGCCCGCTTGATCGCGGCACGGGACATCATCGCGCAGCTGGAGTCCACCCGGCCG